>Ga0163153_10003544_pt1 | contig 20723 bp, 14 predicted proteins | sample OliLakLV19MP6IB1_FD_148629 | JGI IMG/M metagenome (GOLD analysis project Ga0163153, IMG submission 148629) | Freshwater microbial mat bacterial communities from Lake Vanda, McMurdo Dry Valleys, Antarctica - Oligotrophic Lake LV.19.MP6.IB-1 | ecosystem: Environmental > Aquatic > Freshwater >...
CTCGTTGGTTATGGTTTGCCCATTGTATGGCATGCATGTACACGTGCATGGAAAAACCGCACATTTACTCGTCCGGTGCTCATAGCAATGGCTCTGATTGCCCTGATCCTTAGCCCCCTACCGCGCGTTATCAGGAGTACTTCTGCGTTCGTAAGGACCATTACCCAGCGCATTACATTTAGAGAGGCGACTAATCTCACGCACGATGGACTCGTATCCCTCGAAAAGATGGACACTGCGTATAAAGTTATAAAGGCAGCTAATCCACAATCTCTTGTTATACTCAGTTTGGGCGGAACGGTGTTGTATTGGCAATTGCCAAGGGTTCGGCCATCGAAGTTCGCCGACTCCCATTTCTTTACGTCACCGTATGCTCCGCTTGCGTGGAACACCGAAGCACTGCACGAAGCCGAAGAAGCTGACATCATCGTGTTAACCGACGACGACAACCATCCACATTTATCGGGACATGTCGAATCCACGAGTGGAGTTCTTCTACAACGTCCAGAATGGGTAGCCATGTTCAAACAGCGTCACCTGCTTTATGATGATGGCAAATGGTCGGTATGGTCGCGCTGAAAATTCGATGGCTCGATTATGTGCTGATTGCCTTTGTATGCTTTCTATGCAGCGTACAGATCGTACAACCGTTTATGTGCGATCACGAGATTTATGCAAGGGGCGGAAAGGTGCTCCTCGACGGTGGCCTGCTCTATACAGACTTTATTGATGTGAAGCCTCCGCTCATCTACGTGCTCTTCGCGTTGTGGATGACTGTCGTTGGTTCGTCGAGTGTTGCACTACGCTTGATGGAAGTGTGCCTGCACATCATCACCGCTATTCTGATGTTTCGCACCGTGTATGAACATACACGCTCGCGTGTCTCTGCACATGCTGCGACACTTGCCTCCGGTGCATACATAGCCTCGCTCTGGATGACGTCGACGTTGCAGCCAGAAACGCTGGCCATGCTACCATTACTGTTACTTATTCGAGTAGGTGCACGTTCGTCGGCGACCACAGGTCCAAATGTATCGGTAAGCACAGGTGCACGTTCGTCGGCGACTGTGTCGTGGAAAAGCGCCGTTGCACTTGGTTGTATCGCTGGAGTACTGTTCACGTTAAAGTATCCGCTTGTTTTGGCAGCTGCACCAGTGATATGGATGGTAGCGCGCAGATCTACGGCATGGGTGAAGATGCTAAGTATTGTTACGGTTTCATTCTTGGCTGTTGTTGTGTTGGTATTTGCAGGTGTTTGGTATGATGGTATTGTCGAAGCAATGCAGCGTGTGGCCACGTTTCTATCGGGATATGGCTCTGCGCAGGGTGGTACGACACAGACGTTGAGGCACGGACTCGACAATGTCACCGATTTCATTGCAAACGATATGTCGATGCTGTTTACAACATTCGCACTCGTTGCCGTTGTTGCTGGTATGATGCGTGGTGGAAAGCGCGACCTATTGTTTGTCACAACCGTTTCTGTGATTGTTGCATTGGCCATTTCAATTCTCATTGAACGCAAGTTCAACGTCGCCCACATGCCGCGTCTGATTCCGCCTCTTGCGATTCTCGTTGGTTATGGTTTGCCCATTGTATGGCATGCATGTACACGTGCATGGAAAAACCGCACATTTATTCGTCCGGTGCTCATAGCAATGGCTCTGATTGCCCTGATCCTTAGCCCCCTACCGCGCGTTATCAGGAGTACTTCTGCGTTCGTAATGGTTATCTCGAATCGCAACATTTTAAGCGGAACGACAGACGCTAGCACCGGGATGGCAAACCATGCGGGAGCGCCATCTACTTTTTCTCAGGATGGGTTGATAAGTCACCGGACGATGGACTCGACACTGTCGATTGTACGCGCGGCAAACCCGCGCTCTGTTGTAGTGCTGGGTGAGGCAGGAACGCTCCTGTACTGGTACCTACCAGGTGTCATAAAATCGAAGTTTGCTCAGGCTCACTTCTTTACGTCTACCTACGCTCCAGTAATATGGAACACCGAAGCTCTCCGCGAAGCAGAGGCTGCAGACATCGTGGTGTTGCTCGATGACGATGCGAACAAAAGCATAGCCGGCCATTCGCTAACCACCCGTGACGTACTCTTTCAACGTCCCGAATGGGTTGCCATGTTCGAAGGTCGTACACTCTTACACGAATTCGACCATTGGTCGGTATGGGGCAGATAGTACGAGACTGCAGTCCGTTAATAGTGGCGCTCTAAAGAGATAGTGACCTTTGAAGAGAATAAACCGTCATATTGTCGTATAGCGCCAGACGCTAAGTCAGTGTCTAACAGCAACTTCTGATAATATCAGCCATAATGGCAGATTAAAGTCAATTGGCACGATTTTGCAAGAGTGCGGGGTTCATGCTTGACAACGAATAACAAAAACCATGTACACAAACTACAGGAGAGGCCCCATGGCTGTCATTAAGGTTGATCCATTCCGCGGACTAGATTCTATGATGCGCCGCGTAAACGAGTTCTACGAAGACGTTAACAGAGGCGGCATCCGCTTCGAAGTCGGTGATTTTCAGCCACGCATCGACATAAGCGAAGACGCAACGTCGGTTACCATTCACGCCGAATTGCCGGGAATAAAGAAAGAGGACGTGAAGATTACCATCACAGATCACAATGTGATAACCATTCGTGGCGAGAAGAAACGCGAAGACAGCTCGGCTGAACGGAACTTTATGCGAATCGAGCGGACGTATGGCAGCTTCACACGCTCATTTACACTGCCCGATAATTTGAAGAGTGACCAAGTAAACGCAGCTTTTGATGGTGGTGTATTAACAATTACAATCGCAAAAGCTGAACCAGCGAAACCAAAAGAACAAGAAGTAACCATTTCTTAAATGTCATAAAGAATGACTGGCAGTGTAAACACTGCTGTACCACAACGACAAAACAACGAGGATGCGATGGGAAAAATCATAGGTATTGACCTTGGCACAACCAACTCTGTGGTTGCTGTAATGGAAGGCTCTTCGCCGATTGTAATTGCAAATGCCGAAGGCATGCGCACTACTCCGTCGGTTGTTGGCTTTACCAAGAGCGGCGAACGCATTGTAGGTCAGGGTGCGAAGCGTCAGGCCGTAACAAATCCGGCCAATACAGTCTACTCCATTAAGCGCTTCATGGGTCGCAAGATCGATGAATCCACAGATGAAGCCAAGTCGGTTCCATACAAGGTTGTTGCAGGCGAGAACAACTCTGCGCGTGTCGACATCGACGGTAGAATGTACTCTCCACCCGAAATCTCAGCAATGATTCTACAGAAGATGAAGCAGACTGCCGAAGATTATCTTGGAGAAAAAATTACTGAAGCTGTAATTACAGTACCTGCATACTTCAACGACTCACAACGTCAGGCAACGAAGGATGCGGGCGAGATTGCGGGACTAAACGTTCGACGCATTATTAACGAGCCTACGGCTGCTGCTCTTGCGTACGGACTTGATAAAAAAGGTCAGAATCAGACTGTAGTCGTGTATGACCTTGGCGGTGGAACGTTCGACATTTCGATTCTTGAAATCGGCGATGGTGTATTCGAAGTCAAGTCTACAAACGGCGACACACACCTTGGTGGCGATAACTTCGATCATAGACTCATCGAATTCCTTGCAGACGAATTCAACAAGCAGGAAGGCATCGATCTTCGCAAAGATCCAATGGCCCTACAACGCTTGCGCGAAGCCGCGGAGAAAGCCAAGATCGAGCTGTCGCAGATGCTACAGACCGACGTTAATCTGCCGTTTATTACTGCAACAGCAGAAGGTCCGAAACACCTGAACATTAACATCACACGTGCTCGCTTCGAGCAACTGTGCGCCGATTTGTTCGAGCGTTCGTTAAAGCCATGCGAGAGCGCAATGAAGGACGCCAAGCTTACGCCGTCGCAAATCGATGAGGTAATTCTTGTAGGGGGCTCGACGCGTATTCCGAAGATTCAGGAACTCGTGAAGAACTACTTCGGCAAGGAACCCAACAAGGGTGTGAATCCCGATGAAGTTGTTGCCATTGGCGCTGCAATTCAGGGTGGCGTGCTTGCAGGTGATGTGAAAGACGTGTTGCTACTCGACGTTACGCCGCTCACACTTGGTATCGAAACAATGGGTGGTGTTATGACGCCGATGATTGCAGCGAACACAACCATTCCACACCGTAAGACCGAAACATATTCTACTGCTTCGGATAATCAGCCGAGTGTTGAAATAAACATCCTGCAGGGCGAACGTTCGATGGCAGCAGACAACAAGACACTTGGCAAATTCCATCTCGATGGAATTCCTCCGGCACCACGCGGTGTACCACAGGTCGAAGTAACATTCGACATCGATGCGAATGGTATTCTTAGCGTGAACGCTAAAGACAAAGCAAGTGGCAAGGAGCAGAATGTACGGATTACGGGATCGAGCGGACTCGATAAGAACGACGTAGACCGTATGAAACGCGATGCACAAGATCATGCAGCCGAAGACAAGAAGCGTAAAGAAGAGATTGAGGTTAATAACCAAGCTGACAATCTTGTGTACTCCACAGAGAAGCAACTCAAGGAGTTCGACACCAAGCTCGATGCCGACACGAAGGATGCCATTACAAAGGCGAAGGACAGACTTGCAGATGCGGTTAAGAACAATCCGTCGGACGTACGTGCAGCTATGGATTCGCTTAATCAGCTCTGGAGCGAAGCCTCTTCGAAGATGTATGCCGACACAAGTGCTCAGGGCGACCCAACCAATGGTGGAGCCGAAGGCCAGCCAGGTGCCGGTCCAGAAGCCAACGCCAAGGACGGCAACAAGGTCGAAGACGCAGATTATACCGTCGTAGACGAAAAGTAACCCGCCATTTGGCAGGTGAAACGGCATCTACGTGCAATTCCCATCGCATGGCGCGGATTGTCTCCTAAGTGAGGCAGTCCGCGTTTGCGTTATTACGGTCCGCGTTTGTGTTAAAGCGGTCCGTGTTTGTATTAACGCGGTCCGCGTTTGTGTTAAAGCGGTCCGTGTTTGTATTAACGCGGTCCGCGTTTGTGTTAAAGCGGTCCGTGTTTGTATTAACGCGGTCCGCGTTTGTGTTAAAGCGGTCCGCGTTTGCGTTATAATTGCACATGTCAGCTGCAAATCGTTCTAAGACGTTCGAGCTCCACGAGCACACGCCCGTGCAGATCGTCACCTTCTCAACACTCGTACTCGTCTGTACGACTGTCCTTTTTGTATTCGTAGCTGTGCCCCTCATGGATGGATTCTTCGAGTCCTTCCTGCGCAACGCAACCGTACGCGACGGCAGTAGTGTCTCGTATCACATTGCCGAAAACCGTCAGGACGATACGCTTACTACTGGACTTCTAACAACATGGGGCCTTGTTGACGAGCGCGACCTTACCAAGCCCCGTGCGCCGGGCAGCCCCTTACAAGCCGACTACATATTCCGTCCGATCCTCGCCTTCTCACCCCTTGTTGTGGTAGGGGGCTTCGTTCTGGCGGCTCTCCTTACGTGCTTCTTTCCAGGGGGCTACGTGCGACAAAAAATGCAGCGCGAAATTCTAACGATGCTCGACCACTTGTCGTTGTCGCAATACGGCGAGCACACGCCAGAAGAAATACGACAGCTTACGCGCGACATCGCAACAGCGGATTTGCGTCGATTACATGACCTCGCAGAGATCTATCATGTGCCGTATGTAGATCTTGAATTGTTGCAAAGCGCAATACACTGGCGCGATGCAAAGGGCTTTTCACAGTTCATGAAAACACACGACGCAATCAAGTTCTATATGCGCGAGTACTTCACCGAACGTTATAGCAACACGGTGTTGGGCTTTGTGTACATGGGCGCCGCAATTCTGATAATTGTGATTGGCATTCGCGGATTAAAATTTCTACCATCGACAGATCCGAGTATTGTGCTAGGCGCATTGGGCTTAGAATTCATGTTGCTTATTACCTACGCCATGGTAATGATTTACGGAAAGCCCGAAGAGGGTTTGCAACCATCGCCGCCTATTGGTTCGCTCGCCCATTCTAGCAACCAGGGATTACTACTCGATGGTGAGAGCGAACAGGTGTTGCGCGCATTTCTTGCGGTACGACGCGATAATAAGAGTGGAACCCAACCTGAACACGGTAGCGATAGAAGGACTGATTCGTGATGCAGCATTCGCATGCAGCCGCTCTGCCTGGACGTGATGCAGTAAGCAATCGACTGCTTACTGTAGTCGAAACATGGCGAAGTGGTAAGGGTGATGTGTTGTTCTTGTCCGGTGAACCGGGCATGGGCAAGAGTGCGTTACTTACGTGGATCGAAGGCCTGCGCGACGACAAGACCATTGTGCTTCGCGTCGATTGCCGTCCACCCATTGGCACCTTCAACGTCAGCGCAATCGCACCTCTGCAGCCGTTTGGTCTTGCTATTGAACAACTCTATTTGCAGTCGGAAGAAAAAGCACGCAAGAGGCTTGTGCTGAATGTTGGTATGTCTGTGCTGTCTGCAATACCACTTGTTGGCGATTTCATCTATGCATTCAAGGCAGTGTCGCAAGATCTGAATGAATACAAGAAAGAGACTGCAGCACTGCAACAGAAGAAGAAAGCGGCTGTGCAAGATTGCGTAGACACGTTGCGCGAAATAGGACAGCGCACACCGTTCATACTTCTTGTCGACGACGGACATTGGTCGGACTCTCAATCTGTCGAGGTTGTACGTCAGCTTCTTGGTATTGGCGCCGATGTGCCGGTGCTCATTGTATGGACGTTCACTCCATCGATTGTACAGCGCGCAAACGTCCCGTTAGCAACGCTTCTTCGGTCGTCGGCTGCAATAGAACGCACGGTTTCGCTCGAAGCGTTGCCAGCAGACAAAACACTAGCACTTGTGCATTCGCTTGTACCGAATGCACAAATCAGCGACGCAACATTAAAGCGCTTGCATGAGAGGTCCGACGGCATTCCGGGAATACTAACAGAGTATATCAAATACCTGCAGCATGCAGGATTCGTGCAACCCGACGGCACCATTACAAGCGATGCCGTCGATGAATTAGCGGTGAAGTCGAGCGATCACCCCGCAACCGATGTGGTACTGCGCGACATCACCGAAGAAGATGCTGTTGTGTTGTCGTTGTGTGCTGCAGAGGGACGCGAGTTCACTGCCTTCATGGTTTCGGAGTTGCTAAATGTCGACGTAATAACAGCGATTCGCACACTTCGGCGGTTACAGCAATCAACAGGACTCTTTCAGAGCCTTGGAATGCGCACTCGGTACGGTGTAAAAACAACGACCTACGAATTCACGCAGTCATTTGCTTTTACATACTTCCTGCATCGTCCGGAATACGAAGAACGCAAAGCCGTCCATCAGCGCATCACCGACATTCTTTCGCGTGAATACGCAAACGCTCAGCTTGCCGAAGTGCGTCATCAACTAGCGGTGTACATTGCTGCTCACAGCATCGAAGCCGAGGACACCACAACTTCAGAACGCATGTTAGCAGAAACCGCCCAAGCCGCCGACGAAATAGGCGCCCCCGAAATAGCGCGTTTGATTCGAGAGAAGTACATCACGGCTCTCCCAGATTCTGGAATTGCCGACAATGCCGAATCTGTTGAATCTTCAGACGAAGGTCTTTCACCTGTTGTGGCAGCAAATGCATCGGCAAGCGATGTTGTTGCAGACGCAGCCGAAGCACTTTTATCAGGTGATGCTAAAGGGGCGCTGCGCAAGGTGCACGCTCAACTTAATGCAGCGAGTTTGCTTAGTTTACACGAACGCGTAATGCTCACCTGTATGGCAGCACGTGCGAACATCGAGTTAGGCAGGCGCGAAGATGCCGATGTGCTGCTGCGGCAGCTCGATGTGCTGTCGCTCTCTTCTGCCGACCGTTGCACTGTTCTAAACGTGCGTGCCGTAGCATGCGTCAGAAGCGGAAATCCCGAAGAAGCCCGCTCGCTTTTGCGTGAAGCTGCGTCGTTATCAGCAACGCTTCCTGTTGCGTCGCGCATTCTAACGCTTGGCAACATCGTTACAACTCTGCGTGCTGTGCAAGACCCAGACACTGTGCGTTATGAACGTACACTGCGAAAACTTGTCGAGGCTCACGGCTGGGCACGTGTACGTGCGGATCTGCAACTTTGAGTCACAGGGTGAAGTGTCTTGAATACGATTAGTTAGCCCCTTTAACGGACCGTTATGAATGCATCTCATCTAATCGAAGTTTTCACGCGTGCATCAAGACAGAATATCGTTGCACTTGTTATCGCTATTGCCTCCTGTTATGCACTATGTGCGCAAGAGAACATGCACGAGAGGCACATGGAACGCGCACATCCGACACCTTCTGCAACGGCGAACATTCCACTGTTGCCTTGGGTTGTAAGTACTCCGTTCCCGTCGTCGTTTCTCAATGCAAACATGATTGCACCAGAAGCAGATCAGTTACCGGCACAGAACGAGTCGTCTATTGCAATTAATCCGACTAATCCGCTGAATCTTATTGGCTCTGCCGTCGACTATCGCGGCACGAGCTCGACGTGGGCGTATTACACCACAGATGGTGGCAAAACATGGAGCAACGTAAACCTTGGCAAGGTGCGGACTGGCTGGGCTTCGAGTAACGACCCGTCTGTTGCATTTGATACCGACGGACGTGGCTATCTGTGCTACGGTGGCTTTAATCGTACGCTGCCGCAGCTTGGTGAGAATGGTGTGTTCGTAAGCATTACTACAACAGGTGGTAGCACGTGGCATAAAACACACATACCTGTTATTCAGCACATCGGACCCCAAACAGCCGACTCTGCGTTCGAAGACAAGTATTACGTACATGTCGATACCGCTTCGGCTTCGCCCTATAGAGGAAATGTTTACATTCCTTGGAAGCGGGTTATCAACAAGGATTCGTCTACGCAGATTGTACTTGCAAAGAGTACCGATCGTGGCCTTACGTGGACCAAGCCAGTTAATGTAAGCGCAAAATTTTCGCGCACGAGCGAGGACACCACATTCGGACAAAGTTTTCCTCTCGCAAGAACGGGTCCAGACGGCAGCGTGCACCTCGTCTGGAACAGCGGTACCGAGCGCTCAGTGCGCTATGCACGTTCCTCAGATGGTGGTGCAACATGGACTGCGCCGCGCATCATTCACACCTACGCCTCGTTCGGAACGAAGAGCAAAATCGGCACGCAGGTAAACAGTCGCGTAAAGGGTAGCGTGCGTGCAGAGGCTTACCCAACACTTTCAATAGACAACACAAACGGTCCACGTCGCGGATGGCTATATCTCTGCTGGGCAGCGGGTAAGGTGCCCGACATATTCTTCAGTCGTTCGTCTGACAACGGCACAACGTGGAGTGCGCCTGTCATCGTACACTCAGACACGAAGAACGATCAGTTCTGGCCCTGGATGGCAGTCGACCCGACGAGTAGCGGCGACCTCGCAATCATGTACTTCGACTCGCGCGACGACGACGCAAACATTCTCGTGAACACGTACGTGTCTCTTACAACAGACGGTGGTACCACGTGGGTTGACAGACGTATTGGCGATGGTGTGAACGATCTGCGCAACAATCCGTTCGACGGACGCACCTTTGCTGGCGATTACAGTGGCTGCGACTTCCGTGATGGCAAGGTGTACCCATCGTGGGTAGACATGCGCAACACTACTGTAAACATTGCGGACAACGACGTGTACACAGCAGTTGTAGACACACGTGCACCATCGGCTCCAGATTTATTCGACGCACGCATACTTCCTGCACAGCCCACGGTCATTCAGCTCGAGTGGTCAGCGGTGACAACAAGTTCGTTTGGCAAACTACTCGACACATCTGTGTCGCGTTACGTGCTGCGTCGCGAAGGCACGGTCATCGCGACGTTGCCTCTTACAACGCTTGCATACACAGATGCCGGACTTACTGCACACAATCTCTACCATTATTCGCTAACGGTTACAACACCTACAGACACAAGTCTTGCGCGCCTCGACAGTGCTTTTGCAGGGGGCTCGAAGGGTCCAGGTCGGCCTGTAGTCGACAGCGTTGTGTATGTGAGCCAACCCAATCAGAAGACAGCAGTAACGGTGACGATTCCAGCGCTACGTGACGATAGCTTAACACCATTAGTAAACCTTGCAAAGATTCGCATTCGTGCAAGTGAGAAGCAATTCGACATTGTTGTTGCTGTTTCTGATACAGGCCGCACTGTAACGTATGAGATTGATTTGGGCACACGTGGGTGGTTTCATTTCACAGCAGAAGCTATTGACGCTGACGGCAACGTTAGTCCTCTTTCTGATACAGTAGTTGCATATTCTGGCGAACCCCTTCCTGGTTACGAGGCGGAATTGTTTGATAGCCTTCCGCGATACTGGGTACGCCGTGGGTCATGGGGACTGTCACGCTCTTTTGTGCACACTTCGCAGGGCTCGTACACCGAGTCACCTGCTGGCACATATCCTGCGTCGGCTCGCGACACTGTCATACTCTACCCATACGACGTCTCATTGCCACTAGTTGAAGGCTATGTACCACGCATCTCGTGGTATGCTGCGGCATTTGTTGATGCGTTGGATACGGCGTTTATGGACGTATCGTACGCTGGGCTAAACGGACCTTGGGAGCCAGTAGCTTGGTGGAATGCATCGCAAGACGCGAGGTGGACCGATACTACGAAAGGTGATGACGCATGGCGGTATGGTTTCTTCGAAGCCAAATCTGGTCAGGCACTTCTGCGTCTTCGATTTCGATCGAATCTTACCCGTCAGTCGGATGGCTTTTATATAGACGACCTTCTTTTCGACGCTGCGCTAACGAGTGTCGACGACGACGCAGGCTCAAGCCCCTTGGCTTCGGCCCCTTACCCAAACCCAGCTTCATCGCATGTTGCGTTCGGGCTAACGCATGAAGGTATCGTAGATAATGTGCGAGTAACCGATTTAACCGGAATGCAAGTAGATGCGGGCTGGAAGCAGCACGACCATACGGTTGTTGCAGACGTGCGCGCATTACCACCGGGCGTATACGCCATATCGTTGCGTAGTGGTGTACGCGTATCGACGTCGCTTGTGCGTGTTGTGCGCTAGTACCCCGCATACGTGTGTATGCGATTGCGTAGTGTGCTAGTCGCCTTTAAGGCGGAACGTAATTGTGGTGCCCTTGCCCACTTCGCTGCTGACTTCGAATGGCGCTTGGTGCGCTTCGAGGATGTGCTTAACGATTGCAAGGCCAAGGCCTGTGCCGCCCACGAGACGTGAGCGATCTTTATCGACGCGATAGAAGCGTTCGAAGATGCGCGTGCTGTCTTCGATTGGAATACCGATGCCTGTGTCGGAGACAGATACGCGGATGAGTCCTTGTTGCTCTTGTTTTGCGCAAACGATGACCGTACCACCGACCACGTTGTACTTGATAGCGTTGTCTATAAGATTAGTTAGTACCTGCGTCAAGCGTTCTTTATCGCCATAACACATTACTTCTGTGGACATCGCGGGGTCTGCGTTTACGGCTACGTTGCGTTGCGTTGCTCGAATCTCTGTGGAATGAACAAGTTCGCGAATGAGTTCGCTCATGTTGAAATAGCGAAAACTCAGGCGTAGCTCACCACTTTCGATGCGTGAGATGTCTATGAGATCGCTAAGAAGTGCGTTCAATCGCAATGCATTTGTGTGCGCTTTGCCTAGAAACTGACGGCTTACTGCTGGGTCGTCCATAGCACCGTCTAGCAGCGTTTCTAAATAACCCTGCACGCTAAAAATAGGTGTGCGCAACTCGTGTGAAACGTTAGCTACGAACTCGCTGCGTACGCGTTCAAGGCGACGCATTTCATTGATGTCTTTTGTTGCTTTCTCTGCAAGACGATTTACGGCCTGCGCAACGAGCTGCACGTCGAGGAAGGCATCGTCTTGTAGCGCAATACGTCCAGACACCGCACCTTCGGTAATAGCGGTAGTAACCTTCGTTATTTCATCGAGCGGACCTAGCAGTCGTTTTTCTATACCACGCGCATAGAGGAGCATGCACACAACCGTGGTGCAGACAACAACGCCTAGGTACAAGAGAACATGCGTAACATCTAGGTGTTCTTTGAGAATGAACAGACCTACGAGACTAACGCCAATCAGTGAGAACGTTAGCCAGAAGAACGAGAAACCGCGAAGCGTAGGTCGCCGCATGTTAGGGGCCATGCAACAAAGTTAGGCGTGATCTCTGAAGCGATAGCCAACACCCTTCACCGTTTCGATCCAATGCGAGTAATCGCCCAGCTTTTCACGGATCTTCGATACATGCACATCGACGGTTCTATCGATAACGTACACGCTTTCACCCCAGATGCGGCGAAGTAATGCCTCGCGCGTGAACACCTTGCCACGGTTCGATGCCAGGAAGGCAAGCAGTTCAAATTCCTTCTTAGGGAAGAAACTCTCCTTGTTGTCGATGCGCACGGTGTAGTTCTGTCTATTTACCTCGAGTGAGCCTATACGCATCACTTCTGGCGCCGCAATGGTCTCAGTACGTATTTTCTCGGAGCCCCGCCTCAGGAGGGTCTTTACCCGCGCAAGTAGCACTCTCGGGCTTACAGGTTTTTGGATGTAATCATCCGCGCCCAGCTCAAGGCCCAGGATTTGGTCGATCTCGCCCGATTTGGCAGTCAGAAAGACAATGGCAGAGGCCGTGGTGTTCGGGTTCTGGCGTAGCGCTCTACAAACTTCGAATCCGTCCATTCCAGGCATCATGATGTCTAGAATCACAAGATCGGGCCGCTCTTTCTCTGCTTTTTCGACGGCGGCTATGCCATTCGACGCTGAAAAGACTTTGTAGCCTTCCTTGCCAAGATTGTAGGATATAAGGTCGACGATATCTTGCTCGTCGTCTACTACGAGTATCTTCTTTTCCATGGTGCCTTCCTGACCTAAAGGTCAGTTACAAACTTACAGCAAAGCCAAGCGTATGAATGCGTTACGAAAACGTAACATCATGGTATCACAGGTCAATTCGGGTTGTATTTTTCCGTGCACAAATGTGTACGCACCGCCGATATAGCCTCTTGATTTTACCCCTCGTTCTACTTGCACTTGCGAGTACGGAATCGAGGGCGCAACGTCAGGCATGGAATTGGTATTTCGGTGACAAAGTTGGGCTGACGTTTCGCAATGGGATTGGTGAACCTCTTGCAGATGGACAGTTGCAAACCAACGAAGGGTCATCTTCGATGTCCGACCCCGCAACTGGTTCTTTACTGTTCTACACCGATGGCGTAAAGGTATACAATCGCCTGCACGAAGTTATGTTGAATGGTACAGGGCTGAACGGCGATCCCTCGACAAGTCAAAGTGCTATTATCGTTCCCGCACCCGGATCGTCATCGCTCTACTACATTTTCAATCCTGCACCAGTTACCTCTACAGCGTTAAATGGACGCTGTTACTGTCTTTACTATTCTGTTGTTGATATGCGTGGTGGTGATGGCTATGGTGAAGTCGTTACCAAAAATCAGCATCTGTATGACGATGTCACAGAACACATAGCAGCTGTAGCAGATTGTAAAAACGAAGGCTGGTGGATAGTAGTACGCAGTCGAAAAACACGACACTTCTTTTCGTTTCATGTCGAGCGTGGTCGTGTTAATCCGCTTCCAACAATCAGTGATGCAGGCAATCCTTTACTTGTTGTTGAGAATGCCGGCAACATGCATATCTCGCCAGATGGACGCAAACTTGTAATCACGTCTATCTCAGGTAATTCGCAACTGTATGACTTCGATGTTTCTACCGGCAAGGTTCTGAATGCTGTAAGCCTATTCCCGCCGTCAAATCTCGGTGCACACTATGGCGCAGCGTTTTCTCGCGATGGCCGCCGCGTCTACATTGCTGTATCGGTATCCAGTGGCTTCGTTCCTACAAGGATCTATCAGTTTAACGCCGCGGCTTCTACAGCAATAGAAATTCAGAACTCTATAGCAGTGGTCGGACTACTTCCGAATAATAATGAATGGACGCCGATGCAATTGGGTCCGGATGGCCGCATCTACATCGGACGTCCGAAGCAGCCATACCTGGCCATGATTTCGGATGCCGAAAAATCTGCCGACAGCATCCGTTTTCAAGACAGCGTTATTAACCTTGGCAACCTTTGTCGCAATGGTCTACCGACCTTCGTTGCCAACTACCTGGGGACTGGTAGCGTAACCAGTGTGTATTGTCAATCACCCGAAGCAGGATTCGCAACAGACAGTGGCTGCGTTGGCACGTGCTTAACGTTCCCAGATCAAAGTGTGGGAAGAGTCGACACGTATGAATGGGTCTTTGAGGGGGCTACACCGCGGACATCCGATCGTAAAGATCCCGGTCTAATCTGTTACCCTGCCGCAGGCGTGTTTGCGGTTAGACTTGTTGTTAGAAATCCTTTCGGTGAAGACACAGCGACCGCCATTGTCAACATTCGGCCACGTCCAGATGTCGAGGTAGACTCGGTGCTCGAAATCTGTCCGGGCCAAAGCGTTCGCCTTAATGCTCAAGGCGCCACCTCGTACAGATGGGAACCATCGAGAACGCTCGACAACCCATCCTCGCCAACACCGGTTGCCACGCCAACCTCAACAACACGCTACACCGTTATTGGCGCGGGTGCAAACACCTGCATGGACACAGCAACAGTGCTCGTACGTGTGCGCGCGCTAGGTGGTGGTACAGATAAGACAATGTGTATCGGTGGCGAAGTTATTCTGGATGGGTTCGGCGCTGACTCGTACGCATGGACTCCGACAACAGGTCTCTCGGATGCAACAGCACCAAGACCCCTTGCCAGACCCTTGCAGACAACTACATACTACGTACGATTGCGAGCGGGAATTTGCGAAGTAGAAGACACCGTTGTTGTGAATGTTGTAGACACATTTAGTGTTACGATAGCTGGAGCAATAGAAACATGTGCGGGCATTGGTGTGCCAGTAACAGTCTCGGGCGGCAGTTTTCATCGGTGGTGGCCAACACTGGGAGTTGCGGATACAACTTCTTCTAGCACCGTTATACGTCCGTTAATCACAACAACGTATTTCGTCGAAGCACGCTCGGGCGATTGCATCGATACGGCAAGCATAACAATCACTGTAGTCGAAGGCGTACAAATATCGGCAGGCAATGATGCGAGCTCGTGTGAAGGCAGCCCTGTGTTTCTTCTTGCTACGCTATCGGGTACTGGGGTCAATGGTACACGTGTTGCTTGGACTCCATCGGCCGGACTTGACAAGGACACTGGCCTGAGCGTTATTGCACTTCCAACGCAGAACACTGAGTATATCGTTAAGGCGGTCGACCCGAATGGTTGCATTTCTTACGATACTGTTTTGGTAGATGTAAAATCGACTCCGTCGATTTCTGCTGGACAGGATATTGGCATTTGTAGTGGAGGCTCGATACAACTGTTCGTAAGCGGAGATGCCGACGAATACTCGTGGCTGCCTGTCTCTGGATTAAACGATCCAACCTCCCCAGCACCAGTGGCCTCTCCTGGTGTATCAACTACGTACATCGTGACCGGTCGGACAGGATCGTGCACAGTTTCTGACACCATTCGTGTTGACGTGTCATCATTAAATCTAAAGCTCAGTTCCGACACATCGATATGCATCGGGTCTGAAGTTACACTTGTAGCAGAAGGTGCTTCGCGATACGAGTGGTCTCCAGTCGATGGATTAAGCGATCCGACAATTGCTACACCTGTTGCTTCTCCTAGCGTTACAACCACGTACCTCGTACGTGGAACAGATGCATTCGGCTGTGAGAGCGTCAAAATTGTTCGCATAGGCATTCTTGATGCGCTACCACTTACACTCATCGCTGAATCTGCATCTGCACAAGCAGGTACAGAAAATCTTGGAATCCCAGTCTATGTAGAGGTCGACGAGGCACTGCTACCATTACACGTAGACACGTTGTTTGCAGAATTGCTCACAGATGTTTCGGTGTTCATGCCGAGTAGTGTCGATCGCGGAACGTATACGTCTTCCCTACCGATAGGTAGTTCAGATCGAGTTACTCGCATCAGATTGACAGACGTTCGCATTGTGTCACCCCGACAAAAGATTACCGAAGTGCGTGGCCTTGTACTTGCAGGTAACGTGCAAGTGGCGTCGCTGCGCTGGGGAAGAGTTTCTTGGAAGCACCTTATATGTCCGGTTACAAGCACCGAAGGTGGCTTCCTATTTGTGTCGGGCTGCAACCTTGCAAGCCGCGTAGTGCGTCAGTTCAGCACAGCAGCACTTACGATGCATGTGTTACCAGAAGACAACGCAATCGTACTCGATATCGTAGGCAACGAGCCGGGTCCGTACAACATGCGCATCGTTGGCGTAGACGGACGCATCGTGTTGGACGAGAGCGTAGCAACAGGTATTAACGAGCTCGACATGTCTGGCGTTGGGGCTGGCCTATACTTTGTTATGTTCAGCACACCCATTCGCACAGAGACCGTTCCTCTTTCCTGGCTGCGATAATTAAAGAGGTTTACAACCTTTCGCTGGCAGCTCTAACTAAAGAGGTTTAAAACCTTCGAAAGCCTGAAGGCAGTTATTGCAGTAGTGTAATGACCTGCAAAGGGTCGGTCCGAAGGGGCTTTTCATTGTGGTGTTACGTGAGCCGCAGAACGGACATGCAGTGTCGTTAAGTACATCGAGTTCGAACTCAACCGTGTAGGGCTGTGGTGGAGCGAGTCCGTGCTTGAGGAGTGCAGCACGTCCGCGTTCACTAACTCTGTTCGTAGACCACGGTATGTCGTAATTCACCTCTACGTGTACGTCATCTGCACCAAGGGTACGTAATGCGGTCTCGACATCTCGCTTCATAATGTCGATGGCCGGACATCCCACGAATGTTGGTGTAATGACTACGTTGATAACGTTATTTATTATCTCGATCTTCGTAACAATACCGAGGTCGACTACACTTATCGTGGGTATCTCGGGATCTTTTACGTCCTGTAACGCGAGTAGGATGTCGTCGACTGTCATCTTACCATTCCGCGGAAGGGTCAATGCGAAACACTTCGTTCATCTCATCAAGGAGAGGTTTGAGGTGTTCGGTATGATAACCTTTTCTACCGCCCAGTACAGCCGTCGTGTTCGTTGGAATAGTCAGATGTGCTGCTGCGCATCGTTCGGTTACAAACTCTAACCACGCAGATTGCAAAACGTCTTCGCCCACAAATACACCGTCAGCGATAAGAGCCCCTTCGGCGGCTCCATGTTCAAATATTCCGAGCGCGTATGGCCATGCTTTGTCGAGAGCCGTTTGCATGAGTATCCGACTTTCTTCGTTGCCTTGCGCTCCGAGCTGCACTAACCACGTCTGTGCGTGATAGACATGGTACTTTACTTCGCCCTGAATTTTTGCAGCAAGCTTGGCAAGAGGCTCAAACGAAGACTGCTGGAGGAATTGCCAGCGAATTAATTCCGACGCATCGAAGAGGAAATGACGTACTAGTGAAAAGTCGTAGCCGCCGTTTGGTAGTTCGACAAATTGGCAGCATTTGAATTGGTCTTCGGTACGTCCAAATGCAATCGCATCGGCGTTGGGTTCGCCAAGCTTTTCGTGCAGGATTTTGAACAAGGCATTTGCATGTCCCATTTTGTCCTGAGCAATCGAAGAGAATGCAATGTCTTCTTCGAGCAACGGACCGAATCCGGTCCACTCAGAATGTCGATGAGCCAGAATAAGCGAATCGTCCGCTACGCGAAAGAGTAAATCCTTCAATGCTTCGGTATTCAATCCGCTACTCTTCTGTGCTCCGGCGCGTTTGTTCTCATTACTCATTTCTTCGTCCCTAGCTGTTGTCGTTTCTTATAATCTTCTACTTTGTTGCGCACCATGTAGGCACTAACCTCGCGGTACTTTTTGTCGGGAGTGGTTTCGAAGACATCGCTGTCCTCTGCACGCATCGTTAAAATAGCACCCGTATCAACCACCCAAATGTTGGTTGTCTGTCCACGACGTCCGTACGTTTCCTTCGCAAGAACGAGCGCCATTTCCGCATTAGGGGCATGCACACAACCGACGTGGGTATGGTGTGCGCCCGACTTTGCCTGGTGAAAAACTTCGTACGTCTGAAACTGATCGAGATCGGGCTTCGGTTCGGAAGTTACTTCCGGATCGGCCTGAATCTGCAGACGAGTAACGCGTGGGTCGAGAGATACTATAATGGCCATAGCCACAAAGTTACGTTAAGGAGCGGCCTTTGACGAAGGGGGCTTGAGTTAAGGGGCGGCCTTGACGAAGGGAAAGTGACGCAGGACGGTGTCGTTGGATAGCGTTACGGCAATCGCATACGCCCCGGGAATGAGGTGCTGGATGTCCGACTCGATGTTCGTGACGTCTTCAGAGCCCTCGCGAAAGCTTACCACATTGGCCACCGCCACGATTTGTCCGAGGGTGTTAACGATGTTTGCCGATACTGGCAACGCCGAAGTTCCCGCAGCATCGGATGTGGCTCTGACCTGCAGGCGTATGTTTCCAGTGGCAGGTACGGGGAAGGGGTTCGAAAGTCGGTACGACGAACCAGCACGGTAGATGAACGCCCCTACCGGCACATTGCAGCGCGATATACCATCGAAAAAATTCCCAAAGCCATGGCTACGCACTGGTAGAAACGACGACGAGCACGTATCGGGTATTTCGAGCGTATCGTAAACAAAGCCAGTATCTAGAACAGAGCAACAGATCGAAAGTGAAAGTGTGCCAAGTGGACCTATAACGAGTGGAAGTTGTGCAAGAGGCACACTGCAAAACACATTACGTAGAAGATGCGGTTCGCGCAAAACCAGCATTGTACTATCAGAGAGATTTCGAATTGTAATCGAAACACACTTCTGGTCCCCAACAACATGATCTGGTATAACGATGTCAGAACTACCAGGTAGAATCTGTACTTCAATCTGATTGCGAATGTTGAGCACCGTTACGAATACAGAATCGGATGTACCAATACATCCAGCGTCGTCTACGACGCGGACCGCGTATTGTCCCTGTGTCTTAACAACAATGTCTTTCGTCGTCTCACCTGTCGACCACAGATACTCTACAAATCCACCTGGCGCGGACAACGTTGCAGAATCGTCGATGCAGAATGTTAGCGGATGATTTGTGGCAATTGCAGGCTTCACCGGAGGTCGAATACTAACCACGTATGGCGCAGATACACGCGTGCAGCCGTTTGTGTCGACGGTTGTAACGACGTAATCACCGGCTTGCGAAACCGTAATACTCTCCGAAGTAGAGCCCTGAGACCAGGCCCAGGATGCGTACGGACCTTGTGCACGAAGCACGACGCTATCGCCAAAACATACCTTTGGTTTCGAGGCAAGAATCTTGGGTGTAGTTGCGGGGTAGATATAAATATTCACCGTGTCGAGGCTGACGAAACACGTTATGGGGTCTAAGGCGGTAATAACGTATTTACCAGCATTGCTTAGTATTCTCTGGTCGCCCTGAACGCCATCTGTCCAAGAATAATTCACAAGACCCTTGCTGCCCCTTACCAACACAGATTCACCTTCGCACATTTTTATGGTGTCCTTTGGCGGATCGAGTGTTACGAGAGTTGGTGGTCTGTCAAAGATCGAGCGATAGATTCCTTCGCCGGCAATCCATCCGCTGTTCGGATTGATAAAGTAAATGTCGTCGGAGGCACCTTCGATACCGCAGTTGCGAAGTTGCCACGACGCGCCTGCATTGTCGGTGTAATACACAGCACGGCCAGTGCCGACCCCCCATCCATGTTGTTCGTCGATAAGGAACGAACCGAACATCATGTTACCAGTTTGGAACTCAGACCACGAGCTGCCATTGGTACTTGTCCATCGCAGCGATCCGCCCTTACCGAGCATTCCGCTGCAATCGTTGCCAGCGGTAGGCAAGAGAAACGTCGAGTTGATGTTCGTGATTTCTTCGGTCCAGTATTTCGGTCCGGTTCCTGTAAACACATTCCAAGTACGACCGAAGTCGTTTGTGCGCCAGATGATGCCGCTGCTTGATGCGAATCCAGAGCCGTTACGATAGATAATGCCGTCGGAAAGACCACTACTAGATACTTGTCCGAGAAACACCGTCCACGACGAGCCCCCATCAGTTGTTCTAAAGAACTTCTGAAGTCCGCCACACCCATCCACGAAATAGAGTCCTTCGAGCTCATTCAAGAAGAAGCAGCCCCATCCTTGTTCGATAGTTCTGTCCATCTGGAACGGTGTTACGTCCCGAAACGATCGGCCGCCATCGGTACTTCTATAAATGCCGCCGGGTCCAGAGACGTACCCAACACTTGGGTTCAAAAACATGACGCTTTCAAAAAAGCGCTCAGGAAGCATTGTCCCCGCCCACGTCAGTCCACCGTCCGTCGTTCGAATTACAGCACGTTCCTGACTGCATGCCCAGCCATAATTCGGATTGCTCTCAAGAAACTGAATGTCGAGATAGTACTCTGTGTCGTACGGCGCGGGCAATGCAACTTTCTGCCACTGAGCATACACTGGCGCACCTGCAATCATAGTGCCTATGAGTGCGCCCAGACATACATTCATTACATACAGTGGCAGGGGGCGCAAAGGGTCTTTCAGAATTAAATGTTCAACGGCTGTCACATATTGCACAACGATTGTACATAGCGCACTTCGACTCTTACAGTACAACGATCGTTCACTAGCGTGCGATCATTGTGCGACCTCGTAAG
>Ga0163153_10003545_pt1 | contig 20720 bp, 18 predicted proteins | sample OliLakLV19MP6IB1_FD_148629 | JGI IMG/M metagenome (GOLD analysis project Ga0163153, IMG submission 148629) | Freshwater microbial mat bacterial communities from Lake Vanda, McMurdo Dry Valleys, Antarctica - Oligotrophic Lake LV.19.MP6.IB-1 | ecosystem: Environmental > Aquatic > Freshwater >...
CCAGTCGTCACCATCAGTCAGGTCAAAATTTGCAAGGGCTTGTCCGCTACCCTGACAGCGACACCTTCACCCAGTCCGCCGAGCGCGTACACTTGGTATTTCAACGGCCTTCCGGTGGGCATCGGCGGGACGTATTCGGCTACGCAGGAGGGTTGGTATTGGGTCTGCACGACGAACAGCTGCGGGCAGTTACTCGAATCGAACCACGTTTTCCTCAAAGTCTGCATGGTCATGGCCAGCCTGAGTTGCCCCCTCGACCCGAACCCTTGTGCTAAGTTGAATAACCCGATTTATCTGACTGCCTGTGGCTCAACATCTACCTGCGGCGGGCCGCTGACGTACACTTGGACGGTGACACCTTCTTCTTCAAATTTTATAATTGGCGCCAACGGCTGCGACGTATCGGATACACAGACAAGCCTGACCCCGACCACTTATTGTGTGACGGTCACCGACCCTTGCGGCTGCACAGACACGGCTTGCATGATAGTTGACCCATGTAATTAAGCGTGTTGGCCGTTGAAGTTTGTAACACAATATAGATTTTAGGCTATATGACGGATACCGTTTAAACTATCGCCCTCCCGATCCAATCGGGAGGGCTTTTTTGTGCTGAAACCTATGAGGTTTTTAAAACCTTTGGTACGACATAAACCTTTGCCCATTGCTTTGGCATAAAGTTTTGCCCCTTACCTTAGTTCTTTGAAAAGACGGTCAAAAACAAGTTATTATGGGTCAACCTATACACTATCCAATCCGCGAACGGATTGTATTGCTAAGATTTCAAGGGCACAGCATCAAAGAGATTTCGACAGAACTTCAATTGTCATTTTGGACCATTCGGCATCTGTTGCGAGCCAACCGTGATGGGGCCTTGTTTTATTTGCGACAACCAACCCGTGACCTTGATGGCGCAGATGGTGCTACCGCCCAATCTTCAGTGTCCTGACTTCTGCACATTTACTTGGTACGATGCTATTTCGGTAAATGGTGTTTGGGTGATGAACAACATCATAAGCACTCAACCAACCATAACCGTGACGGCCGGGGGGCATTATTTCCTTGTATCAGACTGTAACGGCTGTATCAAAAAAGTACAGTTCGACTTACTGCAGTGTATGAGTGGGCAACTCGTAGGTCAAACCGGATGCGGGCCTGTTTCTGTGGAAGAACTGATGCCGAAGGACGAAAGTCCTTTGCGAATATTCCCCAACCCTACCACGGGCGAAATCACCGTCGAGTGGACGGGCAACGCGCCGAAAAATGCGCGGATATTCATAACCGACCCAATGGGCCGTCGTCTGCGTATGCTTACGGTGCCTGATGCCGCCAAAAGCCTGACCACTGACATTGACGACCTGCCTTCCGGGCTTTACTTTGTAAAAGTGCAGTCGGCAGATCGCTTGTTCACCGTTGCGAAGTTGGTTAAGGAGTAAAAATTTGGCCTAGCAGTAAATTACTGATAATCGTTCAGCCTTCCCGATTTGATCGGGAGGGCTGTTTTTTTGGTGCCGAAACCTATGAGGTTTTGAAAACCTCATAGGTTTGGTAAGAACGGTAAAAAAAATTTGAACCCCGGTTACAAAATGACTTCTGGTAGAGATAAATGGGCAAAACCAAATGCGCTTGAATCCCCAAGAAATTTCAAAACCTACAGGCCTTAGAGAGGTTTGTAAAACAATAGAGATTTTAGGCCAAATAAACGGATTCCGTTTAAACTATCGCCTTCCCGATCTGACCGGGAGGGCTTTTTTTAAAAAAAATTCGCTGCACGATTACAAAATGAAACCCCGTGGAGATGAATGTTGAAAACATCCAATAAGTAAGCGAAAGAAAAATAACGAAATTATGGGTAAGGTTTTTTAGCAATTTGAGATCATACCGCACATCAATATTTTCACTAACCAATCAATTTTTAACCAATGAAATGTTCTTTCTATCAAAGACTGCTCACTTTAACAGCACTATTTCTGCTCTTTTCCATGGGGGGCTTTGCGCAAAAAAACAGCCGCGATGGTGGTGCTAACTCTAATCTTGTAAATAACCCGCGCGTTGAAAAGCCCAGCCCGACAAACCTGCTTAACAAACCTCACTCAAGTCGAAAGACTTCTGCGGCCACCAGTTGCGACAATGATCTGACCGTTCCAGAAGTCAGCTGTCCAGCAGGCAATTGTTCACCAACGGCGCGGGCAGCCTATTTGGTTTCCCAATATGGAGAACCTTGGGGGCGATATGACAACCATGTAGCCATGGATGCAGTATTTGGCGGGGGCAATTGGGATGCCCAATATTTCGAATGGGCCGATGCTGCCACGCTGCTTTCTTCAGCATACAAAGTGATTTTTTTGGAAGGAAGTGATGATGGGGGCTATGCTTTGGAAGGTTTCCTGAACGCCAATTTGTCCGCCCTCGAAAACTGGGTATCCGCTGGAGGAGCCTTGTTCATCAATTGTGCACCTAACTCTGCTTCTTCCACCATTAATTTTGGCTTTGGAGGTGTAACGCTCAATAGCTTTGATTACAGCTATGATGCGATTGTACAAGACCCTGCACACCCTGTTTTCAATGGACCTTTTGTACCTGCAAGCGGAAATTTTAATGGAAACTATTTCTCTCTCGCAACCATTTCAGGGCCTGCCGGGCATGTGCTGTTAACCAACCCAGATGGGCTCCAAATTTGTTTGTCGGAAAAAATCTGGGGGGAAGGCAAAGTCTATTTTGGCAGCATAGCGATCCCATCTTGGAACGGCCCACATCCCAACGTTGATAACATGTGGCAAAACATCTTGGCAGATTTGAACGCCCAATGTGATGGAGGGCTGATCGTGTCTGCCGACGCAGGAGCATGCAATGCCACGGTGCTCGACCAATCGCTGGATGCCACGGCTACAGATGACTGTGTTTTGGCCTCATTGACCCACGATTTTGCTGCCGCTCCTTCCAACACTACCCTCAGCGGTGCTGTGTTGCCAGCAGGAAATACACTTGTTTTATGGATTGCGACGGATGAAGCGGGCAACACCAGCACCTGCGAAACCTTGATTTCTGTCAGCGAGCCAGAAGCTCCCGTTGTTACTTGTCCAGATGACATATCGGTTGCTGCCGATGCAGGAATCTGCGGGGCAGCAGTATTGTTTAGTGCCACAGCGACGGACAATTGTTCCCCGACTCCAAATATTGTCAGTAATCCTGCGGTTGGCGCGATTTTCCCCCTCTGGGCCACCACAGTGTATGTTACGGCTACGGATGCGTCTTACAATCAAAGCACCTGCTCTTTTGTCGTGACAGTAACGCCCAATGTGGAGATCTGCAACGGCATTGACGACGATTGCGACGGCTGGACAGATGAGGATGCAACAATAGAAACTACCTTCTACCTCGATGCTGACTATGATGGTTATGGCAACCCTGAACAAACCATCACGGCCTTTGGCTGCTACCCGCCATACGGCTATTCCATCAATGCCTTGGACTGCGACGACAACAACTATTACATCCGACCAGGCATGTGGGAATACTGCAACGGTATAGACGACAATTGTGACGGAAACATAGACGAAGGCGTTGCCCCAACCTGGTATGCCGACACGGATGGTGATGGATATGGTGATCCAAATATTACCCAAATTGCCTGTAACGCGCCTCAAGGTTTTGTCTCCAACAACGGGGATTGTGTTGATACCGATGCGTACATCCACCCAGGCGCACTGGAAGATTGCACCAACCTTACAGATGAAAACTGCGACGGCATCCTTGGAGAAAACAATTTCATTATCGAAGAAACGCACACGGATGTGTTCTGCGGCAGCAATCCAGACGGCACTATCAGCATAACGGTTACACCGGCACAGAATTACCCTGTTGTGCTTTGGAGCAACGGTACTTGCTGTACCATGGATTTGAGCAATCTTGATTTTGGCACTTACAAAGTCACCGTGACGAACGAATGCGGCACCTCCAAGACAAAAACCATCATTATCCAGCCTTCGGCAGAACCTCCTTTGCAGGTCTCTATGACCGGAACAGACTTTATCTGTGGTGGTACGAGTGATGGTTCGGTGATCGCAACGCCTTCTGACGGCTGCGGAGGATACACCTATCAATGGAGTACAGGTGGTACGGATGCCTCTATATCGGGGCTGACAGGCGGCATCTATGAAGTCGTCGTGACCGATGCCTGTGGCTGCACAAGATCTGCTGCGTTCACAGTCAATCAGGCCGAACAACTGTCGCTTTATTTCGGTGCAGTCATCCCGCTTTTGGACGGGACGTATTTTGTAGAGGTAATTCCCTATGGTGGCAGCTCGCCGTACAAATTCAGGCGCAGCACAGATCCTTCGGGGTTCACAGATTGGAGCAGCAGCAACGGATTTTTGGGTGTGCCCGCAGGCGATTTTGTGTTTGAAGTAGAAGACGCAAACGGCTGTATCGGTCAGGCACAAATCGTGCTCAGCCCATTGTCTCCAAACCCAATGGAACCTCAGGACAGCACCTTTACAGAAACTGCTCCATTTGGGGCAGAAACCCGGGAGCCGTCTGCCACAGCAGGCTCAGGAGAAAAGGTTTGGTCCGTTTCGCTTTTTCCCAACCCGAATATTGGAAACTTTAGTGTTGATTTGCTCCAAGCTGCCACGGAGGAAATGGATTTCGGCATCACCGACGTGAGCGGGCGTTTGTTGCTGAAAAAACAAATTGAGGCAGGCAGCCAAATACAATCTGTCAACGCTGAAACCTTGCCAGCAGGCATGTACTTCTTGCAAGTACTTTCCAATGGACGGGTAGTCGCAATAGAGAAATTTGTGAAGCAATAGCGTTTTTTAGTCAAAAGGTAGATTCCAAAAGCACCTCACCCTTCCCGGTAAAATCGGGAAGGGCTTTTTTAAAAAACCTTAGCCTTGAAATGCCCAAATGGGCCATTAAGGGTAACTTATTTTGAACCAGCTTAAACCAAAAGAAACAAACCCTCGTTTTCCTGAAAATTAAACAAACTTTTAACCATGTTATCAAAAACCATTCTCCTTCCATGTGCGATGCTGATGGGCATCGTCCTTTTTTCAAGCTGTAAAAAAGACAGCAAAGACCCCGATAATGTGTCTGATGCTGAATACTATTTCTACGGCAAACTCGAGGGCCAAACAATACTCTATGAAATAGATGCGTCGGGGGATTATCAAATGGTCAACTCCATTGATGGCAGCGTTGGCGTTCCCGATTGCACTTATTCTTACGGCTGCGCCATTGGTGCATTTGATCCAATTGACGCCCCGTACTTTGAGGTCTATTTTCCCAATTTGTTCGATGGCGATTGCGCTGATGTTGCTCAAAACTTTTCAGGGCTTTTCCATACAGGCGCCTTTGCATTTGGCGAGCTTACAGGCCAGGTGCTCGTCCGTTATTGGGATGGAACAGAACTTTGGGCATCTAATCCAAATGGACAGGTAAATGCTTCCTTTGAGATCACTGCTTCCGAGCGACTAGACACGCCTTTTGGGATTTATCAAAAAGTGAGTGGTCGGGCCAGTTGCCTGCTTTTCAATTCCGGCGGAGATAGCAAGAAATTGGAGGATATTAAATTTGTAATGTCGTTCAGCAAGGATTAAGCGCATTTTCCTTTGCTCTGAACATGCGCTGTGGACACTGTGCCTGCCCCTTCCCGGTTAAATCGGGAGGGGCTTTTTTTGCAAACATTTCCCAAAAGCATCAGCTGCAGCTGTGGATGGTCTTACTTTTGCCATTCTTTTCCAAAACAATTACACCGATGGCGATTTTGAAACGTTCAAATAATGCTCCCTTTTTCGCATTTCTATCCTTTTTGTCTGCCATAGCTTTTATAAAGGCGGATGCCCAAACACTAACATTCCAACCCGCAGCATCGGGCATTGATTCTACCCATATCGAAGCCTTTTTAGAAGGCATTCCCGCAGGTATGGCCAAACTCGTGGGTGTTTGGGGCGACCAAAACTTCATTGCCGATTCGGCTGCGGTAGATGCGTCCGGCCACCTTGTGCTGCGCCGAAAGAAACTTCTTGCCCCCGGGTTCTATACTTTTTTACTGCCGGGAATGAAGCAACTTTCCTTCCTCGTGGACAAAGACCAGCGCATGACCATGCGCGCCAAAGCCTCCGACTTTATGGGCACGATGCAGGTGGAGGGTTCTATCAATACCGACCTTTTTTACCAGACGATTCGATTCCAGGCCAAACAAGAACCAGCGTTGGCTCAGACGACTGGAGCGATGAACAAGTCCGCCGCCAATTCGGCAGAATTTCTACAAGCAAAACAACGGCAGGTGCAAATTCTGGAGGAACGCAAGGCATATCTGGACGGAATTTATAAGCAGTACCCGGATGCTTTATTCACCAAATTTAAAATCGCAGGGCAAAACCCTGATTTCAAGGAGTTTAAAAAAGCCAATGGCGACATGGACACCATGCGCCAACTCATTTATTACCGCGACCACTTCTGGGATGGTGTGGATTTCAAGGACGATCGCTTGCTCAATACGCCTGTTATTGCCAATAAACTCAAGCGCTATATCAAGGAGTTAACCCCACAGCACCCGGATTCACTCATAAAAGTGGCCGATCCGCTCATCCGCAGCGTGATGAACCATCGCCAGTATTTCAAGTATTTTACCAACTGGATCGCGCTGCAATACGAAAACACCAAGACGACTGTGATGGATGGCGAGGCGGTGTACGTCCACATTATCAAAAACTATTTTACACCCGAACTGGCCTTTTGGGATAAGCCTGAAAACCTGAAGGGCTTGCAAAAGCACGTGTGGGAAATGGAAGCCAGCCTTTTGGGCCGCAAAGGCCCTGATGTAAAGGCGAGAGACATCAACGGGCAATTAAAAAGCATCTATGAAATCACCGCGCCTATTATCGTGATCTTCATGTATAGCCCGGATTGCGAACACTGCCAAAAGGAAGCGGGCGAGGTGGAAGTGATTTACAGAAAATGGAAGTCGCGCGGGGTAGAGATCTTCGGGATTGCTGTGAGCACCACGGATGAGGAATGGAAAAAATTCGCACAAGAAAAGGGTTTCACTTTCACGAACGTGTTCGATCCGACCAATGTGGCTATCTATGCCAAGTACTTTGTGGACATCACTCCAGAAATTTATGTCCTAAACAAAGACCGCATCATCGTCGGCAAAAACCTGCACCCCAACCAGTTAGAGACGATTTTTGAACGGGAATTGAAAAAGGCTGGTTTGGGTCATTGAGGAAGTATGGCACACCTTCAAGGTGTGCCACACTTTTTCACTCATTCAAATCCCAGTTATACTCGTTAAAAACCACTGTGGCGGTGCTTTTTAATTGTGTTTCCGAATATTGATTCAGGAATTTTTTCAAGTCGCCAAAATCTGCGCTGTACCATTCGAATATTTTTGAAACCTGAGCGCGACTGCTGGTTAGCGTATTGTATTTTTTGTCGTTGACAAAATCGCGGGTGCGGGCTATCAGCGCAACTTCCAGGTTTTCAGCCGTGTAGGCATGGTTCCAGAGTGGGGGGCAACTTTTAGCGGCGCAGTTTACCGCGAAGTGAATGCGAGGATCTTTGAACTGGGGCCGCAGGATGTCGTTCTCGATATTATTTAAGCTATATTTTTTGTCGCCGATTTTGATGCGGCGCACATCCCAGGTTTTGCCTCCGTCGAAGTTGAGGATGCTTTTGGTGGGGTAGTTGTCCACGATGAGTTTGAGCGTAAAGGCGTTGTAGGCATTTATCCAGTAGGCCATTTTTTCTTCTTTTGTCCAGCTTTCTTGCACGGGATTGGCCGAAAGCGTTTGGCAATAAGCGTCAAGCGCGGCTTTGTCGGCCTTTAAGCCTTTGTAGTTCACTTGGCCAACATCGCTGACGTGTATTTGAAGGAGGGAATCGAAGGGTTGGTGATAGTGTGATGAAGTGATGGAGTGATGAAGCGATGAAGTGATCGGAAATTCAACAGGGGCTGTTGGTTGCGCGGTTGCCGTATAAAGGAGCAAGACAAGCGTAGAAACGAAAGAGGAATTAAGCATAGGTTGTTTTTCTTATTGTTATTTCGGAAAACACAGCAAAGGGTTTTTCGTTCTTGCAATTTCTGTCCAAAATGCGAAAGTGTTGCAGAGCGGACATGGGTTGCTCAAGGTTTGCTAATTTTGCGTCTTAGAAACCTGCGCAAAACAAAGAAGACATCTTGTTTCGCGCAGGTTTCTAAACCCGGCGTAGCCGATTTGCCCCCGAAGTTTTAACCAAGGTGGAAGGCCATCGTGGCACTCTCACCCTCTCACATTCTCTCACCTTCTCACAAGTGTCCGTAAAAGTCACCAATCTCACCAAAATATACGGTCTCCAGCACGCTGTAGACAGCATCTCCTTTGAGGCGCGGCGCGGCGAAGTGCTCGGTTTTCTTGGCCCAAACGGCGCTGGGAAAACGACCACCATGAAAATAATCACGGGCTATCTCCCTCAAAATGAAGGGTTTGTAGAAGTTTGTGGTTTTGATGTTGGGGCCAAACCTATGGAGGCTCGTGCCAGAGTGGGCTACCTGCCGGAACACAACCCCCTCTACCGGGAAATGTACGTCCGCGAATACCTCGCTTTCACCGCCGGTCTCCATCAGGTAAAAAACGTGTCCAAACAAGTGGACAAAATGGTGGAACGCACCGGCCTTGGCAGCCACCGTCACAAACTGATCGCTGAGCTTTCCAAAGGTTACCGCCAGCGTGTCGGGCTTGCCCAAGCCATGCTCCACGACCCTGAGGTGCTGATTTTGGACGAACCCACCAGCGGCCTCGACCCCAACCAAATTATAGAAATCCGCCAACTCATCAAAGACCTGGGCAAGGAAAAGACCGTCATCCTCAGCACCCACATCCTTGGCGAAGTGGAGGCCGTGTGCGACCGCGCCATTATCATCAACAAAGGAAAATTGGTGGCCGATGCACCCATTTTGGAACTGAAACAGCAGTTTGCAGGGCAGACCGTAGTTACCGCAGAATTCGCTGAAAGCGCCGACAAAAACTTATTGGCAAAAATCAAAAACGTCCACGCCGTAAAAAGTCTTGGCAAAAACCAGTGGCAATTTTTTGCCGCCTCCGGCCAAGACATCCGGGCTGAAGTATTCGCCTTCGCGGTTGCCAACCGACTGACACTGTTGGAATTGCACAAAGAGGAACACTCAGTAGAAGATGTTTTTCAACAGTTGACAAAGTGATTTGCAATCTCGTAACTTTGCTAAAAATTAATAACAGATGAATCCTACTTTGCTTAGCCGTATCAGCATAAATCCAAACGTATGTTTTGGCAAGCCCACCATTCGCAATATGCGTTACCCAGTCGAAATAATGCTCGACTTGCTTTCAGCAGGAATGACGATAGAAGAGGTTTTGGAGGATTATCCCGACTTGGAACGCGAGGATATTTTAGATTGTCTTGAGTTCGCCTCTCGAATGGTGCAAATGAAAAGCATTCATAAGGTGCTGCTAGCGGCATGAAATTTATTTTGACACCGTTCCTTAGCCTTAAAAACTTGGTTGAAATCTCGCGGCCATGATGTCATTCATACCCGAGATTTGCCGCGAAAAAATCTTTCTGACTATGTTGAAATAATTGAGATCGCGGTTCAGCAGGAGCGAATAGTACTCTCTAAGGATGGCGATTTTTTTAATTATTTGGTGTTGAAAGGAATCCCCCCTAAATTGTTGATGCTCACAACTGGCAACATAGTCAACAAAGATCTGTTGGCTCTTTTTCAATTAAATTTTGACCATTTAGAAGACTTACTTCAACAATATTCTGTCGTTGAAATGAACAACACGGAAATTCTTGTGCATTATTGAACGCCATGTTTCCCATATTCAAAAAAGAAATCAACGCCTTTTTCTCCTCGCTCATCGGCTACATCGTCATTGGCGTATTCCTCGTGCTTATGGGCTTGTTGCTCTGGGTGTTCCCGGAATTCAGCATCCTCGACGGTGCTTACGCCAACCTCGACACACTTTTCGGCATCGCGCCCATGGTGTTTATGTTCCTAATCCCGGCGGTCACGATGCGCAGTTTTGCCGAAGAGAAACAGAGTGGTACCATTGAACTGCTCGCCACCAGGCCTATTACGGATTGGCAGATCGTTGGCGGCAAATTTCTCGCTTGCTTTGTCCTTGTCGCCTTTGCGCTGCTGCCCACGATCCTTTACTACGTCACGGTGTACCAACTTGGCGCGCCTGCTGGAAACCTCGATTCGGGTGGCATCTTAGGCTCTTATATTGGCTTGTTGTTTTTGGCGGGAGCCTTTGCCGCCATTGGCGTGTTTGCCAGTTCGCTCACCAACAACCAAATCGTGGCCTTTGTGATCGCCACCTTCCTTTGTTTTTTCAGTTACCTCGCATTCGATTATCTCAGCCGACTGCCTATTTTCTTTGGGAAAACCGACGATATTGTACAGTCCGTGGGCATCGCCTATCACTACGATTCCATGAGCCGAGGAGTGCTTGACACCCGCGACCTGGTCTATTTCCTGTCCATAATTTCGCTGTTTTTGGCCGCTACGGTGTTATCGTTAGGGCGGCGGAGGTGGTAATTGGGGTTTGAGGGGTTTGAGGGGCTTGAGTTGTTGGGATTCTTGGGCGATTCAAACCCCTCAAACCCCTCAAACTCACCCGCCCTCCAACTCATCTCCAAAACTATTGTCCGGCTTTTTCGGATTCCTCGTGCCATCGCCGTCCTTGTCCAGTTCATCATTGTAAATATCCGGCGCGAAATCTTCCTCATCGCCTGCAGGGCCTAGACTACTTTCGTAGGCAGCACAATTGGTTTCTATGCCTAGGTCGCCGGGAGGGCGTACGAAGCGGGCATTGAAGTCATAGCCTGATTTGGGGTCTTTTTCCAGTCGGCTGATGAAAGAAGCAAAAATGGGTCGCGCCATGCGTGAGCCTTGTCCGTCGTTGAGGCTGAGGAATCGAATCCAGCGGTCTTCACCGCCAACCCAGGTACCCACCACAAGTCGGGGCGTTACGCCCATGAACCAGCCATCGGTATAATCGTTGGTGGTTCCGGTTTTGCCGCCCACCTGACTTTTCAGCGTGTTGATGCCAGGTGCGCCCTTGACATTATATTGTAACATTTCGAGCATTACCCAATCGGCATTTGCCGCCAATGCAGCGTGTTCTTCTGGCACGGAGCGCCATAATACCCGGCCGTTTTTATCTTCTATTCTTTTGATTACGAAGGGCACCCCGTACATCCCTTTGTTTGCAAAAGCGGCGTAGGCCCCCGTCATTTCATACGGTGTAAGGTCGGCTGCGCCCAGGCACATGGACGGTGATCCGGGCAAAATGATGTAGCGACCGTTTTCCTGGCGGGCGGAATCTATGCCGAGTTTATTGCAAAGACCTCGCACGGGCTCTGTGCTGCCGAGTTGCCTCATGAGGTACGCGCTTACCGTATTCACCGAATTTTTCAAAGCCTCCTTCAGATTCAGCCTTGCACCAGAATATACCCTTGTAGAGTTTTTCGGAGTCCAATCGGTATAATGCTCGAAATTCATGTACCCGGCGGGTATGGTCACTGGGTTGTCGTACACTTCAAAACAGGGGCTGATGCCTTGCTGCGCAATGGCAGTGGCATACACGAAGGGTTTAAAGGTGGAGCCAACCTGCCGCCGGGTCTGGATATGGTCGTACTGGAAATATTTGAAGTTAACCCCGCCTACCCAAGCCTTGATTTCGGAAGAAGTGGGATCCACGGCAAGCATGCCCGATTGCAAAAACATCCGGTGGTAGCGCAGGCTGTCCATCGGAGTCATGACGGTATCTTTTTCGAGTTTCGGATTGTTCCAGGTAAAGATTTTCATCTTCACGGGCTGGGCATACTGTTTCTTTATTGCGGCGACGAGCGCGCGGTATTGTGCTTTGGCGTCCGGCCATTCTTTACTGGCCATAATCCGACGATAGGCCGTGGCTTGTTCGCTTGTAACAAAGGGTATTGGCTTGGCAATCAGCATCTTGCCAATGATTCCGGGCGTTTTTTCTTCGTTCAGCATCCGCTCCATGTCTATAGGGCGGAGTTCAAAATCACTGCGATTTTTTATTTTTTCAACCGCAGCGTCCATGAATTTTGGCCATAGCGTGGCGAAGCGTTCTCCTTCGCGCACAAGTTTCCAGAGCGATTCCTTTCGGCCTTGTATTTCTTCGTCGGTGGCATCGCCGGTGCGGTAGGCCCAAGGGTCGCGGCCTTTCCAGACCTGGAAAAAGCGGGCCTGAAGTTTTTTCATTTGTTCCATCATGGCCGCTTCGGCATGGGCTTGATAGACAGGGTCAATGGTGGTATATATTTTCAGGCCATCGCGGTATATGTCGTACTTGGAGCCATCGCGGCGGCGACATTCGGGGAGTTCAAGCAGGGAGTCACGCACAATTTTCTCCAAATAATCACAGAGGTAGGGCGCCTTGTCGTCGGTGAAGTTCACCGATTTGAATTGAAGGCCAAGGGGCAGCACTTTCAAACTATCGTACTGGCTTTCTGTGAGCATCTTGTTTTTTTTCATCTGGGAGAGTACCACCCAACGGCGTTTTATGCCACGTTCAGGGAAGCGGTTAGGATTATAATAAGAGGGATTTCTGAGCATTCCGATCAGTAGCGCAGATTCTTGAATGTTCAAAGATTCTTGGTCTTTGTTGAAATACACTTCCGCTGCTGCGTGTATCCCGAAGGCGTTGTTTACAAACTCGGCCTTGTTCAAATACATCGAAATGATTTCCTCCTTTGTATAGGCCCGTTCGAGTTTGACAGCCGTAATCCATTCACGCAGTTTGATGTAGATGAGTTTGAACGTTTTTTGAATTTTGTTCAGGTCTTTGAAATTGCGGTCGGAATACAGCATTTTTGCCAACTGCTGTGTCACCGTAGAACCGCCGCCGCCGCTTTGGTCGCTAAGCAGCACCGTACGGATTATTACACGCGCTACTGCCCGCCCATCAATGCCGCAATGATTTCTAAAACGAATGTCCTCTGTGCTGATAAGCGCGCTTACCAAGTGCGGACTAAGGTCTTCAAAAGGTACCGGCACTCGGTTTTCGACAAAATAACGACCCAGCAAATCGTTGTTGCTGCCCAGCACTTCACTTGCCAGCGCAGAGGAAGGATCTTCCAGTTCGCGGAAGGAGGGAATGGCCATCATGCTGATAACCACGAACATGAGTACCACGACAGCCGTACCGCTCAATAGGATTCGCCAACTCCAGCGCATTATTTTGCGGTAAAGCGGCATCCGTTTTTGTTGCAAAGCGGCTTTTATAGAAATTAGATGCTGAGGTTCCATTGTGATAGCAGTGAGAGGGCGTGATGTGGGCGAAAAACCTATAAGGTTTTGAAAACCTTATAGGTTTCGTAGCAGGCAATCAACTTTGAAAGACGGACAAAAGTATGAATGCACTTTGGGAAAAAATATTTTGTGTCAAAATGCTTTTTCTATTCCAACAAGACAGGAGATAAACGTCGGCGTATTTTCCCGACCTTAGCAACATGAAACCGATGTTCCCGGCTTTTTTGCTCTTGGCCCTTGCCGCTTGTTCACCTGCGCCACAGAAACTGCTTTTCCCCGCTTTTTTTTATTGGGAAACAACGCTGGACATCTCCGATTCCGAACGCGGACTTATGGACTCTTTGGGCTGTAAAAAACTGTACGTCAAAGTATTAGACATTGGGCGCAATACCGTAACGGGTGAAATAGAGCCTTATTCCCTTACCGTAATGTCTGATACAAGTGGCTTGGCAAGGCTTGAAGTCATCCCCACTGTTTTTATCACCAACGAGGTGTTTCATAATATTTCGGAAGAAAAAATAGGCTGGCTCGCCAAAAAGATTGCCGAAAGTCTCCCCTTTACCCGCCATAGCCCGCAGGGCGAAGGCGGGCTAGGCCATAGCCCGCAGGGCGAAGGCGGGCTAGGCCATAGCCCGCAGGGCGAAGGCGGGCTAGTAAAAACCACCGCTTTTCTATTCGACTGCGACTGGACACCCGCTACCCGGGAGGCTTTTTTTCTTTTTTTGAAAAAAATACGCGACAAACTCCCGCCCGGCATAAGCCTGGAAGCGACCATTCGATTGCACCAGTACAAATTCCCCAAACAAACTGGCGTGCCGCCCGTAGATCGAGGAATGCTCATGTTTTACAACACAGGCGACGTAGAGGAGGAAAGCGAGCGAAATACCATTTTTCACCCAGATGAAGCACTGAAATATGTGGACGGCGCCCCCAAAAACTACCCACTTCCCCTGGATTTGGCTTTGCCGCTTTTTTCTTGGGGACTGGTTTTCCGAGAGGGCGAACTTTGGAAAATCGTGCCGGGGCCCTTGCCTTTTGGAGAGATGCGCCGCAGTAAAAAATACCTTGAACAAATATCCCCAGACCCCTTCTCCGCCCACTTGTGGGAAGTGAAGGAAGGCACATTCCTCGGCGGCCATTACCTTCGCCCCGGCGACCATTTGCGGGTATCGGAAACATCTCCCGAGCTGCTTTTCAAGGCCGCTACACTCGCCCAAAAACTCGATCTGGCCGACGATGCCTCCCTGGCTTTTTTCCATTTGGGCATTGCCCAATCAGCGCATTTTTCTGCACAACTGCTTGATAGTGTATGCAAAACCGTAAGAAAATAGAATGTCTAAAGTCCAAGCAGGTGTCCCCACTTGGACATTGGACATTGGACATTGGATATTGGACATTAATAATTGTCCTATTCACCTCATTCACGCCTCCGCAGCCCGCTCCCTGTGTGCCGCAGCCCGCGCCGTTTTACGGCTACAGTTTTTTCGACGCTGATTTTGTGGACGCGAGTTCGGCCTACGCACCGTTTTTCCTGCGTTTTGGCGACTATTACGAACGCAATTACAACCCGGTTGAAATTCAGAAAAAAGAAAATTGCGAGGAGTGGAGCGAACGGCTTTGCAGCAAAGCCACCTGGGAAGAAGTAGCTGCTGTGGTCTATGAATCAGACGAATACGATCTCGCCCGACTCCACGAAGCAGCGGGCGACCCAACGCGAAAAACCCTCCTGCCCAGCCGCTTGGAAGACAACAAATTTGCTTATATGTTGGCCTATAATGGCTGTGTGGAGGTGACGCGCTACCTTACGTTTGCCAAACGCTGCGAAGAACACGTGGTGGCACGGGGCGACAAATGGAAACCCGGCCAGCGAAATATATCCGTCATGATGGATTTGATTCGAGAGGGCAAACTGCGTTTTGAAGACACGCAATCCCCCTTTGTTCGGCTGCGTTACACCTACCAACTGATAAGGCTGGCGCATTATGCAGGAGCCTGGCAAATGACCCTCGACCTTTACAACGAGCTGATGCCCAAGGTAGACCGAAAGAAAAAAAGCCTTCTTTTTTACTGGACGCTGGGTCATGTGGCAGGGGCGATGCAGAAATTGGGCAAGTACCCCGAGGCCGCCTACCGCTATTCACTCATTTTTCGAAATTGCCCATCCAAGCGCTCCCAAGCCTTTCGGAGTTTCAAAATCCGCAACGACGACGACTGGCAAAAAGCCCTCCGCCTCTGCAACAGCGATGCGGAAAAAAGCACGCTCTATATCCTCCGCGCTGGCGGTTCGCACACCTGGGCCGTAGCCGACATGGAGGAGATTTATGCGCTTGACCCGCAAAACCCCCAACTAGAACTCCTGCTTGTAAGCGATGTGCAAGAGTTGGAAAAAATATTTCTCCGCACACCCGTCACAGACGAAAAAAATGGTCGCGCATTGGGCAAGATCAAGCGAGAAGCCGCTGTGAAACATTTGCTCAGTCTGCAAAAATTCGTGCGCCGTGCCATCCGCGAAAATCAAATCACCGCACCCAAAACCTGGAGGGCGGTGGATGGCTACCTTGAACTACTCGCCAATGATCGCTACGCCGCCGCCAAGACCTGGGACCGCCTCGAAAAAGAGATAAAAACAGGCACACAGCAGGACAATAACACCTTCCAGCAACTCGAAATTTGGCGCTGCCTGCTCGAGGTGATGAACCTCGATACTACTGCTACCGATACGGTGGATCAACTGGCTTATAAGGTGCGAAGCCTTGCGGCATTCGACCAAAACCCTTACTTCGAGCCGTTCTTACAAGAGTGGCTTTCAAAGGGTTATGCGGAGAACAACCGCCCCGGCAAGGCGATGTTTGCCGCTTACCCGCCCCACACCATTCAATACAATCCACGCCTTGATGTGATTGAAGATCTGTTGAGATTGGCTAATACAAACGACCCCATATTGCTTGAACGGAAGATGAATCTGGACACCAACCCGGATCGCATCAAAGCCTATTTTTTGGAAACAAAAGGGGTGTATTTCCTGGGCCTCGGGGAGCCGGAAGCGGCAGCGGCCGTGATGCGACAGATTACCCCCGGCGAACAATCGCGCATGACGCAGTTTGTTCCGTTTGCCAATCGTTTTGGGGAACAAATTGAGCGGGAAAGCCCAAAAGAATCAGCGTTCAACCGCCTCCAAATCGTGGAGCAACTCATCCAGTTTGAGCAACAGGCCAAGGCTGCTGAAGCACTCCGAGACACCATAGAATCCAAAATATGGCTTCGGTTGGGCGATTTTTGGTACAATACCTCTTATTTTGGCTATGAGTGGGAAGTGCGGGATTTCCACCGCGACGGACGCAACCAACTTCGGCTTGCTCAAGGCCCGGTGTTCCCCCTTGAAGGCGCCCCCGATGGCAACCGCGAGAACCTTGACCTTTCACGGGCCTTGGAGTACTACCAAAAAGCCTATCGCGCTGCACACACACAAGAAATGAAAGCCCGAACGGCATTCATGGCCGCCCGTTGCCTGCAAAAGGAATGGTTTTGCAGTCCAGATTGCAGGTACCGACCTGGCTCCCAACTCATACCGGTTTTACCACCAGAATACATGGTTTACTACGATGTTTTGATTTCAAAACATTCCAGGACGAAGTATTACGATACGGTGGTAAAGGAATGCAAATGGCTGGCGGCGTATGCGCGGTGAACCTTACTTCTTTGTGCTTTTTTTTGATTGAATTTCATACCTTCGTTTTATGTAAACAGATGCTTGTGATTCTCTCTTAGGAACGAGTGAACAATAACTTGGTACTTTCATCTGACTCCTTTCCGCTCATACTGCCTATCTTTTTGATAAAAGAGCCCCGCTATTCGCACAAAAAGATAGTTGTCTGAGCAAAAAGTAATCTACCTGAAAGTACCAAGTTATTGTTCACTCGTTCCTTACCAAATTCATTCACCAAATTTTTTTAAAAATGAAAATCTCTATTTCTGCTTCGCCCCGATCAATTCCTCAAAACCTTGTAACTTTCTCTGCGGGGGAGGCAGTTTAGTTCTGTCCTTAACCTTTCTCTTTAAAGCCATGGCAGTGACCCTGTTCTTGGCTTCCGGGCAGGCGGGATTTGCTCAAGGTTATGTACAAATCTGCCCACCACCAGAACTACCAGATTATAATATCTCCATAGCACCTTCTTGCGAGATCACTATCTACGATATCGTGATAGGCAGAAATCTACCAAAGCCAGTATAAGGCAGCCATTACTGCACTGTTGATTGCTGATAGCCTGCTTTCTGTCAGCACGGATGGAACTGTTGTTGCCTACAATTTGAACCAAAAGACAGCTTTGCTCAATACCCTGGCCCAATTGGACAGTCTGTCTGGATTATTGGAGACCGGATACCGCGCCGGGATGGCTGCCAAACTGAACCAAGCCAAACAGTTGAACGCCACCATTGCAATAACGGTTGTCTTTGAGACAAATGAAAAGAGCGTCAACGATTTGTGGCTAACCAGCCAGTTACAGCAGGGTGGGAATTTCACCGAATCGCAAATGGATATCTTGCGCAACATTGCGGCACAATGCCCAGCTGAAGGCGGCCAGGCAGTTTATCGTGCGCGTGGGCTGATGCCCACTTGCGAACAGGGCATCTATTCGTCTGATACTACTGACTGTGGTGGGAATAGTCTGCGCATCTCAAATGAAGAGCGCACACTTAGAGTATCGAACGATGATGGAATCATCCTGTACCCCAACCCCGCCCAAGATATTCTTTGGGTAAATCTGCCTCCAGAACAGTCCGCTAATGCTTCGCTCATTGCGCTCACCGGGAGCATCGTCCGGGAGTATTCGTGTGCAAGCGGCGAAAACCGGCTTTCGTTGTCTGAGCTACCCAATGGCATCTACCTGTGCCGCATCCAGACCCAGAAGGGTGTGTTGCACACGTATAAAATTGTCGTCCAACGCTGATCAATTAACCTAAGCCACAAAGAGCCGAGCGGTTTCGACCGTTTGGCCCTTTGTGGCGTATTTAAAAAAACATGAAAAGGTTTTCTGTCATTGCAGCCATTACTTTTCCACTGTGTTTTCCTCAAATGATACTTTCTGCCCAGCAAAAATGGGATGCAATCTGGCTATTTGGTTATGAAATTCCAAGCGGTGATTCACTTCTTTACCACACCAAGTTTGATTTTCATTACGACCCGGTTAAGATAACGGCTACAGTGGTGGGGTTTGTCAACTTTGATGGCGCCAATGCCGGTATCTGCAATGAAGATGGTGAGCTTCAATTTGTTACGGATAAATGTGATGTTTCGAATTGGAACGGTTGGCCGCCCATGCAAGGCGGCGAAAATATGTCCAACGACAAATATGACAGCCTTTATTGTAGCACAGGAGGCGGCATAGGCCAACAAAGCATTCTTGCGCTCCCTTGGCCTGACTCTGCTGACCAGTACATCCTGTTTTATTATGGATTTGGCTCGGTACCTATTGCGAATGACTTGAAGCCGCTCAAACTTTATTGGGCCAGGATAGATATGCGGCTCAACAACGGGCAGGGGGCAGTAGTGGAAAAGCACAACATCATCGTGCAAGATACCTTGGCAAGCGGTTACCTTCAAGCGGTGCGCCATGCCAACGGGCGTGATTGGTGGGTATTGACTCCTGAAGCTGGCAGCAATTGCTACTACACAATAAAACTCAACCCTACCGGGCCTCACATGATGTTCAAACAATGTGCCGGGCAACCATGGCTTATGAATAAAGACTGGATTGGCCAAGCCGTCTTTTCTCCCGATGGTGCCACTTACGCCCGCATGAACTGGCACTACGACCTGCACGTTTTTGACTTTGACCGATGTAGCGGATTGCTCTCCAATGAGCGTACAGCAGACTTTCCAAACGACATCCCCTACAATACCGGAGGAGTAGCTATTTCAGCCAACTCACGCTATGTGTACGCTACCACCACCACACGGCTTTGGCAACTTGACTTGGAAAGCCCGGACTTAGATGCAAGCAAAATCCTGATAGACACCTACGATGGGCAGCCCTTCCCGGACTACGGGGTGTTCTATCTTTCCTACCTCGCGCCCGACAATAAGATTTACATCGCAGGCACCTCCAGTCACCGACACCTCCATGTTATCAATGCTCCTGATAGTGCAGGGCTCGCCTGTGACTTTGCACAGCACGGGGTGCCGATACCTACTTTCAACTATACCAGTCTGCCTAATTATCCGTTTTTTCGGCTAGGTGCAGCGGGGGTACCCTGTGATTCAATTAGTGGGGTAGGGGTAGTGCTGCAGGGAGGGAGAGCAAATGAGGTGAAAATCTTCCCCAACCCCGCAGCGGACCAACTCCACGTCATCGGCCTTGAAGGCTATGGGGTTATAACCATCGCTGACGTAAGCGGCAAAATGGTTTTCCTGCAAAAAGGAGCTTGGCTTTCGAATACCCAGGAGACGATTGATATTTCCAGCCTCGCCCCCGGTTTTTACTTCGTATCTGTGCAGCAAAACGAATCTGTGCAGCAGCTTAAAATCGTGAAGCAATAAAGGAATGCAAATGGCTGGCTGCGTATGCGCGGTAAGGGGTGTTCAGTAAATTTCAAGTATCCCTGCGGTGGGGTGAGGCAGAAAATTGAGGATACTTGCTTCATTATCAAGCACTTTTTCTACAATCTCTTTCGTGGTAACGTTTCCGCATTTCAGCCAAACGACTTTGGGAGGGAAGCCTCTAAAAGTAATTATCTTGGAAAAATCCGCGTCTTTGGGAAGGATATGCAGATTGTTTTGGCGAGCAAAATCCCAAACTTCGGGGTCGCCCGAATCGTCCAAACCGACTGAACCAACATGAATACATCCGGGGAACAGATGCTCAATGCTCCGAGCAATTTTCGGCGAAAGGTTTTTATCCAATAAAAACATCAGGCAGCAACTGCTTGGGGGACAACAAGTTTGGTCTTCTCCGCCTCTGCCGCGTAAGCCAGCACAGCCATAATATCGGCCTCGGTCAGTTTTGGGAAATCGTCTAAGATTTCCGAAATGCTCATACCTGCAGCAAGATAACTAAGCACGTCATAGACCGTGATGCGCATCCCGCGGATGCACGGTTGGCCACTGCGCTTGCCCGGCTCGATGGTGATGATGTTTCTAAAATCGCTCATAATTGTCTGAGTTGTGGGAACAAAATTAGGGCAAGTAATGCGAACTTATTCTCTTTTTGTAAAGCGGCGGCTTGCTGTTCTGAGATGACACCCGTTCGCCCCTTTTGTTCACTTATAAGAATCTTGAGTATCTCCCTATCTTTGGAGAATATCCTTCATTTTTGCCTACGGAGACGTACTTTTGCAGCCTGAGCCTAACATCCAAACTAAATAAGCATGAAAAGCATACTCTGCACGCTGCTCGCCCTCACATTTTCCCTTA
>Ga0163153_10003548_pt1 | contig 20717 bp, 13 predicted proteins | sample OliLakLV19MP6IB1_FD_148629 | JGI IMG/M metagenome (GOLD analysis project Ga0163153, IMG submission 148629) | Freshwater microbial mat bacterial communities from Lake Vanda, McMurdo Dry Valleys, Antarctica - Oligotrophic Lake LV.19.MP6.IB-1 | ecosystem: Environmental > Aquatic > Freshwater >...
GTGATGCAATGTCAAGTGATTCAAAACCCCAATGGCGGGCATCATTGTTTTGTGGTCCTTCCGTAACATAGTTTCCATTTACAAAAAGCCGATAGCGGTTATCTCCTGTAAGGTGGATGACAAATCGATTTGGCTTTTTTGTTATCGAAAAATTTTTCCGAAAATGGTAAACGCCATACTGGCCGGAGCTTTCCTTCGGTGATATCCATTGCGCAGGCCACCGTTGCTTTGAGATGTGTGTGCCTGGTGAAACCAAATACTGTGACTGACCATAAAAAACCGGCAGGGTCAGCAATACAATGATTAGTGACAATAGCGTTTGCATAATGAAAGATAGAGAACATTGCAACGGCAATGAAACAGTATCTGATATTTTATGCTATCAAAATTTAAGCGTAAGGGATGCGCCTATGCTTCTTCCATATCCATCAATGCCTGAAGCATATACCCGATATGCCTGATTAAAAAGATTTTGACCGATTAGATTTCCAGTGAAGGATTTATAGGTATAGCCGGCATAGAGATTTAAATTATTCCACGATGGCATTACTCCATCTTCCAGTCGCACGGCAATACGTACATCTGATTTATCGCCTGCAGCAAGTCTATCCTGCTCTCCCGCTGCGGCCCATTCTGCTTTTAGCCAAAGCCCCGTGGCATGTTGATATCGCAATCCGATTCTACCAAACAGTGGAGGTATTCTGCGCATGGGTTCACGCTTGGTGATATTTTCTCCATAGGTGTAAGTGATATTACCAAATGCGCTGAGAGATTTGATGAGTTCAATGTCCGCTTCTGCTTCAAAACCCCGCAATCGTGCTTCACCCACATTTTGTTTCTGATATACCTTTCTCCCTTCATACATATCGCTACCCAGGTAGGTAGTAGGAACACGATCAATCAAATCCGATAGATGAGTTTGATATAGGGAGAGCGTTCCGGAAATTTTCTTCTGCCTGATCTTTACTCCGGTCTCCACGCTCAACGACTTCTCAGGAGAAAGTCCGGTGCCTGGAATTTCAAATACTCCACTCTCTACCGTTCCAAACTTGCTCATGTCGTCCACATTCGGTGCACGAAAACCTGTGCTGGAAGAAAGGAAGGCACGGAGATTTTCATTCACCTTCATCGTGACACCCACATTACCCACGAACGCATTCGGGGTGATTTTCTGATTCCCAAACGCCTGATCAACAACAGAAACAGTAATCGCATTAAATCTTGCCCCAGCTGAAAATTGAAATTTATGCAGCTCATATTGATGATTGGTGAATAAGGCAAGATTGGATGCCGATGATCCATCTGCATACGATCCGCGTTGGTTTGTTTCGGTATTAGAAATGAGATTCGTTGTACTGGCTGCGCTATAGACTTTATCAAAATAATACTCCACACCCGATTGAATATTCCATTGAGAAGTTGGCGCAGAGATTATTTCTGCTATCACTCCGGTTGTATTCACCTCATCACGCTGTGTTTTATAATCATTCGAATTACTTTTTTGGGAATTTGTGCCTTCCACAGAACGATTATAGGAGCTGGTGATCCGCATGGATTGAATCCAAGGACTTTTTAAAAACGTTTGCCATCGCACATAACTGAGTTGCCGCGTCTGTGGTTCAAAATTAAATGTTGAATATCCACCCTGCACGACCTGATCATAGCGTGGCACATCATGCTGAGTGAGTTGCTGAAATGCTGCTGTTAAAATTCCGGATGAACCCGTGCGCATTAATATCTTAGCATCACCGGATCGCTCGTTGTATCCTGTTGGATCTAATACGCCCAGGCTTCCTCCTGCCAAGACATCGCCAAAATTTCTAACTGAGAAACCTCCGATAAAAGCAACTTTGCTATTACAGATTTCCATTTCCGCGCGACTGCTCTGCTCCATACCAGCGCTCATCCACTTGCCGGATAGGTTGCCCGAAATTTTTAAACCATCGCTATTAAATGAAGGTGTTTTTGAAAGAACCTGCACCACACCACCCAGTGCATCACTGCCATACAACACAGAACCACTTCCACGAATCGCATCAATTCGATCGATCATACCCGGGTCGATAGTGGATAAATATTGATTGGGACCATAGCGATAGGTAGCATTATTCAAACGAATGCCATCCACCAAAAGCAAGACCTGATTGCCCACTAAGCCACGAATAATGGGAGAGCCCCCACCGTGATTTGTTTTTTGAACCCAGATTCCTGATTCGTTCATCAATGCCTCGGGTGTTGACCGCGAAGATTTTTTACTCAACTCTTGATTATTGAGTGTCGTTACAGATTGCGACACATCAAAAGAAAGACGCTCGTGCCGCTGTGCCGTCACTGTAACACCATTATTGAGCAGCACTGCTGATGGCTCCAATGAAATTATGATTTGGGTATCACCCCGCTGCACCAGCAATTCAGTGGTTGCAAAGCCAATGGATGAAATACGAATAAATCTCTTGCGATCTGGAAATTCTGAAAAAGCAAAAGCTCCGTTCTTATCGGTAACCGTGCCGATAGCAGAATTTACAATTTGAATATGTGCATTCTCCAACGGCAGTGCCGTGCTTTTATCCGTAACTACACCACTCACGGATTGTGCCGTAAGGGATTGTGTCACCAAAAGAAATATAAGCAGGAAGGAAAACCTGATCTGAATCATCCGTAAAAAATTAATGATTCACTTCCAGTCGCTTGTCTTTTTCTCTTGCTTTTCTGATTTCCTCAGCGTCATCCATCTTCGGAGAATTCTTTAATGCTTTCCAGTCAAATTTTTCATCAAACGGATCAAGTGCTTTTTGCGGATCAAACACTCGGGGATCAACCGGCACTGCATTGTATGGAGTGAAATCCGGATCACCAGTAAAGCAATCACCTAAATCATTTACTGCAAAATCATATTGATTGAGATAGGGTAATCCCAACACATTCCAGAAGGTTTTAAAAATGGATCCAAAACTAACGTGCTGGTGACTGCTGAAATTTCTTTTCGCATAGGGAGAAATTATCATCAGTAAACTGCGATGTGCATCCAGATGATCTCTCCCACCTTGTGCATCGTCTTCGGTAACAACAATCATCATATTTTTCCATTGTGGAAGATGACTGAGGTATTCAACTACCCGGCCCAAAGCAAGGTCATTGTCAGACATGTAGCTTTCAGTAAATGGAAATCCCGCCTGCGGCCGTTCACCAGCACCATGATCATTTAAAAGTTGCAGTGTGAGAACGGAAGGAAGATCTTTCTTTTGATTTATATATTTTCCATCAATCTCTTTGATAAACATATCGGCACGATACTGATCCGGAATAGCCATGTTATAGGTAGGAAATATTCTGGAGGTACGATTATATAAAGGTCCCGGCAATGGATAGTTAACAAGATAGCGAACACCTCCTTGTTTAAAAGTAGAGTCGGCAAAACTTCCGGCATCGAATTCAACACCAAATCCAAAGTTGAAAAATTCAATCCCATTTCTTTCCATGTGTTCCCACATGCTTCCGTGCTGATTGTAATCTTCGGGATAAATAGCGCCTGATGCACCCGTCATGCCGAATTTTCCGGGAGCGTTGGATTCTTCCTTCTGCGTTCTTCCTCCACCATAGGCAGCTGCTGTATGGGTCTCCACCCACTCATTCGGATACGTATTGGTTAGCCAACGATGACCATCGGCCGACACATCGGCATCCACATAAAAGTTATCACTGAAAGTAAATTGATTGGCCAGTGCAAGATGGTTAGGCATCACGGTAGCATTCTCAACCTTACTGGTTTTTTTTCGGTTAGTGAACGTTACATTCGCACCAAAGCGAGCGAGAGAGGAGTCACCCTTTCCATTTTTCAGCTGACCAAAGACTTCATCATAAGTGCGATTCTCTTTTGATATAAACACGATATACTTGATCGGTGATTCTTTCTCCTTCGGGAAAACCGGAATGGGGTTCTTACCTCCTGACGCTGATACCTCTTTAAATGTAAAATTATTGGCAATCACTTTCTCCGTGAGTGATTTCAACGCTTCATCGGTTGGCAGGTCTATGACCGAAACCGTTCCTAACATAAGCGATCCGATGTAGTCAGAACCTTTTCCAAGGAATGATGCATTAAAATCTTTTCCGCCATTAGGTCCGCTGCCAAAACCTTTTGCATTTGCGACAATCAGCTGCTTGCCATCGGGTGTAACTTCTACTTTAGAGGGGAACCATCCTGCAGGGATGTGACCTAACACGGTCTGAGAAGCAACATCAATAACGGCAACCGCATTAATACCAGCTTCGGCAACAAACATTCTTTTTTGATCAGGCGAAAGTGCAAGCCCAAACGGGATCACTCCTTTCAGATTACCCAGGCGCTCGTCCGGTTTTAATTCAATATGGCTCACCACTTTTCCCTGCTTCGGATCAATGACAGAAATGTTATCATTATTACCATTGGTTACAAATAAAAACTCATTGGTAGCTATCAAAGAATTAGGACTTGATCCGCCCACGGCAACAATTCCTTCTTTCTCCTCGCCCACCAATACTCCAGTTTTAATTTTAGCAATGACTTCCGGGTTTTCCTTTGCCACATCGATCGCCCACACCGAAAAAGATTCAGGCCCATTTGGATCACCCAGGCCTGCCGCTTCGATCGAATCATTCTTTACCCCTTCTCTCATCTCTTTCGATCCAAACGATGAAACAGGAAATTTAGGAGCCGTTTCTTTCAATCGCTTTTTATCGAGCGATTTGATGTAACTGTATTCGAACATACCTACATTGGCAATGTAAACGGTTTTTTCATCCGGTGACAAGGTGACTCCGTACGGATAGCGACCTGTCTTTACATTTTGTATCACCTGATTCGTTTTGGTATCAATCACCATCATACGAAAACCGATCTGGTCAACCGCATATAAAAGTGTACCCGCTCTATTCAACTTCATATCTCCGATATAGCCATCGCTGTAATCCGTCTCATCAAACGACTTATTACAATTAATCTCACCCAGTCGCTTATATGTATTAAGATCAAATACATAAATTTTATTTTGTTGGCCACCGGCCACATACACCTTATTTCCATCAGGAGAAATGGCAAGACCCATGAAAACTCCTTTCAGTGACTCCTCCTCCTCTTCTTCCTCTTCTGCATCGTTCTCATCATCATTTTTTGATTCCGGTATTTGTTTGATCATAGGATTCTGCTCCATAAAATTCTTGATGATGGAAATGGAAAAAGGTCCGGTACCCGAGTTGGAAGTGATAATCGTTTTTCCATCCGGGCTTATCGTGAGACCAAAAGGATGAGGTGCTACGGTAATTTGTTTTCCTACCGGAGTGATTAAGCGACCATTGGGAATTACCGTGGTTCCTTCACGGTTGATCATTGTATATTGATCACCGGCCGGAGCCGTTGCGATCCATTTTTTCGTTGGAGCCTCTACATTTGTCTTGCAAGCGGCCAATAACAGGATTGGTAGTAAAAGTAAAATACGCATGGTTTGCTAATTTGAGTAGTAAGTTACAAAGGGAATTTATTTCTTTATAACCGATAAAATAATATCACCGGTTTTTTGCTCACTGGTGTATTCAATATTTAGTAAGGCAGACACCGTGCTGGCAATTTGACTCTGATATAATTGCTGATTTGCTTTCAATTCCCCTAAGGGCGCTATGTCCGGCCCGAGAAAGGCAAACCAGATTTCATCGGCATTTGGCATCTTGCTCCCGTGATGTTTCCAGTCTTCCGGATTTTTGCCTCCACGGCCGTGGTCAGTTGTGATAATCAAGGTGGTCTTGTCTTTGTAAGTTGGTTGCGACTGAATCCATTCCCACAGTGTCTTTATAAATCCATCGGTATAGTGAGCAGACATCAGATAGCGGTCATATTCACCTTCGTGGGCAAAATGATCTGTCTCATCAAAAGAAATAAAAAGAACCCGGGGTTTATTCTTCTTCAAATACTCAAATGCATAATGAAAGGTAAAAGCATCGGCTCTTGTTCCCCCTGATTCGTTGGGCAGTTGAAACATTAATTCGTTCATGAGCTTTTCACGCTCGGTTGGATTTATTGTCTCCTTAACAAATCCGGCATTCACCGGGATACCACTGCGTGTAGTATTGATTATCCATGGGAAAGTCTCCCAGGAAGAAAACGCAGCTACCTTCCCCTTAAATTCCTTTTTCTTGTTCAAAAATTCAAGTACCGTTTGGTTTGGATTATCTACCGGATCATTGGAGTTGACCCGAACATCATCGGCAAAACCAGTAAGTATTTCATTGTAGCCCGGATATGAAAACCACATTTTGTTTGTCGTGTTAACGTTGTTTCCTTCCAGGCGATTGCCATATAATTGTCCTTGCTTTGCAATCACATTCCAGAAAAATGGCATGAGAACCTCTCTTCTTTGTTGAGGGGTTTCGCGCCAATATGATTTAGCAGCCGCGATGGTATCATCAACAAATTTTTTATCCAGCAGCAGTCGTGATTCGGCACCCGTAAATAATTCCTGCCAACGCAATCCATCGAGCGTGATCAAGACTACATTCTCAGTCTTTCCATTCTGTTGACCCAGCAGAGGCCACGAAAACAAAACTGAAAAAACAATTATTGGTATTAGTTTACGTTTCATTGCTGTCTATATTTTTGAAATGAGATGCTTTAAAAAAAACCGGGGCCTTGCGGCCCCGGAAAACATTAATTAACCCACTACAATTTATTTATTTATCCAAAGTTCGTTATCCACATCATCCACGGCTGATCCAAACTGAGTTTGCAATGCCGATTTTAAATTTGATTGATTGTAAAAAGTCTCAGAGGTTGGATACAACCACCGCTTAGGTATCACGCCACTATTACCAGTACCGGGTCCTACATGAAACGTAGGAACACCTGTTCTGCGATAGTTGAAGTATGCTTCCTGTCCTGAGTTCTGGAAGAAAGCCAAATACTTCTGGGTAAGAATCTGATTCAAACCGGTAGCGTTGTTACCCGCATAAGCCACGGAAACTTGTGCAAGGTAGTTGGCTACTGATGCCGTTGCTGTTCCTATTTGATTATCAAAATCTGATTCATAAACAGGAATCTGTGTTCCTTCGGAAATACCATAGAATGACATCGATGCTTTGATACCATTTTCATAATACACTTTTGAATCTCCAGTCACCCATCCACGATTGATCGCCTCTGCCACAGAGAAACATAATTCCCAATAGGCCAATTGAACTCCCGGCTCGGGCCCGGTTAAGGTTGTGTAATATCTTTTTTGATTAGAAAAAGAATAAACACCATTACCAGCCTTCACGGTCATATCATCCTGACTCTCACCGGAAGGAGCACCCACATAGGACGAAAAATCCGTAGGTGAGGCACCTGCCGTAATCTTTGCTTTGGCAGGATTGGCAACTACAAAAACGCGCGGATCATTGCGATCGGTTAGTCCTTTTACATACGTCTCTGTCAGGTTATAACGCCCCTTATCAAAACCACGGTTGCCTGGATTAGTAGGATAAATCTGTGTTATGCCATTATACACATAGTTCATGTTATCGCCATTGTTGGCCATTACCGGAAACTCTGCAGGATTATTCATCACGTCTGCAAAGCGCTGCTTCACTTTCAACTCAGTATCGGTATCATGCTTGCTTAAGCTGATCAACACACGAAGCTTGAACGTATTCACAGCCTTTCTCCATTTTGATAAATCGCTTCCATAATAAAAGTCGCCTACTAATGAAAGATCATTTGCTGCAATTAATTGTTTAAGCTCAGCATTTGATTCATCCAGCCAGGCTAACACTTGCAGATACACTTCCTTTTGAGAATCGTACGATGGCTCCTTTACATCGAGTCCTTTCAATGCCTCACTTAAAGGAATATCACCAACGCGTTGCGTCATTCTTATAAAGTATACTGCTCGGATATATTTTCCCAATGCTGAATACGGGTTCACTGCAGCGCCTGACTTGGCTGCTTCCTCTTCCATCTTAATCACATTCTTCAACGTAAGATAGTCGAGTCCATAGTTTGTCCAATATTCATTGGAACCATAGTAGGCATAGTTGCATGACCAGAACTGATTCTGGCGATGTTCCAAAGACCATGGCCTTTCATTAAGATCACTGAGTACTCCACGCAACACCAATGATGGAGGTACTGATGCGGGCCTGTTTTCATTCAAGCCAATTTCTTCAAAATCCTGGCAGCTAAACGATACCATCGTGGCTATCGCAAGCGTCATATATAACGTTATCTTCTTCATGATTATAAATTAAAAAGTAATGTTGACATTAAATCCATAACGTCTAAGTGTAGGAGATTGCAGAGAAGAATATGCACCGGGAGCAACAAACTGATCGATATCCACGTCTTTCTTCTCAGCAAAATAAAGCAGGTTTCTTCCCACCAATGAAACAGAAGCCTTCCTCATAAATGATTTCTCCAACATAGCGGAAGGGAAGTTGTAGGTAAGTGTTACCTCTCTCAACTTTGCATAAGAACGACTGATCACGTTGGCCTGTTCAGCAGCATAGTAGCGGCTGATATAATCCTGCAGGTATGTCTTAGTTGTATTCGGAGCAAATTGCAATTCATCATAGTTGGTAATCTCTCCCGAGATGGGATCATACTCAATGGCGGCACTATTAGAAATCACCACACCTTCACCCACCCATGACTTGACTCCTAATGCATCCTGAGCCCTGGCAACCCCCATGGCACCTTGCACCGTTTCAATATGACGGCCTCCACGGAATGTTTGACGCTGAATGTAATCAATAAGAACACCACCAACTCTTCCGTCAAACTGGAATGTTAATCCCCAGTTTTTATAGTTAACTCGGTTAGTAAGACCCCATGACCAATCCGGATTAGTATTGCCAAGGAATTGGGCTACGGCAGTACGGATCGGACGACCGCTTGCATCATTGATCAACTGACCATCGGGTGTCTTATAAAAAGCACCTGCATAGTATGCATCGACACGGTCACCAATCTTAATAAAACCTAAGCGATCAGCACCACCTGGTAGTTCTTTTAGTGTCTCTTTAAATGAACCATAGTTTAGTAAAACATTCCAGTTCAATCCATCAGGATTTTCCACTGGTTTAGCCGTCAATACAATCTCAAGGCCTGAACGTTGAGTCTTTGCACCATTGGCAATATAACCGCTGTAACCCGTTGTTGGCGAAAGAGGCTGATTGGAAATCTGAGGACCATCGATATTATTAAAATAAGTAACATCTAATCCAATTCTATCATTCAGAAAACGCGCATCGAAACCAACTTCTGTTGATGAGCTAAAGTAAGGCTCCAACGTAGGGTTTGTTAATGTATTTGGATAGTAAGCTCCTGGCTGATTATTATAAACTAATGGAGTGCTGTAAACCGCCTGGTTCCCATACGTTGGTCCACCATAGGGTGTTGTATACGATGAGCCATAATTCAAAGGATAAGGTGCATTTGGAGTAGCTCCAATCGTAGCCGTGGTAAAGCCTTCACCAACTTTCGCATAAGCTCCCCTCAGTTTCAATAAAGAAATAGCGGAAGGTAATTCCAATGCCTCTGACAACACTAGACTCATGGAGGCCGATGGGAAGAAATATTTCGTCTCTGCAGGATACAACGTTGAGTTATCATCAACACGACCGGTGGTAGAAAGTGTTAACCAATCGCGGAAAGAAAAATCCAGCGTGTAGTAATAACTATAAATCGCCATAGGAGCTTTATAGTTAAATGCCTTGATCGGATTCAATGAGTTATCAAACGTATAAGCACCCGGAGTTAGTGAAGATGCCGGCACGTTTAAGTAATCCGTAGTAATATAGCTTGAGCGATAATTATATGAGCGGATGTTTCCTCCAACGGAAGCGGTTACGTTTATTCCGTCAGTCAAATCCTTATTGAAGGTGACCAACAAATCGGTATTGCTGTCAAAAAGATTTCTATAATCTTCCCGATAGTCACCCTTAGCTTGCTCACGTCCATATACCGTAGCAGAATAAGGGAATTTTTCATTCCTGAAAAGTTCATAGGTGCTCACACCCGTTCTTCCTAATACCTGCAAGTAATCAGTAATCTTATACTTCAATGACATGTAACCATAGATGTCTGTTTTCTGATGTCCGCGAAGCCACTCATTGGTTAAGAAGTATGGGTTGTTGTAACGGGTGTAGTCAGCATAAATCTGCTGCACACCTTCTTTTCCCTTTTGCCAATAGCTCTTCATATCATCAATATCCCAGTCGGCACCGCCCCATATGGTGATGTTGTAAATCATACTGTTAGGACCATACTGTACATCAGGAAAATTTTCGCTGTACTGGCGATTATAGTTGATGTTTGATTCGAAACGCAGCTTCTTTGAAAAATCTATTCCGGAGGTAACGTTAAAATTATCGCTATTCACATCTGAGTTAGGAACCTGTCCGCGTTGATAACTGTGAGAATAAGAGAAACGCAAGTCATAATTATCACCACTAGCCGAAACGGCAATGTTGTTTGTCGTTAAAAAGCCAGGTCGTAAGAAGCGCTCCAAATTATCAGCCCCTCTTGCTACCCATGGTGTAGGAATAATATTTCCGGTGTACGTAGTTCCACTTGGAAAGGTAGTGGTATAGGTATTGTTAGGATCTACAACACCATCATACTGAGGAATCAACTGGCCATCAAAACGAGGGCCCCAAATGTCATAGTCAGAATCATAAAGACCACTACCCTTTCCATCACCAAAAGCATAACGACCATGATCGCCAGGGCCATATTCATCTTGTACTTTCGGAATCGTGAGGAAGGTGTTATCCCACATATTCGAAGAATTAAAGTCTACACTAAAACCACGTTGATCATCAGAACCTTTTTTCGTTGTAATGATGATGGCACCATTCACACCGCGGGTTCCATAAACTGCAGAAGCGGTCGGACCTTTGAGCACTGTATAGGAGTCAATGTCATCCGGGCTAATGTTCCAGGTGTCAGAATTAATAGGCACCCCATCCACCACATACAATATGTTACTTCTTCCGCGAAGCGAGATAGCAGGTGCGCCAATAAGTTCAGCCGAAGAACCCACGTTCAAACCAGCTACTTTGCCGACCAAAGAGTTGATAGCGTTAGGTTCACGAGCTTTGAGAATCGTACTGGCCTTCACTTCCTGTGTGGAATAACCAATTTTTGATTTGTCTTTCTCAATACCCAAACCGGTAATTACCACCTCAGAAAGTTGAGTGGCATCAATAGCCAATACCACATCTAGTGAGGATCTACCATTTAGTGCAACTTCTTGTGTGGTAAAGCCTACAAATGAAAACACTAAAACATCGCTGGATGAATTTGCAGAAAGGTTATAAACCCCTTTTGCATCAGAGATGGTTCCGTTGGTTGAACCTTTTACCAAGATATTTACCCCTGGTATAGGACTTTGATCATCTCCGGACGTTACTTTTCCGGATACCGTGAATTGCGCCATTGCCAGCTGACTGGCAAAGAGCATCATCGACAGCATGAAGCCTACCATAAAATGGCACTTCATGCTTTTCTTTTTTGTTTGTTGTAAAATTTGATTCATAGTTTGGTTTAGTTTTTACCCAATACTGATTAGCGACACAAAAATGTGCTATTCCATTGAAGCGTTGTTTAGGGGCAGGTTATTGATCGGTTAATTGATCGTACTTACAAGATTAATTGCATCATGTAGCGGTAAAATTTTCCAAACTGAGATGTTTCATCTGCCTGAATCAGAGCACGATTCAGGTTAACAAAACGGTAACACCACTCAGTTTTACACACACAGAAAACTCAAATGCCTTATCCCATTTAAAAATTTAGTAACACCCACGCATCATTCTTAACAAGATGGTAAACCCGGTAATCTGATTTGGTGATCTCTGCATCGCATCTTTCCCGCACGAAAATGCATGTATGATGTCTTCCAAAAAATTTGATTTAATCGTTATTGGTGCCGGAGTGTTAGGAACATTCCATGCCTATCACGCAGCCGCGCTAGGAAAAAAGGTATTACATATAGAGAAGGATCAATACCCCGTACATGCTACGGTGCGAAACTTTGGCCAGGTTGTTCCCTCGGGTATGCCGACCGATTGGTTTCAATACGGTGTGTATAGCACACAATTATATAAAACGATTCAGAAAGAGTTTGATATTTCCATTCGTCAAAATGGAAGTGTTTATATCGCATCGGATGATGAAGAGCAAATACTCATTCATGAACTAAAAGCCGTGATGGATGATCGCGCCTATGAAGCACAACTACTTACTCAACAACAATGCCATGAGAAGTGGCCGGCTTTAAAACGAAGCTATTGCCGCGAGGCCTTATTTTTTCCTCAGGAAGTAAGCGCAGAACCAGCTTCCATGATTCATCGTCTGATTGAATATTGTAGTATCAAATTTCCCAACCTTACTTACAAACCATCAACCACCATCATTAATTGTCATATCTCCCGCGATGACGTGCGCGTGGTGACACATAAAAGTGAAGTGTTCCTTGCTGATAAAGTAATCATCTGCAATGGTGGCGAATTTAAAATTCTTTTTCCAGATCTCTTTCGCGATAGCGGAATTGAAATCAGTAAACTCCAGATGTTACGAACGATCCCCATGCCTGATGTGGGATTAGAAGGAAATATTCTCACCGGGCTTACCATTCGCAGGTATGAATCATTTTCTGAATGTCCTTCCTTTTCATCTCTTCAAACACCCGAACATCTGAAAGAGCTAAAACGATGGGGCATTCACATTTTATTCAAGAAAGCACAGGATGGTTCCATCATTATTGGCGATTCGCACGAATATGCCGGAGTAAACGATATGGATGATCTGGGCTTTGAGATCAAGCACCATATTAATCAACTCATGTTTAAGGAAGCTCAGAAAATTGTTTCGTTTGATGTTTCTGCCATTGCCAGCACATGGGCCGGATTTTACGCACAGCATCCTGAAAAAGATATTGTTGAGATCGACATAGAAAACAAGATTCACATTCGCACCGCAATAGGAGGAAAGGGAATGACTTCATCAGCAGGTTATGCTGAAAAAAGCATACAGAAAATATTCTCTACCCATCCCGTCTACTGATCATGCCCAAGCAAATAAGGCATTCAATCAACCACCTTCTTAGCAAGGCTAATCCGTTTTGGTTTACATTCTACGCATCAATAGTAGCGTTTTGTTTGTATACCTGCGTGTATGCATTTCGAAAAACGTTTGCTGTGGCTACGTTTGATGGAATACAATTTGCAGGCATGAGTTATAAAGTATGGCTCGTTACGTTTCAGGTGGTTGGTTACGCACTCTCCAAATTCATAGGCATTAAGGTAGTGGCCGAGCTGAAAGCACATTCGCGCATGCTGGGAATTTTCTTTCTGGTAGTAATAGCAGGGGTGGCCTGGTTACTATTCGCAATTGTGCCTGCTCCTTACAACATCATTTTTCTTTTCATGAATGGATTACCACTAGGCATGGTGTGGGGCATGGTATTCAGCTACCTCGAAGGAAGAAGAATGACAGAAGTACTGGGTGCTGCACTCTCCGTTAGTTTTATATTCTCAGCCGGACTTTCTCGCTCAACGGGGGCATTTATAATGCAGTATTTAGGAACGTCAGAATATTGGATGCCCTTTGTTACCAGTTGTCTGTTTGCGCTTCCCTTTCTCCTTTTTCTTTTGTTGTTGGATCAACTTCCTCCGCCCTCCATCCAGGATGAAACACTACGTGCTAAACGAATGCCCATGAATGCCGAAGATAGAAAGAGATTTCTAACAACATTTTTTCCAGGCATAGTTCTATTTGTGATCGCCTATATGCTGCTCACTGCCTTTCGGGATTTCAGAGATAATTTCTCCGCAGAGATATGGACATCGCTGGGTGTAGCGAACGACCCTTCCATTTACACCACCACAGAAATACCTGTTTCCATTTTTATTTTGATCTGCATGGGCAGTATGATGCTGGTGAAAAACAATAAACTTGCTCTCATGATTAATCATGTGATCATCATTTTTGGACTCCTGCTTATTGGCGCAGCCAACTTCCTGTTTGAACAATCAATCATCAACGCCTCTGTCTGGATGACGCTGATCGGCACCGGACTTTACCTGGGGTATGTTCCCTTCAATAGTATTTTATTTGATCGCTTGCTTGCAACCTTTCGTTATGCGGGCACGGTCGGTTTTATTATGTATGTGTCCGATTCGTTTGGCTATCTCGGCAGTGTGGGCGTGTTGTTCTTCAAAGAATTCGGGTACGCCAAACTAAGTTGGTTGAGTTTCTTTATTTCAGGAGGATATGTTGTCTCATTGATGGGGGCACTCTTAATTGGCGGGTCGATGATATACTTTCACAAAAAACATAAAGCCTGGCTACTGCTTAATCCCTAAAATGGGTAATATCTCAACAAGGTTTTGCACTAGATGCGTATGCGGACCTTTCTGTAATTCATCGTGTGTATAAGCACCGGTAGTTACACCAATCACCCACGGGCAACCGGCAGTCGTTCCTTGTTGAATATCTGACATGGTATCGCCTACCTTAGCCACCGATGCTATATCGGTAACTCCGGTTAATTCCATCGCCTTGTATATCATATCCGGATACGGACGGCCATTGGCCACTTCATCGCTGGTAACGCTGCCATCAATTAATTTTTTTTTCTCCCATCCCATTCTCTCCAGCAAGGGCACCACAATAGATCGGTCAAAACCCGTATCAACGACTACCTTTATTCCATGTTGCTTGCAGATTTTAAAAACATCACTGGCCCCTTCCTTTTCAATGACAGATTCATGTTGCTGATAAAACTTCGACATTTTCGCAACGAAGTGAGCGTGCATTTCAAGCACCAGCATTTCACTGATGTAAGGATATTTGTGACGCTCCAGCAGCATCCTGATCGCTACCGGTTTTGGAATACCCATCACTTCGCAGGCTTCCTGTATGCTGATGCGGGTATGTATTTTCTTAAAAATACTCTGCAATATACGAGGCACGTCTTTATTATCATTTACGGTTGTTCCGGCCAGATCGAAGACAATCAACTTGGGTTTAATCATGTTACTAAAGTGGGCAGATCAAACTCCCCGATCAAAAAATTGATGTGATTCTATTTTTAAGTTTTGCGGGATTTCTTTACAAAAGCATAATATTCAAACTTCGCTGAGTCATACTCATTGAGGTTAGTTTGTAACTAAAAAAATATGGACTCCCGGCAAGCTGTGATTGATGAGATTTTTGAATTGTATGAACGATATGGTCAAGCTGACTACATTGGTGAACCGGTATCCCAAATAGAACACATGTCGCAATCCGCCCAGTTGGCGATGCAAAGTGGCTATGACGATGAGGTGGTTCTGGCCGCATTCTTTCATGACATTGGGCATATTTGTGTGCAAACGACTGCTGAGCAAAGTATGGCGGGTTATGGGGTTAGAAGTCACGAAAAAATTGGCGCTGATTTTCTTCGCGAAAAAGGATTTCCGGAGCGGGTAGCTAAACTGGTGGAAAATCACGTTCAGGCAAAGCGTTACCTTACTTATAAGATTCCGCCTTACTATGAAAATCTTTCGGTGGCAAGTAAAAAGACACTGGAATTTCAGGGGGGCGTGATGAGTAAGCAAGAAGCAGAAGCATTCGAAAATGACAGCTTGTTTGACTTAAGCATTCTTCTGAGAAAGTGGGACGAAGAAGCAAAAATCATTCATGTTCCATTACTGCCCATGAATATTCTCAGACAAAAATGCCTTCATGTATTATCGACAAAAGAATATAAAATAACTTGAGACCACCCAATCCAATCAGACAGTCTCAAGTTATTAGAGATTCATCAATGCGCTGGCCTATCAGAATCCATTTCTTTATACCACTTAATATTTCTGGAGAAATACATCAGCATACCAATGACCAGGAACAATCCAACACTTCCGATCAGCAATGAAAAATCCTCGGCCTGTATAATGACATAAATGAATACATAGAAAAAGATCATCAGCCCGGTGAATAGCAGTGCAATCTGCTTTCGTCTTAAAAAAGTGGATGCATAAATGCTGACCAGGGCGGTGGTGGCTATCGAGGCAATGGTATAAGCTACGTTGTAACCCACGTGCTCTGATAATGAAAGTAAAAGGGTATAGTAAACGATGAGGGCCACACCAATTAAGATATATTGAAAAGGATGGATTTTAATTTTACTTGTAATCTCCACAAGAAACAAAGCGGTGAAGGCCAGAATAATAATGAGTTCATCATATTTAGCGGTGCGCATGCTCTTTTGATATTGATCGGCCGCGATCAATAATCGAACGCCAAACTCAGAGCCTCCCAACGATTGTTCCTCATCAATCCACTTTTGTGAGAAAGGTCTGTTGAAGGATAATACTTTCCACATGGCAGAAAAACTGTTAGCATCAATAGAACGCTCAGAAGGTAAAAGCTTCCCCTCAAAACTAGGCGAAGACCAGGGGCCAGTTACATTCACCTGTGTGGATTTTCCAACTGGAACAAAGTAAAGGCTTTCGCTTCCTTTCAAACTCAAACTCACATTAAAACGATTGGTGAAATCCTCCCGGGTTTTCCAGTTGAGCGGCACCACAATGCCACTGGTTAATGTAATGTTCTGCTCATTGGTTGAACTTGCTTCATCTAAAACCTGATTGGCACTAAACTGATTACTGCTAATACCAATATTGCTTGATGGCTCTGCCACAAATTTTCTAGATGCGCTTTCAATGACCGGATCATCATCGATGCCGCGTAAATCTGATATCCCATTGACTAAAAAAGCTTCGCTCCAATGCACCTGTTCATCTGGAATATTCCAGGATGCGAAATCCGGAGAAACAAATTGTGCATCCATCGAAATTTGAGATTCATACACTGCCACGTCAAAGATGCCGCGATGCAATACCTGAGGTTTCACGTTACCGGTAGCTGAAAAATTTTCAGGAAGAAAGTGGGCATTGTGTTTTGTTTCGATCACGTCCTCTATTTGCTTTCCACCATCCCATCTTCTGTTCTTTTCAATTTTGGTAAATGGGATGACCAGCACCGGGCCAGTAAGTGTTTGACTGCCCGACCACTTATCGGATACTTCGCGCACCACATCGGAAGCGCGCGTTTGTCGTTCGCGTATGAGGCTTTCGATCCACGAAGCAGGAATCATCAAAATGATAATCAGAAAGCCAATAGAAAACAATTTGATCATGACCGACTCCGCGATCCATTGATTAAAGCGCTCGATGAGGTTGGGTGTTGTGTTTGTTTCCATAATTGTTTTAATTAAAAGTACTTTGAATTTAAAAGTTAGAGGATAAAAAAATTATTTCTTCTGTTGTTTGATTAATTCTTCCAGGGCATCCAGGTGCTTCTTAAAAGCGTTGCGCCCGCGCTCGGTAACTTTATAGCGTGTATTGGGTTTTCGATCGACAAACGACTTTGTAATAGAAATATATTTTTCACGCTCCAACGCCTTAAGATGCGTGGCCAGATTACCATCAGTTGCCTCCAGCAATTCTTTGAGCGCACTAAAATCATAAGAATCGTTGGCAACCAAAACCGAAACAATTTGCAGCCGCAGCCGATGCTCCAGTGTTTTGTCCAAATTCTCAAACGGATTTTTCATCGATCGTATTTCTTAAACATCACGGCACCATATATAATATGGAGCACGCCAAATCCGAAGGCCCAGAAAAATAATCCGTAGGCGGGCAGGATGGCCGCTACCAGGCCTAATATAATTTCGCAATAGCCCAGGTAACGCACTTCATCAAATAAATTCTGACTGGCGTTGATCAAGGCGAGCCCGTAAAAGACCAGGCAGGCGGGTGCGGCTACTCCATAATTTCCGTTTCCTAATAGTATCAAAATAAATAAACCTCCCGCCAGCAGCGGTATAGTTAAGTTGACCGTCAGGCGTTTGCTGGTGGCATCCCAAACTTTCAATCCTAATTTCTTCGCTTTCGCGGAAGCCAGTTTGTAACCGGTAAACAATGAAACAATCAGCACCACCATGGCTATGGCGAGGAGTTTCACAGCAACCGTTATCTCCTTTACGGATTGGTCATGATATTCAAAGGGCGTTGCGGGATTATAAATGATCCGGTAGGCGACCGTGGCCCCTATCAAAGCATAGAATCCGGATAAAATTCCTGACAAACCGCTGAGGGATAAGAATTTCACAGACCGCTCCATCAAATGACGGATGGATTCGATGTCTTTTTGGTAAGTTTGGTTTTGATTCATATCAAAGTACTTTGTGGTTCAAAGTTAATAAACGGAATTATACTTGCAAGGGCGTAAAAAAAGTGTTTCCATAAATTTTCAACCTGATTTGGATAATTGAACCTCAATCCTGTACTTTTGCACACCAAATTCCTCCTTAGCTCAGCTGGTTAGAGCATCTGACTGTTAATCAGAGGGTCTTTGGTTCAAGTCCAAAAGGAGGAGCTTAATAATTAAGCAGTTACGAGAGTAACTGCTTTTTTTTGTTTTCTATGGGCTACATAAAAGGGTACACCCTGTTATTTGCTTGCTTCCCTTGAATAAGTTTCATAATCGGATGATCTGTCTCCTTAATAGTCGTTGGAATGCGAGTCCTTGAAACAGGATCAAAACCAAAACGCCCGGCAATTTTGTAAACTATCGTTGTAGCTTCATTCAGAATTTTCAAAGATGGATTAGGAAAGTTTCTTTGTGTTCGATTGTCTTTAACCTCTGGATATATCCCTCTTTACCTTAGTCGCTCATGGCATTCAGTAATGAGTTGAATATTCCAGCAATACACACGAAGCTGTGGCAGGTCAACAACCTCCAGTTTCTTTGTTTCCTTTAGTTCCTTCAATAGTGAAAACCACTCCGCTCGGGCAATTTCTCCAAAGTGATCGGGCGGGTCCGGAATGTCCTGGATCGGAGAAGATGAAAGTGTGTCTTTCACACGGTCAGCTCTTAGGCCTTCTAATATAGTTCAGCCCTTCCAGGAGCTGCATATAGTCATTGACGGTATTGCGGCTTAGGTGAAGAATCTGAGCTGCTTTCCGGTTGCTGACACCTTGCCTTTTGAGCGTAATTAATTGCTTTAGATCCATAATATCTATGCGTTTTCCAGCCATCGCGTTTTGTTTAGAACGCGAGTTGAGAAATCCCATAGAAAGTGGCGCAGTGGCGAGCGAAATCAGATTCGATTCCGTTCCGAAATCCGACTGTCTGGCATAGTGGCGAGCGGGATGGCACAATGGCCACCGAAATACAACATAGCAGGATTGCAATCCCCGAATAGGCAAAACTATTACGATCTTGTTTGATTTAGATTGCTCTGTACTTTTAGCTTAGACGATTATTGGTCATTAAAATCGAAGTATAAACTATATCACACAACCTGAGTGAGAGTTATTGTGTAATAAATTGCGGCTCTCAATTTTTCTTGCGAAACCACCTGAACATAACAACAGCAATCACCATCACCGCCAGAAATGCCCACCACCCAGCGTGCATCCCAAAGTAGTGATATCCGTCACTCATCTGCGATCCCATATCCTGATGTGTTTCCATATTCAATGATTAATTTGGTGAAAAACGGTATGATGAAGATCGATACAGGGAGTTTTTTCATAACCTTGTAAAAATCAACAATGGTGGTTAGTTATCAGGACCCAGGTAAATCATAACCCAGAACTGATGTGAATGGATAGTCAAATGGTGTGCCGTTACTAAAAGCCTGTATTCTCTCTAGTTTATGAATATGAGCTAAATTGGATTAGCAAATTTCCGGCAAATGGGGAATGAATTCTACAAAGACAACAGATGTAATCCTCCATGTAAACTGATCCGCTCTTTAAATTTATTTTGGGGTATAACCTTTCACCTTCTATTGCTGTCAGCCTTTGAATTTTCCTGAAGATATTAATTTCCATGATCTTACTCTGATCGTTTGTAATGATGACGCAAACAGTTCCTTTTGCATCGTTAGAATCATTTACCAATAGCACGCACTGCCTGCCAGGCTCAAAAAGATAAATGTTGAGAAAATGATGACCAAACCCATGGCCAATGTGTGGAATAATTTCCATACCCACGTGCTGTGCTATCTACGGAAATGCGCCCATAAACCTTCAATACCTATTTATCGTGCTTGGTATGATTTTCGAAACGGGTTCGGCAAAACAAACAATTGTACTTAAAAAACCTATTATGAAATCAACACACATTATCACTATGCTTGCTGTGGTGTTTATTACAGCCGCAATTACATCATGCAATCCATCCAAAAAAGAAGAGAACAGCGTAAAAGTTGCTAAGGAAGCCAATGATGAAAATCTTGAATCCCGAAAAGACGAAAAGGATGCGGACTTTATCGTAGAGGCCGTTGCCGGCAATTATGCAGAAATCAAAATGGCGCAAATGGCCCTTACCTCAGCCACCCATTCAGAAGTAAAGAACATCGCGCGCACGTTGGAAACAGCTCACACAAAATTACTAACAGAACTAAAAGGTTATGCCAACAAAAATGGCATTAGTATTCCATTGGAAGAAAGCGAAGAAGCCAAAAACAATATGAAAGATTTAACTGAGAAAGATGCGAAAGACTTTGATAAAAAGTGGTGTTCGTTAATGGTTAATAAACATGAAAAGACAATAAGCAGCTTTGAAGATCGGTGGAATAAAACAGAAGATCCTGAATTGAAAGATTGGATAAATAAAACACTTCCTGGCTTGAAAAGTCATTTGGACATGC
>Ga0163153_10003549_pt1 | contig 20717 bp, 17 predicted proteins | sample OliLakLV19MP6IB1_FD_148629 | JGI IMG/M metagenome (GOLD analysis project Ga0163153, IMG submission 148629) | Freshwater microbial mat bacterial communities from Lake Vanda, McMurdo Dry Valleys, Antarctica - Oligotrophic Lake LV.19.MP6.IB-1 | ecosystem: Environmental > Aquatic > Freshwater >...
CCTCCAACCCTCGGCCTACACCGACCCCACCTGCGGCAACTGCCAGGACGCCGCCACCCCGGTGCCCGGCACCCTGGGGATGGTCGTCAGCGGCCATGGCCTTGAAATCGTCGGTGCCCACGCCGACAGCGTGTTCATCCACACCGGCGCCGGCTACGGCATCCTGCTCGAGGATTGCGAAGGATGCCGAATCAGCGGAGTCACCATTACCGGCGGCATCCGCGATCCCGATGGCCAGGCCACCAACGGTGCGGTGGTGATCCGGCGGTCCACTGCCACGATCGAGTCATGCCAGATCCGCGACAACCTCGGGGACTCCGCAGTGGTGGCCCAGACCGTCGTGGGTATCGCCGGGGTGGTGGGCCGGGAGGGATCCAACTTCACGCTGCGCAATTGCCAGATCCTTCGGAATTCGTGGGATGGGGTCGCCATGTATCGCGGCGCGCAGGCCCAGATCCACGACAACGTGGTGGACGGCGTGGACAAGGCGTCGGGGGGACGGGTCGGGGGCGGTCGTGGGGTCGGAATTGGATTGACCTGGGATGCGCAGGCCGAGATCTCGGGCAATCTGGTGGCGCGCTACTGGAAGGGAATCGGGGTGTTCGTCGATGCCCAGGCCACCGTACGGTGGAATGTGGTGGAGGACATCCTGACCTGGGGGATTGCCTACTGGGGTGCCGGTGAGGGCCACGCGGTCGGACGGATCCAGGAGAACGCCATCTATCAGACCGGCGCCTGCGGGGCGATGATCTCCCGGGATGAGGGCGGCACCGAGGCGCCGGGCTTTTTCCGCGCCAATGCCATCGTCCAGACCGGGCAGAACGAGCGCTATGACTCCGGCGACCCGTACTGCGCCCAGCGCCCGATTGCCCGGGACAAGGTGCCGGCCAACTTTGTCATCTCGGAGAATCTGGTCTTCAACAACCGGCAACCTGAGGGGTGGGCGCTGGAGGAGGAACTCGCTGAGGACGCCTTCCGGCTCCAGGTAGGGACGTTGGCGGCGGCGCTGGGGCAGAAGCCGGCGCTGCGGGGGTCGGCGTTTCTGCGGGAGTTCGGGCCCGGGCGGTAGGAGGGAGGGAGGGGTGGGCCGGATGGCGCGTCGATGCTGTTGGGGGCGCATGCGTTGGGATCGGGACCGCGGGCATTCCGGAGGAATGCCCCTACACAGGCCTCGGCCCGACAAGCGGGCCTCGGCGGCATGCCGCTGGTCTCTCCTGAGAATTGACCTCCGCGTACGGGCTTTCCTCCGGAAAGCCCGGGGGCTGCATGCGTTGGGATCGGGACCGCGGGCATTCCGGAGGAATGCCCCTACACAGGCCTCGGCCCGGCGAGCAGGCCTCGGCGTTACCGCCCCCCCACCAACCGCATCAACTCCCGCACCGCCTCCTCCAACTGCTGGTCCTGACCCCGGCTTGCCGGGATGAATTCATTCATGACCCGGATGTTCGGCTCGGTCTGCCAATTCTCGAGGTACCGCCCGGTGGTCGCATCCTTGACCCCCATCCCTGGCGCACCCCACCGGATGCCGCCTTCGATGCTCTCCCACCCGGCAAAGGTGCAGGTGCCCGGCACCGGCATCCCGATCAGCGGGCCAATCTGCAACTCCTTGTAGGCCCAGGCATAGCAGTGCCCGTCGCTGTAGTTGGCCTCATTGGCAATCGATACGCTTGGCTTGGTCCAGCGAAAATTCGGCTCGTATCCGGTGCTGCGCGTGTCGGTCGTGTAGTCAAAGAACGACTTCCCCGAGAGGAACATCGCCAAGTCGGCCACCAGGTCGCCGCCGCCGTTGAAGCGGGTGTCCACCACAAGGCCATCCTTGGTGATGTGTCGTCCCATCACTTCCTCGATCGTGGTGCGGTACGCCCCGTCGTTCATCCCCGGAATGTGCACATAGCCCAGCCGCCCGTTGCTGAGCTGCTCCACCTCGGCGCGGTTGCGCTCCACCCATCGGGTGTACAGCAGTCCATTCTCCTGACCGCCGGTGATCGGCCGCACCACCAGCTCCCGGCGCGCGGTGCCGTTGAGCAGGCCGAGCAGGACGTTCTTGCCGGCCTTCCGGTTCAGGTACTCGGCCAGGTCGCGATCGGCGGCGACCACTTCGCCATCGATCATCTCGATGATCGTCCCGACCGCGACGTTCATCCCCGCCTTGTCGAGCGGGCCGCCGCGGATCACTTCAGTTACGCGTACCCCCGCGCCGCGATACCCCTGGTCCAGGAACACACCGAGTGAAGCGGTGGCGTCGTCGGTAGGCTGGGAGGAGCTGTACGTGGATCCGCTGTGAGAGACGTTGAGCTCGCCCAGCATTTCGGCCAGCATCTCAGAGAACTCGAAGTTGTTGCCGATATGCGGCAGGTACTTCTCGTACACCGGGCGGAGGGCGGTCCAGTCAACGCCGTGGAAGCTGCGGGTGTAGTAGGTGTCGCGCACCTTGCGCCAGACATGGTCAAAGGCCGCTGCGCGTTCCGCCTGGGTGTCGGCCATCATTTCGCTGTTGATGCTGACCTGATCGCGCTTGGCTGTGGCGGGGTCAATCTTCGAGATGCCACCGTCGGCCAGCAGGAAGATGCTCTTCTGCTCCTTGTCCCAGGTCATGCTGCCGCTGTTGGCGTCCATCGCGAGCACCTGGCGGGTCTCGCGGGTGCGCAGGTTGGTGGACCAGAGGTTGAGGCCGCGCTCAAAGCGGGCCAGGTAGTAAAGCGTCTCGCCGTCCTTGCTGATCAGCGCGTCGCCCATCGCTGAGGAGTGAATGGTGAGCCGAGCCTTGCGGTCGATGGCGCCGTCCAGTTCCAGCTCCACGCCGGCGGCCGCGGCGGCCTTGACGCTATCCGGCTTGGCCTTGGCGGCGCTGTCCTCCGCCTCCTTGGCCAGGGCAAACTCCTCGCGGGAAAGCCGGAACCGGTCCCACGCGGCCTGGGTAAAGAACATCGCGTAGGCATCGCGCTGGGTGGCGCCGGTCTGCGCCACCGCCTTGAGGCCATCGCGGTTGCTGAACCAGAGCATCGCCTGGCCGCCATTGATCCAGGTGGCGGTGCCGTCGTCAAAGCCGCTCTGGGTCAGGTTGATCGGGGTGCCGCTCCCGTCGGCCCGCACCAGCCCGACCTCGTCCGGCGCCACACCGGGCACCGAGAAGTTGAACAACAGCCACTTGCCGTCGGGACTCCAGGCAAAGTGCTGGCTGGGGCCGGTGCCCCAGAGGTGGCTGTCGGTCAGCAGGGTGCGGGTCTGCCGGGTGGCGGGGTTGAAGACCCGCAGGGTGGTGCGGTTCTCCAGGTAGGCAATCTCCGTCCCGCTGGGGGAGTAGCGTGCCCCGGAATTCTGCTCGTTGTTGGCAATGATCGCGGTCTCGGTAATCCGGGTCGAGGCGTAGAAATACGGCTCGCTGTCGCGGGCCCGGCGCGCCTCGTACACAGCCCAGCGTCCACCCCGTGGCGACGAGTAGAGCAACGCCTTGCCGTCGGGACTGAAGCTGACCGTCGTCTCCGCTTCCGGGGTGGTGGTGATCCGCTTGGTGGCGGTTCCCTCCACGCTGGTCACGAACACGTCGCCGCGAAAGATGAATGCCACTTCCTTGCCCGAGGGCGCCACCGCCAGCTGGCCCACCCCACCGCTCACCGTCACCACCCGCTGGTTGTTGGCCTTGGCGTCGGCGGTGATGGTAACGGCCAGGCGCTCTGGCTGCGCGCCGGCGGCCATCGTATACAGCTGGCCGTCGTGGCCGAACGCCAGGGTGCCATTGGTGGCGCGGCTCAGGAACCGGACCGGCGGCCCGGTAAACCGGGTCACCTGCTGGGCGCCGGTGCCGTCCACGTTCATCCGGTGGACGTTGAAGGTCCCGCTGGCCTCGCTCAGGTAGTAAAAGGCGCGGTCGTTGTCGGCCAGCACCGGGTTGCGGTCCTCGCCGTTGAAGGTGGTGATCTGCCGGTGGCTGCTCGACTGCCGGTCGTAGATCCAGATGTCGCGGGTAATGGCGGAGGTGTGGTGCTTCCGCCAGACGTTCTCGCGGCCCTTGTTGTCCTGGTACAGGATGTAGCGTCCGTCCCGGCTCAGCGACACTTCCTCGGCCGGCGAACTCAACAACTGGACCGGGCGCCCGCCGGCCACATCCACCTGCCAGAGCTCCGGCTGGGAGCCAATCGGGTAGAGCCGGTTTTCCGCCACGTCCATCCGCGCCGCGCCGAAGACCAGGCTGCGGTTGTCCGGGGTAAAGGCGTAGGGATACTCCGGCGCGGTGTGGAATGTCAGGCGACGGGCCTCGCCGCCGGTGGCGGGCATGATGAAGAGGTCAAAGTTGCCGTGGCGGTCGCTGGCAAAGGCAATCTGGCGGCTGTCACTGCTCCAGACCGGCATGAAGTCCTGGGCCGCGTGGGTGGTCAGCTGGGTGGCGGCGCCACCGGTGGCCGGCACCCGGTACAGGTCGCCCATGTAGGTAAAGGCGATGGTCTGCCCGTCGGGGCTGATGGCGGGGTAGCGCATCCAGCTGGCACCGGCCGCTTGCGCGGCGGCCGTGAGGTCGGTGGGGGCAGTGAGGGCGGCGAAGAGAATCAAGCAGGCGGCGAGGGCACGGTTCCGCATGGGGCAAGGCCTGAGTACGGGGAATGGGGACCAGGAACGGGCAATGCGGGATGATAGGGGCCGGAATGGTGTGCGGGAAGGGGTGGGACGCGCAAGCGATCCTCAGCCGATTCTCGCTGGCCCACGGGCTGGGTGAGATCGCATTACGGGAGTTCTACTCAGGGACAATCGCAGACCTGTGACGGCCCGAGTGGCTACCCGAGCACGGAGTGGACGTGTCCAGCCGAGAAGGAAGCCGGATGAGGCAATCCGTAAACGATTGTGAGATAAAGTGATACGGGACCAAGCACTGCCGAGAGGTACATGTGGACCTGGGTTGTGGAACTGCCCAGGATCGACCCGGATCGAGGCCTCCAAATAGGGCTCAAGCTTGACTTTCACTGGGAGCTGGGATAGCTTCGCAGAGCGAAGCTATCCCAGCTCCCAGTGTATGGGTCTCGATCTTACATCGAGGTTAGGTATCTTCTAGGCTTGACAAGCTGCACCAAGCACCGTATCCTTGCAGAGCAAGGATACGGTGCTTGGTGCAGAGTCCCAACGCTCAATGGGGATTGAATGCAACGCCCAACGCCAGCTACCGCCTTCAAACTGATGCTTGCCGCCCTCGCCAGGTACCTCGACAGACCATCCGACCTGCTCCCCTCGGTTCGTTGCATTTCCCTCAGGACCCTTCGCGAGTTGATCGGCGGGATCCGGGCTCACGATGAAAATGCCCAGCTCCGCAGGTATTCCATCCAATCGTGGGTAGGGCAACTTGAGGCCGCCGCTGTTATTTCCGCACTGGCATTGGACAATGTCGACCAGCACCTGGACCAACTTTTTGCCGTGGGGCTGGGTACTGATCCCGACTCGTTGGAGCCCGCCGACCTCCTGATGGCATTGGAGCCGAAAGGGGTGGCCTGCTACTTCAGCGCCCTCGCCATACACCGTCTCACAACCCAGTTTCCGGCCCATCACCATGTGGCGAGACTGATCTGGAGATCGCCGCGGGCAGGTCCGGCGTACCCGGTCGCTCCCCGACTTTCCTCGGCGTCCTCCACACACCGCAAACTTGGCACGCTCCGGGTGGCGTGGGGCGGGCTGCCATACTACTCGACCCAGCGCGACCTGTCCCTGGTGACCGGTGTCGCGGTGCACCATCTCAGCGACCGTCTCCAGTGCCGAGTGACAACCCTAGAGCAAACACTTCTCGACACACTCTTGCGACCGGCCAGTTGTGGGGGTCCTCCGCGCGTCTTTGAGGCGTGGGAGGTGGCCAGGTCGTCGACCAGCGTGGAGACGATGATTGATTTGCTTGGCCGGATTGACCACCCGGAACTCTGGCGCCGCGCCGGCTTCATGATGGAGAACCAGGATTATGACATCCCTGAGAGTGTACTTGCCACGCTCAGACACCGCACCATGATAGCCAGGGGCGAGGCACCCGTCCCGCTCCTTCCCGGGATGCCCTACACCCGCGCTGAGCCCCGCTGGCGGCTGCTGGTACCGTAGTCCGTGCGAAAGGAAGAGCAATCACGGTGGCAGGACGAGGCACTCGACGTGGTCTGGGATGCCATCGCCCTGGACGAACCACTTCGAACACTCCTGGTTTTCAAGGGCGCCCGTGCACTCGCCCAGCTGCTGCCATCGCTGCCGCGTGAATCATTGGATCTCGATGCGAGCTTGTCCGGCCCCCTTGGCGCGGGTCTGGAACCACCTCAGGCGACTGCCGCGCAACTTCAACAAATGCTCGAGCGTGCCATTCGCCGACATGTGGAGGCCATGGATCCCCGCATCTACCAACTTGATCGCGTAGTGGTTCGACCAAGCCCACTGGGTGGGCACCCCTTCGGGTGGCAGGGGTACGCCGTCGCGGTTGCCATCCGGGATCCGCGCCGGCCTGGTGGGCTCAGTACACCGAATATCGGATTGGACATTTCCGCTCCGGAGGACCTTGGGCCGGACGCCTTGGAGGAGAGGTCGCAGGGGGCAGGAGTGGTTCGCATGTACTCAGCCAAGCGTCAGGCCGCCGAGAAGCTCCGAGCGTTTCTTCAGAGTCTCCCAGGCCACCCGGCTAAGATCGGCGCTACTTCCATCAAGCCGGTGCGCGTCAAGGACATCGCGGACATTTGCCGAATCGTCGACCTCCACCCGCTAACTGATCTGGTGTTCTGGACGGGCGTAGGGAGTGAGTTCCGCCGCGCCTGCCGGAGCCGGTTTGTGGACTGTGTCGGGTGGGAGACGTTCGAACAGGAGGTACCGGTAACCCGCCGGAGCTACGAGGACGATGCGACACTCAAGGATGAACGGCCATTCGATGAGGCCTGGGCTGTCCTGCACGGCGTGGTATCACTCATCGCCGTCGTTGGGGTGATTCCGTTCGACCATCCGCTGCCCTCAAGAGCCACACCGTTGGACTAGGTTCCCCGCGGATGGTGAATCTTCCTCATGGATGCCGTCGCTCATCCCCTCGCCCATTCGCGCATAGTCTCCAAGCCACAGGAACGGTCAGCTTGGGGGTCCGTCTGACTCCACCTACGATTTCGGGAAACCAACGAGGTGTCGGGATCGAACAGGCGCGCCTTGGATTCCGCTACGCAGAAGCCCGGGGTTCTCAGCCCGGCTCCTCAAACGCCAAAAGGGTGTGCTCGAGTTCCACGGGCAAGTTCTTGAATGACAGTTCCCCAACGATGTCCCGAACAGTGGCATGAGTCGACCGTCGCCCTTGAGCCCACGGGAGAACCTGATCAAGCCTGACGAAGCCTCGAGCGAGCCCCCAAGCAAGCACCAGGCCCCCAAATGAACCAACCTGTACACCAGTATCCATATGGATCCCATGCGCGGGCCATGGATGATGCACAACGACGCTGGCGGCCCCGCCAGGGCCCGCTCTAGGAGTGGGATATGAGACAAGCCAGTCAGTGGGCATTGGCGCGGGCTGACTCCCGCCATCCTCGGAGGCACGCTCTCGGTCTGTGCGGGAAGACTTATTGACAGCCAAGAGTTGTTGAAGGGCTCTATTCAAGCTGGTCACATCTGCCGGTAGGAGCCTAGAGACCGTGAGCCCTGATCGGGGGAGCACGCGGCTAAGGATCTCCCTGAACTCACGAAGCGCGGGTTCAGTCTCCTGATTGGACAGCTCCGTGACAAGCGCCTCGATTTCGCGATCGTAGAACCGGAAGAGTCCACGCACAATCGATTCCGCGCGCTCAATATCTTCACCTGACGCGGCGGCACCACCACCGGAGATCGCAACGAGGGCATTCAGCACGACTGCCGTAGGCGAGGAACTCCTCAAGACCTTGCTCGGAGTAAGCCCCGTCGAAAGCAAGGCATATAGGATATTTCGGTTCAATTTGCTTTGTGGCGAACTGTCCTGAATGAATGGCAGGCCATCCGACGCGACCCCATGTCGCAACCGAATGGCGAGTCTGGGAAGCTCACGGAAGTGTTCGGGAAGCAATCGACCTGGGACATCCTTGAAGAACCGAAGGCACATAATGGCGAGCCAGCCGGCACGTTCAGTAAGCCTTGCCTGAAGCGGAACCAAACCAGCCACGCCTACATGGGTATCCGTGGGGTCCCGCTGTGACAGTTGATCCACCTCATCCTTGGGCAACCCCCGCAACCACCTCAGGAGTGCAGTAACAAGCCGAAAGACTGCTGTTCGCTTCATGGTAGAATCATGAATGCCCGCCAGGTCAAGGGAGTCAACAAAGTTTTCTATTCGCTTGCAGAACCCCTCAGCTAATTCCAGACCTGCCAACCATTCCACTTCTCGGTGCATCAACTGACACACCTTGACTTCAATCTCACGGGCGGCCGGTGCTGGCAACGGTGCCTCGCGAAACTCCCAGCAGAACATGCGCGCACCGATCCACATGTCTATCGAGACTACGAACCCTGCGACGAGCAATTCTACTGGGACCGGTGTTCCGTTCGAGAGGTGGCGAAGCTCGTCCAAATGAACGAGCCAGTCTTGAAGCGGCCGAACTGATTTCCAACTACTTCCGGTGTCTATGAGTGCCGCGGCCTGGGGTCGTATTGCGAATGCGTCCCCGCTTGCGTTTCGAACAACGAGCTCCATTCCATTCTCAGCCTGAGCGGCCAGCAGCACCCATCTAACAAGTGCCGCCGTGTTCTCCCTCTCAGCCTCCTGGGTGTGCCAATGCACCGTACCCTTCATCAGTTCTACAATTTCATCAGGGGCAGCAAATCCAGGCTCCCGCCTTGAGGAGTGTCGCAATCCGTCCATTACTGTTCGAAAAGTGGGATATGACAGACGATCAAGTGGTGCCCCCTCCCGCCCCGCCAGCTGTAAATCCCTTGCGAGAATCAGTGCGCTACTCCGGCGCTTCCGGACGGATGCCTTTGACGGGGCACCATATAGCACGTCCAACAGCGGCCGCATCGCATCGGGTGAGGTGAGATCATCTTCAAGGCAGATGAGCGCTAGCGGTTCCTGATCACCTCGGGCAAAGTTCGGCCGGCCAACCCGGCCGAGTATGTTATGGTACTCATTGGGCCTAAGTAAGACTGTCTCACTCTGGAGGGTCACGGGATCAAACCGCACGAACTTCACCCCGACCAGCACTACACAGTCAGCGGAGAGATTCACCCCATAGCTTAGCGTCTCGGTCGCGAAAACGAACTGAGCTGGCTCGTCAGCATCTACCGGTTTCGCAAATTGACTTTCGATCCAGGCCCGCACGTCCTTGTGCATTTCAGAGTTATGCAGGAACACGCCATGCGCTGCTAGTTCGCTAAGAGTCTTTGCCGTGCCCGCAGTTACTAGCCCGTTCTCCACTAGTTGGCGGAATTGCTTCGCCCCGGCGAAGCTGGGAATGTTGTCGTGTCGGCGCGAATTCTTAAGGAGTCGGGCCAGGTCCAAGCCCAAGCGAATCGAATTAGTTACCACCAAGATGCGTTTATAATTCTCCTGTACATCCTCTAACAGGTCCAAGACTGCCAAACTCCGTGCGTCCAGGAATTGTCTGTTGATGGCGGGAGGCCGTGCGTACCTGGAAACAATATCATCGATTGTCTTGCTTGAGAGTCGGCGATCATCATCGCTTGCAAATGTCACCACCGGAATCCGCCTGTTATTCTCGGCAAGGATTACAAACTCGTGCTTGACCGGTACCAGGCGCTTCTTGGTGAAAAGCTGGACGGGCTCGAGCCCCGAAGCCGGGGTAAATAGGCGCACGACTCTTTCGTCGTTCGCAAGTTCCTCCGTGGTTATCATAAGAAGCCGTACTGGATTGGGATCTAGACCGAACTGCATTTCGGCATTCGCCCGGATCATATTCTGCTCCAGGAGCTTTGCAATCATCATGTCAAGCACGCCTCCACGCTCCGAGTGCGCCATCATATGGACTTCGTCAATCACAACGAGGCCAAGTAGGCGCAGCAGACGTAGGTCCGGGCTCAGTAACAAATTGGCCTTTTCATTCACTACAAACGCCACCTTAAAGTTGCCCCGCCTGAGCCGCCCATCATCAGCGCTGACCTCTCCCGTCGAGCAGACGACATCGCCTGGGGTCAACGAACCGCTTGTGCAATACTGATTGACAAACTTGTGATAGAGCTGATAGACCAGTGCCCGAGTTGGGCCAATGTAGAGGACAGGCCGCCCGAGCTCGACTGCAGTGTTTAGTATGACTGCCTCAGCGAGAAATGTCTTGCCGCATGCAGTAGGACCTCCGGCGAATATATGGCGGTAATCGAATTCCATTCGGTCGGCTCGCCTGCAGAAGATCGACGACCGGACGTCCTCGCGGAGGGCGCGTTCTACAATTCCACCATCGAGCACCGGAAGAGAAAATGAGGATGTGTTGTAATTGCTTAAGGCTTGCCAGTACGCAGTATCGGTTGCGACTGCTGCATGGAAGAGCTCTCCTACCGTCCCCGCAGGTGGTGTGGCGCCTACGACAGTTGGGGGGCCTTCAGCAATGGGGACCGGTTCCGGCTTTGACCGTATCCTGTGAAGCCCAAGTAGGTCACCGAGGGGTCGCCTCCAATCGTCTGAGCTGAGCATCAAGCGCGATAGCGCGAAAGCGCGGCCCCACCCGGGTTCCGCTATGCTTTTCGCAATCGCTTCGATACTGTCAGGGAAGATGGATCCCTTCGAGCCTGGTTCGGCCACCTGACCACAGTCAGGTGAAAGCAAGCCGTAATCGGCATCAGTAAGTACGAGTCCACACTGATGGCTGACAGCGAATGTGCCCTTCGCACGGAGCAAGTCTTGTGCGCCCAATTCGGTCGGTTTCCGGCGGCTGCCAGTCACAGCGCCGCTAAGAAGAATATCAATGCTGGGTTGACCTTCAGGTACGTTTGGGAACGAGTATCTCTCGGCTAGCGTCAATAGCATGCCCGCTGATCCACCGGACAACGGGACCACCCAGACCCCCTTGTCAATGATAAAGATTGGCTGGAGGGTGCTGGTGAACTCGAGGAGCGAGTTCTCTCCCGCGCGCATCGCCAGCTCATTCATTGATGCGTTGCTCTCTCCGAACGGGCTTTCCCGGTCGAGGAGCGTGTCGTTCCAGGTAAACAGAATGGGCTGGTCGGGGGCTCTCGGCCGGCTTCTTACCCAGACTGCATGACAGATCGGAAGCCCATCATCTATGGGCTCAATGACGGGAAAGCCAAGTCTTACGATGGGGGTCGGCATAAGATCTGGAGTTCTCCTAGGGGCGCGACTGGACGACTTCAATGAAGACGGCGCAACACAGGGAGGCGCTAAGGTCTGAGGGCTTGACCCAAATCAACGCACTTTGACCGCGAGGGACCATCACGAAGGGGGCCAAGGGCTTCCCATGGAAACCCACCTGCACAATTCTACCTGACCCCCTATCAGCGACCACGACAGCCACGTGACTGCTCGTTGCCATCTCGTTGATGACTTCGCCGCTCCCGTCGTTCTCAAAACGGAGAACAACTCGATGCCCTTTCTCGTTATGGATCACCAGTTCCTGACCGCCGGACGCTGCGGCGGCAAGGTGGAGTGTTTCATCACTAAAGAAGGCACGACCCTCAGGCCTGAAGGACTGGGGTAGTAGGGCGTCCAAGCCAAGCTCCAGCCACCAGTTCCGGATGCCCGCCACTCCCTTAGGTCTCAACTTGTGGGACGTAACACGCGCCCCGCCCCCCGAATACGGACCCGGGGTATCCTGGGGAATGGCGATATCAGCGACTGTAGGGGCTGTTCGCCGATGGCCAAGATCCACAGTTGGCACGACCAAGCCAAGGGGCTGGAAGTCATACCCAACGGCAGGGAACTCGGTCTCCATGTAACCCGTGTCAAGCTCTAGCGCCGCAGCCGACATCCACTCCACCAGCTCAATCCACCGTGGGTGAAGACGCGTCTGGATCGGACCGAGGGCGCCGTTGGCAAGCAGCGCTTGCAGAACTGCCTGACGAGGCGCTGATCTGTCTTGTCGACATACACGGGCGTAAGCGTCAGCGCATTTGGTGAGGTCTTCGAGGGCTGGTCCGGAGAGTGATCCGAGCTGCGTCACTAGCGTGCTCCGCGGGACGGTCACCTGGTGGTCCATGTGGATGGCCAAGCCAGTGCCGAGGGGGTTGTCACTGGGCCCGAGGACCAAGGTCCAATCCGCCGCGAGATGCGGGTCATCGGTGGCGAGTACCGCTGTGACCTCCTGATCGACAACAGCAGCCGGTCCGAATGTCTGCGCAGTCACCAGCAAAGGGAAGGCCCGTCCATAGAAGTGCGTTTGGGATGGCTCTGACGCCAGCCTGGTGGTCCAGATCTCACCGACTTGGATCTCGGTCGACCGGATGCCTCCGCCGTCCGCCGATCCCTGGTGTCGCAGCTGGAGGAATGCCGCTTGAAGGTCCGGTGGCGGTGCGGGCTTGTGGGCCCACGAACGTCCCGCAACGATGTCCCCCTTGATGGCGCCAACGACTCCTGAACACTCCAGGCAGCCGTCAAGATGGCCCTGGACCCTTTCGGCAAGCACCGGATCTGCCTTCTCCAAGGCCCCCAGTACGAGGGCTTCAAGGTCCCACGCCGTGGGACAGCGCTCCAACACCAGATCATCCATACGGCCCGCTCCTCGATAAGGCAGAAAGTGGGGGCCACCCCGTCATTTGACCGAAGCCCCCTTGCTTCCCTAGCCCCGCTTGCTCACTACCGGTAGCCGCATCGCCCGGCGGTCTCCGGTGGTATTGGCATTAGATACAGGTTAGGGTGGCGTGTTGTCCGCCGGGCCACCCACCCAGTTAGTCAGACTCCAGAGCTCCCAGAGTACCGCGACTCGCTCGCGGGGATCGTCGTCGCGCCCTACGGACTCTTCGATGAGGACCGTGATTCGGCGAACTTCATCGGCGACGGTTGTTCTCCCCGGCGTTCCTCCGAGAACCTCGGTCACCTCCCGAACTGTCCTTGCGGGCCGACTCTCAGTCTCATCCAATACCATAGGCTCAAGCCAGGCGAAATAGATGGATCTCTGTCGCTCCGTCATCTTCTCGAATATGCGATGGGCAACCGTCTTCGCGTGCGCAAAGTCGGCGTCGCCGCACTCAGAACCAGCGAATTCCCCCAGGGTCTTCGTGAGAGGCCTCTCCGCTGACCCCAGATCGATACGGCTTCGAAGTACTCGCATCACCTGGTCGGGCGAGAGCAGGTGCCCACTCCTCTCGATCAAGGCGTGCGCGAGCTGCTTCAGCGTGGTGCGATGGAGTCCAGGCGCTCTGTCGCTTCGAAAGGAAACCAGACGCAGGTCAAGGTTTGGGGGAATGAAGGCTGAGAGGTTCGCGACGTATTCTTCGTCCAGGGCCGGTGGAGGATTATCGATCCAGCCCGTAAGTCCGTAGTATCTGCTTCGACCACCAATGCGGATCGGCTTGAGTCGGGGATCTTCGTCCATGGACTGGGCCAGCAATCGGAATACGTTTAGTCCAGGCGTCCGGCGTTCACGGGGTACGGCTGTTTGGTTGATGGCGAAGTTCTTCAACATTTTCTCAAGATACCGTGCAACCTGGCGACTATCAGAGAAACGGGCGAAGAGCCCCGCCAAGACATCCGGGCGCGCTAGCGTCACGGGCTCCGACTCCGGGACGGAGCCGGATCTAATCCCCAGAAGACTCTCCTTTAGGAACACAGCGATGAGCTCTTGTACACCCTCCTCATCCCATACTCCCGTTGGGGAATAGGTGGCGCCGGGATAACGCGCAATTCGATATCGCGCGTGCTTGGTGAGTACCCCCATGAGCCACCCCCAAACTCCTTTCAGGCCGTCAGTCTCGTACCTCGCACGGAGCTGCTCGATACTCGGCATCGTCACCCGCACGCTCCCTGATAGGGATCATCGAGCTGCCCACCGATCGAGCTCTTGTTGACTATCAGGAGAGCGAGAGCTTCGGGGCACACCCATCCCTTGAACTCACCATGAAGGACTATCTCTCTTACAAAAAGGCCGACCATGCGCTGATACTCAAAGATGCCCCCACAGGTGAAGGGGGGTACCTCCGGGCAGTAGACACCACCTTCCCGGGGCGGGGGTCCACCACGACGAGAGATGGTACCCCAAGCCCTCCCCTCCGGTGGACTTGCCCAGTGGTCCTTCCAAGCCGTCCGTGAGATCATCCACACACGCCGCCTTGCAGTGACTGCAGCTACGTCCTCTGGTTGGAGATCCGTGCCAACGACCACATTCGGTCGAACTTTGCTTGAATCGCCGGTCCGCCCGGTTATCCCGTCTGAAATCAAATAGACCGCGCCGGGACGGAGCCTATTCCGTTCCTCGGCGATGCCAGCCGCGAGACGTCGATCCTCCTTCGGGAGAGCCTTACCACCCCCTGCTGCCCAGCGAAGGAGGCCCGCAGTAGCCTCGGCAAACTGTTCAGCGAAGGAATCCGGTTCCCCGCCGTGGGATCTGGCATCAGGGCTCATTGCACCTACCGAAGTGTCGTCTGACATCGTATCCAACTGAAGGTGCATGGCGCACGGTTCAGCTTGATCGGGACCAAGGGTGTGGGCCTGCTCCCCACTAACCCCCGTTCCCCAGTACGCCCTATGCCGCCGCCCTGTCCGCCTACGCGCCACCAGCGGACAATCCTCAAGCTACCCTGTAATCCAATAGTGATGGGATGGACGGAAGCAATCATACACAGGGTGGATTCGAGAAGGTGCCGTCCGGGGAGCATTCGCGCAAGTCCACTCCGGCGGCGGGTACCGACTCCGATTCCAACAAGTTCTTCACAACAGCTCGGTTGATCACAGAATACGGAGGCCAGGTGTCCACCAATCGCATGACTCGATCGCTCACTAGTAGAAGCGTCGCTTAACATCCTGACTACTCGCACCTTGAGGCAGCAATGACCACCTGGACCCGGATCTTCTACCCTTGGACGATGCTCTCGGCCGGCCTCCGCCACGGCCGGCACGGGTTCCCGGGGGAACGGGGGACGATTCGGGTCACCACCTGGAACCCCGACGGGTCCCACATGGGGACGACCTGGCTGAGCCATTTCGAGGCCGAGATCTTGGCGATCGCCGAGGCGCAGATCACCAAGCTTGTTGCGTTGTGGCTCAAGGTCATGCATCGGCTGGCAGCGCGCCTGAACGGGATCCGCGACGAGTACACCCGATTGACTGTCGCGCTCGTCGCCGTTGAGGTCGAGCACCGGCGGCTCGGGTACCGTGAACCGTGGGCGCCTCTTTCGATGGTTTTCTATGCTGTGTACATGCTGCTTATCCCCATTCCAGAAATGGCATGGAATGCACTCGTCTTTAAGAAAATGAACATGCTGCCAGAGGAGGCCTACGCGATGGCAGCCGGAATCACCTTGACGTGCCAACTCATGGCCCATACGTGCGGCACGAGTATCCGCCAAGCATGCAAGAGCGATCCAATTCACGCCCGTAGGGTGGCAATGACCTTGGTGGGAATCGCCGTTCTCATGATGGCGATTGGCGCCGTGACGGTGCTTCGGGCGCTGGGCACGGAATCGAATACGTTGGCGTTGGGCTTGCTGAACGCGAGCTTCATTCTCGGCGGAATGGTGGCGGCGTTCTTCGCCCACGGCGACGCCGAGCTCCACCGAGTGGTCAAGCTCAAGAAGACTCTGAACGCAAAGCGGGACCGGATCCGCAAGCAGTGGGCGAAGCTGGTCGCACGGCTCGATGCGGCACGGTCCAAGCACCAGCAACACGCGATCTGGCTGCGGGACGACTGCACGGCCGGTCTGGTCGAATCCCGGCGCGGGCAGGTCCTCTCCACTCCCGGCGCCACCGTTCCGACTCACCTGTCCAATGAGGTGGATAGTCGATTGTTCAGGCCCCGCCCCGAGTTTGGCACGGCCGTCGAGCCGGTGCCCGCCCCGCTTCCCGAGCTCCCGTATGGCCCGACCGCTCCAGAACCGGACCATCAGCCAGCCGTTGGCGAAGCAGTCGTGGAGGCCAGGACCGCACAGCCCGTGACTCGCTTCGAACCCGGCTATCGGAACGGCCACCCCAATCACGTGGAGAAGCTATGATCACGCGCTGCGTTCGCCCCACCCCGTCAAAGTCGTTCGGTCGCGCAGTCTTCGTGGGTCTCCTGACGCTTTTGGGACCCACAACGGGCTGTGACCTTTTCGAGCTGGGCGAGACCAAGACAACGGTGGTGCTGGTGGATGTCTCGCGGACCGTGCCACTTCCGGATACCACGATCTACTCCGCGAGCTTTCGTGCGGTCCTTGCCTCCATCCGGCCCGGCGACCGCCTGGTCATTGGCAAGATCTCAAGCCAGTCTGCCGGGGCTTTTCGGGCCGACGGGGACTTCGAGATCCCCCGCACTCGAATCGAGTCGCAGGACGACCCGGCACGGGATTCGGTACTCGCTCTGGCACAGGAAGTGTTCAACCGGCTGCTGGCCCAGGAGCGGTCGTCCTCAACCGACATCATGGAGGTGCTCTCCGCCACCCAGGATCTGTACTTGCGGGATGGATCGCGGCGCGACCAGCGCCGGCTCGTGATTTTCAGCGACATGCTCCAGGAGGCTGGCAGGCTCAATTTTCGCCGAGATCGGCTCGATTCGGCATATACCCAACAGATCATCGCGGAGCGGATCGCGACGGGCGGCCTGCCGAACCTTGCCGGAGTACGCATCTATGTGTCCGGCGCCGGCGCTACTGCGGATCGTCCGGAGCTGCTTTTCCTGGTCCGGTCCTTTTGGCTCCGGTACTTCTCGGCGACGGGCGCCATCTGCGACAGCACCATGTACGGCCGTTCGGCCCTTTTGGGGATCGAATGATGAGGCCTCACCGGGGCCTCTGGGTCATCGCCACCTCCGTTGGCGCCCTCGCCCTGCTGGCGAACGGCTGCGCAAGCCCGGTCGCGGTCCCCGGACACCACGATCTGGGTTGGCGCTCCTCGGGGCGCTTCACGGTGGTGGCCGATCTTGGCTCTGTTCTCGTAACGCATCAGCCGGTCGACATCCTCCTCCTTTTCGACCAGACCGCCAGCATGGACAACGTCATCGGCACGGCAAAGACCAACGCCAGCGGCATCCTCCGGGGCATTCGCCAGCGGTACCCCAATTCCGCCTTCGGTGTGGCCGCCCTCTCGGACTACCAGAGGGGAGAGTCTCCCTGGACCCTGTATCAGGACCTGACCCTCGACCTGGCTGCGGCCGCAGCTGGGCTTCGCGCGATCCAGCTCACGAACGGTGTCGACCTGCCCGAGGCCTATTCCCGCGGGCTGCACGAAAGCCGGTTCGTGGGGTGGCGGACTGGGGCCAGGCGATATCTGGTTCTTTTTGGCGACGCACCGGCCCACGATCCGAGCTTCTATGGGGTGGACTTCGGCGTTGATCCGGGTCGAGATGGGGTGGTTGGCACCGCGGATGATCTGCGATTCGCGGACGTGGTCGAGGCACTGGCGACGGACAGCATCGTCGGGATTGCGGTATACGATGGATCCAAGAAGAAGCGTTTCGTCGCTGAGACGCGACGCGGTTTCGACCATCTGGCGGCGCGTACCGGCGGTGTCAGCCTGCCGATCAAGGGTGCACGCGAGGTGGTCGACATTGTCCAACTCGGGCTGAGCAAGATCCTGGAGCCGACACCTCGCCTCGCGGTGCCATCCTCCTATGCAGAGTGGGTGCGGGCCGACTCATTCGCACGCGTCAAGGACTCTACGAACGGCTTTGCAGCCCCGGTGGGGCTCCAGCCGCCCCCAGGGGTCTGCAACGGCATCTTCAGATTCCCGCTCACCGTGGTCCGCGCCGGGAACCACGCCGCGGACACGGTCGGGCAGGTGTGGGTGACGGTCCGCCTTGGGGCGCTCAATCTTCCCTGGCGCGGGCCGTTGCTGGTGCTCTTCGTCGTGCCACTGGTGCTCTGGTTCCTGCGCCGGCTTGCCCGGGGGCCGTCGGCTCTCATCCGATACGAGCAAAACCACCGGCAATGGCGGCTTCTTGGGCGGGCCGCGTCACTGGTTACACTCAGCGCCTGCTGCGTAGCGATCTGGCGCTATGCGCCCGGCAACGTTCCGCCACCGAGCGATGAGAGCAATCCCGCAAACGTTCCACATGCCTGGTGGGGACGAACTCGGCTGCCGTTGCTTGGAAATGCCTCGGACGCTGCCTGCGCGGATCCACGAGGGCTTGGCGCGGGTGTCTCAGCCTTTGCGGAGCCTCGCCGATGAGACCCGTCGACCTGATCTGGCTCTTCCTCCCCGAAGAGCTCCTCCCGCTGCTGATCGTGGGCATGGCCCTGCTCTCACTGGTCGGGCTAATCAAGCTCTGGCGGGTCCTGGGAATCGTGATGCTCATACTGCTGCTGCCATTCATCTCCCTGGCCGTGGAAGAGATTCTGGCCCAGCTGCCCTGGTACGTTGGCATGCTGCTCCTCGTGGGCCTCACGACCAACGTCATCCGCCTGGTCCTCCAGGTATTCCTTGGCAAGGAAGCGGCGGGCCACATCCTGGGTCGGGCGGTCGTCGCCGCCTTCAAGGGACTCTGCTACTTCGCCCTGCTTCCGTTTCGCGGCCTCTTCAGCTTGGTACGACGTCTAGCAGCAACCACCGCTGCCCGCACGTCTCGGGTGTGACACATTCACGGTCGGATGGTCCAAACAGGGGCCGCCACTACAACTCACGGAGGTTGATCATGCGTACCTTGATTGCCAGAATTGTCTGGGTGGTGGTACTGGCGGGCGTCCTGCTTCCGCCCCCGGCCCTGGAGGCACAGGCCGCCCGCAGTGCGGCGCGGGGAGTGGCCCGAGGGACGGCCCGCAGTGTCGGGAAGTCGCTGTCGAGCGTGTTCCGGCGGGAGGCAGCTCGGGACGCGGCGACCGCTTCCCGCGCCCTGGCCCGGAAGCGTACCGTCTTCCGGTACACAACCTCGGCGCAGGCTCGGCGGGAACAGGCGCGAGGTCTGGCGGCGGGCACGCACACGACCAGCCGGGCTGGGCCGGGCCGCCCCCTCTCGGCCGGGGCGGCCCAGAAACGATACGGCTTGCCGGCGCGGCCGCAGGTGCGCGAGACCATTGTGCTGCCGAAGGGCACGCCGGTGCGGGCCAATCGAGCGTGGCGGGGGAGTCGAGGCGTGGGGGAGCTGACCTCGCCGCGCTCCATCGGAAGCCTGGCGATCCGAAGGGTGCTCCGGCTCCGTCGCTGAGAGGCAGCATCCTGGCGACCATCGTTACGGTTGGCCTTCGGCCGGTTGCGTGGCAGCGCCATTCCTACGCCCCGCCCGATGGCTCGAGGCGAACCAATGGCTGGTCCCTATCCTCAAGACCTCGCGGCTGGCCAGGTGAAGAGGTTCCCGGCCTTGCGGTGCCGCGCATCATGGTTCCCCTTGCTCTGGATCAGTATTCCTTGCCTGACCGGGAGGTTGCGTGACAGAATCAGCTCAGTCCCGTCGCACGGGCGGCGACTTCTTCGTCGTGCGAGCGCAGCGGGGCACCTGGTGGGTGAGCCTGGTCATGGCCCGGTCCATCGAGGAGTCCTTGGACGCGAAGCCCGAGCCGAATTGGATCGTGTTTGTTGACCTGACCGGCGCGAGGGTGCGCGTCGCTCGTCAGTCGCTCCTGGCCATTGAGCAGTGCACTGCGGAACAGCGGCGCGAATTGCGGACGCTGTATGCTTTGGTTGACAGTGAAGAGCGTACGGAGGAGCCATGAGTCCAGTTGATCTCATCTGGCTCTTCCTCCCCCAGGAGCTCCTGCCGCTGCTTGTCATCGGCATGGCCCTGCTCTCGGTCGTGGGGCTGGTCAGGCCCAGGCGGGTGCTCGGCCTCGTGGTGCTGATCCTGCTCCTGCCCATCATCTCGATGGCTGTGGAGGAGATCCTGGCCCAGTTGCCCTGGTACGTCGGCGTGCTGCTCCTCGTGGGCCTCACGACCAACGTCATCCGCCTGGTCCTCCAGGTCTTTCTGGGCAAGGAGGCCGCGGGCCACATCCTCGGTCGGGCGGTCGTTGCCACCTTCAAGGGGCTCTGCTACCTCGCCTTGCTCCCATTTCGGGGCCTCTTTCTCCTGGTGCGCGGGGTGGCGGCAACCACTGCTGCGCGCGCACCTCGGGTTTGACACCGCCACGACCGGATGGGCCACGCTGGTCCACCACTACGACTTACGGAGGTTGATCATGCGTGTCTTGATTGCCAAAACTATCTGGGTGGTGGTGCTGGCGGGCGTCCTGCTTCCGCCCCCGGCGGTGGAGGCACAGGCCGCCCGCGGTGCGGCGCGTGGAGTGGCCCGAGGGACGGCCCGCAGTGTCGGCAAGACGCTGTCGAGCGTGTTCCGGCGGGAGGCAGCTCGGGACGCGGCGACCGCTTCCCGCGCCCTGGCCAGGAAGCGTACCGTCTTCCGGTACACAACCTCGGCGCAGGCGCGCCAGGAATTGGCCCGAGGCCTCGCCCCTGGTACCCACATAACCGCTCGCGCCGGCGCGGGCCGACCGCTCTCCGCCGATGCCGCGATGCGCCGGTTCGGACTGCCAACCCGGCCACAGGTCCGGGAGACGATCTCCGTTCCCAAGGGTACGCTGGTACGGGCCAACAAGGTCTGGCAGGGTCGCCCCGGCGTGTGGGAGTTGACCTCACCCAACCGGTTGCCGCCATCCGTCATTCGCCGGGTGATTCGCATTCCCTGACGCAGAACCGCCCCCAAGGTCGTCCGGTTTGGATCCGAGTCGGGTGTCTTCCTTGAATCGCG
>Ga0163153_10003553_pt1 | contig 20673 bp, 16 predicted proteins | sample OliLakLV19MP6IB1_FD_148629 | JGI IMG/M metagenome (GOLD analysis project Ga0163153, IMG submission 148629) | Freshwater microbial mat bacterial communities from Lake Vanda, McMurdo Dry Valleys, Antarctica - Oligotrophic Lake LV.19.MP6.IB-1 | ecosystem: Environmental > Aquatic > Freshwater >...
GCCGCCGAGCTTCGGCACGAGCGTGTTTGAATCGGAGGAAGCTTGCGTGGCGCACACAGAACGGCGGGCGAGTGGCCCGTTCCACCCAGACTTCTCCGTATCGTTCAGGTTCCTGCCCACCCCCCCTCACTTGATGAGCTGCTGGATGTACTGCGACGGCAGGCACTGCTTGAAGACCATCTGCAAATCCTTCCCGCGCTTCGGATCGTAGTAGAGCGACTGGGTGTTGTTCACCATGCCGATGACGCCGCCGCGCTCGTTGAAGACCGGTGCGCCGCTGGAGCCTGCGCCAAAATCCGCCGTGACGGCCATCATCGTGACTTCGCCTCCGTTCTTCTCCAGCGGCACGCTGACGTAGCGCGCGATGATGCCTTCGCTGAACGTGAAGAAATGTTCGTCCGGATGGCTGATGACGCGCACGGGCGAACCAATCGGCGCAATGATGTCCAACGGCAGAGGCGTGAAGCCGGTTCCCTCCAGCCGCAGGATCGCCACGTCCGTGTTCGGGTTCGCGGCCAGGACTTCCTTCACGGGAACCACGCGGCCATCGCCCGTCATCGCGATCAACGTCGGGCTCTCCGGCGCGTTCACGACGTGATAGCACGTCACGCAGATGCCCGATTCCGTGAGCATGAAGCCGCTCGATGCGCCGACGTGCCAGCGCGGACATTTCTTGCACTTGTAGAGATCGCCGATGACCACGATGCCAGCACGGGCGCGGGCGACGAGTTCGCTGGAGCTGAGTTTCGCAGACGTCGGCCTGGGCAAGGTGATCGTGCAGGAACGGCGGTTCAGTTGGCCGAGAAGCTCGCTCATCTTCACGGTGCGCCCGGACTTGATGAGCTGTTCCGCGCCACTGTCGAGCAGGTCCAGAATGCGCTCGTCGCTGACTTCACCGGGGAGGTTCAAGCGCTGTGCCGGCGGAGCGGGAGCGGGTTTGTCGGTGGGCTTCTTTTGGGCAAAAACATTGCCGAGCCCAGCCATCAACAAGACAATGGCGAGAATCAACCACGCCGATGTCCGATCCTGTCCTATGCGATCACATTTCTGAATCCCAACGGGATTCCGTCCTCCAGCCCAGGGTTGCTCGGCACGAGCTACCCTGGGTAAACGGAGCAAAGGAAATCTCAACCCCAACGGGGTTGCGTCTCCGATGAAGATGGGTTGCTGCAACCCCGTTGGGGTTGGAAAATTCTGCATGGATGAACCCAGGGTAGCCTCGCTGACTCGGCAACCGCTGGGCTGGAGGACGGAATCCCGTTGGGATTCTCCGAGTGGCGAAGGAAGATTTGTTCTCAATGAAATGGCGGGAGGTGAGGGCGATCCAACATCACGCATTGCAGCCTGACCCAGGCAATCGCAGCTCTGATTAGGGGCAAATGTGGTTCGCATTCTAACCAGCCGGTCATCCCATCTTCTGCCGCAGCGCCTCCGCCACTTTGATGAACGCCTGGCCGGGCGGCTCGTTCGGCGAAGTCACCACGACAGGCTGGCCTTGATCGCCGCCGATGCGTATCTCGGTGAAGATGGGAATCTCGCCGAAGAACGTCGTCTTCTGCCGCTCCGCCTCCGCGCGTCCGCCGCCGTGGCCGAAGATCTCCACGCGCTCGCCGTTCGGCGTGGTGAAGTAACTCATGTTCTCGATGATGCCGAGGATCGGCACGTTCACCTTCTCAAACATCCCGATGCCCTTGCGCACGACGCCGAGCGACGCTTCTTGCGGCGTCGTCACGATGATGCCGCCATCCAGCGGGACGGTCTGGCAAAGCGAAAGCTGCGCGTCGCCGGTGCCGGGCGGGAGATCGACGAGCAGATAATCGAGCTGGCCCCAGTCCACCGCCTGGAAGAATTGCTGAATCGTCTTCGTGATCATCGGGCCGCGCCAGATGACCGGCTGATCGCCATCGACCAGAAAGCCCATGCTCATCAGCTTCACGCCGTGGTTAATGGGCGGCACCATCTTCTCCTCCGCCGAGATGGTCGGGCGCTGCTTGATGCCCATCATCAGCGGAATGCTCGGGCCGTAAATGTCGCAGTCGAGCAGGCCGACCTTCGCGCCGAGATGTCGCAGCGCGCACGCGAGGTTCACGGAGCAGGTGGACTTGCCGACGCCGCCCTTGCCGCTGGCCACGGCGATGATGCGTGCGAGGCCGGGAACACGATTCTGGGCCGCCATCCCGCCCTGCCCTGCGACGGGAGCCTGCTGGCCGGACGGCATCTTCACATCGATGTGAACCATCTTCGCCTCGGGCAACGCGCGGATGGCCTGCTCACAGGCTTGCTTGAGCTGCGCGGCGACTTCGTTGTTCGCCGAGGTCAGCTCAATGGTGACGCTGACCGCGCCGTTGTTCGCCGCGACGTTTTTGACGATGCCGAAGGAAATGATGTCCCGCGAATAGCCGGGATACTTCACCGACTTGAGGGCGTTCGTAATGGTGTCCTGATTTAACATTCGGGAGTGAGAATAGTGGAAAGGCGGAAGAGTTAAAGAGCTGAAAAGTTGCGGAGACGAGAAACACAATTCGGAGCGCCGAGCATTGCCCGGCGCTCCAGCCCATTCGGGATACCCAGCGCTGCTGTTCAGTCCTGAATCGCCGACTTCACCGCGCCGCGCTGAAACTCATCCCAGAGCGGCGACATGCCGCGCAGCTTGCTCACCACCGACGGAAGCGTTTCCAGCACGTAGCCGAGGTCCGCGTCCGTGTTGTCCTGGCCGAGCGTGAGCAGGATGGCCGCCTGGCCCAGTCCTTGGTCGAGGCCCATTGCGCTCAGCACATGCGACACCTTCAGCGACTTGCTGATGCAACTCATGCCGCTGGCCACGGCGATGCCGCGCGCGTCGAGCATCAGGAGCAGGCCTTCGCCTTCGACGAACTCCGCGCTGAGATTCAGGTTCGTGCCGATGCGCTGCGGGCCAGGCGGCGGACCATTGAGCTTCAGATGAGGAATCTTCGCGTGCAATCCATCCCAGAGCCGCTGCTGCAAACGCGCGACATGCGCCGTGCGTTTCGGCAAGTCCCGTGCGGCAATCTCCGCCGCGACGCCCGCGCCGACGATGGCCGGGATGTTCTCCACGCCTGCGCGCCGTCCGCCTTCCTGCGCGCCGCCATGCAGGATGCTCGTGAGTCGCACGCGCCGGCTGCGATACAGCACGCCGACGCCTTGCGGTCCGTAGAACCGATGCGGCGAGAACGAGAGCATCGTTGCACCGAGCTCACGCACATTCACCGGCAGCCAGCCCGCGCTCGCGTCGGCATCGACGTAGAACGCGATGCCGCGTTCCGCCGCGATCTCGCCAATCTCGCGCACCGGCTCGATGGCACCAACGTCGTGGTTCACATGATGCACGGCGAGGAGAATGGTCTGATCCGTCATCGCCTCGCGCACGGCGGCGGGATTCACCACACCGTTCGCGTCCACTTTCACCTGGGTCGAAGTGAAGCCCTGGGTTTCGAGGAACTCCACGGACCTCAGCACCGCCGGATGCTCGATGGCGCTGAGGACGATGTGATTCCCTCGCTTCTGATTCGCGTAAGCCGCGCCTTTGATCGCGAGATTCGCGGACTCCGTGCCGTCCGACGTGAAGATGATGTCCTCCGCCGATTCCGCGCCGATGAACGCCGCCATCTGTTCACGCGCCTTCGCCAGCGCATCCCGCGCGCCGAGGCCATGCGAATGCAGGGAGGAGGCATTGCCGAACTGCCCGGTGAAGTACGGGCGCATCGCCTCGAACGCCTCCGGCAGGAGCGGCGTGGCGGCTTGATGATCGAGATAGACCGACGGCATCGTGGGGAGCGTAGGGGGGAGTCCGTGAAACGTGAAACGTAAAAAAGTGAGTTTGGAAAGAGATGATGATGCTGGTCGTTCAACAGACACACGGAAGATTTCTGGCGTACCTGCTTGTACGGGACGGCGGCGGGCAGTTAAAGGAAGGCGCAAGGCTGTTAAAAAGCTGTCAATGCCCCGCGTGGTCCGCTGCTGCGCGTTCATCAGAAGACTGTTTGCCTTCGCGGGAACGGTCCTGTTCAATCCACCCATTCCATGAAATCACTCATTCGATTTTCTGTCGTGGCCCTCTGTTCCATGGCCGCCATTGCATTGCCGGCTGCGGAAGGCGCGTCCATCAGTCGCGCCATCGGCGAGAACACAGCCACGCCGCCCAGCCGCATCAAGGCCGCGAAAGATTTCCAGGTCGAGCTGCTCTACTCGGTGCCCGGCGGCGAGCAGGGTTCGTGGGTGAACCTTTGCACCGACCCGAAGGGCCGCATCATCGCCAGCGATCAATACGGCGGGCTGTATCGCTTCGCGCCGCCTGCGCCCGGCCAGCCTCTCGACCCGGCGAAGGTCGAGAAGCTCCCGACGCAGATTCGCGCCGTGAACGGAATGCTCTGGGCCTTCGGCGCGCTCTATGTCGGCGTGAACGATTACGAAAAGAAGATTCCCAGCGGCGTGTACCGCATCAGCTCGTCGAAGGGCGACGACACGCTCGACAAGGTGGAGCTGCTCCGCGCGATCAAGGCCGGCGGCGACCACGGCGTTCACGCCATCCTGCCCGCGCCCGACGGCAAATCGATGTTCCTCATCACCGGCAACAACGCCGACCTGACTGAAGTGAATTCCTCCCGCGTGATGATGAACTGGGGCGAGGATCATGTGCTCAAGAGCATGCCGGACGGACGCGGCCACAACCGGGATCGTCTCGCGCCCGGCGGCATGATCTACAGCTTCACGCCGGACGGGAAAACCTGGGAGCTTTACTCCTCCGGCTTCCGCAACATCTTCGACGGCGCGTTCAACCGGGATGGCGAGCTCTTCACCTACGACGCTGACATGGAGTACGATTTCAACACGTCCTGGTACCGCCCCACCCGCATCAACCACGTCACCAGCGGCAGCGAATGGGGCTGGCGCAACGGCGCGGGCAAACGTCCGGAGTTTTATCCTGACAACCTTCCCGCCACGCTGAACATCGGTCCCGGTTCTCCGACTGGCGTGACGTTCGGCTACGGCGCGAAGTTCCCGGCGAAGTATCAGAACGCGCTCTTCGCGCTCGACTGGAGCTGGGGCAAGGTTTACGCGGTCCATCTCCAGCCGCAGGGTTCGAGCTACACGGCGACGAAGGAGGAGTTTCTCTCCGGCGGCCCGCTGCCGGTGACGGATGCGATCATTCATCCGGGTGACGGCGCGATGTATTTCGCCATTGGCGGACGCAAGGTGCAGTCGGGATTCTATCGCGTGACCTACACCGGCAAGGAATCGACGGCGCTGGTGAAGCCCGCGAAGTCCGAAGGCTCGAAGGCCCGTGCGCAACGTCAGGCGCTCGAAGTTTTCCACGGCAAAGCTGACCCGAAGGCGTTGAAGGCCGCGTGGCCGGAACTGGACAATGCCGACCGTTTCATCCGCTGGGCGGCGCGCACGGCGGTCGAGCATCAGCCCGTGGCGACGTGGTCGGATCGCGCATTGACCGAGAAGAATCCCGGGCTCCAAGCCGAAGCGCTGCTCGCACTCGTGCGCGTGACGGGCATCGACCCGCTGCATCGCAAGGCGTCGGATGCGCCAGTGAACAAGATGATGGGCGCGAAGATTCTTGATGCGCTGACGCGGCTCGACTGGAAGAAGCTGAACCACGAGCAGCGCCTCACGCTGGTCCGCACTTATGAGATCGCCTTCGCGCGTTTCGGCCAGCCGGATGATGCGACGACGAAGCGCATCCTCGCGCAGCTCGATCCGCAGTTTCCCGCCGCGACGTTCGACTTGAACTGGCTCCTGTGCGAGACGCTCGCGCGCCTGCAATCCCCGACGCTCGCCGGCAAGGCCATCGCGATGATCAAGAACGCGCCGGGCCAGGAGGAGCAGCTCGAATACGCCCGCTCGCTGCGGTTCCTGAAGGCCGGCTGGACCACGGCGCTGCGCACGGAGCAGTTCGAGTGGTTCCTGAAGGCGGCGAATTATCGCGGCGGCGCGAGCTTCGAGAAGTTCCTGGAATTCATCCGCACCGACGCGGAAGCCAGCCTGAGCGACAGCGAGAAGGCGGCGCTGGCGACGGTGCTCGCGAAGAAGCCGGTGCTGAAATCGCCGCTGGCCCAGATGGCCGAGGCTCTGGCTGGCCGGACGACCTCGAAGGAATGGAAGCTGGAGGATCTCGCGCCGGCTGCGGAACGCGGCATGAAGAAGCGCGACTTCGACAACGGCCGGAAGATGTTCGCCGCCGTGGGCTGCTTCGCGTGCCATCGCTTCGGCAATGAAGGCGGCATGACGGGTCCCGACCTGACGGGCGCGAGCGGACGCTATTCGCCGCGCGACCTGCTCGATCAGATTTTGAATCCGAGCAAGGAGATCAACGAACAGTTCGTCCCGATGATCATCACAAAGAACGACGGCGAGACGGTGACGGGCGTGATCGTGAATCTGGACGGCGACAATGTGATGGTAAACACGGACCCGGCGAACCCGTTCCAGCAGGACACGATTGACCGCAAGAAGGTGAACAGCATCGAAGCCTCCAAGATCTCGCCGATGCCGGAAGGGCTGCTCGGCCTGCTGACGCAGGAAGAGATTCTGAACCTCACGGCCTACGTGCTCTCCGGCGGCGACCGCAAGCACGCGATGTTCAAGTAACGCGAGGCGGGTGAGGCGATGCGTGGATTGTTCCCAAGTGCGCTTCACGGTGGGTCAGCGCCGTGAGACTGAACGGTGCAAATGAACCTGGACGGAAGGGGCGACCCGCCCGTTCTCGGCGGCAACTTGTCGCAGAGCTTCTCCAAGGGAGGCTTTGAAGCAAAGGATGGCTGCGTGCCACACGCAGAGCGGCAGGCGGGTCGCTCGCCGCAATGGGCCGGTGGCCCGTTCCACCCAGACCACATCGCGCCGTCGTCTTGCTGCCTCACCCGCTTTAAATCACGCCTTCGTCTGCCCGCACGGCCATTTTGTTCTGGCCAGCTTTGGGTGGCGCGATAGCGTTCGCGCATCCGAATCATGAAAGGCCATCCCACGACCGACCGCTTCGCCTTCGAGCGCGAACTGCTGCTGCAAGGACTGACGATGATCGCGGGCGTGGATGAGGCCGGACGCGGCCCGCTCGCCGGTCCGGTCGTCGCGGCGGCGGCGATGTTCCCCATGCAATGGCTCATGAACGGAGTGCCGTCGGAGCTGCAGGGCTTGAACGACTCGAAGCAGCTCACCGTCCGGCAGCGTGAAGAGTTTTTCGCCTTTCTGACGTCGTGCGGCGAAGTCCGGTTCGCCATCTCGCAGATGGACGCCGCGTGCGTGGACGAGATCAACATCCTCCAGGCGACGCATCGCGCCATGAACGAAGCGCTCGCGTCGCTCACGCCCCCGCCGCAGCACGCGCTGGTGGACGGCACGCGCGTGAAGACGCTGCGCTTTCCACAGACCCCCATCGTGAAGGGCGACGCGAAGAGCCACTCAATTGCGGCGGCGAGCGTGCTGGCGAAGGTCACGCGGGACCGGTTGATGAAGGAGTATCACGAACGCTGGCCGGCGTATGGTTTCGCCGGCCACAAAGGCTACGGCACGGCGCAGCATCTCGCGGCGCTCGCGGAACATGGACCGTGCCTGATTCATCGCCGCAGCTTCGCGCCGCTGAAGCAGCCCGAGCCGGAACTGTTCCAGGCGCGGACAACGGCATGAACCTGCGCGAGCTGTTCGACACCTGGCTGGGCCGCAAGGAAATGCCCGAGCACCTGCGGCGCGGCATTCTCGGCGAACACGCGGCGAAGAAACATCTGCGCGGTCTCGGGCTCAAGTTTCTCACCGCCAACTTCAAGTCATCGCGCGGTGAAATCGATCTCATCTTTCGCGACGGCGACTGCCTGGTCTTTGCCGAGGTGAAGACGCGTTCCTCCGAAGCGTGGACTCGTCCTGCCGCCGCCGTGAATGCCCGCAAGCGCCGCCTGCTTTCCCAGACGGCGTTTGATTATCTCAAGCTGCTCGGGAATCCGCAGGTGAAGATCCGCTTCGACATCGTGGAGGTGCTGCTGGAGGACGGCGCCGTCGGAGAAGTGCGGCATCTGCCCAACACGTTTCACTTGTCCGCGCCGTATCGCTACGGCTGATGAAGTGGGTCCGCCGACCATCCTGAGCAACCCGATGGAGGGACGAGTTCCACGAGTCCCTGATCTCCCGAACGCCCATGGAAAATGGGGACTCGTGGAACTCGTCCTTCCACGACTTTTGAAAACACAGCAGACTTCAACCCTATGAAAACCTGCGTCATCTTCAATCCGGCGGCGCGCGGCGAGAAAGCGAAACAGTTTCGCGATCAGCTCGCGGCCCTCTCTGCGCGCGTCACGCTCAAGCCGACCTATGCGGCGGGCAGCGGACGTCCGCTCGCGGCGGAAGCGGTGCGCGAAGGTTTCGAGGTCGTCATCGCGGCGGGCGGCGACGGCACGGTGAACGAAGTGATCAACGGCATCGTGGACGAAGCGGAGGGCTTGAGCGGGACACGTCTCGGCGTGCTGCCGCTGGGCACGATCAATGTCTTCGCGCGCGAGCTTCGGCTGCCATCGGGCTTTGATGCGGCGTGGAGAATCATCGAGCAGGGCAAGGAGACGTTGATTGATCTGCCACAGGCCGGGTTCATGAAGGATGGCCAGCGGCAGCGACGCTGCTTCGGTCAACTGGCGGGCGCGGGACTCGATTCACGCGCCATCGAGCTGGTCGATTGGGAGCAGAAGAAATCTTTCGGGCCGCTCGCCTACGTCGTCGCCGGGTTCAAGGCGCTGGTGGAACCGAAGTCGCAGATCATCGCGTCCGCCGCGCACGCCGGCGCGCAGGGCGAACTCATCCTCATCGGCAACGGACGCTACTACGGCGGAAGCTTCGAGCTGTTTCCCAAGGCGGACCTGCGCGATGGGCTGCTCGACGTGACGGTGTTTCCGAAGGTGAACTGGGAGACGCTGCTGCGTTCCGGCTGGGGCTGGCTGACGGATCAGATTCATTCTGCCGCCGGCTGTCATACGTTTCAGGCGGAGTCGTTCACGCTCACCAGCGCGGGCAACGTGGCGGTGGAACTGGACGGCGACAACGTCGGCCATCTGCCCGCGACGTTCTCCGTGCGCCGTCAGGCGCTGCGCGTGCTGGTGCCCTGATTGAATTTCTCTTTGACTCGTCCGTCTGTTCGGAGTGCCATTCGCCCGTTCATTCAACCAAACGCATGGTGCTGAACTGTCGCTTTCGACCAACAACAAACCTATGAAACATTCATTCCTCCGCCACATCGGTCTTGCGGCCGGCGCGCTGGCCGCCGTCCTCAACGTCTCCGCCGAGCCCATCCCGGATGCCTACAAGCAGAACGGCTTTGCCATCGGCACCCAGGCCTACTCGTTCAACCGCTTCAGCGTCTTCGAGGCGATTGAAAAGACCGCCGAGGCGGGCGGCAAAGTCATCGAGTTTTTTCCTGGCCAGCGGCTCACCAAGGACGAGCCGAAGCAGGGCGCCAAAACGGTGCTGCACCACAACGCGCCGGAAGAAGTGCTCATGAAGGTCGAGGCCAAGCTCAAGCAGCATGGCATCAAGGCCGTGAACTACGGCGTGGTCGGCGGCAAGGACGAGGCCGAGTGGCGCAAGATTTTCGAGTTTGCCAAACGCATGGGCCTCTATGGGATCACCACCGAGGACGACAAGAAGCTCGACATCATCGAGCCGCTGGTGAAGGAGTTCGACATCCGCGTGGGCATTCATGATCATATGCGCCGTCCGAACGATCCGAGCTACAAGGTCTGGGATCCGCATTACATCGTCGAGGTCACCAAGAACCGGGATGCGCGCATCGGTGCGTGTGCGGACACCGGCCACTGGCAGACGTCCGGCCTCGATCCGCTGTACTGCATCAAAGTGCTCAAGGGGCGTGTGATCAGCGCGCATCTGAAGGACAAGACCGAGTTTGGCCCGCAGGCTCATGAAGTCCCGACAGGCACGGGGGTGGGCCGCATGGCGCTGGTGCTGGCCGAGCTGAAGAAGCAGGGCTTCGAAGGGAACATCTCGATCGAGTTCGAGTACAACTGGGATCACTCGGTGCCGGAGGTCAAGCAGTGCATCGATTTCGTCCGCAACCACGGCAAGTAATCGTCCGCCTTTCGCACCTGGGGCTGCCGGCAACGGCAGCCCTTTTTGTTTTCGTTTACAAGCGACGTTTGCTGCGTAGCCTCACCTCTGCGCGTTCGCTGCTGCAACCCATGAATACATCTCGAAATCTGTCGCTTCCTTCGCTCCGTTGGGCGATGACGCTCTCGTTCTGTCTCACGCATTGGGCTGCCAGTGCGGCGTCGCCGGCCATATCGCCCGCCAGCGAAAGCATTCAGGCCAGCCAGCTTCTCTCGCACATCCAGCAACTGGCTTCCGATGAATTCGAGGGACGCGGTCCCGGCACGCGCGGCGAGGAGCTCACCGTTCGTTACCTCATCAATCAGTTCAAACAGTACGGGCTCAAGCCTGGCAATCCCGATGGAAGTTTCATCCAGCAAGTCACGCTGAACGGCGTGTCGTCCGAAGCGAACGTCGCGATCACGGCGGGCGGGAAGAAGCTGGAGTTCGCCATGCCCGGCGACTTCATCGCCACGTCCCTGCGCTTTCAGCCGGAAGTGAAGGTGACCGGCTCCGACGTCGTGTTCGTCGGCTACGGCATCGTTGCGCCCGAGCATGGTTGGGACGACTACAAGGGCGTCGATGTGCGCGGCAAGACCATCGTGATGCTTGTCAACGATCCGCCGATTCCTGATCCGGCGGATGCATCCAAGCTGGACGGCTCGATGTTCAAGGGCAACGCGATGACCTACTACGGCCGCTGGACTTACAAATACGAAATGGCGGCGGCGAAAGGCGCGGCGGCGGCGCTCATCGTTCACGAGACCGGACCGGCGGGTTATCCCTTCTTCGTGCTGATCTCCAGCCATGCGCGGGAGAATTTCGATCTGCGTTCCGACGAGAATGCGAAGCGCGTGCCCGTGCAGGGCTGGATGACGCTGGGCAAGGCGCAGGAATTCTTCAAGCAGGCCGGACGCGACTTCGCCACGCTCAAGCAGTCGGCGCTCAGCAAGGATTTCAAGCCGGTGACGCTCGATGCGAAGGCCAGCTTCAGCATCGCAAACAAGATGCGCGCCGTGGACTCGAAGAACGTCGTCGCGAAGCTTGAAGGCTCGGACCCGAAGCTGAAGAACGAATACGTCATCTACACCGCGCACTGGGATCACATCGGGCGCAATGAGAAGCTCGAAGGCGACCAGATCTTCAACGGTGCGCTCGACAACGCGTCGGGCACCGCCGGGCTGCTGGAGCTCGCCGAAGCTTACACGAAGCTCAAGACGCCACCGAAACGCTCGGTGCTGTTTCTCGCGGTGACGGCGGAGGAGAAGGGGTTGCTCGGCGCGAAGTATTACGCGGAGCATCCGCTCTATCCACTAACGCGCACGCTGGCGAATGTGAACATGGACGGCATCAACACCTGGGGCCGCACGCGCGACATCGAGGTCATCGGCTACGGCAACTCGACGCTCGAAGACATTTTGCAGGACGCCGTCACCGCGCAGCAGCGCGTGATCAAGCCGGACTCCGAGCCGGAGAAAGGACGCTTCTTTCGCTCGGACCATTTCGAGTTCGCGAAGGTCGGCGTGCCCGCGATTTACCTGAAGTCCGGCATCGATTTCATCGGCAAGCCGGAAGGCTTCGGCAAACAGAAGAGCGACGAATACACCGAGCGCGACTACCACAAGGTCAGCGACGAGGTGAAGCCCGACTGGGAATTCTCCGGCGGCGTGGAAGACCTGCGCCTGCTGCTCGACATCGGCTGGCGCGTCGCGGACGGCAGCCGCTGGCCCGAATGGAAATCCGGCTCCGAATTCAAGGCGCGCCGCGAGGCCATGCTTAAATCACAGACTCCTTAAACTCACATCCATGCTCCCAAAACTTCCCAATCCCGAAATCCGCAAACTCAAGGCCGCCGCCCAGCGTCTTGAAGCCACGTTCAAGGTCGGCAAGGCCGGCCTCAGCCCGCAGTTCGTCCAGGGTCTCCATGAAGGCTTCCGTCACCATGAGCTCATCAAGGTGAAGTTCGACGAGCACAAGGAGGAGAAGAAAACTCTCGCCCCTGAGCTGGCGGAGAAAACCTTCAGCCACCTCATCATGCAGGTCGGCAACGTCGTGGTCCTTTACCGCAAGAAGGGTGACGCCGCGCCCGCTGAAGATGCCTAGCCCTTACGTTTCACGTTTTACGTTTTACGCCCCACGCCTCTCTCCCGATGAACCGCATCCGCCTGCTGCCCGAACACGTCGCGAACCAGATCGCGGCGGGCGAGGTCGTCGAGCGTCCGGCGAGCGTGGTCAAGGAACTCGTCGAGAACGCGCTCGATGCGCAGTCCACCCGCATCACCGTCGAGGTGCAGGCCGGCGGTCGCAGCCTGATCCGCGTGACGGACGACGGCACGGGCATGAGCCGCGACGACGCGTTGATGTGCCTGGAGCGTCACGCGACGAGCAAGATTCAGCGTGCGGAAGATCTGGGCGCCATCAGCACGATGGGCTTTCGCGGCGAGGCGCTGCCGAGCATTGCCAGCGTCAGCCGCATGAGCCTGACCACGCGCGAGCGGACGGGTGATTCGCCTGCCGCCACGCAGATCATCATTCACGGCGGCAAGATGCTGGAAGTGAAGGAGGCCGGCGCACCGCACGGCACGAGCATGGAAATCCGCCAGCTCTTCTACAATCTGCCCGCACGCCGGAAGTTTCTGCGCAGCGAGGAGACGGAATACGCGCACATCCATCATTACCTCACGCTCGCCGCGCTGGCCTATCCGCACGTCGGCTTCACGTTCATCAAGGACACGCGTCCGGTCTGGCAGTTGCCCGCCATCGCCGCCGACCAGAAGCCGGACGGTCCACTTGCCGCGCTGCGCGAACGGATGCGTTCGCTCTTCGGCCACGAGCAGAAGCTGCTGCCCGTCGAGTTCACCGCCGCACTGGAGGAGCCGGCCAGCATAGATGAGGCGGGCGAAGACGTGGCGCAGATCGAAACGCAAAACTCGAAACTCGAAACTCGAAACTTTCGCCTGTGGGGGTTCATCGGCCAGCCTGGCGTCTCGCGTTCCACGCGTGAGGATCAGCATCTCTTCGTGAACAAGCGGCCCGTGGAGAATCGCGGGCTGAACTTCGCGCTGCTGGAGGGCTATCACACGGCGCTGATGAAGGGACGTTATCCCGTCTGCTGTCTCTTCCTCGAAATCGATCCGGCGTCCGTGGATGTGAACATCCATCCTTCCAAGCGCGAGGTGAAGTTCCACGATGAACGCGCCGTGCGCCGGCTGACCGCGCAGGCGGTGCGCGATTCGCTGCTCAAGTTTCATTCGTCGTCCGCGCCCGTGGCCGTGGCCGTGCCGGTTCCCGTCAACGCGAGTGTGAAGGTTGATTCCACCGTGGACGTTGTCTCCTCCGCGCCAGCTCCCGCGCCGGTCACGAACGAATTCCCCGCCTTCACTCCGCTCACAGGAACGCCGCTGCTGGGCTGGCCCAAGCGCGCGCCAGAGTCCGCACCCGCTCCCTCACTCCCTCACTTCCCCATTCCCTCGCTCCCTGTTCCCGTCCCACGAGGGAATGATCAGAGTCTCCTCACGTCGTCTGCTGCAAGAATTGAGATTGCTCCGCGTTCCGCGTTCCCCGTTCCGCATTCCGAAGCTCCTACGCCTTTGCTCAACGTCCCGCTCCGGCTCGTCGGCGTGATCGGACGGCTCTATGTGGTGCTCGAATCGGATCGCGGCCTGGTGCTCATGGATCAGCACGCCGCACACGAGCGGATTCTCTTCGAGCAGATGCTCAACCGGCTGGAAAGCGGCGAGGTTCCTTCGCAGCGCCTGCTGCTGCCGGAGACCGTCGAGCTGTCCGTGCGCGACTCGCAGTTTCTCCGCGAGCAACTCCCCGTGCTCACGCGGCTCGGCGTGGGCCTGAGCGAGTTTGGCGAGCGCACCTTCCTCCTCGATTCCCTGCCGCCGCTGGTCAAGGGACCGGACCCGCGCCGTTTCGTCCTTGAGCTCGTCGATGAGTTGAAGGCCGTCGGGCAGCATGTGAATTCGCAGCGCCTTGGCGAGCACACCATCGCGAAGACCGTCTGCCGTCACGCCGTGAAGGCGAACGATCCGCTCGCCGGCCCGGAGCTGGAGAATCTGGTGAACGACCTTCGCCGCTGCGCGATGCCCTACACTTGTCCCCACGGCCGCCCCACCCTGATCGAGATGAACTACCGCGAGCTGGAAAAGAAGTTCGGCCGTCTCGCCTAGTTCCGTCGCCCGCCTGCCACGTATTCGCCACGTCGTGCTGAAACGCGGCGGCCGGCACTTTCTCCACAGTTTTCCCAACCGTAACCGCTCCGCTCTTTGTTCGTCATGCACCGCTGCCAGAACTTGCAGCGTTCTCAATAGAACCCTCCGGCACTCGCTCTGGAACAAACTCGAAACGGAATGCTGTCATGCTGACCGCACACCATTTTGCACTGACTCTCACCTGCTCTCACCGGTCCCGGTGACGCTGCACGAAACGGAGTACGGCTTCGCGGAGGACATGTCGTCGACGGTGGTTCGCATCCGCCCCGAAACGCTCTGGTAAGAAGTACGCGGGCAAGCCGCAGCATGGCCCGTCCCGGACTCAGACCGGGGCGGGCTTTTGTCATTCCATGATCGTTGCAGGATGCAAAGGCTGATTCTGCAGCCTCATGCAGCCTGCAAGTGCGGTGGTGTGAATCGAGGCGTTTGGAGGCAAATCGCAAGGGGTTGCAGGCCGGAAAGGCGGCGGCACGCCCCTTGCAAGGGAGCTGGTGAAGCTGGAACAGGCTTCAATCGGAACAACAAACAAGAAAGAAATCGTATGCTTCAATGGACCATCACATTTTTGATCGTGGCACTCCTTGCGGGAATTTTGGGATTTGCCGGAATCGCCGGCGCGGCCGCTGGCATTGCGAAGGTCATCTTCTTTATTTTCCTCGTTCTCTTTGTCGTTTCGTTGATTCGACGAAAGGCCTGAGCCAGGAGGCACAGGTTCAACTCCAGCAGTCAATCAACCTCAGGCAGACAAATCACATCGCATGAAACGCACACAACTCATCACCATCCTGTTTTCCGCTGCGGCCTTTGCGGTCACGATGGGCTGCCAGAAGGAATCTGAAATTCAGCCGACCGCCGACGCCAGCCGCGACGTCTCGGCACAACGGGACAACATGAAGGAAGAAACCAGGGAGGCCATCGTTGCCACCAAAGAATACGCCTACGCGCAGAAGGCTGAGTACGCGGCCAAGATTCGTGCTGAGATGGCGGACCTGAACAAGGAGCTCGCCCAGCTTTCCACAAAGATCGAAGGCTCCAGCGCTTCGGCCAAGGCGGAAGCCCAGATTAAATTGCAGGCGCTGCGCGAGAAGATGGCGCGCTTGAACGAGAAGCTCGACGGCGTACAGGGCGCGACGGAATCAACCTGGGAAGAGGTGAAGGCCGGCGTGAAGACAGGCTACGATGAAGTGAAGGATTCCTTCAAGCAGGCCCGCGAGTGGTTCAGCAATAAAATTGCACCGTAAACTGGCTGCAACAAAATGCGGGCCGTTCCGGCGTTCCTGGCTGCCGGGCGGCCCGCATGATTTTTTGGAACCGCTAATCGGCGCTCTTCGAGGCAGCGGCAAAATTCAGAAAATCCCACTGGAATTTCCTCATTCAGCCCGGCGTGGCGAGACCCGAAGCTACGCCGGGCCTGGCCCGCCCAGAATTCCAACGAGGTTGAATCCAAGTTCCGTTGGTGTGATTTAACCCCAGTGGAGCTGACGCTATATTTGGCGCACTATCCCAAGGCAGCCCCGCCGACCCGGCAACCGCTGGGCGGGAGGACGGAATCCCGTTGGGATTCAGGACGTCGAACGACGACGGGTGCGCAATGATGAACCTTCTGCGGCTGCGGCCTGCTTCGAGAATCTCCATTACTCCAGGCCGATCTTTTTGCGTTTGCGGTAGAGCGTGGCCTGGTCGATGCCGAGCACTTCGGCGGCTTCCACGAGGCTCTTGGTCTGCGCGAGCACCTGCCGGATGTGGGATTCCTCCAGTTTCTCCAGAGACACCATCGTGCCGGCCTGAACCAACGGGCCGCCTTGCGCGGTCGTGCCGCCATTCGGGGAGGACGTTTGCAGATCCGTCGGCAGATCAGCGGGAATGACCTGCACGCCGCGCGCCATGATGACGGCGCGCTCGATGACGTTGCGAAGCTCGCGGAGATTGCCCGGCCAGCCGTGGGTCGCGAGCCTCGTGGCGGCTTCTTCCGACAAGCCTTCCAAGGTGCGTCCGCATTGCTCGGCGAAATGTTTCAGGTAATGACCAGTGAACCGAGCCAGGTCCGCCTGACGCGTGCGCAGCGGAGGCATCTCGACGGCGATGACGTTGAGCCGGAAGTAAAGGTCTTCGCGGAACGCGCCTTCGGCCACCCGCTTTTTCAGATCACGATTGGTCGCGGCGATGATGCGGAGGTTCGCGGTGCGGGTGACATTTTCGCCGAGCCGTTCGTACTCGCGCTCCTGAAGCAGGCGCAGCAGCTTGGGCTGAATCTCCATCGGGAGATCGCCGATTTCGTCGAGGAAGAGCGTGCCGCCCTCCGCCGCCTTGACCTTGCCCCAATGATCCTTCACCGCGCCGGTGAACGATCCTTTGACGTGGCCGAAGAGTTCGCTTTCGAGCAGCTCCTTGGAAAGGCTGGGGCAACTGACGGTGACGAACGGCTTGTCCGCGAGATGGCTGTGACGATGAACCTCGCGCGCGGCGACGCTCTTGCCCGTGCCGCTTTCGCCCAGGCTGAGAATGGAGGCCGACGTGCTGGCGGCGCGCATCAGGACGTCCATGACTTCGCGCATGGCCGGCGTGCTGAAATCGAAGATCGCCTCGACGTTTTGCGACTTGGTCTCGGTGGCTTCGCGTTCCAGCTTCTCGATGCGCTGGCCCATCTGGCGGAAGCGTTGCAGGCGCGCGAGCACGGTATGGAACTGCTCACGGCGAAATGGCTTCTCCAGGAAATCCACCGCACCACGCCGCATCGCCTCGACCGCCGTCTTCACGTTGCCCTGCGCGGTGAACATGACGACGGGCAGCTCGGGATGCTGCTTCTGGATTTCCACCAGCACGTCGAGGCCGTTCTCTGCGCCAAGATTCATGTCGAGCAGCACGGCCTCGAATTTTTCTTCCTTGAGCTGGGTCAGCCCGACCTGGCCGGAAGCCGCGCCCTCCGCGTAATGCCCCTCATCTTCAATGACGAAGCAAGTGGCGTCGCGGAAGGTTTTGTCGTCATCAATCACTAGAAAGTCCATAGGCTGCTTTTAGGGAACGGAGGTTAAGGGCAGGCGCACGATGAACGTCGCGCCTTCGCCGGGGGTGCTCTCACAAATCAATTCGCCGTCCATCGCGCGCACGAGCTTGCGGACGATGCTCAGGCCAAGGCCGGTGGAAGGCTCGCCGCCGGTGGGCCGCGCGGAGAGGCGCACGTAACGGCGGAACATGCGGGCCTTGTCATCTGCGGTGAAGCCCGGGCCTTGATCCTGAATCCGGCAATCCACATGGGCCGGGCCGGAGGTCACGCTGACGAGAATCACCTTGCCCGGCGGCGAAAACTTCAGCGCGTTGGACAGCAAATTTTCAATCACCTGGGCGAGCGCGGAGGCATCGGCCACGACTCCCGTTCCTTCAGCCGGAAGACTGGTCTGGATGTCCATCTGCTTTCGCTGCGCCGCCTCCTGGTACTGCTGGACGGCGGCGGCGGCGACATCCGACAGGTTCAACATCGCCGGCTTGAGGATGTCGCCGTGTTCGGCCGCCGCGTTGGCGAGGAATTCTTTGACAAAGGCCAGCAACTGCCCGCTGGAATGCGCGATGTTATCCGCAAGCTGGGTGGTGCGGGCGTCCTCGTTCCCCAGGCGGATGGCGCGATCCCGCAGCAGTTGCGCGCTCATCTGCATGCCGCCGAGATGATTCTTCAAGTCGTGCGCGAGGATGCCCAGCAGCTCGTCCTTGTCCTCGGCGAGCTGCTTGAGCCGGTCACTTGCCGATTTGAGCGCGAGCTGGGTGCGGACACGGGAGATCAGTTCCGCCTGGTTGAACGGCTTGGTAATGTAATCGACGCCGCCGGATTCCAGCGCGCGCACGATGAAATCCTTGTCGTCGGCGGCGGACAGAAAAATGACAGGGATGTCCTTCCACTCCGGGTTTGCGCGCACCCGGCGGCAGACTTCGCAGCCGTCCATCTCCGGCATGAGCAGGTCGAGCAGGATCAAATCCGGCGGACGCAGCGCGAGCCGTCGCAGCGCCGTCGGTCCGTCTGACGCGGGGATTATCTCGTGGCCGAGCCGGCCCAGCGCCGCGCCCACCACCTGGATGTTCGCCGGCTGATCGTCCACCACCAAAATGCGGGCCGGAGCCGCCGCTTCGCCCAGTCTCGGCGCAGTTTCAGGAAGGGTCGGGATCATGTAGAAGCTCCGCGTTCGAGCCGGTCCACCACCGAGGGGAACTCGAACAAATGTTTCTCCAGCTCCACGACGGCATAGCTGTCCGCATGATGGGCCAGGCCCAGTGCGTAGCTCTCCAGCCGCGGGCAGGGCCAGCGGTGGGCGAGGGTCTTGAGCCGTTCGGCGAAGCCTTTGCTCTCGTTGATGGCCAGGCTGTCGCGCAGCGCCGGCCATTCAGCGGCCAGAATGCGGCGCAGTTCCGCCACCAGCTCCGGCGGCGCGCTGAGCCACGCAGTGTCCGGCTGCTTGCCGGGCGCGTCGGGCCGCGTGTGGTGGCGCGGAAGAAATTGCATGAGCTCGTCGAACATTTCGCGTTTGGAAAAAGGTTTGCGCACGTAGCCGCTGAAGCGCGTCTTCAGCTCCGTTTCCTCGCTCATTAAACTGGAGGCCGTGACGGCGATGATGGGCGTCAGCTCCATGCCTGGAATGCTTCGGATCTCCGCCAGCGCCTCGCGTCCGTCCATGCCGGGCATGCGGATGTCGAGCAGGATGACATCGGGCCGCAACGTGCTGGCCTTCTCCACCGCTTCGCGTCCGTTCGCGCCAAAGATCAGCCGATGATGTGAGCCGGTGAACATGCCCGAGATCAGCTGGCAGTTCGTCTCGTTGTCGTCCACCACGAGGATGGTCGCCGGGCGAAGCTCGTTGAATTCCGCTGTGCCGGAGCTCTCCAGCTTTTCTCCGGCGGCGAGTCGCGCGGAAATTTCCACGTTCGGAAAGCGCATGCTGAACGCCGAGCCTTCGCCCATGACGCTGGCGGCGGCCACCGTGCCGCCCATCATTTCCGTGAGCCGCCGCACGATGGACAGGCCGAGGCCGGTGCCGGCCCTTTCCTTGTCGCGATGCGCGCCGGCCTGCACGAAGGGCTTGAAGATGGCCTCCAGCTTGTCCTGCGGAATCCCGACGCCCGTATCCTGCACCTCGATGAGCAGCGTGATGTGGCTGCTGGTCTCCTGCTTCTCCCACTGCACGCGCACGTAGATGTTGCCGTGGTCGGTGAACTTCACGGCGTTGCCGACCAGATTGACGAGAATCTGGCGCAGTCGGATGCGGTCCATGAGCAGTGCGCGCGGCAGATCCTCCGCGATTTTGCACTCCAGCCGGACGTGCTTCTTGGTGGCCGGCTCGGCAAAGATGGTGTGGAGAAAATCGCAGATCTCGCGCGGGTCGGTGGGTTCGAGGCGCAGCTCCATCACGCCGGCCTCGATCTTCGACATGTCGAGAATGTCATTGATGAGCTGGAGCAGGGAACCGGCGCTGACCCGGATGGATTGCAGATATTGCCGGTGCTTGGGCTCGCGCAGATCGTTTTCGAGAAGTTCGCTGAAGCCGAGGATGGCGTTCATGGGCGTGCGAATCTCATGGCTCATGTTCGCGAGGAAGACGGTCTTCTCCTGGCTGCTGCGCTCCGCGTGAAGCCGCGCTTCGACCAGCTCCTTCTCCCGCTGCTGATGGCCGAGCATGATGCGCGCAAGCCAGAAGGCGAAGACGCCTGCGCCGATGCCGAATATCCCCGCGACCAGACTGGTGAGGCTGGCGCGCAGCAGCTTCGCGCGCGCCCCCGCGCCGTTGTCGGACACGAGGTCTTCGCGCATCCCGCGCAGGCTCGCCACTTCGGACCGGATGAGGTCCATGATGCGCCGGCCTTCACCGGTGGCGACGATTTCGGCGGCGGCTTTTCCGCCCTGGGTTCTCCGCGTGGCAACGATCACGCGATGGTGACTCAGGCTGAGCTCCGTCTGTGCTCGCAGTTCGATCACGCGCCGGAGCATGGTGGCGTCCTCTTTGACGAGTTCGATCAGCTTTTCAAAATGCGGCGGAAGGTGGGACTCTCCGAAGGTCAGAGGTTCGAGGAACTTTTGATCGCCGGTGATGGTGAAGCCGCGCTGGGAAGTCTCCGTGTCCAACAGCAGGCGGAGGATGGTGTCGAGCTCCTCCTGAATGGCGACGGCTTCACGGGCTGCCTCGATCTTCCGGGAGAGATCGATCCAGGTGACCGCCGCGAGGATGACGCTCGCGATGGAAAGCGTGAGCCACACAACCACGACGGTCTTGTAGATATTCTTATTGGCTTTTCGATACATGCGCCGCCCGGAGTCCGAGGCTTTATCCTTCGCCTTGCTGAAGCGAAACACTACAGCCTATAAAAAGTG
>Ga0163153_10003557_pt1 | contig 20641 bp, 24 predicted proteins | sample OliLakLV19MP6IB1_FD_148629 | JGI IMG/M metagenome (GOLD analysis project Ga0163153, IMG submission 148629) | Freshwater microbial mat bacterial communities from Lake Vanda, McMurdo Dry Valleys, Antarctica - Oligotrophic Lake LV.19.MP6.IB-1 | ecosystem: Environmental > Aquatic > Freshwater >...
GTACGGGTGGGGGCAAAGTGAGCCTCGCAAGCGCAACGCTGGATCAGCTCGATGAGCTGCCCGGGATAGGGCCGGTCACCGCCCAGAAGATCGTCGATTGGCGACAGTCACACGGCCCTCTGCGCTCCGTCGACGACCTCGACGCCATTCCGGGTATCGGCCCGGCACGCGTCGAGCAACTCCGCGATCTCGTCACGCCTTGACCCGCGTCCGCCACGCCCTCGATCGCGGCTGGCCCGCCGTTCTGCTCGCAACCCTCGCTGTGGGTCTTTCGATGGCCAACTGGTTCGCGTTCTCGCGCCCCGCAGGTGTCGTCGCGGGGATCGCGGCGATTGTCGCCTCGTCTTCGCTCCCCGCGCCGGTGCGGCTTGGTTTCGCAGCACTCGCTCTCGGTGCAGCCGGCATGTGGTGGGGAGGCCTTCGCCTGCACGAGCTCGATCGAAGTCTCCTCGTGGCGCGAATCGGGCAGCCGGCGGGCGCTCAGGTGGTTGTCACGGGGGCTCCATCCCGCTCGCCGTTCGCGATCAGAGTGCTCGCCGAGGTACGTCGTTTCGACGGCATCGCTCTGCGCGAGCGTGTCTTGCTGGAGCTACCCACCGGCCGTGCCCCTCCCCAGGGAGCCGTGCTCGAGCTCCGAGCGCGCCCGGTCGCCCCGCGAGGGCCCGAGACCGGCTTCGACGAGCGAGGCTGGCTCGAACGGAAGGGGATCCACGTCGTTCTCCACGCGAGCGGCTCCTGGCGAATCGTCGGCCGGCGGGGCGGGATCGGAGGCGTCGGCGACCGGCTGCGCACGGCGATCGCGAGCGCACTCGCGCTGGGAACGACGGGTGAGCGTCGGTCCCTCGTGACAGGAGTCGTGCTCGGCGCGGACGAGGGCATCGATCCGGCGTTACGCGACGCGTTCAAGGCGTCCGGTCTGTACCACTTGCTTGCCGTCTCGGGTCAGAACATCGTGCTTATCGGCTTCGGGGTCATCGGGCTCGCGTATGTGGCCGGTCTCTCACGGGCCATCGGTCACTCACTCGCGATCGTCGCGATCCTCGCGTACGCGCTCGCCGTGGGTTGGCAACCCTCCGTGGTGCGCGCTGCGGTGGCTGGCTGCCTTGCCTCCGTGGCGTGGCTCCTCTCGCGCCCGAGCGATCGCTGGCACACGATGGGGGTCGGCGCGGTCGTGCTTCTTGCCTGGACCCCGCGCTCGCTCCTCGAGCCCGGTTTCCAGCTGTCGTTCGCTGCGGTCGCGGCGATCTTTCTCGTCATGCCCCGCCTGCGGCCGATCTACGAGGGATACCCGGTGCCGCGATGGCTCGTCGAGGTCGTCGGCATCTCCACCGCGTGTGGGCTCGTGACCGCACCCGTTCTCTGGGTTCAGTTCGGCACGATCCCCCTCTGGACCGTGCCGGCGAACGCCCTCGCCGAGCCGGCGATGCCGATCCTGCTCGGTGCCGGGCTTGGCTCGGCGATCGTCGCGCCCGTGATTCCGCCCGCAGCGGTCGCGTTTTCCTGGCTCGCCGGGATCGCAGCGGCGTGGATCGCCTTCTCGGCACGACTCGTAGCGTCGCTCCCGTATGCACAGACATCGTCGCGGGCGCTGATCCTCTCGCTTGCAGGGGCGGTCGCTGCAGCCGCTGCCCTCAGGGCCCTACCGCGGTACCGGCGCGTCGCGGCCCTGGTGACCGCTGCCGCGCTCGTACCCCTTGGGGCCGTGGGCTGGTGGGCGATCCATCCGCCACCCACGTGGTCGCCGCCGGCGGGGCTGCGCGTCACGTTCCTCGACGTCGGGCAGGGGGACGGAATCCTCCTCGAGACTCCGCAGGGCGCGGTGCTGGTCGACGCGGGACCGCCCGAGGCCCGGGTCGACCGCCAGTTGCGGAGCATGGGACTGCGGACGCTCGCGGCACTTGTGACCACGCACGCGCACCGCGACCACGTCGGAGGTGGGCCAGACGTTCTCCGTCGCCTCGGAGTAGGACAGGTGATCGATCCGATGCAGCCGGGTGTGGGGCTCGACGAGCGCGACTTGCGCCAAGCGGCTCGCCTTGTCGGCGTTCCCCTCGTGCCGGCGCGCGTGGGGAACACGTACGCGCTCGGACGACTGCGCATCCGTGTGCTCTGGCCCGACCACGCTGGCTCCCGCGACGAGGATCCCCATGTTCACGGCACCGTTCTCCTCGCGAGCTACGGGTCGATCGATCTGCTCCTCACCGGTGACTCCGAATCGACCGTGACTCGATCACTTCCACTCCGGCAGGTGGAGGTGCTCAAGGTCGCACATCACGGCTCGTCCGACGAGGGGCTCGTCGACCTGCTGGGCGTTCTGCGTCCTCGGATCGCCGTGATCACCGTGGGTGCCAACAATGACTACGAGCATCCTCGACCAGACACGCTCGCCGCGTTGAACGACCGGGCGGGGCTCATCGTGTACCGCACGGACGAGAACGGACGGGTCGTCCTCGAGTCCGATGGGCGGTCGCTGATCGTCCGTACGGATCGTCCAGTACGGTAGGTGGATGAGCGATAAACCCGCGCTGAAGTCGGCATATCTGATCTCGGGCAGCGATCGGCCCAAGGTCGAGCACGCGATCCATCGCCTGCGCGCAAGGTTCCTCGACGAGTCGGTCGAGATCGTCTCTGCCCTGGAGGTCACAGGCCCGGACGTCGTCACGCTCTGCAACTCCGGCAGCCTCTTCGGTGACTCCCGGCTCGTCCTCGTCACCGACCTCGACGGGCGCAAGAAGGAAGCGAATCGACCACCGACCGGAGGCTGGAAGGCCGCCGACATCGAAGCGTGCGTGTCGTACCTCGCGGCACCTGCGCCCGACACGGTGCTCGCCGTGGTTGGTCTCGAGGTCAAGAAGGACGCTGCGATTGCCAAGGCGTGCGCGAAGATCGGCGAGGTTCTCGTGTACGAGGCCGCCAAGCGGAGCCGCGTCGCCTGGGTCGTCGAACGGTTCCGTCGGGCCGGTGTCAAGGCGGAGCCCGGGGCATGCGCCCTCCTCGTCCGGTACATCGGTGACGAGGACATCCACGGGCTCGCGAACGAGATCACCAAGATCGCGACATGGGCCCAGGGTGAGCCGATAGGCGTCGCCGAGGTCGAGCAGCTCGTCGCCCCGATCGCCGACGTTCCACCATTTGCACTGACCGACGCCTGGGGCGAGCGTCGGCAAGACCGACTGCTCGATCTCTGCGAGACGATGTTCGAGCGGTCGGACAAGTCCCGACGCGACACGGCACCGAGGCTCGCGGCGACGCTCAACGGGCACCTCTCTCGCATGCGTCAGCTCAAGCAACTGGCCGACGAGGGGGTTGCAGCCCGGGACGCCGCGCTCGCCCTCAAGATGCACCCGTTCGTCGGCGAGAAGGCATACCACCACGCCGAGGGCTTCTCGGATGCGGAGCTCGCGAGCGCGACCGTGCGCTTCGCGGAGCTCGACCTCGCGTTGAAGGGCGGTAGCAGGCTCGCCGCCGACGTCGAGCTCCAGAGGGCACTCATCGCAGTGAGTGCAGAGCCAGGGCAGACGTAGAGGAGCGCGCACCGGCGTCCGCTACGTCTCCGCGCCGATGAGCCGTCGAGGGGCTAGGCGGCGGCGGTCGTCGCCACAAGACGTGCTGCCTGGGCCTTCTTGCGCCCGGCGGTGTTCTTGTGGATCGAACCGTTCGATGCGGACTTGTCGATCAGGCGGACGAGCGCGAGATGCTCGGTCGCGACGAGATCGGCATCGCCGGCAGCAACGGCTGCTTCGAGCCGCTTCGTCAGCGTCTTGATCGTCGAGCGGTAGCGGAGGTTTTCGTCCCGCTGGCGGACGGCGATGAGGACGCGCTTTTTCTGTTGCTGGATGTTCGGCATCTACCCTCGAGCGTAGGAATGCCCGCAGCTTGCGGGCGCAACGATGGTAGCAGAGCGTTGTGGTCACTCGACCTGCGACGCGAGCGCTTGCGGTTCGTGCGAAGGTGAGGGGCGTGTCCGCGCCGAATTCGACCGGCATGACCGACGGTGCCGACCCCGGCGTTCCAGAGCCCGACCCTACAGCTGGACGTCACCGGACGCTTGCGCGCTCGACGCTGATCTTCTCCGTCGCCACGGGCGTCTCGCGAGTGCTCGGACTCGTGCGCGAGATGGTTGCCGCGTACTACTTCGGGATCAGTGGCGCGATCAACGCGTTCACGGTCGCGTTCCAGATCCCGAACCTCGTGCGAGCGCTGCTCGCCGATGCGGCCCTCTCAGGAGCCTTCGTGCCCGTCTTCAGCGAGCTCCTCGAGAAGGGAGAGCGCAAGCGAGCCTGGCGCGTCGCGTCCACGATCTTCTGGCTCGTGCTGCTCGTCCTCGGCGCGCTGACGGCACTTTTCATTCTCATCGCGCCCCTGCTGATCAGGCCGTTCGGTGTCCCGGAAGGCGGCTTCGACCTTGCCGTCGGCCTCTCGCGGGTGCTGTTCCCGATCGTCGTACTCCTCGGGCTGAGCGGCGTCATCGTCGGGATCCTCAACACCTACGACCACTTCACCGTGCCGGCGCTGACGCCGATCGCCTGGAACCTCGCGATCATTCTCGGGCTCTGGCTCGGTGTTCCCCGCGTCTCGGGCGAGGACGCCCCGCTCTACGTCTACGCGGGAGCGATTCTCGTCGGGACGCTGATCCAGCTCCTGCTGCCCGTCCCGTGGTTGCGGGGGCTCGATGGGCGACTCCAGCTGGTGATCGACTGGCGCGACCCGGCGGTGCGGCGCTTCTTCAAGCTGATGCTGCCCGTGACGCTGACGCTCGGACTGATCAACATGAACGCGGTCATCGACACGCTGTTCGCCTCTCGCCTTCTCGATCCCGAGCTCGCGCCGGCGGCGATCAATGCTGCTTTCCGGCTCTACATGCTTCCGCAGGGAATGTTCTCGGTGGCAGTGGCAACGGTGCTCTTCCCGGCGCTCGCGCGCTACGCCGCGCAGAACGACCTCGACGCGTTCCGCTCGACCATCAGCACGGGGCTGCGGCAAATCGCGTTCCTGCTGATCCCGGCCTCGATCGTGTCGGCCGTCCTCGCGCAGCCGATCGTGCGGCTCGTCTACGAGCGAGGTGAGTTCACGGCCTCCGACGTCACGGTTGTCGCCGCGTGCCTTGCGGCGTTCTCGCTCGGCCTCGTCTTCAACGGCTGGATGCTGATGCTGAGCCGCGGGTTCTACGGGTTGCAGTCGAACTGGATCCCGACCGCGATCGGAGTCGGCACGCTCGGTCTGAACGCGGTGCTCGACGTGGCGCTGTACCGCGTCGGTATCTGGGGGATCCCGCTCGCGACATCGCTCGTCAACATCGTCGGTGCCGCGCTTCTCGTGTTCTTCCTCCGACGCCGTGTCGGCGGCGTCGATCTGGCACGGATCATCGATGCCGTGGTTCGGGTGACCGCCGCCTCGATCGTGCTCGGGGCAGCTGCTTTCGGCGTCTGGTACGCACTCGATCAGACCCTCGGCCGCTCGACCGTGGCCCAGGTCATCTCGCTCGGTGGTGCCCTGGCCGTCGGGGCGATCGTCTATCTCGCGGCGTGTCGCGTGCTCCGTGTGCGCGAAACCGATGTTCTCCGGCAGGCGATTTCGCGCCGCGGGGCCTGACGCCGTGGACGCACGCTTCCCGGTAGCGACGAAGGAGTCTCGTCTCGATGATCAGGTCGGCCACTCTCGACGACAGCCAGCGCGTCGCCGCACTCCTCACCAACGTCTTCGACGAGCGCGTAATCACGGCCGCCGGAATGCGGTACCGCCGGGAGAGCGCACCGCCCGAAGATCGGGTCGAATCCTGGGTCGCCGAGCGGGGCGGTGAGGTCGTCGGCTGGGCTGTCGGTGGTCTCGATGCGTTCGCTCCGGTGCGCACGACTGCCTTCGCGGGGCTCGCCGTCCACCCGGAACATCGCAGTGAGGGGATCGGTCGGGCTCTCTGGGACGTCCTCTCGGCGCACCTCGAGGAGATCGGAGCCCGCCGAATCGTCGTCTACAGTCGCGCCGACACGACACGAAGGCGTTCGTCGTCCGATGTGGATTCGGGCTACACGCCGTTCTCCACCGGGCACAGCTGGGTGCTCAAGCGCTGAGGAACGGTCGGCTAACCGTTCCGTAGCCACCGCCTCGGAGGCCGCGGAGCTCACCGTTGCCGACGAGGGGTCACGGGTGGTGCGTGGCCTCGTCTGTTCCGTGTGGCGCCTCGGATCGGCTCGACTCCGCGAAGGACAGCACCCGAGCCAACCTCGCGCTCTCCGTGCGCGCGGTACGCTCGAAGGATCAGCGCCCAGCCGCGACCGCAGTCGTGTTTCGCGGCGTCAGGAGTCCGGCGACGAGGAACCATGCGGAGCATATGAGGGCTGCCGTTCCGAAGGCGCTCGGGAGCAACAGGCCGAGCGAGCTTGCCGTCTCGTCCCAGATCACGATGCCGTAGCCAACAACGGCAATTGCGAAGACCGCTGCGCTGAGAGCCGACAGCCGAAGTCGGCGGCGGCGGGCAGACGAATCGGGGGTGCGGATCGCATGGGCCAACCGGGTGCGGTTTGCGATCATGAGCCCGAGTCCGGCGAGGACGAAGAGCGGGCCGAGCCACAGGAGACCCGCCATCGGGCTGAGGAAACCGAGCACGAGTAGACCTGCAATGGCCGTGGTGAGCACTTGCGTAGAACGCGAATCGGTCATGACGGTCTCCAATCGGTAGCGAGGGACGGTGACAACGAGGTCGAGCGATGTACGGCTAGCGGCCGTGAGGGTTCCTCGATCCTCGACGAGGGCATCGAAGATGAGCAGCATGTCGTTCGCGAACTCACGGCGAAACGCCGGAGGATAGAGCCGGATGAGAAGCTCGTAGACCCGACGCGCGAGTGAGGTCGACATCAGGCAAGGCCGGGGTTGAGATGTGCGCGTACGACCTTCACGAGGGCTGCGAGACGATCTGCTTCTGCAGCGCACACGCGGCGGCCGAGGCCGGTTAGTCGGTAGTAGCGTCGGCGTGTGTCATCCCCTGGCGCGAGCGGCCTCGTCACCTCCTCCGCTAGGCCTTGGTCGACGAGCCGTTTCAACGTCCCGTAGAGCGTTGCAGGGCCGATCTTCACCAGGCCGTCGGAGGACGATTCGACCGCCTGCATGATCGCGTAACCGTGAAGGTCGGCGGCTGACAGTGCGACGAGAATGTGGAACTGAGCTGCGGCAAGGGGGAGGAACGTTCGCGGGTCTCGATTCTCCATGTCCACTACTCTATATCGAAAAACGATATATTGTCAAGTGATCGAGACGGACTTGTCGCAGATCGCGAGAGCGGCCGGGCGATGAAGGGCGGCATCGGCGGCTGCAAGCTGCGTTCTCGAGCCACAGCTGGGTGGTCGAGCACTCGTTCAGCTCGACGACGCGGTCAGCGCCAGTACGTCGCTTGCTGCACGTACTGGCTTGCACGCTACAGGCTTGTGCGGTTGCTCCTTTTGCTCGGCCGCTCGCGGCATCCATCAGCCATGAAGCCAGAACGCACGAACGGGCGGAGCCCGGGCAAAACCGCATCACAGCTAGCATCCGGGCCTGATTCCCATGGACCAGAGCCGCATCCGCAACTTCTCGATCATCGCCCACATCGACCATGGGAAGTCCACCCTGGCCGATCGGATTCTCCAGCTCACGGACACCGTTGCCGACCGCGACATGCGGGAACAGTTGCTCGATTCGATGGATCTCGAGCGCGAGCGGGGGATCACGATCAAGGCCCAGGCGGTGCGCGTTGCGTGGAAGGGCCACCAGCTGAACCTCATCGACACGCCGGGGCATGTCGACTTCACGTACGAGGTGTCGCGCTCGCTCCAGGCGTGCGAGGGGGCGGTGCTCGTCGTCGACGCTGCACAGGGAATCGAGGCACAGACCCTCGCGAACGCGTACCTCGCGATCGAGAACAACCTGGAGATCGTCCCGGTCGTGAACAAGATCGACCTCCCGTCGGCCGACCCCGATGGTGCGGCCGAGGAGGTGACGCAGCTCCTCGGCGGCGACCCTGCCGACGTCGTCCGCATCTCGGCCAAGACGGGGATCAACGTCGACCAGGTTCTCGACGCAATCGTCGAGCGGATCGCAGCGCCCGAGGGCGACCCCGACGCACCGGCTCGCGCGCTCATCTTCGATTCGTCGTACGACCAGTACCGCGGCGTGATCGCGTTCATCCGGGTCGTCGACGGTAGCTTCGAGACGGGGGCGCCGCTCCGCGCGATGGCGCTCGGCACCCAGTTCGACGCCGAGGAGCTCGGGTTCATGTCGCCCTCGCGGGTACCGGTCGAGGCTCTCGTTGCGGGCGAGGTTGGGTACGTGATCACGGGCTTGAAGGACGTCTCCGCGCTGCGCGTCGGCGACACGCTGACGACGCGTCGGGGAGCAGCTGCCAAGGAACCGCTCCCGGGCTACAAGGAAGTGAAGCCGATGGTCTTCGCCGGTCTCTTCCCGAGCGACTCCGACCAGTACCCGGAGCTGCGGGACGCCCTCGAGCGCCTCAAGCTCAACGATGCAGCGCTCTTTTACGAGCCCGAGACGTCGCAGGCGCTCGGCTTCGGCTTCCGCTGCGGCTTCCTCGGTCTGCTCCACATGGAGATCGTGCGCGAGCGGCTCGAGCGCGAGTTCGATCTCGACCTCATCGTCACGGCGCCGAACGTCGCATACCGCGTGCTCGAGCGAAGCGGGGAGTGGCGCGAGGTGCACAACCCCTCCGAGATGCCTGCCGAGCTGGAGGAGGTCGAGGAGCCGTATATTCATGCGTCGATCATCGTTCCGAAGGAGTACGTCGGCACGATCATGGAGCTGAACAACGAGCGCCGCGGCACGTTCGACCATCTCGAGTACCTCTCGCCCGAGCGAGTGCACCTCATCTACGAGTTGCCGCTCGCCGAGGTCGTGCTCGACTACTACGACCAGCTCAAGTCACGCACGCGTGGGTACGCGAGCTTCGACTACGACCTCTCGGGATTCCAGAGCGGCAAGCTCGTGCGGGTCGACGTACTCGTGGGCGGCGAGCCGGTCGATGCGCTCTCGCTGATCATCCACCGCGAGTTCGCCTACGACCGTGGACGGCTGCTCGTCGAGAAGCTGCGCGAAGAGATTCCACGACAGATGTTCGATGTCCCGATCCAGGCGGCCATCGGTTCGCGCGTGATCGCCCGCGAGACCGTCAAGGCGCGCCGCAAGGACGTGCTCGCAAAGTGCTACGGCGGTGACATCTCGCGCAAGCGCAAGCTTCTCGAGAAGCAGAAGAAGGGTAAGAAACGGATGAAGCAGGTCGGCGGGGTGGAGGTGCCGCAGGAGGCGTTCCTTGCCGTGCTCAACCTCGACGGGGACAAGAAGAAGTAACGCGTGGCGGTCGGCCCCGAGCCGCTCGTCGTCTGGATCAACGGCGCGCTCGCCGCCGTGCACGGCGCTCGCCAGGAGGTGGACTGATGTCAAGCGTCGAGGGAAGCGCCCGACACCTGTACGTCCACCTTCCTTTCTGCATGCACCGCTGCGGCTACTGCGACTTTGTCACCGTCGTCGGTCGGGCCGATCAGCACGGGGTGTACGTCGACGCGCTCCTCGCCGAGCTCGCCCGTGAGAGCGCCTCACTGGCGGACGTGGTCGACACGGTGTTCGTCGGCGGCGGGACGCCGACGTTGACGGAGCCGGATGCGCTGCGCCGCGTGCTCGCGGCGCTTCCCCCGGCGACCGAGGTGACCGTGGAGGCGAACCCGGAGACGGTGACTCCCGAGCTTGCCGCGCTCCTCCGCGAGGGTGGCGTGAACAGGATCTCTCTCGGAGCGCAGACGTTTGCTCCCCGGCTGCTCGACGTCCTCGAGCGTGTTGCCGGTCCGGACGACGTCCGACGCGCGGTGCATACTCTTCGTGATGCCTCTTTCGACAACATATCGCTCGACCTCATCTACGGCATCCCGGGCCAGGAGCCCTCCGACCTCGACAACGATCTCGCGGAGGCTCTTGCGCTCGCGCCGGAGCACCTCTCGCTCTACGAGCTCGAGGCGAAGCCCGGCACGCGGTTTACCCACGCCTGGGGCGACGAGCTCACGCGTCAGTCGGAGGCGATGGAGGGGTACTTCGAGCGCATTGTCGAGACGCTCACCGGTGCGGGCTACCGCTGGTACGAGACGGCGAACTTCTGCCTTTCGAGCGACCGGGCGGCGGATCGCGACCTCCGCGCACACCACAACCTAGGCTACTGGCAGGGGCGCGACTATCTCGGCGTCGGGATCGGGGCGGTGTCGACGCTCGGTGAAGAGCGCCGACGGAACGGTGCTTCGATCGGCCGCTACATCAGCGCTCTTCGTGACCACGAGGTCGGGGAGGAGCCTCCGCGCAAGCTGGAGCAGCTCGATTCGCTGACGAAGGCGAAGGAACGGCTCATGCTCGGACTCCGTCTCGATGAAGCGCTACCGCTCGGAGGGCTCGAGCAGGCGGTCGACGGTGGCGGTCTCGAGCGAATGATCGCGGGCGGCCTTGCGGTCGTGCAGGGCGAGCCGGGCGCGGACGGTGGGCCATTTCTCTCGCTGACGAAGCGAGGCCGCTTTCTGGGCGGAGGTGTGACGGCCGAGATCCTCGCCTGAGCCTGGTCGCCCGTGGGCCGCGCGCTTCAGTAGCGTCACGGCATCGAGGCCAACCGACCATTCGTTCCCGCAGGCTTCGAGCCGCCCCCGCGACTCGAGGCGCCGGAGTTCAGGCTCGAGCCACTCGGCCCGCAGCACAACGCGGCCGACTATCGAGCGTGGACATCGTCGTTGGAGCATATCCGGGCGACGCCGGGGTTCCTGGGTCGATCCTGGCCACACGCAATGACGCTCGCGGAGAACCTGGCCGACCTCGAGATGCACGCACGCGACTTCGCGGAACGCTGCGGGTTCACCTACACGGTTCTCGATCGCCTCACAGGCGGTGTGATCGGCTGCGTCTACATCTATCCGGTCGGAACCCCAGACGCCGATCGGTCGTCGGACTCGATCCACGATGACGCGTCCGCCCGCTCGTGGGTTACGGCGGCCCACGCGGGCCTGGATCGGCCGCTGTGGGTGGTCGTCACCGAGTGGCTTCGCAGGGAATGGCCGTTCGAGAGCGTTGCATACGCGCCTCGGGGCTGAGCGGCGCATCGATCCGCCCCCGGGGACGGGTTGCTTCCCCGGTAAGATCATTGCTTCTATGGAACAGCTCTCCTCCCGCAGGCGCGAGATCCTGCGGCGGGTGGTCGAAGAGCACGTCGCGACCGGCCAGCCCGTCGGGTCGAAATCGCTCGTCGAGCGAGCGGGCATGGACGTCTCCTCGTCGACGGTCCGCAGCGAGCTGGCCGAGCTCGAGGCGCTCGGTCTCCTGACGCATCCGCATACCTCGGCGGGGCGGGTTCCCACCGAGAACGGATATCGGGTTTACGCGGAGCAACTCGTCGACTCGATGCACGAGCGACCGGATCCGCCCACGGTCGACGTCGCCGCGGTCAGGAGTGAGCTCGAGGAGGCACTTCGGTCTACCACCGAGACACTCTCGCAGGCAACGCGGCTCCTCGCTCTCGTCTCCGCACCCACACTCGAATCCGCATCGGTGCGCCACGTCGACGTGCTCCAGCTGCAGCCGCGTGCCGTGATTGTCGTCGTCATCACCTCGACGGGTGGTGTGACAAAACGAGTGCTCGAGCTCGAGCAGCCCGTCGACCCGGGACTCGTCGACTGGGCCCGGAGCTACCTCGAAGAGCAGGTCATCGGGCTTCGGCTCGGCTCGGTGACGCTCCGCCGGCGACTCGAGGATCCCGCCCTGCCGCATCGTGAGCGCTCGTTCCTGATCAGGCTCCGGACGGCATTCGTCGATGCGGTCGCGTCCGACGGGCCGCAACTCTACGTCGGTGGCGCGGCTGGCCTGCTCGGCGAGGCACGGGGAGCCGAACTCGAGGCCTGTCAGCACCTCCTGGACGTCCTCGAACGAAGAGCCGCGGTGCTCGAGCTGCTCTCCGACGCGCTCGACCCGCGACGCACCGTGGTCCGGGTCGGTCCGGAGGTCGACGGAGGGCAGCTCCACGATGTCTCGTACGTCGGTGCGACGTACGGGATCGCGAGTCGCTCGCTCGGCTCGGTTGCGCTGCTCGGTCCGTTGCGGATGGACTACGACAAGGCGATCCGAGCGGTTCGTACCGCTGCTTTCGAGCTGTCTCGCCTCGTGGAGGACGTGTACGAGGACGAGTAGCGACCAGGTGAACCGATCGGGACCTCCGCGCGCGTCCGCGACGTCGTGAGGGCGTCCCGTTCTGCGTCCGAGAGGAGAACAGGTGATTGCGAGCGTGTGCAGCTGCACTGGTCCCGGGGAGTCCTGAGCCTGGATCCACCGTTTTGCGCGGGCGTTGCATCTCGTCGGGCTCGCCAGGCCGCTTCCCGTCCGGGTGGGCACCGTTTGTTCGGTCTCTGGTGGTTCCCACCCGGACGGTGCGCTCCGTGGGGGGATGGGGCCCCACAGGCCACCGGCCTGCGCGGCCCCATCCCCCCACGTCCTGACGACCCCGACGAGCACCTCGCGATCACGCAAAACGGTGGATCCAGGCTGAGGGCGGGCGTGCTCGCCGACGGCGGCGCGAGGGCGACGATCAACCGGGATGGATCGATCTCCGCCAAGGTCGGCTGGTGGGTGCGTGACGTCGCGAGGCTTTCGATTGTCGGCCGGCGTCTGGACAGGCCCGCACCGCCCCTTCGAGCACGAATTCCGTTCGGCTACGGGCCACAATCCGACATCGGGGCGTCGGTCGGTTTCCAGCCCTCCGGCCTCACATTCCCGACCGTCGGCTGCTGGCGCGTCGTCGGCCGCGCGGGATCTGCCGGCCTGACGTTCGTCGTCAGGGTGACGACGGTGAAGTAGAGCGCATGGCCTGGCTTCATGTCAGCGGCTGCCGGTACCCTCGACTCTCTGATGGCGACGGCCGAACGCGACTACTACGAGATCCTCGGCGTCGACCGGGGCACCCCGGACGCCGACATCAAGCGCGCCTTCCGGAAGCTCGCACGCGAGCTCCATCCGGACGTCTCCGCGGCCGCGGATGCAGAAGAGCGATTCCGCGAAGCGGCCGAGGCGTACGAGGTCCTGTCAGATCCGGAGCGTCGCGCGACGTACGACCGCTACGGCCACGAGGGGCTGCGCGGTGGCGGGTTCGCTCCGGCCGACTTCAACCTTGGCAACCTCTCCGACATCTTCGGCGCGTTCTTCGGCGAGTCGCTCTTCGGGCAGGCCGCTCACCCCGGAGGCCCGAGCCGCGGTGGGGATGTCTCGGCGAGTGCCGAGATCACGCTCGCCGAAGCCTTCACCGGTATCACCGTCAGCGTCTCGACCCGCGTCGCCGAGGCGTGTCAGACGTGCGACGGCAACGGGGCGGAACCCGGGACGGCTCCGCGCATCTGCGACGTGTGCGCCGGCGCCGGCCGTGTCCAGCAGGTGTCCCAGAGCGTCTTCGGACAGTTCGTCAGGACCGGCGCCTGCTCGCGCTGCGAGGGCATCGGCAGCATCGTCGAGACGCCCTGCGAAACGTGTGACGGCATCGGCCGGACGCTCCACGAGCGCGAACTCGACATCGATGTTCCGGCCGGCATCGACGACGGGCAGCGGATCCGTGTCCGAAGCGAGGGTCACGCCGGCGCGCTCGGTGGGCCGAACGGCAATCTCTTCGTCCAGGTTCGCGTGACGCCGATCCCCGGGATCGAGCGTGACGGTGCCGACCTCCACACGGCGGTCGAGCTCACGATGACTCAGGCAGCACTCGGCACTTCGTCGACCGTGGCCGGCCCTGCAGGTGAAATCGAGGTCGAAGTCCCGCCGGGCACTCAGCCTGGCCACGTCGTCGTTCTCCGCGGTCAGGGCATGCCATCCCTCGAAGGGAGGCGTCGCGGCGCGTTCCATGCGCACATCCGCGTTCACATTCCGCGGCGGCTCGACGACGAGCAACGCACGCTCGTCGACCAGCTCGGCGAGGCGCTCGGTGACGCGCCGTATCACGATGACGAGGATGACGGCGGCTTCTTCGGGCGGATCAAGAACGCCTTCCGCTGACGATGCCCGGCCTCGCTCCTCACGAGCGCCGCACGGGCCTGCTGATCCCGGTGGACGCTGACTCCCTGGTCGGCGACTTCCGCAGTCGGTACAACGCGGCGACGGTCGCTTCGCGGCTACCGCCGCACATCACGATCCTCTTTCCGTTCGCACGCGGCGTGAAGGTCGCGGCGACCTACGGTGCAGACCTCGTCACCCATTTCGCCGCGTTCGAGCCGTTCGAGGCAGAGTTGACCGGCGTGGGGCAGTTCGACCGCTTCGTCTGGCTCGCCCCGGAGCCCCGCGAGCGCTTCGTCGACCTGATCACTTCCACGTGCAGCCGCTTCCCCGAGTTCCCACCCTACGAGGGCGAAGGTGGCGAGCCGGAGCCGCACCTGACGGTCGCGGCGCTCGATGCTTCGGCCCCGACGGAGCCCGTCGCGAGCATCGCTCGCTCCGAGCTACAGCCTCGGCTGCCGTTTCGCTTCACGGTCGACAGCGTCTCGCTCTTCGAGGAACAGGAAGATGCAACGTGGCTCGCAGCCACGCGCTACGGGCTCGGATGACCGACCGCATCGTCCGCGTTTCCGTGCGCGTGCCGCTCGATCGCGCCGAGGCCGCCTGGGCGCTCGCACTCGATCTCTCGCCGGGCGGCTTCGAGGAATCCGAGGACGGCCAGACCCTGACGTTATCCCTCTACGTCGACGAGACCGCCGTCCACTCGATCGAGGAGGCGTTCTCCGACGTCGAGGTCAGGGCAGTGGAGCCAGGGTGGGAAGACGCGTGGCGCGCATTTCACAAGCCCGCGCGGGTTGGTGGCCTCTGGATCGGGCCTCCGTGGGAACGTCCGAAGCCGGGGGAGCGAGCCGTGGTCATCGACCCGGGTCGCGCGTTCGGAACGGGCGCCCACCCGACGACCCGCGCCTGCATCGAGCTCCTGGCGCGGTCGGAGCGAAGCCCACTCCTCGATATCGGCTGTGGCTCCGGAGTGCTTGCAATCGCTGCCGCGCGGCTCGGGTTCGGCCCGATTCACGCAGTCGACAACGATCCGATCGCGGTTGAGACGACGATCGCGAATGCGGCAGCGAACGACGTCACGATCGAGGCCTCGCTCCTCGACGGCGAGGTCGACGCCCTTCCGGCGGTGGAGACGACCGTCGCGAACGTTCTCCTCGCCCCGGTCGAGCGGATTCTCTCCCGCCTCGGCAGCGGCATCGTGATCACGTCCGGCTACCTCGGCACCGATCACCCTCGCGCGCCGGGGTGGCGATCGACCGACCGCGTCACGCTCGACGGCTGGGCGGCCGACCGCTTCGAGCGAGAGCGCTAGCCGCGTCCCCTTCCGGAGAAGGTTCCCGTTCGGGCTCTGCACTTCCGCCCCTGAGCGTCTACGCTCTCAGACCGATGACGACCTTCACGACACGGTTCCTCGGCTGCAAGGTGTCGTTCGCCGATGCGCAGGCGATCCGTGAGCGCTTGCTCGCCGACGGGCACACCGAGGCACGTGACGCGGCCGATATCGCCGTCATCAACACCTGCTGCGTGACGAACGAAGCCGTCGCGAAGTCGCGGCAGGCCGCGGCGAGGGCCGCGCGCACTCACTCCCGCGTCTATGTGACGGGCTGCGCGGCGAACCTCTCGACGACCGCGTTCGCCGGACTGCCTGAAAACATCGAGGTCGTGGCGCGACGCGGTGAGGACGTCGCCGAGGCGGTTGCGGGCGACGTGGGAGCGATTGCGTGCGTGCAGGCCCATCATCGGCTCGAGCGGGTTCGCGCCTTCGTGAAGATCCAGGACGGCTGCTCGTTCTCATGTGCGTTCTGCGTCATCCCACTCGTCCGCGGTACGACGCGCAGCCGCGCGGCCGCGGCCGTTCTGGCCGAGATCCGCCGTCGGGTAGCGCAGGGGCACCGCGAGGTCGTTCTCACGGGCGTCAACCTCGGCTGCTTCCGGGATCGCGCCGCCGGACTCACGCTCGCGGGGCTGATCCGAGAGGCCGGGAAGATCGACGGTCTCGCGCGGCTGCGGCTCTCGTCGATCGAGATCAACCACGTGACGCCAGAGCTGATCGACGCGATGCGCGAGACCCCGACCGTCGCGCGGCATCTGCATGTGCCGCTGCAGTCGGGAGACGACATGGTCCTGCGGGCGATGGGTCGCAGGTACTCCATCAGCCAGTTTCGCGCGCGCCTCGAAGGCTGCGAGGACTTCAACCTCACGACCGACGTGATCGTCGGATTCCCGACCGAGACCGTCGATGCCTTCGAGAACACGTTGGGCGCGATCGCGGAGATCGGAATCACGAAGGTCCACGCGTTCCCCTACTCACCACGGCCCGGGACCCGAACCGCTGCGGACGATCCCGTAGCGCCCCGGGTGAAGCGGGACCGCAGTGCACGCCTCCGTGCCGCCTCCGATGCGGCGTGCCGTGCCCGCTGGGCGAGCCGCGTCGGCAGCGATGACATGGTGCTTGTCGACCGGCCTGGGCTCGGTTACGCAGACGACTACACGCCGTGGTTCATCGATGCGCCGGTCGGGTCGCTCGTCCGCGCTCGCGCGGTCGGAGTGTCCGACCGGGGCGTGCTGGCGGTGGCGGGTGACTGACTGCCTCTTCTGCACGTTGGTCGCGAGTGGGGACAACGTCTACGCCACGGACGATTTCGTCGCGATCCGCGATATCGCTCCCGCGGCGGAGACACATCTCCTCGTCCTGCCCGTGCGGCACGTCGACACGTTCCGCGACATCGCGGCGTTTCCGGACGAGGAAGCGGCCCGGATGCTGCGGTTCGTCGCCGAGGTCGCGGCAGGGGAGGGGCTCGACGACTACCGCCTGATCGTCAACGTCGGGCCTGGTGCGGGGCAGACGGTGTTCCATCTCCACTGGCACGTTCTCGGCGGAAAAATGCTCCCCGGGTTCCATTGAGTGAAAATTGCGGGCAGACTGTCACCGTGCAACTCATTGCAACTATCGAGGACGAGATCAAGCAAGCGCGACTCGCGCGGGATAACGATCGCCGGGATGCGCTGACGCTGATCCTTGCCAGCCTCCGTTCGGCGGAGAAAGACCTGCAGCGGCCGCTCTCGGACGACGAGGAGCTGCAGGTGCTGCAGCGGGAGCGGAAGAAGCGCGTCGAGGCGTTCGCGGCGTTCGAGGCCGCCGGTCGCGACGAGCAGGCCGACAAGGAGGACTACGAGCTCGAGATCCTGGAGGGGTTCATGCCCGAGCCTCTCTCCGAGGACGAGCTCGACGAGATCGTCGACGACGTCATCGCCGAGGTCGGGGCCACCTCGCTGCGCGATATCGGCCGCGTCATGGCCGATGTGATGCCGCGGATCTCGGGCCGGGCCGATGGCTCCGCCGTGAGCCAGATCGTCCGTGAGAAGCTCGCGTGAGGGGCAGTTGAGGCTGCCGCGGTGGAAGAGCGTACGGCACCATCCTCAACTGGATGCTTGCTGCCGTGCTTCGCGCGGATCCTGAAGCCGGGAAGGCGTGAGGGATCCGGCGACCGGGAAGGCGTGAGGGATCCGGCGACTGGGAAGGCGTGAGGGATCCGGCGATGGGAGAGCGTATCGCCCGCTCCCTCACGCATCTGCTTGCTGCACGCTTCGCGTGGGATTCCCCATGACCCGTCCCTTCTTGAGACTCATTCGGGGAGTAGGCTGATCGCCACGTGCCCCTCGAACGCCCACAGGTCGACAAGCCGGAAGGTGACATCCCCTTCGACCTCGGGATCGAGGACATCGTCGTCGGTGACGGCGAGGAGGCAACGAACGGCCACAAGGTCTCCGTGCACTACGTGGGCGTCGCGTTCTCCACGGGTGAGGAGTTCGACGCGTCGTGGAACCGCGGCCAGACGTTCGAGTTCAAGCTCGGCAAGGGCCAGGTGATCCCGGGGTGGGACGCGGGCGTGCAGGGGATGAGAGTCGGCGGCCGGCGTAAGCTCACGATCCCTTCGGCCATGGCCTACGGGGCCCGCGGTGCGGGCGGCGTGATCGCCCCGCACGAGCCGCTCGTGTTCGTGGTCGATCTGCTCGCGGTGGGCTAAGCCGAGCTCCGGGGCTCTTGCGTCCGGGGTAGGCGGCTCCGTTCGCGCCGACCCCTACACTGGGCGTCATGCAAGACGTCATTGTCGTTCCCAATGAAGTCGCCGCGGAGCTCGCCGGGGTCACCGACGGTGTGCTCGATTCGCTGCGGGAGCGGCTCGGCTGCTCGATCTCGCTGCGCGGGAACAAGCTCACGCTCGACGGCGACCACGGTCACGTCCTGGCAGCTCGCGCCGTCATCGATGAGCTCGTGGAACTCGTCGAGGGGGGGCACGCGATCGGGCCGGACACGGTCGGAGCCGTTGCCGCCGCGCTCGATCAGTCGGCCGACATCCGCGACATCTTCGACGACGTCGTGTGGCGCCATCGTGGCAAGAAGATCGCCCCGAAGACCGTGACCCAGAAGAAGTACGTCGACTCGATCCGCTCGAGCACCGTCACCTTCGGCATCGGCCCAGCAGGGACGGGGAAGACGTACCTTGCCATCGCTCTCGCCGTCGCTGCCCTGAGTGAGAAGCAGGTCGGCCGCCTGATCCTCACGCGTCCGGCTGTCGAGGCCGGCGAGCGCCTCGGGTTCCTGCCCGGCGACATGCTTGCGAAGGTGGACCCGTACATGCGGCCGCTGTTCGACGCGCTCTACGACACCATGGATCCGGACCGCCTGACGGCCTATATGGAGCGGGGCACGATCGAGGTTGCACCACTCGCCTTCATGCGCGGCCGCACCCTCAATGACTCGTTCATCATCCTCGACGAGGCGCAGAACACGACGCCCGAGCAGATGCAGATGTTCCTGACGCGCCTCGGCTTCGGCTCGAAGATGGTGATCACGGGTGACATCACCCAGGTCGACCTCCCACGCGAGCAGGCATCGGGGCTGATTCAGGTGCGCGACATCCTTCGCGACGTCGACGGCATCGGCGTCGTCGAGTTCGGCCACGAGGACGTCGTCCGGCACAAGCTCGTGCAGCGAATCGTCGAGGCGTACAAGCTGCACGCCGAAGAGACCGGCACCGCCCGCCAGAAGTGATCGAGGTCGAGCTAGAGAATCGAAGCGGCGTCGACGTCGACGAGCCGGGTGCGGTTGCGCTCGCCTGTCACGCTCTAGCAGCGGAGGGCGTCGACGCGGCGGAGATCGGGATCGCATTCGTTTCCTCCGACGAGATCCGTGTCTTGAAGGCAGCGCATCTCGGGATCGACGAGGCAACCGATGTCCTCTCGTTCCCGATCGATGGCCTCGAGGATCTGCCCGACGGTGTCCCGCGTGCGCTCGGCGACGTCGTCATCTGCCCGCAGGTCGTCGGCGACGAGTGGCGGTGGCCTCTCGTCCATGGGATCCTCCATCTGCTCGGGTACGAGCACGGCGACGCGATGGAGCGCCGCGAGCATGAGATCCTCGAGGGCGCGACATGAGCCCTGTTCCGGGCCGGCGTCCGCCATCGATTATCGAGAGCTTCAACGTCGCGTTCGAGGGGATCATCCACGTTCTCCGCACGCAGCGGAACATGCGGATCCACTTCCTCGTCGCCGTCCTCGTGCTCCTCGCCGCGCTCGGGGTCGATGTCTCGAAGATCGAGCTGATCGTGTTGTTGCTGTCGATCTCGTTCGTGTTGATCGCGGAGATGGTCAACACTGCGATCGAGGCGGCCGTCGACATCGCGTCGACCTCGTTCGATCCGATGGCGAAGATCGCGAAGGACATTGCGGCCGGTGCGGTATTGATCGCTGCGGTCAATGCTCTCGCCGTCGGGTACCTCGTCTTCTCCGGCCAGGTGGCCGACCGCTCGAACGACATCCTCGACCGGCTCTCGAGAACGCCGGCCGAGCTCGCACTCGTCGCCCTCGTTCTCGTTGTGGCCCTCGTGATCGCGCTGAAGGCACTCTCGGGTCGGGGGACGCCACTCCGCGGCGGGTGGCCGTCGGGCCATGCGGCCGTCGCGTTCGCGGGCTGGATGGCAGTGACGCTGACGCTCGACGGGTCAGAGCACCGCTTCCTCGTCTCCTCGCTCGCCTTCATCATGGCGCTGCTCGTGGCCCAGACGCGGGTCGAGGCGGGCGTTCACTCCGCCCTCGAGGTCGTCACCGGCGCTACTCTCGGCGCCATCGTGACGTTTGCAATCTTCCAGGTGTTCGCGGCATGACCGACGAGGAGCTCCTCGCGCGCGCCGACGCAATCGCGGCACGCGCGTATGCGCCGTACTCGAACTTCAACGTCGGCTGCGCTGTGCTGACCCGCGACGGGGTGGTGATCGAGGGCGTCAACGTCGAGAACGCCGCCTACCCGCTTGGTGTCTGCGCCGAGCGCACGACGTTCTCGCGGGCGATCGTCGAGGGGTACCTGCCCGGTGATTTCACCGTTGCCGCAATCACGGCCTCGCCCTGTGGGGGCTGCAGGCAGTGGCTCGCGGAGATGAAGGTGGAACGCGTCGTGTTTCGCAACGGCGGGCGAATCGTGCAGATGACCGTGGACGAATTGCTCCCTGAGCAGTTCGACGCGACCGAGTTGGGCACTGCATGACCTTCGCCGCACGCCGTAGGGGCGAGGCGCATGCCTCGCCCTGCGAGGCGCATGCCTCGCCCCTAC
>Ga0163153_10003558_pt1 | contig 20639 bp, 16 predicted proteins | sample OliLakLV19MP6IB1_FD_148629 | JGI IMG/M metagenome (GOLD analysis project Ga0163153, IMG submission 148629) | Freshwater microbial mat bacterial communities from Lake Vanda, McMurdo Dry Valleys, Antarctica - Oligotrophic Lake LV.19.MP6.IB-1 | ecosystem: Environmental > Aquatic > Freshwater >...
ATGCGCAGGCGCGATCGCCGACGGATTTCCGATCACCACGTAGTCGCCGCAACTGGCCGAAGCCGCTGGAACACTCGCCGCCAAGGCGATGGCCAAAAAGCCAAATTGCCAAGCGGCGCGCAATCGCCCCTTACTTCGCGCGGAATCCGCGAAAAACGAGACATCGAAGCCAGCAGCGACGCCGACAGGCATGACACAGCCAAAACGAAAAGTGGGCAAGGTTTCCCCGGCAGCCGAACGGCGCCTCACGACCTTCCCTTATGGCTGAGCATACCCCCGCAGAGACGCCACGGTCAAGCAAAAACCCCAACGTTTGGGGAGGAAGCAACACTCAAGCCTGTCGCGACATCATTACTACTGAGCCGTTCCACCGAGGCAATCGCTCGCAACGACTCCCGCCCGGTCTGCCACGGGATCGGAAAGGGGCGTTTTGCCATCGCTGCCTCGAGGGCATCACGGAGCAAATCAACATACATGACGTTGACGTCCCAATCGGGATGGTTCCAAAGCAATGCGTCGGTAGGTTTCCCACCGGACTCGTTGCGCCAGTCGAGTTGTCCTGTCCCCCAATCCAAATGCAGGGCGCCGCGCGATCCGACGAACTCGAAGCCGCGCGATCCTCGGGGTTGGCACATGCTCAAGCGAATTTCGGCGCAAACGTCATCGCCAAAGCGCAGCGCGCATTCCGCGCTGTCGTCGGCCGGCATTTCGAGTTGGCCTGACCGCCAACTGCGGCCGCGTACTTCCGTGGGGGCGCCAAAACACCACAGCAAGTAATCCAATTCGTGATCCAGCGTGGGCAATACGCCGCCGCCTTGTTCCGGACGAGCCGCGTACGACGTGCGGTAATCCTCCCAGGGATGCCAGTCGGGCAAGTAGCTCGCGAACCACGCTCGAGCGCTTTGCACCTGGCCGATTTTGCCCTCCAGCAACGCCTCGCGCGCCAGCCGATACGCCGGATGATAGCGCAAGCAGTACGCAACGCCGATCGGCGCCGGCGCGGTCGTCAACCAATTGCGCGCCGCTTCCGCCTGCTGTAGATCCATCGCGAGCGGCTTTTCGATCAGCACCGGCACGCCGGTGCGCGCGAATTGCTCGGCCGCCGCGAGATGCAAGCTCGTCGGATTGCAAATCACGGCTAAATCGAGGCCGTTGGCGATAGCGGCCTCCGTTTTGTCGACAATCAACGCGCCGGCGGGCGGCGTGAAGGCGGGATTGCTTCCATGCGGACGGCGGACGATGGTGATCCGCCGCACGCCGAGCCGCTGGAGATTCTCCACGTGACGACGGCCGATCGAACCGAACCCGACCACGGCGACGCGCAACTGGGAATAGCGGGCGCTCATGCGGCGGCGGAGCGCCTGGGACGCTCGAAGCGATCGCAGTAACGATACGCGTCGGACAGCGAAAACATCCCGTCTTTTCCCGTCACGGCGGCGAATATTTGTCGCATCCGCGCCAGGTCGCGCGGCGTGTCGATCGTCAGTGCGATCTCGCGCCGCAGACCGTGCCAGTCGGCCGGCAATTGGTGGACGCGATACGCCCAGGGGAACTGTCGAAAGAACGGCGTCACGTGCTCACGCTGGTGTCCGTCGACGGCGACCCTGGCCATCCGTCGTAACGCGCCGACCTGAAACACCTCCGGGACGACGTAGGACAATTCCTGTACGCAGGTGTATTCCGCGCCGGCGGCGAAATGTTCTTCCAGAATCGCCGCCGTCCGCTCTGGGCAATAGGCCGGGTTGTCGGCCGTGGCCCTGACCGCCGTGGCGTCGTTCGGCAAATCGGCCGTGGCTTGGAGAAATCGCGAGAGTACGTCGGCCGTGGCGCCGCGGACGCACGCGACGCCCAACTCTCGGCAGGTCGCTTCGGTGCGGTTGTCTTCCGGTTCGCAGGTCGTGGCCACCACAACTTCCCAGGGCCGCCTGGCGAAACGCTCCGCGGCCTGCAGCCGAGTCACCACGTGTTCCAACACCGACTGACCGGCGAGATCCGTCAAGATTTTGCCCGGCAAACGGGTCGAACCCATCCGGGCCTGCACCACCACGCGCACGGCAGCGTCCATGTCTGCCTCCCTTCCACGAAACGAGCCGAATTCCTAATTCGGGGCGGCATTGTAGCGAAACCCGGCAAACGAGGCATCAGCAGTTCATGGGGCTGAAAATGTAACGGCGCCGGCTCCTCCAAGCCCAGGGAAGGCCACCATCGACGTTGCTGATGGAGGAGTTTGCGAGGGCCTTCCCTGGGCTTAGCGTTGAGAGCGCCGCAATTCGTCGTCGCTACTACAATACAAGTTATGCCCTCGGTCCCTTTCCTCGCGACTTCGCGTCTGCTCGCCGTGTTGACGGCGGTGTTGATCTTGAAAGTCACGGCGGCCGTCGTGTTTGAGTATCGCCACTACATGCCGCCGAATTTCCAGGCGGATTTCTTGCTAGGACGCGAGCCGTATTTCTGGGGCGGGTATCATTGGGCCTTCTACGTGCATCTCGTCGCGGGGCCGCTGACGCTCGTGCTGGGCACGGTGCTCGTCAGCGAACGCTTTCGCCAGGCATTTCCGGCGTGGCATCGACGGCTTGGGCGCGTGCAGGTCGCCAGCGTGTTGCTGCTCCTCGCGCCGAGCGGATTGTGGATGGCGTTCTATGCCGCGACCGGCGCGGTGGCCGGCGCAGGGCTCGGCGCGCTGGCGATCGTCACGGCGATTTGCGTGGCCCTCGGCTGGCGCTACGCCGTCCAACGCCGATTCCAAACTCATCGGCGCTGGATGATGCGCACGTTCATACTCTTGTGCTCGGCGGTAGTGATCCGCCTGATCGGCGGCCTGGCCACCGTGGCCGAGATCGACGCGATGTGGATTTATCCGGCGTCGGCTTGGGCGAGTTGGGTTGTGCCGCTGCTTGTCTACGAGATTGGCCGATCGTACGGCGATCGTCGCGGGCGCCTTGCTGCGAATGCTTAGCATCCGATACGCGGCGGTTCGTCAGTCGCGTTTGAGAAGCCCTGAAAGGGCGGCAGATAATAGCCAGGGGTGCAAACCCCTGGGAAATGGAGCAAGAGCAATGGCCCGAGCCCCAACGGGGCGACACAAAACAAGAATGGGCGCGTCGCTAAAAGTGTCGCCCCGGTGGGGCTCATGTTTTTTGGGTTTGACCGAGAGTCCAGGGGTTGGCACCCCTGGCTATTTTCTGCCGCCCCTTCGGGGCTGAATCCGCAGCGATGCGGCGCACGATCAGCAAGCAATGCTTTCGCAGCTGCGACGTAAGTCTCAAATCAGGCGATGTACTATTGCGACACACAAAAATCACTCTTGAAGCTCCGCGTCATCGCGACCGGCGATCGAAATCATCGCCCGGAGTTGCTTGGCGTCGTTTTCTCTACTCAAGAATCTGCCGCGACCGTCCACAAACACAGCGCTCATTTCGCTGGAATGCGAGAGGGTTTGGGAGGAGGGCAGGCTGAGGATCAGTGCTTCATCCGCATCGACGGGCGACATCCAGGGCACGCTATGTTCTGCATCGACTTCGATCACCATCAGCGTTGTCGCACGGTCATCAGTGATTTCGGAAAGCTTGCGCGATTCCGTCGGCAGGAAGAAGCCACCGGGCACGACGACGGCGAGATAGGTCGTATGGTTCGGCGGACCGTCGAATGTGCGGCAAAACATAACCAAATGGCGGAGCCGCTTTCTCAAAGACCGCCTTATTCGCCGGATCGTCCCACGGCTTGGTGAGATCGATCTGTTTTTACAAAGCTTGTTGCTCCACGTATGGCAGAATCAACGTACGCCAACTGTGCAGAGGCCTACCGTCCGCATCAATGGTGTACGCCGGCGGGAATTCTTTATATGTGCTTTCGTAGTTCAAGAGACCGAGTGCGATCTGCTTGAGATTCACGATGCATCCAGCGCGGCTATAGGATTCTCGATGACCAAGCTGGCGAATTACGGGAGCAAATAGCAAGCCGACCACGATGAAAATCGCCAGCAACGGCAATGCCCGCCACCAGTTCGCCGGCTTATTCCATCGCGGCAGGTCGGCGTTCGGCTCGGTGCTCATGGATACTCCTCAATTCCCAGGCTTCGAGTTAATCCTCTTCGAAAGTTTCATCATCATCATGGCCAGCAATGGAAATCATCGCACGGAGATTCTTCGCCTCCGTATCCGTTTGCAAGAACGCGCCGTGGCCGTCCACAAACACGGCGTTCATGCCGCCGGGATGCGGGAAACTGTCGGACGACATCAAACTCAGTATCATTTTTTCATCAGCATCAGTAGGAGCCATCCAAGGGACGCTGTGTTCTTTGTCGACCTCGATTACCATCAGCGTCTTCGCGTGGTCGTCGGTGATGTCGGAGAGCTTGCGCGATTCCGTTGGCAGGAGACACACGTCTTGACCGACGACTGCGAGGTACGTCGTATAGCCGCGAACAAGCCTTGAAGTGGGACAAGTGTATACGGCCACCGGCGTCTCAAACACATTCGCATTGGCCGGGTCATTCCATGGCTTCGTGAGATCGATTCGCTCGTAGAGGGGCGTCTGCTCAATATACGGCAGAAGCAACGTCCTCCAACTATGCAATGGCTTCCCGTTTTCATCGACCGTATAGGCGGGAGGGAATGCCTGGTAGCGGGACTGATAATTCAGCAAGCCAAGCGTGATTTGCTTCATGTTGTTGGTGCAGTGTGCGCGCCGGCCAGCTTCCGGCGCGATGCGCAGCGCCGGCAACATCAATAGGACAAGCAGGCCCATGCCGCCCAGCAAGGCGAGCATCGTGAAGAACAGCCGTTTTCCCGAGCTTCCGCTGCGAATCGCCGCTTCGTTCGCCGACGCCGGGCTTTCATACGGATTGCTGTCCATGGCCGCCTCTCCGGGAACTCAGTGAAGTTGCCGCGACACGGCTTTCATCCTAGCTCATGGCTGCACATCCTGCGAATAGATCAGCATCGTATACGGCCCGATGCTGATTTCGCCGCTGGCTTGGAGGCCGTCGTAGTCGTCCTCTTGCGCGGCGACGTCGTCGCTGGCGTGGTTGGTGAAATCGTTGCTGTAGCCTTGCCAGTCAGAGTTCAGGCGCAGTTTCCATTCGCCAGTGCAGGGGAAGCCAATCTTGTAGCCTTCGTGCTGCGTGTTGGAGAGATTCACGACGACGACCACATCATCACCGGCGCCATGCTCGTTCCAGCGATGGAAGGCGAGCATGTTGTCCGGTTCGTTGAGGTGGAACGTCTGAATGTTCCGCCCGCACAGCCCGCGCGTGAGGCCGGCGCGGTTGAGACGGAGGCGAATCAGGTCGCGGTAAAGGCGCACCACGCCGCAGTAGTCGTCGGTCAGGTCCCAATCGAGCGGCACCGTGTCCTGGAACCAACCGCCCTGCAGGAATTCCTGGCCTTGGAAGAGCATGGGAATGCCGGGGCAGGTGAAGACCAGCCCAGCCGCCAGCGTGGAGCGTTTCTGGGCAAAAAAATTTGTCGGGTCGTCCGGCGCAATCTCCGACGGCACCCGGGCCTTGCCATTGGCGACCTCGTCGTGCGACTCGCTGTAGATCACGCGCTCGAACGGATCGCCGTTGTAGGCAAACGTCAGCGCCGCGTAGACGTCGTGCAGCGAACGATTCTCGTCGTCCGTTTCGATCACCGTGGCGCGAATCGGATGCACGAACTCCGCGCACCACTGCGCGCCGAAGCCTGCGCCGCCGGCGCCGACGTCCTTCGTGAGCCAGGCGTTGTTTTGCAAGTCCTCGGCGATCGTGATCTTGCCTGGATACTTCTGAGCGATCTCCTCATTGATCCACTGCGCGAGTCCCCAGCCTTCCGGCAGTTCGGTCCCTTCGCCGCGCACGGTACGGACATAGAGCGTCATATCGTAACGCAGTCCGTCGACGTGATAATCCTCCAGCCACATCATCGCGTTATCGCGAATGAATTGTCGCACTTCGCCGCGCCCGTAGTCGGGCCGCGTGTTGCCCCAGGGAGTTTCGCTGCGCCAATCGTTGTAGAAATAAATGCCGCCGCCGTCGTTCTCGCTCCAGCCGTCGAACTGCCAGATATCGAGGTCGCTGGGGCCGAAGTGGTTGTAGACTACGTCGAGGATTACGCCGAAACCTTGTTTATGTGCTTCGCGGATGAACTCCTTGAACGCCAGCGGACCGCCGTAAGCCTGTTCGACTGCGAAGATATGCGCCGGGTTATAGCCCCACGAGAAATCACCCGCGAACTCCGCGGCCGGCATGATCTCCAGCACGTTCACGCCGAGCTTCTTCAAATGCGCAAGGCCCTCGATCGCATGCGCGAACGTGCCCGGCGTGCCGCCTTCCTCATCGCGGAAGGTGCCGATGTGCATTTCGTAGATGACCAGCTCATTCCACGGCGGGAGCTTGAACGCGTCCCCCTGCCAGTCGAACGACGGATCATGCACGATGCTGTTGCCGACGGAGTTGGTGACCTCGCGAGCATACGGATCGATACGCGAGAGCCGTTGCTCGCCGTTGACAATCAAGTACCGGTATTCGTCGCCGACCTTGGCTTCCGCGACTTCGCCGTACCAGACGCCGTTGTCTTCTTTCACGAGCGGATGCCGTTGTTCGTCAAAGGCGTTGAAGTCGCCCATGACAAAGACCGCCTCGGCGTGCGGCGCCCAGACGCGAAACGCCACGCCCTGTTCAAACGGTAGCGCGCCCATCCCTTGTTGTCGCGTCGCGGTAATCGCCGAAGCCATGGTCAGCCATCCTTTCTGAGTACGTTGGTGCAGCGCGCCGTTGAGCCTAGCACTGGCGTCGGGCGCGAGCAAATAATTCTGACGTTCCGGAAACCACGGTGGACGATCTCGCGCCAATTGGCCGTAGATTTGGCCCATCGCGTGTGTGAATTGCGGCCATCACGACCTTCCGGCTAGCTCATTTCATTTGCGATGCCAAGGACCACAAGAATTCTGGCCAAACTGGGCTGGAGCTGCTTGCGGCTAAAATTTTGGCCTATTTTCGCCGCTGGCCGTTGCGGAACCGCCCGGCCCCATTAGAATACGCTCGACATGGACTTTGACGCGGTTCCCTCAGGCTGAAGGACATTCCCCCATGGGCAGGCAGTGGTTGCAGGGACTCGTCGTGGCGCTGGTGATGACGGCGCCCGCGTATTCAGCGGACCTGGCGGCCGCCATCGAGGCGGTACAACGCGTGGGCCATCTGGGGGCCGGGAACACGTCGGCTCAACAGTCCTGGCCAGCACTGGCCGCAGCCACGCCGGAGGAATTGCCGGTGCTGCTGGAAGCCCTGGACGACAGCAACCCGCTGGCGGCCAATTGGTTGCGCGCCGCGGTGGACGCTGTCTGCGAACGCACCATCGCCAAAGGAGACAAGCTGCCTGCCGCCGCGCTGGAGAAATTCACGCTCGATACCAGCCACGCGCCGCGCGCTCGCCGGCTGGCGTATGAATGGCTTGCGAAAGCCGACCCCACGGCCAGCGACCGTCTGATCCCCGGCATGCTGAACGACCCCAGCGTGGAATTCCGCCGGGACGCCGTGGCCCGCCTGCTCGATGCGGCCGGCCAGGAAACGGACGCGGAAAAGTTGAAGCCGTTGTATCGCACCGCGCTGGGCGGCGCGCGCGACTTGGACCAGGTGCAAGCCATCGCCGGCAAGCTCAAAGAGTTGGGCGACGAAGTCGATCTCTCCCGCCACTTTGGTTTCTTGTTCGCCTGGAGTGTGATCGGCCCGTTCGACAACGTCGGCGGAAAAGGTTTCGCCACGGCGTATCCACCGGAGCAGGGCATCGATTACAGAGCGGAGTATCCCGGCAAGACCGGTCTCGCCCGCTGGCAGCCGCACACGACAGTCGACCCGATGGGTGGCGTCGACGTGAACACGATTCTCGCCAAAGAAAAGGGCGTCGCCGCCTACCTCGCCACCGAGTTCATCTGCGAGTCGGGCCAGGACGTCGATTTTCGCTGGGGCACCATGAACGCCACGAAGCTGTGGCTGAACGGCGAAGTACTAGCCGAGCACGAAGTGTATCACTCGGGCGAAGATCTGGACCAATATATTGCTCGCGGCCATTTGAAGCCCGGCAAGAACATCATTTTGATGAAGGTCTGCCAGAACGAGCAGACCGAGAATTGGGCTGACAGTTGGAAAGTCTCACTGCGCGTCTGCGACGAGACCGGCACGGCGATTCTCTCCAGCGATCGCCCCGAAAAGAGTCCCACGCAACCTGCGGACGCAACGCCCAGCAAGCTGTAACGCGGCGAGTTCAATCAATTCCCTTGAAGTCGATCACTATGCGTTCTTCAATCACGATTCGTTCGCTTTCGCTCCTTGGCTGTGCCTGCTTCGCCATGACCTGCATGGCGGCCGACTGGCGGCAATTCCGCGGCACCGACAACAACAGTGTGGCCGGCGATGTACAACTCCCGTTGTCGTGGAGCGATACCGAAAACGTCGCCTGGAAGGTCCCGCTCCCGGCGCGCGGCGTATCGAGCCCGATCGTCGTGGGCAATAACGTAATCGTCACATCGTCGTCGGGCTTCAAGCAGGATCGCCTCTGCGTCAGTTGCTATGACGCGAAGACCGGCGCGCAGCGCTGGCAGCGCGAGTTTTGGGCGACGGGGCGCACGCTCTGCCATCCCACGAGCTCCAATGCCGCGCCGACTCCGGCCAGCGACGGCGAGCGGATCTTCGCCTTCTTTTCGTCAAACGATTTGATCTGCCTGGACCTGGACGGCAACTTGCTTTGGTTGCGCGGGCTAACGTACGATTTCCCCACGGCGGCGAACGACGTCGGCATGGCTTCGTCCCCCGTCGTGGCGGACGGTACCGTCGTCGTGCAGATGGAATGCGAAGGCAATTCCTTTGCCGCCGGCATCAATGCCTTGACCGGCGAGACGCGTTGGCAATCGCCACGTCCGGCGGAGCAGAACTGGACGTCGCCAATCGTCTGGCGCGGCGGCAACGCCGGCCAGGATTTGGTGCTGTTGCAATCCGGCGATCGCCTCACCGCGCATGATCCGATGTCCGGCGAAGTGGTCTGGGAGTACGCGGCCGATTGCGCCGGCATTGCCTCGTCGTTGGCGATTGGCGATACCGTCTATGTTCCCGCCGGCGGCATGACAGCCCTCAAATTCCCCGAACCAGGCAAGCCCGAGGCCGTCTGGCAAGAAAACAAACTGAGTTCGGGCAATGCGAGCGCAGTAGTGCACGACGGCAAGCTCTACGTGCTGAATAGTGCGGGCGCATTGACCTGTGGCGACGCCTCGACCGGCGCGGTCGTTTGGCGCGGACGACTGAAGGGTTCCTTCTGGGCCACTCCGGTGCTGGCGGGCAATCATCTTTATTGCGTGAACCAGGAAGGTCTCGCGCAGGTGTTGGACCTGGGAGCGGAAGGGAAGATCATTGCCGAGATTTCCTTCGGCGAACCGGTCATGGGGACGCCGGCAGTCGCGCACAACGCGCTCTACGTCCGGACCGACGGCAAGTTATGGAAGATTGAAAAAAGCGGTCAGTAAGCAGCGTTGCTTGTGTTGCCCTGCTCTTGAACCGCGTCGGCCGTATGGATTACCTCGCCATTGCCCTGGCAGTCGTCTGGTTTTTGTATTGCCTGGGGGTGCTACGGAATCTCTTTTGGTCGCCGACGCTGCCGCCGCGCAGCGCGCTGCCGGCGCCAACAACGCCTTATCCCGTGTCGATCGTCCTAGCCGGGCGCGACGAGGGACGCCGGATCGAACAGACCGTGCGCCGGCTCTTCGCCCAATGCGACGTGGAGTTGCAAATCATCGTCGTCGACGATCGTTCGCGCGACGATACGCCGCAGGTGTTGGCGCGATTGAGCGCGGAGTTTCCGGAACTGGAAGCCGTGCGCATTGAAACACTGCCGCCGTGCTGGCTGGGCAAGACGCACGCCTGCCACGTCGGCTCGCTACGGGCGCGGCATCCGTGGATCTTGTTCAGCGACGCCGATTGCCACATGAGTGACGATCTCGTCGCCCGGGCGATTGGCATGGCGGAGCGCGAACGCGCCGACCACTTGGCGTTGTTCCCCGGCATCGACGCGCAAGGCGCGATCACCCGCGCCGCGGTCGTGGCTTGGACGCAGTACTTAATTCTGTATGCCCCCGCGTCGCGCATCAATCGAGACCGCGGCCGCGCGGCGATGGGCGTCGGCGCGTTCAATTTGCTCAAGACCTCGACCTACCGCGCCATCGGCGGGCACGTGCCGTTGCGGATGGAAGTGCTGGACGATGTGAAACTCGGCGTGATGGTCCGCCGCGACGGTTATCGCGAACGCGTCTACGGCGCGATGCACGAGTTGGAAGCCGAATGGGCCGGCAGCATCGGGCAGATGATTCGCAACCTGGAGAAGAACTGGTTCGCGGGCGTCGACTATAGCCTGCTGCGCGCCGTCCCGCTGATCTTGATGTTGCTCACGTTCTGGGGCGGCGCGATCACCGCTCCGCTGTGGTCGTCGCACTACGGTTGGTGGACGTTCGCGGCGTTGTGCAGCACCGCGATTCCCGGCGCGTTTTACATGCGCCGTTCCGGCTGGCCGCTTTGGACGGCGGCCCTGGTGCCAATCTGCCACCTGGCGTTTTCGTTGGCCGGCATCAATTCCACCTGGAAAACGATGCGGCAAGGGGGCGTCCGCTGGCGCGACACGTTCTATCCGTTGGCGGAATTGAAACAGGGCATCGTTCGCTTTGAAAAACCGCCGGCATAGCATGCGCTACGCGTGAATCGCCTGATTGCTGACGGCGAGTGCGGCTTCCTTGATCGCTTCTGAGAGCGTCGGGTGCGCGTGCGACGTGCGGGCGATATCTTCGGCCGTGGCGCCGAACTCCATCGCGGCAGCGCCTTCAGCGATGAGATCGCCGGCCCGCGCTCCGAGGATGTGGATACCGAGGACGCGGTCAGTTTCGGCGTGCGCTAGGATCTTCACGAAACCGTCGACTTCGTCGAGCGTTCGCGCGCGGCCGTTGGCGCGGAAGGCGAAACGGCCCTTACGATACGGAATGTTCGCCGCGACGAGTTGTTCCTCAGTCTGGCCGACGGCGGCGATTTCCGGATGCGTGTAGACGACCGCGGGGATGGCGTCGTAATTCACGTGCCCGTAGCCGGTCGTGATCAAGTCCGCGCAGGCGACCCCTTCTTCTTCGGCCTTGTGGGCCAGCATCGGCCCGCGGATCACATCGCCGATCGCGTACACGCCGGGCGCCGAGGTCTCGAAATGCTCGTTCACAGGGATGCGGCCCTTGTCGTCCAGCTGCACGCCAATCGTTTCCAGGCCTAGTCCGTCCGTGTTCGGTCGGCGACCGACGGCGAGCAACACGCGATCGCAATGAATTGGCTCAGCGTCGGCGCATTCGACCACGCAGCCATCTCCGTCGCGGCGCGCGGCGGTCACCTTGCGGCTGAGTTGAAAATCAAAGCCCTGCTTCTTGAAAAGTTTGTGCGCCTCGCCGGCGACTTCGGCGTCGATGCCGGGCAAGATGCGGTCGAGGTATTCGACCACCGTGACCTGGGAACCGAGTCGGAGCCAGACGGAGCCAAGTTCCATGCCGATGTAGCCGGCGCCGATGACGACAAGATGCTTCGGCACTTCGGCAAACGCCAGGCCTTCGTTGCTCGTGCCGATGCGATCGCCGTCGAGTTCCACCCCCTTGAGCGGCGCGACGTTGCTGCCGGTGGCGATGATGATTTTTGGCGCGGCGAGCGTCGTCTTGCCCGTCGGTCCTTCGACATCGACCACGCCCGGTTGCACGAACCGCCCAAGGCCCTCGAACCGCTCGATCTTGTTCTTCTTGAACAGCGCGTCGATCCCCTTGGTGTTGATCGACACGACCTGTTCCTTGCGGGCCAGCATCGCGGCCAGATCGAGCTCCACGCCTGCCAGCTTGACGCCGTGACGTTCCAGCCCGGCCTTCGCTTTTGCGAAGTGCTCGCTGGATTCCAGCATCGCCTTGCTGGGAATGCAGCCGACCCGCAGACAGGTGCCGCCCAACACGGCGTTCTTGTCGACGCAGGCGACGTTCAATCCACGTTGCGCGGCGCGAATCGCCGCGACATAGCCGCCGGGGCCGCCGCCAATCACGATCACATCAAAGGACTTGGAGGTCATGAGCTTTTTTTTGGTTCACCACGGAGAGCACGGAGGTCACGGTGCGAGGACGTGGGGCGCGCCTACAACGTGTTGCGCCTATTGAATATAGGTCGCCGGGATTGGGGAAGTGGGGCGCGCCGGCAACGTTGGCGTCGAAACAGGTCCACTAGCCCGTTGCGCCCGCAAGGGAGAGAGGACGCCGCCGAGTGATCTAAGCTGAAGGTCTCAGCAGCATCGCCAACAACACGAAGAACACGCACCGTAATTGCGATGGCGCATGGACGCTTGACAAGCGCCGCTCAATATGTCACCTTTTAGTTACCTATGGGCCGGCCCGATCAAATCGACGAGGTCTTCGCGGCGCTCGCGCATGCGGCGCGGCGGAAGATTCTGGACGTGGTGAAAGAACAGCCGGGCTGCGGCGTGCATGACGTTTGCGATCATTTCGAAATGACCCGCATCGGCGTGATGAAGCATCTGCGGATTCTGGAACAGGCGAACCTGATTACTTCCGAAAAACATGGTCGGGTGCGGCGACTTTATTTCAATGCTGTGCCGATCCAGATGATTTACGACCGCTGGACGACGGAGTTCAGCGCTTATTGGGCGGCTGGTTTAACGCGCATCAAATACCGTATTGAGTCAGCCCGCGGTAACGATGCGACGCGCAAGCCGGCCGCCCGGCAAAACCCCGAGAAGCGAAAGCGACGTCATGGCTGAGCGCGAGCCGATCAAGTTCAAGATTTTCATTCGTGGCACGATCGAGCAAGTCTGGCACGAGCTCACCAAAACCGGCGAGCCGCAGCAATGCTTCTTCAACAACGTGCTGCACACGACCGGCTTGAAAGTCGGCGCCCCGATTCGCATGCGCTCCCCAAATGGCAAGTACACGGCAGTCGTTGGCGAGGTGCTGGAGTTCGATCCTCCGCACCGCTATGTGACGTCGTTTCGCTTCACCAACTACGACGACCCGCCCTGTAAGGTGATCCACGAATTGAAGGAAGTCCCCGGCGGCGTGGAATACTGCCTGACGGTGGAGAAGGTCCCGGCCGGCACAAAGACCGAACACGACATGGCCCGGGGCGGCACGCTGATCATCAACACGCTGAAGGCGATGGTTGAAAACGGCCGCCCTTCCTTCGGCACTCGGATGCTGTTTGTACTGTTCAAGGTTTTAGGTCCGGTCACGCCGAAACGATGTCGATCGGAACACTGGCCGCTGTAGGGTGGCAAACACAATCCTAACATCTGTCTTTCTTCCCTCCAGCTCGTCCCCCGTTTATAGTCTCCGGTTGACGGCGCCCGGTTCTTCAGTCCGGGCGGCGGGAACAGATTTGTCGCGTCCACAACAGGGTCGCCTGGGCGGGCCTCGCGCGCTTGCCATGGGCAGGGGAGGAGCAGGCTATGTCGCGTTCACGTCTGGCTGGATTGCGCTCGCGTCGCGCTCGTCGTCGCTTTCAGCTTGAACCCTTGGAAGATCGCCGACTGTTGCATGGCGATTTCGATCTGCTTGTCTTTTCCAAGACCGCCGCCTTCCGGCACGATTCCATCGACGAAGGCATCGCGGCGATTCAGGCGCTGTCCGTGGAACATGAATTCAACGTCACCACGTCCGAGGATGCGGCGATCTTCAACGACGTTGATCTAGCGCCGTTCGAGGCCGTCGTATTTCTCAGTACGACGGGCGACGTTCTGAATGCGACGCAGCAAGCCGCTTTCGAGCGCTACGTGCAGGCCGGCGGCGGGTACATCGGCGTGCATGCCGCGGCGGATACCGAATATGGCTGGGCGTGGTATGGCGAACTGGTCGGCGCATACTTTCAAAGCCATCCGCCCGGGACGACGAGCGCCACGGTGCGCGTGCTGGACTCGGTGCATCCGTCGACGGTCGAGTTGCCGGCGGAATGGGTGCGCACCGACGAGTGGTACAACTACTCGTCGAACCCTCGCGGCGACGTGCATGTGTTGATGACGCTCGACGAATCGAGCTACGCGGGCGGCACGATGGGCGCCGATCATCCGATCTCTTGGTGCCACGAGCACGACGGCGGCCGCTCATGGTACACGGGCCTCGGGCACACGTCGGCGTCGTATAGTGAACCGAACTATCGGCAGCATCTGCTGGGCGGCATCGAGTGGGCGGCCGGCGCCGTGGAAGGAGATTGCGGCGCCACGATCGAGAGCAACTACGAGAAGGTGGTGCTCGACAGCAACACGAACAATCCGATGGAGTTGGCCGTGGCCAACGACGGCCGCGTATTCTTCGTCGAGCGCGGCGGCGATGTGAAGGTCTACCAGCCAGAAAGCGGCGCCACCGCTACGCTCGGCCACATCAACGTCTTCACTGGTAACGAAGACGGGTTGCTCGGCATCGCTCTGGATCCGAATTTCGACGGCAATCAGTGGATTTATGTCTTTTATTCGCCCCCGGGGGCGATCGCCAGGCAGCACGTGTCCCGCTTCACGTTGGTGGGCAATCAACTGAATCTGGCGAGCGAGGAAGTGCTGCTGGAAATCCCCACGCAGCGCGCACAGTGCTGCCATTCGGCTGGCTCGCTGACGTTCGGTCCCGACGGCACGCTGTATATTTCGACGGGCGACAACACAAACCCGTTTGAATCGGACGGGTTCGCGCCGATCGACGAGCGTCCGGGACGCTCTCCTTGGGACGCGCAGAAAAGCTCGGGCAATCGCAACGACCTGCGCGGAAAAATTCTGCGCATCAAACCGACGGACGACGGCGGCTACACGATCCCCGATGGGAACCTCTTCCCGGCCGACGGCTCGAATGGTCGCCCCGAGGTGTATGTGATGGGGAACCGGAACCCGTTCCGCATCGCGGTAGATTCGGAGACCGGTTGGCTCTATTGGGGCGAAGTCGGCCCCGACGCAAACAACCCGAACTCCAATCGCGGTCCGCAAGGCTACGACGAGTTCAATCAAGCGCGTGGGGCGGGCAACTACGGGTGGCCGCTGTTCGTCGGCGACAACCAGGCGTACCGCGAATACGATTTTGCGACCGGCGTTTCCGGTCCGGCGTTCAATCCGGCCGCGCCGCTGAACAACTCGCCGAACAACACGGGCTCGCAGCAGCTTCCCGCGGCGCAGCCGGCCTGGATCTGGTATCCCTATGGCGCTTCGACACAGTTCCCGGAGCTTGGTTCCGGCGGGCGGACCGCGATGGGCGGGCCGACCTATCACTTCGATGCGGAATTGGAATCGGATCGCAAGCTGCCCGGCTATTACGACGACACGGTGTTCATCTACGAGTGGTCGCGCAATTGGATCAAAGAGGTCAAGCTCGACGACGCCGGCAACGTACTGGCGATCAACCCGTTCCTGCCCAGCATGGACCTGCGGCGTCCGATGGACATGACAATCGGTCCTGACGGAGCCATCTACATGATCGAATGGGGGACCGGCTTCGGCGGCAACAACGCCGACTCGCAGTTGATCCGCATCGATTACTTGCGCAACAATCGCCCGCCGATCGCCGTGGCAAGTTCTGACGTCGGCGCGGGCCCGGTGCCGCTCGAAGTGCATTTCTCGAGCGCCGGCTCGGGCGACGGCGTTGGTGGCCCCGTGACATTCGCCTGGGATTTCACCACGGACGGCGTGATTGACTCGACCGAGCCAAATCCAACTTTCACGTACACCGTAGCTGGGAACTATACCGCGACGCTCGCGGTGACCGATCTAGACGGGAACACGGTCCTCGCGACGGTGCCGATTGCGGCCGGCAATTCGGCGCCGGTGGTGACCTTGATCGCGCCCGGTAGCGGTTTGATTTATGACTGGGGCGATCTGATTTCGTATCGGGTGCAGGTGTACGACGTCGAGGACGGCAACACCGAGGACGGCGGCATTGATTGCGGCGACGTCGTCGTGCAACTCTTTCAAGGACACGACACGCACTCGCATCCCTTGGAGGAATACACCGGCTGCATCGGGACGATTCAAGCGCCGGCCGGGCATGGCGGCAACGGGGACGACTTGTTCCTCGTCGTAGAAGCCCGCTACACCGACCGAGGCGCACCGGGCGTGGGTTCGTTTACCGCGCGGCAAGCGGCCGTCTTGCAACCGCGGCGGATTGAGGCCGAACACTTCGATTCTGCGTTCGGCGTCCAGGTGGAGGCCACGTCGGATCGCGGTGGGGGCGGCGAAAACGTCGGTTTTATTGATAACCAGGACTACCTGGTCCTGCGGCCAATGGATCTGACCAACGTGGATGCATTGCGGTTTCGCGTGGCGTCGGCCGGTCCCGGCGGGACGATCGAAGTGCGGGCTTCGCAGGGAGGGCCGCTGCTCGCCACGGCCATTGTTACGCCAACAGGTGACTGGCAAGTGTTTAAGAACGTCACCGTGCCCATTGAGCCGTTGTTGGGCGTCAGGTCGCTGGTGCTGACCTTCCGCGGCACGGAACCCTCGCTGTTCAATCTCAACTGGATCGACTTCCTCCGCCGCGACGATACGCGGCCCACCGCGATGGACGACGCGTATGTTGTGCCGAATCATCAGGACTTCGTCGTCGGCGGATTGGGCGTCCTCGGCAATGACTTCGACGGCCAGCTCGATCCGCTTCGGGCGCGCGTCGTTGCACAGCCGGATCATGGTTTCGTGGAGTTGAACTCCGACGGCTCGTTCACGTATACGCCGCAGAACGAGTACCTCGGCCCGGCGAGTTTCAGCTACGTGGCGGAACAAGGCGCGCCGACCACGGTGGTGCCACTCGGCTCGACGTGGCGCTACTTGGACAACGGCAGCAACCAAGGAACGGCCTGGCGCGCGAAGGAGTTCGATGACGACGCCTGGGCGACCGGCGCGGGCCAGTTCGGCTACGGAGACGGTGACGAAACCACCACGGTCGGTTTCGGCCCAAACTCCGGGCAGAAGTACATCACGACGTATTTCCGGCATACGTTCCAGGTGGACGATCCGGACAAGTACGCTTCGCTCAAGCTTCGCATTCTAAGCGACGACGGCGCCGGCGTATTCGTGAATGGCGAGCTCGTCGGCTATTGGAACCTTACCGAAGGCGCACCGTTCAATGGCGGCGCCGGCGTCGTCATCGGCGATAGCAGCGAAGAAGCGTTCATCGAATTCACCATCGACCCAACCGACCTGGTCGCGGGCGAGAACGTGTTGGCCGTGGAAATCCATCAATTCAACGGTCAAAGCACCGACCTCAGCTTCGACCTGGAGCTGATCGGCGTTTTGCAATCGGAAGTGACGACGGTGCAGCTTGACCTGCGTGTGCCGTTGATCGGCGATACGAACAACGACAACGTGGTCAACATTGTCGACTTGAACAACGTCCGGAATAACTTCGGCGGCGAAGGGCTCGGCGATACGGACGGCGATAGCGACGTGGACATCACGGACTTGAACAACGTTCGCAACCATTTCGGCGCGTTCGGCCCTGCGGGGTTGGTGGCCGCGACGCGCATTTCGGGGCGCGGAACAATCGCGGACGAACGCGATGCGTTCGCGACGCGCGACGGCAACTCCGTGCGCGATCTGGTGTTCACCATGCGCCCGCGCAAGCAGCGAGAACTGAGGTTGCCGCCGCTTGCTGGCCGTTGGGACGCCGGCCTACTGGAGTGGCTCGACGAGCAGTCATAGGACACCGTCCATTTTCGCGCCATCGTCTCCTTTCGCTCCGCGAAAGGGCGGTTCCTTTCGCGGAGCGAAAGGAGACTGTGGGGTGCAAATCGCCGCGTTTTCTGACCTAGACTTCCGTGGCTGTGAAACTCGCCTCATCGCTTCCCGGAGGATATTGGTTATGTCACGTTCCATTCTGACGCGCCGTCAATGCCTCGGCGCCGGCGCGGCCGTCGCCGTGGCTGCTTCGTGTTCCGCTCGATTGCAGGCGGACGAAAGCTCCGCGTCGGTCGAACCATTTCCCACGACCGCGGAGGAGGCCCTAACTCGGCTGAGGGATGGGAATCGGCGATTCATTTCCGGTACCGCCAGGCATCCGCACGCGGAGTTAGCCTGGCGGCGCGATTTGGAGCAAACGCAGAAGCCGTTCGCCACGGTGTTGAGTTGCAGCGATTCCCGCGTGCCACCGGAATTGCTGTTCGACCAGGGCTTCGGCGACTTGTTCGTGATTCGGGTCGCCGGGCATGTGATCGATCCCTCGACGCTCGGCAGCCTGCAATACGCCCTCGTGCATTTGAAGACGCCGCTGTTCTTAGTCTTAGGACACGAGCATTGCGGGGCAGTGACCGCCGCAGTGCAGGCGCTATTGGGCGAGCACCAGGAGCCGGCAAAGATTCAGGCCTTGGTCGATATGGTCGAGCCGGGGCTCGAAAAAATGGACCTGCATGGCGAGCGCGACGCCGTCGTGCGCCAGGCCGTGGCGGCGAACGTCCGCTGGACGCTGCGGCAACTCACGGACATTGTCCAAGATTCCACGCAACTCGCCGGCGCGGTCTATGAACTCGATCGCGGCGAAGTGGAAATGTTGACCTAAGGAGAATTGAAAGCAGGGCGTCGGCTGCCACTTGCTATCGCCGTTGGGGCGCATCATTCTTACGTCTTTCCCCTCGCGTGGATTCGTAAGAGAGAAATGATGCGCCCCCTATGCTTTCTGATCGTGTTGCTCGGCGTGTTGCTTCAGCATGGCGTGGCTGCGCCTCCCAACATCGTGTTCATCGTCGCCGACGATCTCGGCGTGAACGATTTGCGCTGCTACGGTCGCGAGGACCACGCCACGCCGCGGCTCGACGCCCTGGCGGCACAAGGCGTGCGATTCACGTCGGCCTATTGCGCCCAGCCGATTTGCTCCGCGTCCCGCGCGGCGCTGATGACAGGCAAATCGCCCGCGGAACTGCATCTCACCACGTACTTGCCGGGGCGACCGGACGCTCCCAGCCAGTTACTGTTACACCCGCCGATCGAAAAGCAACTGCCGCTGGCCGAGGTGACGATCGCGGAGACGCTCAAGGCGGCCGGCTATGCGACGGCCTGCATCGGCAAATGGCACTTGGGCGACGCTGGGTTTTCGCCGCGTGAGCAGGGCTTTGACGTGTACTTTCCTGGCCACGCGAAGACTGAGCCGTCTTCGACGGAAGGGGGTAAAGGGGAATTCGAGTTGGCGATGGCGGCCGTCGGATTTATCAAAGCTAATCGCGACCGGCAGTTCTTTCTGTACGTGGCACACAACAATCCACACATTCCGCTCGCCGCGCAACCAGAGCGCGTGGAGAAATTCGCGGGCGCGTTCAATCCCACGTACGCGGCGATGATCGAAACGCTCGACGAATCGGTTGGGCAGATCGTCGATTGCATCGATGAATTCGGACTCGGCGAGCAAACATTGATCGTGTTCACTTCCGACAACGGCGGCCTCCACGTGCCCGAGGGAGAACTCACGCCCGCCACGCACAACACGCCGTTCCGGGCCGGTAAGGGCTATCTCTGCGAGGGCGGGCTGCGCATTCCGCTCGTAGCGCGCTGGACGGAGTCGATTCCCGCCGGCGCAGTCGTCGATGCGCCAACGATTAACTCCGATTGGCCAGCGACGTTGGCAAGTTTCGCCTCGTCTGGGAATGCTCCAACGTCACTTACATCGATGTTGCGAGGCGAGCAAGCTTCCTCGCCGCAGACTTTCTACTGGCACTTCCCACACTATACGAACCAGGGCGGTCGACCCGGCGGCGCGATTCGTGACGGGGATTGGAAGCTCATCGAGCATTACGAGGACGGCCGCTGCGAGCTGTTTGATCTCGTGAAGGATCCCGCCGAACGCCACGACGTCGGTGCGGAGCATCCCGAGCGCGTCGCGGAATTGCGCGGCAAATTGGAAGCCTGGCGGCGCGCCAGCAATGTCCAGCAGAACGTCGTGAATCCGGCGTTTGAACTAGCGCGTTGGCGTGCGATCTACGAGGAGTTCGATACATCTGCGGAGCGCGCGGCGGATTCGTTCACTGCAGTTCGCGGCGACTGGACCACCTGGAGGAAACGCATGAAAGCGTCGACCGATCGACGGCGCGATTCCGACTCGCCGACCGGCGCGGTCATCCTCCACGCGCGCGACGCCACGGTGCATGGCGAGAAGCTGCGCTACGAACCGGAAGCCCACAAAGACACGCTGGGCTACTGGGTGAATCCCAACGACTGGGCGGAATGGCAATTCACCGCCCCCGTGTCGGGCGATTACGACGTCGAAGTCCTGCAAGGCTGCGGCGCCGGCAGTGGCGGTGCAGAGGTGGAGCTGCGTTGCGGCGAACAGGTGGTTCGGTTTACGGTCGAAGAGACCGGTCATTTTCAGCGGTTTATCCCGCGCGGCGTGGGACGACTGACGCTGCCGTCCGACCGCTCTTCGACCCTGGAAGTCAGGGCCGTCAAGAAACCGAACGCCGCCGTGATGGACCTGCGGCGGATCACGCTGCGGGGAGTCGACGCCGCTGCGCCGGAGTAGGCCGGAAATAGGCCTCCTCACCAGAATCTGTGGGTGAATTCCGGCTCGGGTAGGCGTCCGAGGTTGTGATAGAGGGCGGTTTCAATGGCTTCGTAGGTGCGGAAGCCGTACGATTTTCTGGTGGTCAGTTTTACTTT
>Ga0163153_10003559_pt1 | contig 20629 bp, 19 predicted proteins | sample OliLakLV19MP6IB1_FD_148629 | JGI IMG/M metagenome (GOLD analysis project Ga0163153, IMG submission 148629) | Freshwater microbial mat bacterial communities from Lake Vanda, McMurdo Dry Valleys, Antarctica - Oligotrophic Lake LV.19.MP6.IB-1 | ecosystem: Environmental > Aquatic > Freshwater >...
CCTCAGGGGTTCATAGCAGCCACCAACTGGAATCGGGCAGGGTAGGTTTCTCGCCTGCGGGCACGCGAGATAACAATGCGCCCTGACTCCAGCGGCTCGCGCATCACTTCCAGCACATGGCGGCTGAACTCGGGTAGTTCATCAAGAAACAGTACGCCCTGATGTGCCAATGAAATCTCGCCCGGCATGGGCAAACTGCCACCACCCACCAGGGCGATGGCGCTGGCGGTGTGGTGCGGGGCGCGAAACGGTCTTTGTCGCCAGCGGCTGATATCAAGGCCCGACCGACTGATGGAAGCAATGGCAGCTACCTCTATTGCTTCTGAATCCTGCATGAGTGGCAAAATGCCGGGTAAGCGTGAGGCCAGCATGGTTTTCCCGGTTCCAGGGCTGCCGGTAAGCAACAGGTTGTGCCCGCCAGCAGCAGCAATTTCCAATGCGCGCCGGGCCCGGAATTGGCCATACACGTCGCCGAGATCAGCCACTGCCGGCTGATTGATTTGCGGCGGTTCCTTTACCGATGGCAGCGGCTCCCGCCCAGTGATCCATGCAATGACATCCATCAGATGAGCTGCATGCAGATGCCTATTTCCGCGCACCAACCCGGCCTCACCGGCATTCGCTGTGGGGAGCACCAGCACGCGCTTGGCCTGGTGACATTGCAACGCAGCAGGCAGGATACCGCGCACCGGGTTGAGCGTGCCGCTGAGTGATAACTCGCCAATAAATTCGCAGGTTTTGAGTTTCTTGTCTGGGATCTGTTGTGATGCTGCCAATATGCCGAGTGCAATCGGCAGATCAAAGCGGCTGCCTTCCTTGGGCAAATCAGCGGGCGTCAATGATATGGTTACATTGCTTTGCGGAAACTCAAACCTGGCATTAAGCAGAGCAGCCTTCACCCGATCGCGCGACTCTCGAACCGCAGTTTCCGGAAGCCCGACAATCGAGGTTTTTGGCAAACCGCCACCGAGGTGAATCTCGACGATCACTTCGGGTGCTTCCACACCGGCACTGGCGCGCGAAAATACTTGTGCAAGGCCCAATTTCCGCTCCCAACTATGCTGACGTCTGATATGGCTTGGATTCTGCAGCCATTGCGCGCTCCGTTAAAGTGGAAATCTACCCGGTGTTTGTAGGTTTTTCCCTCGCCAACTGAACAGAAACTGGTGGGTGTCAAACCAGTTGAAAGGTTAGAAGGACGAGGTCGAGCTGGGTAATTCATTGTGGAGTCATTCAGGCCGAGATTTGCATGTCACCCCCGAGAAGTCGGCTATGATAATTGCCAGAAATCCGATTGCTGCGGGGAGTTGGGATGAATCTCGAAATCTGGGAACTGCTGAGCTACGTCGTCACTGTTGTCGGCCTGCCTTTGGCCATCGTGGTGTTTGCGCTGGAGCAACGCAAAGAGCGCCTGAACGAGCAGGATACGGTTTACGAGTCCATCTCCGAGAAGTACCAGGAGTTTTTGCGCGTGGTGTTGGAACACCCCGATCTGCACCTGTTTTCCATGGGCAAAACTCCTGCGCTGACCGATGAGCAAATCGAGCGCATGATGGTGATTTTCAGCATGTTGATCGCCTTGTTCGAACGCGCCTACGTGTTGATGTACGACGACAAATTAAAAGGCGATCGTTTACGCCGCTGGCGCTCTTGGGAGGACTACATGCACGAGTGGTGTGCGCGTGAAGATTTCCGCGATACCTTTGATACCCTGTTGCTCGGTGAAGACCCGGATTTCGTTAAATACATCCGGGCACTGGCAGCGAACCACGAGGCCCAGGCGCTGAACAAGCTCAAATGACGACTGTTCAATATTTTTCGGACGAACATCTGGAGCAATGTCGCGAGTTGAGCACGGACCAAATTCTGCAATTTTTAAATGACTTCCAACAGCTACATAGCAGGCAGAAATCCAAAACAAAGTTGATCAGCATTAAGGTTCCGGAAGACTTGTCGGGGGCTTTTCGGACCAAGGCCGAACGTGCAAAAGTGCCCTATCAAACACAAATCAAGAAGCTGATGAAACATTGGGTACTTGAATAGCGATTGGTAATTTCTCAGCTTTCGGCCTGGCGGACCCGAATATGGCATAATTTCAGAACATATTCCATAGTCCACATTAAACCTTGGCTGCTGTGGGTGACAAATCTTTATTTATGCCGTCTGGCAGCCGCCACGATCGGCTTGTCGCAGCTCACTCGTTTTGATCTATCCCCGGTGCTATATTCCGCCTGTCTTCCATGGAGGGTCGCAGATGAAAAAGTCGTTCCTGATGTTGATCTCAGTGCCATTGCTGGTTGCGGGTTCATTCGTGAGCCAGGCCGCCAGTGCCGACGATCTGACCACGGCAACCATAATCCACTACGAAGCGGTGGGTGTGGTTTCCGAAAAGCACGTACAAATCCCTCCCACTGACGCCGATCTCTATGCGGACATTAGCGACAAAGTCAGCCTGTCTTTCGACTGGAACAAGGATAAGAACGAATTTGTCGGTACTCCAGAGTTCAAGAATTACCCTGGCACCGCCACCAATCTGATGGGCATGGATGAAAAGTGCCCTACCGGCAAGATCAATGGCGCCTACGAGCATTTCGATATCGTCGAGGTGAAGCCTGGCTTTGACGGCGGTATCGAATTGATCGGCAAGCGAATTCACCCCGAGACTCAGGTGGCCGAATCCTGCGGCGCCGGGCTGCGTACCTATCCGGGCAAGGAAGTGCCGGTCACCGAATACACGGTGCCACTTGACCCGGCGATGCTGATGCTCATGGCCATGATGCCGGCCGATGGCCCCATTACCGCTTCAGCGGATGGCAAGTCGCTGATCATGAAAACCCTGAACGATGGTTGGGTTTGGACATACACACCTTCGGTCAAGTAGCAGAGAGCTGACGGCTGAGCGCGATCAGCTTTCAAAACCATCGGCAAAGATTCCGGGTGAGGGAGGTGTTGATCGTACACACTCCCAGGTCTCGGCAATACGCGGACCGGTGTCGATCACCTCAAAATCCACGATGTCCACCTCCAGTGCATTGGGCGTTTGATAGAACACCCGCGAGTCGACCTGATGCCTATTGATTGTGTTTTTTGCAGATAATGCTGGCAAGTGGTGTGGTTGAACAAGGAATGGAGTTGATGATGAAATCAAATCTGTGCAAATGTGCGATCGTTTTGATTTCGATGCTTGCAGTCGACGCACTCAGCGCCGATGCAGCCGATTTGATTTTCCTTGGTGGAAACATCATCACTGTGGATGATGCCACCGAAGCTGCAGAAGCGGTGGCCGTCAAGGATGGCAAGATTCTGGCAGTGGGTGATCGGAAGACGATCATGGGCCTGAAATCCGCCTCCACTCAGGTGATTGAACTGGGACAAAATGCTTTGCTACCGGGTTTTATTGATGCGCATGGGCATGCCGCTACGCAAAGCAAATTGCTGAACTTTGCTGATTTGTCACCACCGCCGGTGGGCCAGGTCAACAATCTGGCTGATGTAGCTCAGGTCCTGCAACAATACCTGGTTGAGTATCAAACCCCGGCAGGACAGTGGGTGGTTGGTTTTGGCTACGATGATTCCCTGCTGGCCGAAGGCCGACACCCTACCCGTGATGAACTGGATGCCGTTTCAACCGACCACCCCATATTGCTGTTGCATGCTTCTGGGCATCTGGGTGTAGCCAATTCGGCGGCGCTTGCGTTGGTGGGCATAAACGCAGAGTCGAAAGATCCGCCCGGCGGGGTGATCCGCCGCCGTGAGAATTCCAGCGAACCCGATGGTGTGCTGGAAGAGAGCGCGGTGTTTACGGTGTATATGGCCTTGCCACAGCCGTCACTGGAAGATTCGCTGGAACAATTCGTGGTGGTGCAGACTTACTACGCCAGCCAGGGCATCACCACCGTTCAGGAAGGCGGCGCAACACCGAAGGATATAGAGGTTTTCAGGGCCGCTGCGGAGCAGAACAAACTGGTTCTCGATCTGGTGGCATATCCTCTTTGGCAGGCGGATAAAGCGGATATGCCGGAGCTTGGTGAATCAGGCATCTATTTGAACCGCTTCAAGATGGGTGGTATCAAGTTGTCGCTGGATGGATCACCGCAGGGCAAAACGGCCTACCTGAGCCAGCCTTACGCAGTTCCACCGCCAGGGCAGAGTGCGGATTATCGCGCTTATCCGTCCTATCCTCAGGAAAACGTTGATCAGGCGGTTTTCGCTGTTCTGTCCAAAAATATTCCGCTGCTGGCCCATGCCAATGGCGATGCGGCGGCAGAAATGCTGATCAAGGCGGTGGAGCGGGCTACGCAAGAGTTGTCTGTCAGCGATACTCGGGTGGTGATGATTCATGCCCAGACGGTGCGCGACGATCAACTGGATCGTATGGCCAAGCTCGGCATGGTCCCTTCGTTCTTTTCCGCCCACACGTTTTTCTGGGGTGATTGGCACCGTGAGTCGGTTCTTGGTCCGCTGCGCGCCGACCGAATCAGCCCGACCCGTTCAGCGCTGGATCGCGGCATCCGCTTCACCCTGCACAATGACGCACCGGTAACTCCGCCGGTGCCCATCGACTTGATATGGAGCACGGTGAATCGTCGTACCCGCAGCAACGACATCCTCGGCCCGGCCCAACGCGTATCTGCCTATGAGGCGATCAAGGCACTGACCATCAATGCTGCCTGGCAATACTTTGAAGAGGACAACAAGGGATCCATCACGCCCGGAAAATGGGCTGACCTGGTGGTGCTGTCGGCAAACCCCGTAACCACCGACCCCGAGAATCTGCGGGAAATCGAAGTGTTGGCCACCTGGTCGCATGGCGTGCAGGTCTTTGCGGCAGAACCGAAAGCGCCTTGAAGCTATGGAAGCTATCAGGAATTTAGCTTAAGAATCCCGCTGCGGTAATTTCCAGCCCGGCCGCACAAAGTGGCAGGTGTAGCCGTTGGGAATGCGTTCCAGGTAATCCTGGTGTTCCGGTTCGGCTTCCCAGAAATCGCTGACTGCCGTCACTTCGGTCACTACTTTGCCTGGCCAGATTCCTGACGCATCAACATCGGCGATGGTGTCTTCTGCGACTCCGCGTTGCTCTGCGCTGGTATAGAAAATAGCAGAGCGGTAACTGGCGCCCTTGTCATTACCTTGCCGGTTCATGGTGCTGGGATCGTGAATCTGGAAAAAGAACTCCAGCAAATCGCGAAAGGTGATTTTCTCCGGGTCGAAAATGATCTCGATTGCCTCGGCATGATTGCCATGGTTACGGTAGGTGGCGTTATCGACTTCACCACCGGAATAGCCCACACCGGTTGAAATCACACCGGGCATGCGGCGTATCAGTTCTTGCACGCCCCAGAAGCATCCTCCAGCCAATACTGCTCTTTCGGTTTTGTCGCTCATCAAATTCTTCCTGTTGCTAGCCGAATGGTCGAGTTCAGATATCTGGGGTCAGTGTAAGTATTTCAAAAGCCAGGCGGCAAGACTGATTGCAGCCCTTGAGGATATTATTCAGGCACGAATGCTTGTGGAGGAGCGCGCTCTGCGCGCGAGCAGAGCCGAATCGGCCGCGAAGCGGCCTCCTACAATTGACCAGACGGCTCAGGCTTCAGCTAATTCATTCACCGCCCGCCACGCCTGGTCCATGGCGATGTGTGTGTAAGCATCGGCACCTGCGTCAGAATTGGCAATGGTAATCCTGCCACAGCGTTGCCGCCCCACCACATTCGGTGCAGGCTCGGTATTCCAGTCAGCATCCTCCAAATCGGTATGATCACGCGCATAGCCATGCGGCCAGCGATTTACCGTAATGGCCAAAATGTCATCCGCCGCATTGAAACCGGCCGCGCCATAGATACCGTTTAAAACGCTGCGAATTTCACGTTCAAAATCTTCAAAACTTTGCTCCAGCAACCAGGCGCGGGTGGCCTGCTCCATGTGCGCGACGCTGGTGCCTTCCAGAACCTCAATGCCCAGGCCGGCATAAAACTGCATCACACAGGAATCCTCGGCACGCCACTCGGGGCGGTAATCGCCGACATTCACGCCGGTAACCAATTGCATGTGCTCCAAATAACTGCCGGGCAGATAAGCACTGCCCACGCCGGTTTTCTTCAGTGCTTGACCATCTTTGAGCACCACGTTGACAACCATCAGTGGTCGCTTGATGCAGAGCGCCAGAGCTTCTTTCTGTGTTTCAGGCAATTCCGGAACCAGATGACGAATAATTTGGTTGTAGCAGGCCATAACGGTGTAATCGCCGGAAACCCGGAGCACATTGCCAGCATTAACATAACTGACTGCAACACTGGGAGTACCGGCCTGTTCCGCTGGCTGGTTGGCCGCGTGGACCACGGTTGAATTCAGCCGCAGCCTGACCTTCGAACCGGCTTGGTCGAGCTTGGAATAATCCAGCCTTTGCGTGACGATGCTGTGCGCATCAGCATCTGCAGCCATGTCCGGGAAAGCCTGGGGAATCAGCGAGTGCACCAGTAATCGGCTAATGGAACTGTTGCCATCCGGGAACATGGCAATCGGGCTGTGCCGCTCGCCGGGGTTGCGGTGGCCCTGGCCGCCTAATACATGCGATGCCGGTAAACCTACGGCAATGCATTCGGCTACTGAATTGTATTCCGCCTTGGTCCCCATGAATCCGCTGGGACCGTTACGGAATATCTGGATGGCATCTTCGGGCATCTGAAAGTGTTGCCGCAGAAAATTCGGGTAACTGGTGCTGTGCAGATATTCGTCCCGTTCTGCCTCATTGAGGTCCGCCAACACATCCACCTCGGCACTCAGAAAATTCTTCAATGAGGCGCGACCTGCTGCTGAAATCGGGAACCGATCTGTATTTGCAGCCAGTACCTTAAGATCACTGTTGCGGAATTCGGCACCTTTTAAAAACACATCCTTGCCGTAATGAGCCGCATCAAAAAAGGTCGCTGTGTCCAGGCCATGAGTTTTTGTGGAGAAGTTAAATGTGAAGTCTTCCAGCAATCGTGGAATATCGATTCCCAGTTCCGTCACCAGCCCCATGGCGACATCGCTGTAGTAGGGTAATTCCATGTTGACGGTGCCACCCCAGGCCAGTCGCATGGAGCCACCCTGGTGAAACTCGTTGCGCTTGGCATGGCCACCAAAGTCGTCGTGATTGTCGAGAATGAGGATTCTGCTGTCAGGGCCGTACAGCTTGCGGTAGAAATATGCTGCCGACAGTCCGCTGATGCCGCCGCCAACGACGATCAAATCGTAGTACTCGTCCTGCAAATCACCGGCATCGAAAAGTTTGCCTTCGCGTGCAAGCGCATGGGCCATTTCAAAGGAGCCGGGATGTGCGCCGCGCATGCCGGTTTGGGTTGGCGGGTAATAAGCATCTTTTGCCGGCGGCGACATTTCGGCGGACCAGACGAAACCCGGTAAGCCCAGCGCAATGGCACCCAGGCTGACATCGTGGATAAAGTCACGGCGCGAAATATCACGACCCATGCCCAGCTTGCGATCATACTCTTTCATATTTTCAACCCACTAGTTATTGCCGACACAGTTCGCGTGATACTAGCTGATTTTCTGTTCAAACCCGAGGAAAGACTGGTTTGTACACGCGCTCGTTTATACACAGGCTCGACAGCCCCGTCGGGTAAAAGGCATGATCGTTGACATGGATATCTTAGACGCACATGTGCATTTTCTGGATCCCGCTCGTCCAGAGGGTTTGCTATGGCCGCCGGCAGACAGTGCTCTATTTCAGGAATTCATGCCAATCGATTTGCAAACTGAAGCCGGAGATCTGACGCTGGCAGGGTGCGTCTTGATTGAAACCAGCCATAGAGCCAATGACAATGACTGGATGCTGCAGTTGTTTGACCAATCGCCACTGGTACTTGGCGTAGTGGCCAATCTCGACCCAGAGAGTGACGAGTTTTCTGAACGTTTGTTAAAACTGCTGCAACACCCAGGTTTTTGCGGGCTGCGTATTCGGCCGATTGAAATTTATGATTTGCAATCGCATCAATTGCGACTCAATTTGCAACAATTGGCGGGGCACAGCAAAACGATTGAGCTAGGTGCGACTACTACCGATCGCCTGCATGGTTATGCGAGTTTGGCGAAAGCTATTCCCGGCTTACGCTGTATCCTCGATCACATGGGTCATCCATGCATGCAAACAACAAGGCCAAGAGCTGAGTGGCTTGCAGCGATTCAGGCATTTGCAGACCAGGAAAATACCTACTGCAAACTGAGTGGGCTGATGAGTTTTCCAAGCCAGTGTCCCGCACCTTCACAATTGGAATTTTACCTTCCATGGCTTGAAGCCCTGTTCGAGTTCTTTGGACCGGATCGATTGGTCTATGGCAGCAACTGGCCAGCGGCAAAGCAGGCCGGTAGTTACTACACTCAATTCAGCTTGTTAAGGTCTTTTTTCGCAGCCAAAGGTACGCTGAATGCAGAGAGATTTTTCGCCGCCAATGCCCGACGGGTATACCGCTTGAAATAAGGGAGCTCGCAATGTTCCGGTCCGTCAGTCAAAGGCCATATGCAAAACTGGGCTATCAGGGGCTGCTGACCAAACCAACTTGTTCAAGGGCACGCTGGCTGAAATAGTGTTGTTCGCCCCAGCGGTCTGCAATCGCCAGGCTGGCAGCATTCATTGCTGAGGCATCAAATTCACCCGTGTTCAAATACTCACAATACTGGCCGATCAGCAAAGCGCGCTTGCTGTGCCAGTCATCTGCACCATACTCATCAACGGTGATTACCATAGCCCGCGATGCCAGGTCTGATCCGGCTTGATGCTGGCCTAATTGACAGTTGAGATCTGCTAGACTGGCCATAATCGGGCCGAGCATTCTGTGTCCGCTAGATTCTGCAATGGCCAGTGCTTCTTCCAGAAGAGTTTGGGCTTCTTCCAGAAGAGTTTGGGCTTCTTCCCGCAAGGCTTGAGCTTCTTCCCGCAAGGCTTGAGCTTCTTCCCGCAAGGCTTGAGCTTCTTCGTGATGTTCCTGCGCCAGCAATGCCAGCGCCAGATTATTCAGGGTAAAAGCCAAGTCATCGAAATCGGCCTTGCGGTGCGCACGATCGATCGCCAAAGCTTCGCGCAGGTAAACTTCGGCCTGTTGATACTCACCACTTTCAAATAGCAACCTGCCAAGGTTGTTCTTGATAGTACCGACTTCGGGATGTGATTCACCCAGAACCTCGCGAGCTATTGCGGCCGATTGCTGCCAGGCCTTTTTTGCCGTTCCGGTGTCTCCGGCTGAATAGGCCGCTGAACCCCAGGAAACCATGCCCCAGATCGTATCCGGATGCCGCTCACCAAAAACCGGCAGCAGGATGTTGACTACTTCGGCGTAACTGGTGAGTGACTTGTTATAGTCGCCTGCCAACTGTTGCAGTACCGCCAGGCCGCCCAGGCTGCGGCTGCGGCTGTAGGCCGCTTCCTCAACGGTAGGAGTAGCGCTTTTCAGCATTTGCAACGAAGCCCGGAAAGCCTCGTCCGCGGCTTTATCCTGATCCTGATAGGAAAGTACATCGCCGCGAATATTGAGTGCGTAGGCCATTTGCAGGGATGTGATCTGCCTGGCCGCTTCGCCGCTGCTGGCCTTATCAAGGCTGGCAGTTGCTGCCCTGTAGTCGCCCATATCGAACCATACATCGGCCAGTTCCAATAAGCTGTCGATGCGCTGCAGTTGCGATTCAACGCTTAAGCTGTCCGTACTCAAAGAGTCAAGTGACTGCTGTAGCAGCTCCACGCTGCGGCGATTCATGCCCAGGCTGGAATATGCCTGCCCCATGGTGGCCAGGAAGCGTGACCGTATCAGCGGCCGGGCAAACTCGGTGCTGTCGATACGCGCTACGGCAGTATCCAGTACTTCACGAACCGTCACCGCTTCACCTCGCGCTTCGCCGGGATCAGCCAATTGGAATACCGACAGCAGAAAATCCCGTGTTTGCCGTTCCGATAACAACTCCAGTTCGGCTTGAGCCCGGGCTGCGCGAGCTTCATTACGGGCCACTGTGGCTCGCCAGGCCATGAAGGCAAAGGTCGCGGTCAAAGCCAGCGAAATACCGAACGCCACGCTGCGTATCTGGTTGCGCCTGCGCAATTCGCGCTGGCGTAATTGGTCATAGGGCACGGCCAGCAGGCCGGCCACCAATTTGAGAAAAGCGGCCTGCTTGCCATCGCCTTCACGTCGTACATCCACTGCCAGTGGCTCGCCCAGTTTGCCATCGGGTACATCGACGTCCGCCAGTAACAGACTGAGCGGAATGGCTGCGTGTTCTGCATCAATCCGCGGGTCAACCCCAGGATTGCCCCAGGCAACGATGGCAAAAACAGGCCGCTCCGGGAATGCGCGGCGGAAATGCAGGATTTCCTCGTTGGCCCAACGCGACGCTGCAGCGGCGGGTGAACAAATCACAATCAGAGCGGCAGAAGCATTCAATGCTTGCACGATACTGTCCGACAAGGAGGCAGCCGAGGCGAGTTCATCGCGGTCCAGAAAGATGGGCCTCAGCGGCTGGAGAGCGCTTTTTGCCGCACGATCCGCCTGCAGATTTTTTGGAACCCGGTAGTTTTCAAGCTTGCGGTGCAGCCAGCGAGCAAAACCGCTGTCCTTGTGCGAGTAGCTGATAAAGGCGCGGTAGGTACACCGCTCAGGGCTCATCACTCAAATCCGTCGACAAAGATTTCATCCGGTGGTGGCGGTGCTGGTGGAACACAATCGCCTATAAATTCCTTGCCTTGAAAGCAGAAATATTGGCCATCAAAACCATCCCGCACCGATTCCCACAGTAAGTAATCCTGTTCCGTCGAACCGAGACTGAAATCGGAGATGGATTCATATAAATAGGTCGCGCCGTCATCGGGAACACCGTACAAAGCAACCACCGTCAAGTCGTTGGGAAAAAAGTAAAAAGCCCACTGACGACCGATAAGTTGATTGTTTTCCTGCCCCAGGAATGAGTAGCGGATGGCAGAGACCGCATTGTCGGTATTCGCACCGATCCAGTAGGCCAGGTCCCTTTCCTCTGCAGGAAAAGTACTGGAATTGAGATACTCGGATGGGTTCACAAAATCCTGATAGGGCTGAGAATGCTGGCAATAATAATTGTTCAAGTTCAGGCCGGGGAAGGTTGCAGTCTGGAAATACAAACCATTCCATGAGACAGAAGGCAAAATGTAAAAGGGCGGGTAATAAGGGCTGCCAGAAACATATGCACCGGCGCACTCGGGGTTTTGTTGGGGTTCGAATGGATAGATGGGGAATTGTGTTCCCCACGCACCAAAATCGATGCGAATGCTACGCCTTCCGGCTTCGGCAGGTTGAATGGTTAGGAACAGAAAAAGAAAACATAACAACAGTCGAACCCGCACGATGGCGTCGGACCCCTGCTAATAGGCTGGCGCGATATTAGCAGTTCCTGATTTGACTGCACAGCGGAAGATAAGTGGGTTATTGCTTAAGATGATCGGCCACGTACAAACGCAGCAGCCAGGCGAATGGTTTGCTCGTTGTTTGGAGCTGATTGCAAGGCTAGCCGCAGTTTTGCTGGGGTCAGTCCGGTCATGCGCCGCAATTCGCGGTTAGCGTGTGACTGGCCAGAGAAGCCGGTCTGGAGCGCAAGATCGGCCAAGGCATTGTCCTGTTGATCCAGCTGTCGCAAGACTGCCTGCAGCCGGATAACACGGGAGAATTCCTTTGCAGTCAGACCTGCGATTTCGAGAAACCGTACTTGAAACTGTCGAACACTCTGCCCAGCCACCTGCGCCAGGGTTTCGATTCGACATGTTCCATCGCTGCGCAGGATTTCTCCGACAGCCGATTCAATACCCGCTTGTATCGGATACGAACCAATTTCTTCGGTCAGCATTTTCCACAAGGCTGGTGAGAACGGCGAGTTTTTTTCTACCGCTGACCAGCGCCGCCAGCCTTTCGGCAAAGGCCCTGTTGAATTCACACAGGTCCACAACCTGATCCCTGAGAGACACCAACGGCATCGTGCAAAGGGCGGCTGACGCCGCGGCTTGCAGACGTATTCCGATACAGTCCATGTGCCGTTCCGGCGCCAGCCTGATAGCGCTGCGATGTTGTGCAGCAAACAGGTTTCGCTTCTGGCGTTGCCAAACACCATTGGCCTGCAGGGTTTTGGGTGGCGTGCCGCGGTGCAGGATAATTTCACAACAGCCATCCGGATAGATGGTATCGATTTGCCCGGATTCAGCCTCGCCGCGCAGGTTCCAGGCACATTTGATGTGGCGTTTCAGGCTGTCGGGAACCGGGTACTCGGAGTAATGAATTTTGCGCATTTGTTCAATACGGCTCAGCAGTCACGGTGCAGACTCGGCAATCAGCAAATCAGTCTACTTTAATGCAATTCAAACCTGGAGGTACTCGAGATGGTGAAGATTATTTATTCAAAATCGCTCACGAATTGGGCACTACTGTTGTGCTATTCCGGCATGGTTTTGCCTGGAGATGTCCAAGCGCAAGCGGCCAGCCTGGACTGGCTGCAGGGTAACTGGTGCATGACAACCGAGTCTGGGAATGTAGAGGAAGTTTGGACGTCGGATGTGGCTGGCCACCTGATCGGCATGAGCCGGACGGTTGCGGATGAAAAAGTCGTATCTTTTGAATTCATGCGTATCCAGAAGGAAGGAAATGAAACGCGTTTTATTGCCCAACCGGGAGGTGGTCCAGCTATTTCATTTACAGCAAGCTTAATAACAGAAAATCAATTGGTGGTGCAAAACCCGCGGCACGATTTTCCACAACAAATCGTTTATCGACGCGAGGGTAAGGTACTGACGGCCGCGATTTCAGGCCCTGGCGAAGGTGACCAGGAAATGAGTTTCAGTTTTAACTACCAGCGCTGTGGCAAGGCCAATACAGCATAGTGCAAACCCCAAGAGCAGACTGTTTACATTTTTGTTCAAATTTACTACCTCGATCCAGGTGTATTTCACAATTCTGCCAGAAGTTTGGTCAAGCCTTGATACGCTCCATACCCGGATCATAGAAAGGCCGCAGTGATACCTCGGCCGGGTAAATCCGCCCGGCGATATCCACTTCCCAATAACCCTCTTTCAGGTAGGCCGCATCAACCGGGTCGCCGCTGATCATGGCCAAACCGACAGCGCCACCTAAAGTGTGGCCATAAGAAGCTGAGCGCACATTGCCCACCGGCTGGCCATCGCGCAGTACTATTTCGTGATGGATCATCAAGGGTTCCGGGTCCATCAGCAGAATTTGCACCAACCGTTCGGTGAATCGACCCTCTGCGTTTTTCGCAATGCAGGCTTGCTTGCCAATAAAGTCGCTTGCCTTGTCCAGACGCACCGCGAAGCCGAGGCCAACGGAGTAGGGATCATCCATATTGTCAATATCGTGGCCGTAATCGCGATAGCCTTTTTCCAGACGCAGGCTGGCCAGTGATTTCAAACCCGCATGGCGCAAGCCAAAGCTCTTACCGGCTTCAACAATGCGGTCGTATACGTGAATGGCCTGCTCTGATGGAATGTTCAGCTCGTAGCCCAATTCACCGCAGTAGGTGATACGCACGCACATTACTCGAGCCAGGCCGATATCGATTTCTTTTACGCAGCGGAAAGGAAAGGCTTCGTTAGACATATCAGTATGGGTAATGGATTGCAGCAGTTCACGTGACTTCGGCCCCTGGATATTGAGCTGGCCATAACTGGATGTGACGTCGGTGATAAACACATGCTGGTCTTCAAGCAGATTACGCTTCATCCAGGTTTCGGTATGACGGTGTGCGACATCGGAAGTGACCACCATGAACTTCTCGTCGTTCATCTTGATGACAGTGAGATCGGCTTCCAGTCTGCCCTCGTCGTTCAGCCACTGGGTGTAGGTGATCTGACCCGATTTTTCATTCACCGCGTTGGCGGAAATGTAATCAAGGAAGCTGCCGGCATCACGGCCCTGCACCAGGAATTTGCCCATAAAGGACATGTCCATGGCGATCACATCCTCGCGGCAGGCCTTGTGCTCAGCTTCCCACCACGGAAACCAGTTGGCGCGGCCCCAGGTGAGCTTGTCGGCCACCGGCTCCTGGCCTTCGGGTGCGTACCAGCCGGGGCATTCCCAACCGCTGACATCGCGGAAGTGCGCACGTTGTGCCGCCAGCCTTTCGTGGAACGGTGACTGGCGCGCGCCACGGGCGGTTTTCGGTGAACGGTCAGGATAGTGGCAGGCATAGACCAGGCCCAAAGATTCGAGTGCGCGTTGACGCCGGTATTCCGGGTTGCACTGATAAGGATGGAAACGATCGATGTTGATACCAGTAACATCCACATCGGGCTTGCCGGTGAGTATCCAGTTGGCCACCACGCGACCAATACCACCACCTGTGATGATGCCGACCGAATTCAATCCTGCTGCCACGAAATAATTCCGCAGCTCTGGCGCTTCGCCCACGATGGGTGCAAGATCGGGCGTAAAACTTTCCGGCCCACAGAAGAACTTTCGAATACCGGCTTCCATGGAAATCGGCACACGTTCCATGGCTTTTTCCAGGAAGGGCATCAATCGATCCCAGTCGGGCGGCAGTTCGCCAAAGGAAAAGTTTTCGGGTATGCCATCAACTTTCCACGGCGCACAGTCTGGCTCAAACATGCCGACCATCAGGCCGCCGGTTTCTTCGCGGTAGTAAGCGTGTACTGATGGGTCTTCCAAAACCGGCAGATCAGCCGTTATGCCGTCGATATTTTCCGTGATCAGGTAGTAGTGCTCGGCGGCCTGGTTAGGAATCACCACGCCGTTCTGTTCACCCAGTTGCCGAGCCCACATGCCCGCGCAATTGACCACAAACTCGGAACGGATTTCGCCTTTGTCCGTACGCACGCCCGTGACGGTGCCATTGCGTGTGAGCACAGCGGTAACCGGGGTGTTCTGAATCAGCCGGGCACCTTTCATGCGCGCACCCTTGGCCAAAGCCATGGTCACATCCACCGGATTGATGCGACCATCGTTCTCGGCATAAAAACCGCCACTGATATTGTCGGTCACCGCGAACGGAAACAATGCCTTGATCTCAGAAGGCGAGAGCTCATGAATTTCCATGCCATGCAGGCGGCTGAAATTGGTAATTCGGCGGTACTCTTCCATACGATCGGCATCGGCCGCGAGTTCAATAAAGCCGCAGCCATTGAAGCCGGTCTGCTGGCCGGTTTCTGCTTCCAGACGTTTATACAGCTCCATGGAGTGCTTGCGAATGCTGATGGTGGTTTCCGAGCCGGAGCCAAAAGTGGTCATCAGGCCAGCAGCATGCCAGGTGGTGCCAGAGGTGAGCTGATCCCGTTCCAGCAACACCACATCACAACCCAGTTCCGCCAGGTGGTAAGCCACCGAGCAACCAATGATGCCGCCACCAATGATGACGACTCGTGCGTATTCCGGAAGTTCTTTCTCTGCCATGTTGATTACTCTTGAGCTGTTGTTTTTGGTTGTTCTGTGCGTTGAGGCCAGAGTTTAAAACTCTGTCCTTGTTATCACGCTGGACGTTTGAATTTATTTGGCCAATTCGTATAAATATTTCACATAGGACATCACCGCGCCATCCCAACCTTGTACATTCGGATTGGTGGATTCGACGATGAAATATTCATCCGGTGCGTGCGCACCGCTGCCATGACCGAGGCCAAAATGCCCTGAAGGCAAATTCAGCGGTGGCCCGGTGAAGATAAAGCCGGGATAAGAACCAGCGCTGCGCGGCCAAAGTACGTAGTCCAGCCCTTCGCCTTCCAGTGTGGCCAGTTGTGCTTTGATCAAGGGCGCGGTTGCAACCGTGCTGGTAGGGTCGTAACCGCCGCTCATGATGACCTCGATATCACCGAAACCGCGTTTCTCCAGGTGGGCTTTGAGCGCAGTCAATGCATCAGCAGCTTTCATATCGGGCACCAGCCTGAGGTCCAGCTTGGCCTCGGCCCGATGTGGCAATACGGTTTTTCCGCCCGGTCCGGTATAGCCGGCCACCAGCCCTTCGATATTCACCGTGGGTTGCGATACCAGGCGTTCCAGCGCCTGCTGGAACGACAGATCGTCAATCCAGTGTTCGGTGCTGAGTTGCTTTTTCATGGTCGTTTCGTCTTGCGATTCCGCAACGGCCGCCATCATGGCTTTTTCCTTTGCCGTCATCGGTCGGGGTTTGGGATAGGCATCTATGGTGATGTTATTACCGTCCTCGGAGACCAGCGTGTTTAGCGCCTTGATCAGCCGCCAGGATGGGCTGTCGATCATGGCTTTCAGCGAAGAATGCACATCCTTGCCTGGCCCGCGCCCCCAATTCTCTCCACTAGAGATTAGTTGGACTTCAATCACGCCCTTGGCACCTAACCGCACTGAGACACTGCCATCCGGGTCCTGCATAGCAGACGGCATCACCACACCGATGGTAGCGGCCAGTGCAGCCTGAACTTCCGCATCGTAGACCACCTGGCTGAAATTGGGCGAGCCGATTTCCTCTTCGCCTTCAGCCACCAGCACCAGGTTGACTGGAAGTTTATGGCCGGCCGCTTGAATGGCATGCAAGGAAGCCAGAAACGCTGCCTGCGGGCCTTTCTGATTGACCGCGCCGCGGCCCATTACCGCTTTGCCCAGGCCGGGTTTATCCACGATTTCGGCTGCCAAAGGGGGTGAAGACCACTCGCTGGGATCGGATTGCTTCACGTCATACATGAAATACACGCCCAGGGTTTTCTCTGCCCCAGCATCGAGTGTGGCAAACACGCCGGGCTTACCGTCAGTTTCAATAATGCGGGTTTGCTGGAAACCGGCTTCTTGCAGCATGCGGGCCATCAGTTCCGGGCCTGCCGGAAAACCGACATTCTCGGCCGCGATGGAAGGCAGGCGGATCCATTCCTGCAGCCTTGTTACGCCTTCATCATGTTGCTGAATGACCTTGGCCTCAATATCGTTAAAGTCAGCTTCGGCCGACCAGCTTGAAGCTGTGAAAAACAATAATGCTGCTGTCGCAGTTTTCGCAAAGAGTGCTGCAGTTCTTTTCATGGTTATTTCCTGAAGGGTTATCAATGCGCGATGCCGAGCCCGGCATTCAGCAAGTTGTGTACTTTATCAAAGCGAATTAATCAGGGTACAAGCCTCGCCAGGTCAACTTTGTTCCATTTGGCTTACTTGTTCCTGCAGATTTTCCAGTTTTTCGCGGGTGCGTTTCAAGACGGCGGTTTGGGCATCGAATTCTTCCCGAGTCACCAGCTTCATCTTCTCAAAAGTTCGCGCCAATACCAGTCGAAACTGCTCCTCGGCCTCGTCTTTCATGCGGCCAACGCCTGGTGGTAATGAGTCGCTGAGTTTGCGGCTGAGGTCGTCAATAAGTCGTAAATCAATCATGGCCATGCCTTTTGGGAGATGAAACTTTGGTGCGGCCATATTATGCTCACATTAAAGTCAGCGATCTAGTCGCTCAGAGCTTTCCTCAAGGGATAAATCAAAATGAAACTGATCGTTGCAATAATCAAACCTTTCAAACTGGACGATGTGCGTGATGCCATTGCCGAAGCTGGAATCCAGGGCATGACAGTGACCGAAGTGCGGGGTTTTGGGCGGCAGAAAGGCCATACCGAATTGTACCGTGGCGCGGAATACGTGGTGGATTTCCTGCCCAAGTTGAAACTGGAAGTGGCGGTTCCGGACGATCGTGTGGACGCAGTCGTTGAGGCGATCGCCGGTGCCGCCGCTTCCGGGCGTATTGGTGACGGCAAAATCTTTGTGCAACCGCTAGAGCGGGCGATGCGCATTCGTACCGGAGAAGAAGGGGACGAAGCACTTTAGTCGCCTAAAAAGGTCGCTGGCGATGCAATGAAATTGAGGGCCGGTTGCACCAAAGTATCAATTTAATCGATCAAGCGTGTGCGCTGCACGACTAAGCGTGAAACATTTTGCTCGTTGGTAGCGTCTATTGCATGTATCAGGTTTATTTTTGGGCATATGACTGAAAAACACTCATTCCTGTCAGCAACGTTAGGCGAACTGACCCGGCGCAAGGTATTAAGCACCATGGGCGCCTATGCCGTGGCCGTGTTTGTAGTGCTGCAGTTGATGGATGCCGGAGTCGAGCCGTTGCGCCTGCCGGACTGGTTGCCCACCCTGGTTGTTATCGCTTTAATTCTTGGGTTCCCAGTTGTGTTCCTGCTGGCTGGGCAATTCGAATTGACCGCGGCCGGTATCAAGAAAGCCAGTCCCGCTGGATTACTCAGCCGACGACAATCGGTGGCCTTATTTGGCTCCATGCTGATGGTTACTTTTGGCCTGGGCTGTGGCTTTTACATTTACTATTCCGGTCTTTTCGCAGTTGAAACCCCAACCACGGTGATTGACCAGGCAGCCGCTGCGCGCCAGTTTTCAGCACCCGCCAAATCGATTGCGGTGCTTCCTTTCACGGACTTGTCCGCCAACGGCGACCAGGCCTATTTTTCCGACGGGGTCGCCGAGGAAATACTCAACCTGTTGGCTCAGGTCAAAGGCCTGCACGTCGCGGCGCGCACGTCTTCTTTCGCCTTTCGTGATGAGCAACACAATATTCGTGAGATTGGCCAGTTGCTGAATGTCAGAACTGTTCTGGAAGGCAGTATTCGCACTTCCGGCAACCGCATTCGATTGACCGTACAGTTGATCAATGTCGAGGACGGTTACCATATCTGGTCAAAATCCTTTGATCGGGAAATTGACGACCTGTTTGCCATTCAGGACGAGATCGCCAGCGATATTGCCGCGGCGTTGGGGGATTCCTTTGCTGGCCTGATGAAACCATCTGGCGGTAATACCGACAGTCTGGCTGCGGCCAATGCCTACCACGCCGGTCGTTTGCACTGGTGGCGCCGCACAACTGCAGAGTTACAACAGGCGCGCCTCAACGGCGTAAACGATGCCGATATTTTCTATTCCGAGGCAGGTCTCAAGGCCTTGCAGGGTCAATACCAGGAAGCTGTGGCCAAGTTGCAACAGGCCTATGATCGGGGCTTCCGTGAAGACTGGATGCTGACCATGGATTGGCGTCTTGCGCCCCTGCGGGGTCAAGTGAAATTTGTCGAGCACAAATCGCGTATTGGGCATGACATTGAGCGCAGCAAGGCCGAAATTCGCAGCACATCAATGGCAATGCTCTGACGCACTGTGCCCAGCATTCCTCAACAAGTCCGGAACAATGCGGTGGCGCTCCTCAGCCTGGTTATCGCGCTCAGCGCTCTGGGTTACAACTCCTGGCGCAATGAAAAAATTGAAGATCAACGCAATATCCGCAGCGCAGCGTTTCGAGTGCTGGAAACCCTGGGCGAATTGCGCGAAATCGTTGATGAACGTTATTACTACCTGCCCTTTCGCCAGGACATGAACATGGAGTCTTCCCTGCGATTACGTGGTTATGGCCGCGCTGCACTGACGCGTGATCTGATGCTGTTGATGCCGTCGCCGGCACCAGCCAGTGGTCAGAAATTGCATGCCAGTTGGGTTGAGCATTTCAATCGACTGAATGAACTGGATAAAAAAGGTAGTCACAGCGAGCAGGCAAAAGCAGCAGAGCAGGCCATAGGCACTGTGCTCGAAGAATCGCGTCAGGTGGTGTTACAGGTTATTCGGGAGCTGGATTGATTTCGTTTGAGTAGCGACATTCAAACACCGGCAAAGCGCGTTGCATCACCTATCCAGCGCTGCACTAGTTTTCTGGCTTGAGCTGGATTTTCTTCCAGTAAGCGACTGGCTACTGCGGGGATTCGCTCTAATAATTCCTGGTCACGTGCCAGATCGGCCACGCGGAATTGCATCATGCCGGTCTGCCGGGTGCCGAGTACCTCACCAGGGCCGCGCAGTTCCAGGTCCTTCTCAGCGATGCGAAAACCATCAGAGGTTTCACGCAGGATGTTCAGGCGTTCCCTGGCCATGATTCCGGCGCCAGGATCGTACAGCAGCACGCAGGATGATTGCATATTGCCTCGGCCTACACGGCCACGCAGTTGGTGCAATTGCGCCAGGCCCAGGCGTTCGGCGTTTTCAATGATCATCAAAGATGCATTGGGCACATCCACGCCTACTTCGATGACGGTAGTGGCCACCAGTAACTGGACCTCGCCAGCTTTGAATGCCTGCATCACGGCCTGCTTCTCAGCCGGTTTCAAACGCCCATGGACCAATCCGATGTGGATGCCGGGCAGGGCCAGTTTCAGTTCGCTGGCCACGTCTTCGGCAGCCTGTGCCTCGATCACATCGGATTCTTCAATCAGCGTACAAACCCAGTAAATCTGCCGGCCATCCTGGCAGGCGGATGCAACCCGCTGAATCACCTCCTGGCGCCGCTCATTGGAAACCGTGACGGTCTGCACCGGCTGACGGCCCGGTGGCAATTCATCAATCACCGAAGTGTCCAGGCCGGCATAGGCCGTCATGGCCAGAGTCCGTGGTATGGGGGTGGCCGTCATGATCAGTTGATGGGCATGCAAGGAAGCTTCCGTAGCCTTGTCCAACAGGGCCAGTCGTTGGTGCACGCCAAAACGGTGTTGTTCATCGACAATGGCCAAGCCCAGTTGCTGGTACTCAACGCCTGCTTGCATCAATGCATGAGTGCCGATCACCAGTGGAGCGCCGCTGGAAATTTCGTCCAGCACTTTCTGCCGCGC
>Ga0163153_10003560_pt1 | contig 20628 bp, 21 predicted proteins | sample OliLakLV19MP6IB1_FD_148629 | JGI IMG/M metagenome (GOLD analysis project Ga0163153, IMG submission 148629) | Freshwater microbial mat bacterial communities from Lake Vanda, McMurdo Dry Valleys, Antarctica - Oligotrophic Lake LV.19.MP6.IB-1 | ecosystem: Environmental > Aquatic > Freshwater >...
GAACCATGCTGTGGTCTACCTGGCGACGCGAACACCAGGCCATCGCAAAGCGATGCCACTACGCGAGACGAAAATACGATGCGCTACTGTAGTATTAGGACAACGGATGCGCCCAGCTCCGCGAGTGACTCGGCAATCGCAGTGCCGAGATAGCCCGACCCGCCGGTGACCAGCGCCACCCTGCCGGAAAGGTCAAAGAGTTGCGTAATATGCTTCGATGGATCCGCCATTTCACTCCTATTTCGGCAGATTCTTCAGAAAGAACTGCAACCAGTTGTTGAAGCAGACACCGTCGATCTCCGCCGTGGAATAGCCGCGGTTGGCGAGGATATCTTCTAGCTTGTGAAGGGCGAAGCTTGATTCCAGGCCCCCCTGGAGATTGCTCGGTGCCGAAGCCACCGTCCAGATCGCTGCCAATGCCCACGTTATTGCAATTGCCCGCCAGTTGGCAAGTCTTCCGTCGCCATGCAACTGCTCGCTGAGCACTTGCACCAAGTTTCGTTTCTTCCGGTGCTGGCATAGCGAGTAGATTCAGAGATTTGCCTGATGCGTAAGTGCCCGTTGCGGCCGGGGTCGATGAGAGCCAGCGCGCCTCGGAGTCCGCGTCGTTCGCCGGCACCATCGAACCGGGGTATCATACCGGCCGGTCCTGGGGACGAGGGCATGCGCAAAATCCAGGCCTTTATCGAGAACCACCAGCGATTCCGGAGTGGAACGCAACTAAATGGCTTGGTCGACTGGAAAAGAGGATACTGAGCCAGCTATGCAACATCGCGTACTTATCATCGGGACAGGGTCGATCGGCGAACGTCATGCGCGATGTTTTCTTGCGACCAGGCGCTGCGTCGTTGGAATTGTTGAGACCAACGCCGTTTTACGGGCAGAGATCGCCCAGCGGTACAGCATCCGCTCAGTTTATTCTTCGATTGTTGATGCAACGACGGACGATTGGCACGCCGCCGTCGTAGCGACGCCGGCGAACACGCACGTTCCCATCTCCCAAGAGCTGGCCGGATTAGGCATCCATTTGTTGATCGAGAAGCCGCTGTCAACAACCAGCGACGGCGTCAGCCAGCTGATCGAGACCGTCAAAGCATCGAAAGTAATTGCCGGTGTCGCATATGTGTATCGGTCGCATCCGCTTGCGCAGGAAATGCGCAGACTCATTTGTTCCAGAAGGTTTGGCAAGCCGGCGCAGCTTTACGTTACGACCGGACAGAACTTCCCGTTTTATCGACCCGCGTACCGACAGATCTACTACGCCCACCGGGCCGCAGGCGGGGGAGCGATTCAAGACGCGCTGACACATTTGCTGAATCTGGGCGAATGGCTGGTCGGCCCGATCGCGCGCCTGGCGGTCGATGCATCTCACCAGGTACTTGACGGCGTGACGGTGGAGGACACCGTTCACCTCATCGCGCGACAAGGCGATGCAATGGCTTCTTACACGCTCAATCAGTATCAGGCACCGAACGAAACCATACTCACCGTCGTCTGTACCCTCGGCACTTTGCGAATGCACCTGCAAAACGGCCAAATCACTTCGATGACTGAGCCCGGCGGTGAATGGCGGGTGGAACTTGCAGCCAGGCTCGAACGTGACGATTGGTTCGTCGCGCAGGCCAATGCCTTTCTCGACGCCCTCGAAGGGCGCGTTCCAGTTTTATGCACGATTGAAGAAGCCGCCCAGACTCTCAAGGCTGTGCTGCTTGCGCTCACTTGCGTTGATGCTCAAACTAGCCTTCGCCCAGTGTGATCCGCCGGGCGTACTCGGGAATGAGGGGGGAACGCGGGGAAATACTTCGCGTCCAATGGCCACTGCGCACCGCGCGCCGATCGGTCGCTTTGGCGACGCGGTTGCGCACGGTGGCGAACGGTCGATCAACTGATGCGCAGCCGAATCCACCGAATGCACGAGACGGCATCCTCGATGCACCAGAACGCGCCCAGCACGTCGTTGCCCGTGAGCCGGGTGAGCGTGGGACAGCCGAATCTCAGCGTGCTCATCTGCGCCAGCAGGCTCGGCGCCGATTCATCGTGTGAAGCTGTGTTGGTTCCCCAGAGTGGTTCATAGGCGAGCTCTTGCCAGCGTTGGCCGTCGATCTTGCACAGGTGCGCCCACAACCCACGTTTGTCGGCGCGACGATACACGCACAACACATTATTACCTGGCAGGCCCAGCGGCGTACAGGTTTCGCCGTGCAACGGTGTCGCGATCGGCGCGCTGAATGTATCGCCAGAATCACTGGAGAATGCCATATGATTCGGCAAATTCTGCTTGCTGTTGAGGTCCACAACCCAACAAAGCGCCATCGCCCGGCCATCCGATAGCCGCGCAACCTTCTGCTCGAAGAACGCAACTCGCTCTGACGAGCGATTCATCGTGTCCACCGCTTTCGACCACGCACTGCCTTGGTCATCACTAATGAATACCAGCGCTTTCGGGCCGTACTTACTAACGCCATCCCAGTCCGGCCACGGCGACGTCGGCAACAGCCAACGGCCCGACGGCAACGGGATAATTGGAGAGCAGATTTCGAAGCAACCCCAATCGACAGGCAACTCTACGATTGCGGGCGGCGTCCACGATTTTCCCCCATCGACACTTTTAATAGTGGCGAAGTCGGTTCGAACAAAACCATCGGTTTCCGGGTTGGCCAAGCCCATTTCTTCGTCGTGCCGATGCATAAGGATGGCCAGCCCGATGAGGTTGCCGTTGCCGTCATGATTGATACGACACGACGTGGAAACCGCCGATCGGCTGGTATCCGGTTCAAACATTTTTATCGGCGACGACCAGGTTTGTCCGTCGTCGTCGGATCGGCTGACATACGAACGGACATCGGTCGCTTCGAAAGCTTCCCCAATGTCAAAGGCGGCTACGAGTCCGCCATCAGTCAGTCGCACCAGTGATGGAAAGTATGCCTGCCGGCTTCGCAAGTGTGGTTTGGGATTGCGATAAATTAATCCTGACGCTATAATTTGAATCCGCGACATCTCTACTCCTGCCAGTCGTGACATATCCCCGGATCATCTATCGGGTAAGGCTCACCATGCCATGGCCAAACCCTAAGGGCACGTTCAAAAGTATCTCTTAAACGTTCCCTGGTCGTATACGCGCACCATCTGTTTCCACGCGCGCCATTCGCAATGCCCGTCGCCGAAGACGGCATTCCCGCCGGCGGGAAACGGCGGCTTTTCGGAGGCGGAACCGCTTCCCGCGCGCCGTATAGTGGTGCCGCGATCGAAGTGGTTCGAAAATGCAAACGTGCTGAAAGTGGAGTACGGAGGCGAGTAAAACTGTGTTTCGTCGAACGCCAGCGGCAACTCGGCCAGCCGTTTGTCTTTCGTACGAAATGGTGGGGGCGAATTGTTCAGCGGCCTCCACGCCGATCGCGCCACGACATTCCCACTGTAAATGGAGTAGCCGATCGGCACCACTTTGATGTCGGGTAATGTTGCCGGTGCGCCGCCGGTGGGAACGAAACGGGTGTGGTTCCAGTCGTCGTCAACGCTTTCGCCGGCCACCGGGCGGTAGACGGGGCAGTAAAAGACTTTCCCGGCGGGCATTTTGTACCGTGTCTTAAACATGTCGCGATAGTCAATGTTTCCGCCGCGATCGTCCGCGGTCACAAGCGTCCAATTCCCAAATCCAATCACGTCGAACGGCGCGGGCGCTGTGCATTTGATAAACATCGACGGAAAGTATCCGTCGTTATCGTTCGCATACATGATGAATAACTTGCCGATCTGTCCAAGATTGGATTGGCATTGCACGCGAAGAGCCTGAGTGCGCGCCTTGCCCATTGCCGGCAATAGAATGGCGATTAACACACCGATGATGCCGATGACCACCAGCAACTCGACAAGTGTGAATGCAATGCGGTGACGCGGCATGGCTTATTCCTTCCGTTGGCTGAGTGTAACGTTCACCTTAGCGGCGGCGGGCCAAAGATTGAGTTTGGTCAACGCGTCCTCACGATAGATCCACAGCCCGTCGGCGTGACCGGCCATGAGCAGTCCGGCGTGGATTTGCATTTGCTCATCTGTCTTCACGAAATTATTGAAGGGCGTCAGTGACGCATGCAGCCGAACTTTTGAACCCAGTGCCGCCCGCGCGCGAAGCGTTGCCTGCGTAAGCGCATCGCCTTGCTCGGTGTAGGTGGCGAGATAGAAATCATCGATCAGCCCACGGCTGCCCCACGCCGCCCAATCGCGGCCGCAGCTTCGCATTTCAAGATCCGCGTCCGTGTCGCCGAAGCCTGCCAATCGGATTGATTTGCCCGACGAGTTCAATGCGTCACGAAATTCTTTCACGAACGTCGTCACCGTTTCGGAACGCAGGCGGTTGAATACAGTCCAATTCGGTGAATCAATCGGCTCCTTGCGCGGATCAAAACCGTAAACCTTCTGACACGTTTCCAGCAACGGCAAATCGTATCCGTAGAAGCCGTAGCGGGTTTCCGCTGACTTGCTATTTTCCGGATAACGACAGTAATCGAGCAGAATCCCATCGACGTCGTAGCCGTTCACTAAATCCATTAACAGTTCGATCTTCGCGCGACGTGCTTCGGGGAACGCAAACGACATACTGGGCGTAACGGTTTCAGACGAGGCTTTGCCATTGCGGTCGCGCGTTTCCCACTCTGGATGCGCGTCAATCATTCGCCCACCAGGACCGATTGCGATGGAGGGCATCACCTTTATTCCGGCGGCATGTGCCTGTTTGATGAGGTCGGCCAGCGCATCGTATCCGGCGTCGAGCTGGGCCTGCATCGAAGGGTAGTATTGCGCCCGAGTCGTTTTCCAGACCACCGTTCCACCACCGCTAAGCGATGGCAACAATGTACCGATACCGCTGGATTTACACTTTTCGATGAGCGCAGTGGTTTCGGCCTCACTTTGGCAGACCGTGCCGTACAATCCGAGCAGATTCTCGCTTGCTCGTACGGTTGGAACAAACAGGAGCGGTGATATCACCAAGGCGGCGAAAATTCGTTGAATATAGGTCATACACAAATCCTTTCGTGGTTAGCGGTGTCGACGACGCGCGGCAAATAATCCCGCCGTGGCGATCCCGAGCAGTCCGGTCGTCGGTTCGGGCACGCTGTTACGCGGCAGTTCACCGGTCACGCTGGTACCGAAGGCCGCGGCGAGCGTGGTGAAATCGTCGAGGTTCACGGCGCCGTCGTAGTTGAAATCGCCCTGCGACCATGCGCCGCTTGCGCCGAATCCGGCAGCCAGACGGGTAAAGTCATCGAGATTTACGGTTTTATCCAAATTGGCATCACCTGCCACCGTGTAGGCAATGATGAAACTTGTTGCATCGACTGGTTGGTCGGCAAAGGTTGTCAGGCCGAGTGAACTCGCCTCGGCGTACCCCAGTGCCCGGCCGACCGTTGCAGCAGCCGTACTGGAGTTGATTCCCAAGCCGTTCCAGGCGCCGCCCGCCCGCCCGGAGATTAGCTGAGCGACCAATGCCGATGCGGGGCTTGAAGTATCGTAATCAACAACAATGGCGTTGTTGGTAAGGTCCAGCACGGCAACGGGCGCGGTGCCACCGTCTATGAGCAGGTCTTTGACATTGCTTGCGCCCGATGCGCTCTGCGCGGTTGCGCCGGGTATAATCGTCGTGTTTCCGACGTTGATTTGAAGACGGTGTCCACGGAAATGCGTCAACTGCAATGTGCCGTCGCCGTTCTTGCTTACGGTTGCGTTCGGCGCCGATCCGATACTCGAACCAGTCATCGCCAGCGTGCTCCCGCCGGCAACCGTGATATTGGTGGCCGATGTCGCGATCACGGGCGCCGAAATTACGTGGCTACCCAACAGCACGTCGATACTGGATGTCCCCGCGACGCTAAACGTCAACGTACCCGGCCCGGCGATGGTATAGCTTTGGGCCGAATCAAACACGACATGGCCGATCGTCTGTGGCGTGTCGAGCGTCACGGTTTGGGGTGACGTGATGACCGATCCAAACGTGGCCGTTGCGGTACCGGTGAGCGAGTTGGGCACGCCATTCGTCCAGTTTGCCGGAACCGACCAATTGCCCCCAATGGGATTGTTCCAGGCCGACGGCGCAACGATCGGTGACGCTGTATCGTGCAGCGCAACTCTGTACCATTCCACGCCGATATCGATGCCCTGTCCGGTCGTTCCATCCCCAAAATCAACCGCGTTCTGCGCGAATGGAAACCCTGCGCTCCTGGCCATACTTCCCGCGGATACGGTCGTTTTGATGACCCCATCGACGTAAAAATCAAATACACCAAACGGCGCCGAAGATCGGTAGCCGATGTAAACGCCGTGGGCCGTCGACCAATCGATCCCCGTGACGGCGTTACTCATCGAATTCTGTCCGTATCGAATACCGCCGGTGGTCCCCGGGCCGTTGTCGTCGGTGTCTTTATCGATCGTGATGTTATAGGCGAACTGGTCGTCGCTCCAGAACACGTAGGCGTTGGAGTAGTGAGAGGAACCGAGGAACGGCACGTCCGTGAGCGGCCGGGCCTTAAATTCAACGCCGTATTGACCGGAGTTAAGGTTCATCAAGCCAGGAGTTGCGGGAGAGCGATACTCACCGCTCTGGGTGATGGGGTCGTCGAAGGTGTTATCCTGAAGCAGAAACGAGCCGGTGTGCTGCATTGGCGTGCCGAAGCGCGTCCAGGCGTCGAACGCCAATTCATCAGGCGCCAGCCCTCCAGCAGCGACGGCGTCGTATTCAAGCACCGTCGCGCCCATGAGCGACGACGATAAAAGGAGTGGGACTGAAACCGCAGCCGCAAATACGATTGAATTGTATTTTCTCTTCATGACCGTTCCTCCGAAAAGTGCTTGACGAAACAATACGCCAGCGTTGCAAAAGTATTTTATTCGTCATCACCGTCTTGTTCAGTCGGGGATGATTTAGGATCAAGAATGACAAGCCCTTCGCCGAACCGTTCGCGCAGCACGGGCATATACGCGTCGATGTTGACCTGAATGTGCCGTCGCATCACCTCTTCCGCGCGATCACCATCGCGCGTGGCGATGGCGTCAACAATATCCATGTGAGATCCGGCGTTGCTGGGTGCCGGGGTTACGATAATTCGGCAGGTAGCCTGAAGGACTTGCAGCCGTTCGATTTCCTTCGATACCAGAGAAAGTCCGGCTTCGCGGGCGAGTCGCAGGTGAAATGCTACGTCTTCATTGAAGACTGTCCCCGCGCCGTGTATACGAGCAAGCACAGGATCCATGAAGCTAATATCCAACTCATCGACTATCCGTGCCAACGGTCGCAGGCAGGCGATTTGCTCATCGGTGAGGCGTTCGGCGCAACAACGAGCCACCATTCGTTCGAGCATGACTCGCATGCTTGCCAATTCGAAAAATTCGGGAACGGTGAAGCTTCGCACGCGTGTCCCCCATAATGGTTCAGTGCGTACCAACCCCTCGTGCTCCAGCCGGCGCAGAGCTTCGACGACCGGGGTTGGGCTCATCTGAAGTAGGCTGGCGAGCGATCGCTTGCGAAGCCACTGACCCCCGGGAAGCTCGCCGGTCAGAATCATCATCCGAACTTGGCGGTAAGCCTGTTCGCCCATCGTCACTAGTTCTTTTGTTTGCTGAGGCATTTCTGGAATTCCACTTTGTTTTAAAGTATAATTAAGTCTGTGCCGAAGTCAATGAAATTGTCGCTTGGCGACACGAATTCTCCTACTTTCTTGACCGGAGGCGGGGACAACACAACAGCAATGCGCCCGCCATGGCGAGAGTGGGTTCAGGCACGGTACGAGCGCCGAAGTTGATGGACAACCCGAAGTTAGCCGCCAGCCCTGTGAAGTCATCTAAATCAACCGATCCGCTGTAGTCAAAATCGCCTTGAGCCCAGCTACCCGAACTTCCGAACTGTGCTGCCAACACGGTGAAATCATCAAGGTCGACCGAGGCACTTAGATTGGTATCGCCTACAAGTGTTTCGCGCAGGAGAACGGTGGTCGGATCGACCGCCTGTCCGCCGAATGATGTGATGCCGAAGCTGGCTGCTTCAATTGCGCCAATGGCGTGCGCCACGTTGGCTGCCGTGGTCGATGATCGAATGCCGGGCCCATTCCAGCTTCCGCCCGCCCGCCCGCTCTGCACGAGGGCCAGAATTCCTGGCATCGGCGAATCACCGTCATAGTCAATGATCAACGCAGCGTCATTAACGTCGAGCGATCCCGTTGGCAAAAGCGAGAGCACATTCGTGCGGGATGCCGCAGCCCCTCCACCTACGGGCAAGATCGTGACGGTGCCCGCGGTTATCGAGAAGGTGTCGGCGAGAAAGTTCTTGGTATCCCATCGTCCGCTCCCGGACTTGATGATATCCACGCCCGACGCCGCAGTTTGATTGCCGGATGTAATGAGCGTCGATCCGGCCACAACCGCAATTCGAAGGTCGGTTTGAATGACGATCGGGGTTACGATCGTGTGGGTGCCGCCGGTCACTACAATTGCGGACGTGCCGGAGGCTCCATTCAATGTGAGCGTGGATGCGCCGGCTATCGTGTATTGGGCAGAAGTGCTTGTAAACGTGATCGTGCCGACCGTACGTGCTGCATCGAGCGTGACTGTGCGCGGCGCCGTGATCGCCGCGCCGAAGATCGCGCGCGTTCCTGCGCCGGCTGGCGCGCCGTCGAACCAATTGGTGGAGTTGGTCCAAAGCCCGCTGCCGTCGGTCGTCCATTCGTATCGCAGCGCATTGCTCACGACCGCTCCGAACGATGTACCGTAGCGAAATTCGTCCACGATCCAGTCGGCCAACGCGCCGCCTTTGATAAAAATGCGATCAATCACTGCCGAAGAACCGGCGCCGTTTGTCCCGACAAGAGTCCATCCGAGTCCGTCATCCTGTTCCGGGACGATGTCGCCACTTCGAAACGTTTTGACAAAGATCTGATCCGCGCCGCTCGGTTGCGGAACCAATTTGGTGACCAAGTAATAGGCAATGCCTTTGTCGATCGTATTTGCCGCCGTTTGGCCACTTGCACCGGGCACATCGAAGTAGGCGCTTTCGTCACCGCGCACGCCAAACGAAATTGTCTTGATGGCACCGGCGTAAAGCGAGATATCGAGCGATTCGAGTGCGCTTTCAGTGTCGCTTCCAGTGTTGTTTTGCTGCACCAATATTGAAAAGTACTGTGTTGAAGCGACGCCAAGGTCGATCGGTGACGGCAAGGGTCGGGAGAGCGTTCCGCCGTTGTCAAAGAATGCAGACCGCTGACCGTCGTTGGCGAACGGAAAGTTGCTGTAGTTGAGGTCCGCCTGCCATTTTTTGGCGGTGGAAGTTCCGGTGAGGTCGGGATTCGCCGTCCAACCGGCGTTCCAGAGCAGCCCGCCGTTCAGAGTTGGAATAGTGCTGGCGTTGTATCGAAAACTCTCGAACGCTTTCAACCGCTGCGGCGGTTCGATCCATTCACGGTTGAGTTTGAGAAACGTGAGGTTTCGCGCTTCGCCGGTTTCGAAAAGCACCCCGACCGATCCATCCTGCATGATCGTGATGTCCGAGTAGCCGGAATAACCATCGTACAGAAGCCGTTCATTGACAAAGGAAATGGTTTCGTCGTAGCTGGTTCGAACGACGAGGTTGGTGCGATCTGGCCCCCTCGGGCCAGTGAAGAGTATTCGGTTGATATCGCCCGCCGGCGATTGCAGTGAAAACCGTTCGATTGCGGTATGCACCGAAGTACTGGCCTGCCCGGCCGATGTGGTTGACCAGGTCAGCCCGCCGTTTGCGCTGTTGCTGGTGACGCGCGGCCCGTCGCCGGCGGTGTTGGCGCGCGCTTCCATGTGGATGCGCCCGTCGGCCAATTGAACAAACTGATTTTCGTTCGATAGATTGCCCCCGGGTAAAAGCTGCCCGCGGGTCCAAGTCTGGCCATGATCGGAACTATAAACTGCGTAGGATGCCCAGCCATTCGCCCACCGCGCGGCGGGAATCAGCAGTCGACCGTTAGTCGCCTGAATACCGCTTCCCGGGCCGAACGCAACGGAGTTCCAGTTGTTGTAATCTTTGACCGTCGCCGTGATGTTGGCAGAACTCGACCAGGTGACTCCGTTGTCGTCACTATATTTCACCCACGCCGAATTGTTTGTTGTTCCGGGTTGAGAATTGGTAGTACCCAGGAAACCTTCCCATCGATTGAACAGCAGAAACAATCGGCCGGTGGTGCTGTCAAGAACGGTGGTGGGGTTACTGTCGGCGCCGCCGGCCCAGGTGTCGGCCACTTGTATCGGTCCCCACGTCAGCCCGCCGTCGAGGCTTCGGCGACTGACGATGTCCAAATCGCTCGTACCGAAGCCCGGGTCATCAAACGACCGTCCTTCGGCAATGGCCAACAGCGAGCCGTCGGGCATCGATGTAAGAGATGGCGTACGAAAATTAGGATACCCGCCGCCGCCCGTGAAGACGGCGACGGGCGCTGATAACCGCGGTTCGGCCCGTGCAACGCCCACCAGCAATAGCGAAACGGAAACGACACATTTGGGCACACCAAATTGCGGCATGGGACAACATCCAAAAACAACATCTAAAGACTAGAGCCGGCGGCGCCGCGCCGCCAGCAGCCCGACGGTCGCCAAGCCGCACAATGTTGCCGGCTCGGGGACGGCCGCACTGTCGTGCAACGCGACGCGATACCATTCGACGGCCACATCAATGCCTTGGCCGGTGGTTCCATCTCCAAAATCGACGGCGTTTTGGGCAAAAGAGCCCGTTCGCGCGATGCTTCCGGCGGACACGACGCCCGCAGAAACGCCATCAACGTAAAATGTAAAATTGCCAAACGGCGCAGTACCCACATAGCCAATGAAAATCGAATGCGGTATCGACCAGTCAATGCCGACAACCGCATTGGACATCGAGTTCTGCCCGTATTTAATCCCCCCAGTCGTACCCGGGCCGGAGTCGTCGGTGTCCTTGTCGAGGGTGATGTTGTACGCGAAAGAGTCATCACTCCAGAACACGTAAGCGTTGCCGAAATGTGATCCGCCGAGGAACGGTACATCGGTAAGCGGGCGCGCCCGAACCTCGACGCCGTATTGCCCGCTGGCAAGCGACATCAAGCCCGGTACAGGTGGCGCGAGATACTCGCCGCTCGAAGTCGCGGGATCGTCTGCTGTGTTGTCCTGCAGCAGAAATGACCCAGTGTTGGTCATGGGAGTGCCGAAGCGTGTCCATGCGGGTGTGACGCCTGATGGATCGACGCCCGCCCCGGCGCTGGAGGCATCAAACTCACGAACAATTGCCGAATGCGCGAACGATCCAAAAACTGCAGCTACCGCCGCTGTGAGAACTACGCGCGATAAAAGAAGACGACTTTGCATATGCTCACCTCCGAGAAATCGATCGACAGTTAGCGAAGTGAAGCCCTCCCGCGTCGATCGACAATCGCGGGGGCCGAGACGTGGGTAGGCCATTGCAAATTTATGGAATTTCTATTGAAATATCAAGAATTTCGCTTAAGCCGACTTTATTCTAAACACCAACTAAAGTGGTGTCAAGGAAATTCTTTGGTGGTGTAGTCCACACCGGTCGTACGGCTCGGCGGCAACGTGCTGGCATTTATTGGGCGGGTGCCAATATGGCTATGGCACGAACAGCCGCCCGACGCGGCTCAACCCGTCCCACATTCCCAAGCCCGATAGCAGGGTTCTCGCCATTAATCGGTGGCCGCACTCGTTGGGGTGCAGGGCATCACTTAGCAGCAAAGCCAGTGTTCCGCCACCGTGCCACGGTTCCCACGCCTGGAAGTGATCGATCACGATTGATCCAGTTTGTTGCGCGATGGTTCTTGCGGCGTTTGCATAATCCGGCAGGTGCGGTGCACGGAGCGCGTCGGAGGGAAGGATTTGATTCGGGGTCTGAATAACGATGATCGGATCAGATTTCTCGCGGACGCGTTGGATCAACTCAAGATACAGGTGCTGGAATTCCGCCACACCCGTCAGGCCGGCAACGCAATCATTCATGCCGATGTTAACTAGCAGCACGTCGGGACGGTGTTGGAGGATGCTCCATTGCAGGTCATGAAGTATCGATGAAACCCGCCACCCGCTGACGGCGGTGTTGATAACGCAATCGCGCATCCGCTGCATTTCCCACCGCGTTCTCTCGGCGAACAACTCGGTGTAGTCGCGCCAACCCATGGTGTGGAGCGCGCCCTGCGTGATGCTGTCACCGGCAAAAAGCCAACGGAGCCGGTCGTTCTGATTGATCAAAGCAACAAGCGGATGAAGTGGGTCACTCATGGGTTTGTCACAATTGTTCCAATTAATCTCAGAACGGGATCTGTCCAGACCCCATTCCTGTCCCAATTCTGAGCATTAGGATTTCGGGCCAAGTTGAGGGTTCTTGGCCGGGAACGGCCCGGCCCCGTCTGTCTCTGCTAAACTGTCGTCGTCCACGCGGAGGATACGGCTCTGCTGGGAAGCAACCGGAGCGCCGGCGTGGATCGCCATACGGCTGTCGGGTCGATTGATTTTTTCGGTCGACCCGTTCTTCTCTTGCCCCGCAGTCGGCGGCGCACAATGCGATAAATCCCGGGGTTTGGGGCGGAGCCCCAATATCACTCCGCCGCCGGACTTCGGCGAGCTCAGTCGAGCCGCGCAGCCGTCGTTCTTCTCTCTCGACTTTTGATAAAGTTCGCCCGGCGCCCGGTCGGCCAGGCTGCTATGCGGGCGATCGTCATTGTAAAACCGCTTGAACAACTTGATCACCGCCCGCGCGTGGTCTCGGCTGTGGAAGGTCTCCATGTTCAGACACTCTTCCCGCAGCGTCCCGTTGAACCGCTCATCAATCCCGTTCTGCCACGGGCTGCCCGGGTCGATGTGCCGCGCCGACACACGCCGTGGATCTGCATGACGTTCATCAGGAACTTGGCGATGAACTCCGGCCCGTTATCCGATCGGATCATGGTTGGCGTGCCGTGGATCGCGAACAACTTCAGCAGCGTTCGCGCGACGAACTTCGCGTTCATCTTGTGCTCGACTTCCACCTCGATGCACCGCCGGGTGAACTCATCCACAACCGTCAGAATACGCATTTTTAGGCCCGTTTCGGTGCGATCTTCCACAAAGTCATACGCCCACACCTGATTCGGATGTTCGGACCGGCAGGGCAAGCCCGCCCCCGATGCCCAGTCGCTTGCGACGACGCTTGGCTTTGAGCATCAGCCCTTGCCTGCGGCATAGCCGACGCACTCGTTTGAGGTTCACGTTCGTCCCCGCCCGGCGGAGCGTCCGCCGAAGTTGCCGCGCGCCGAATCGGGGATGCTTCTTTGCCAGATCCATCAGTCGTTGCACCAGTTCGTCGTCGTTCTTCTTCGAGGCATACGTCAAGAGCCGCCGGCTGATGCCCAGGCAATCGCACGCACGCGACACCGCCACGTCGCGCTTCTCAAAGCACAGAACGAGCTGGCGACGCTCGCTCACGTCGGGAGTTTTTTTCGAGGATCTCCCGCATGACGTCGATCTCGACGTCCCGCTCGGCCAGCAGCCGCTTGAGCCGCGCGTTCTCCTTCTCCAGTTCCCGCGCCCGCTTCACATTCGGCTCGGCCATCGCCCCGAACTTCCGCTTCCAGACGTAAAACTAGTTGGCGCTGAACCCGTGCTCCCGGGCAAGCTGCTCGGCGGTCTTGGTCCCGAGTTGGGCTTCGCGAAGAAACCCGACGATCTGTTCATCCGAAAATCGCTTCTTAATCACAGGCCTTTCAGGCCCGTAATCCTACTCTTCAAAACGGGGACATTTTAGGGGACCAAGACACGCCCGCCAGCGCCTCAATCACGTCCAGCAGCAATCGCCGATCAAAGCCATGATTCACCAGAACGCGCACACCGCACAACTCGATCATCACACCGCCGCCGCGACCGTCATCGCCGCCGACACCGACCCCACGCCCGACCGCCGCTTCCACGAACGTCGGCGCCGGTCCGCTTGACCCCGCCGCCAGCTTCCGCCGCCAGGCGAAAAACGACGAGCACGGGATTGATCGCCGGTTGCAAAACTGTTTGACCGGCAATCCACTGCTTCGCTGCTCATCAACGATACTCAACCACTTGGCCCGTCCCGATTCCGATCGTGTCATCTCCTCAACATCCCAAGCCGTAACGCTGGCGCGAAGATGCGGTTGGCGTAGCGCTTACGAAATAACGGATGCACGATACAGCGTCTTCCACGCACCGGAACACCGCGAACAGTTCATTGCCTTCGAGCTTTACGATCGACGGATACCCAAACCGCAGCGTGCTCATTTGCTCGATCAGGCCCGCTATCTCGCTACCACCATCGCTCAAACTGATTCGGGTAGTTTACAAGACGCTTGGTCATGCTGCTGAAGTTCTTCCATCGCACACTGCCATCGCCGTAAACCGTATTCTGGCCTTCTGGTTTCGTCGTTCGAGGACTGAAGTGCGATGAGTAACCCCACGTGATGCGCGGCGTGTATGGCGGGCCATATTTGATCACGATGTCCATTGCCAAAGGCCGTTCGGCAAGGTTTCTCTCGTTGTTTCTGAATGGCGGTCGGAGATTGTTGCGAAGAGAATCGTTCCAAGCGACCGCGTTGTCCTGGGTTGCGTAGATTGCGTATCCAATGGTCCAGACGATGCCTGTAGCCGTCGAGCCAGGGTTTCGATTCCAGTCCTCATCGGGGTGCGCGCCACCGGTGAAGCCGAACCCCGCGGGGCAGTAGAAGACCTTACCGTTTGTCATGCGCAACTTGTTCTTGAATAGCTCCTTTTGATAATCGGTAATTAACTCCCAAGTGCCAAAGCCTTCGTTGTTGTCTGGGAAGAACCCTTTGTACTCATTGGCGTACATGTGCCAAGCCAGCCCGAACTGCCGCAAATTTGATGCGCACGTCGTTCTCTTTGAAGCACGTTGTGCTTGACCGAGTGTGGGGATGAGGATCGAAATCAGCACCGCGATGATTCCAATCACCACGAGCAACTCCACAAGCGTGAAAGCGCGTGTAGCGGCACGACTCGTCATGATTCCTCTTTTCTTCGGATTGTCGTCGACCAACCGGCCGACGACCGCATTCGACGCGGATCGCGCGATCCAAAACTTAATTCATGACATGAAGTATGTCGGAAGTCAACAATAATTTCGAAGGAATTCATGGTCGGCGCCGGTTGCCATGCGTTTTCCCGAACGTCAAAATCATGGATCTACCGGGTCGGCAAGGCGAGTCCCATCACCGGGCACACGAACCGACATTACCTCGGAGGCGGCGGCGATGTTGGAAAGCTTTACCCACCCGCCTGCACCCGGCTTCTTCACCTCCGTATTGCTCTGTAGTTCAGCATCGAGCGACGGAATGGTTCGTTTGGCCGAATCAGCCCGGGACGCGTCACGCATGGCCCTGAGCTTGGCTGCGCCCTGCGGAGTAAACCGCATCAGGTAGCCGACAAACTTCGTCTTTCCGCCATCGGCTGTGTACACCAGCGCCTGCACTGCTTCTTTCCCTTGGTTCATAAACGGCGGGATCTGGTTGGAATCGGCGACGAAGAAACTCTTGCCGTCGTCGGTCGTGTAGAACGCCGTCCCTGATCCTTCCATTGGGTCGCGCGAATCCAAGTAGTGGAAGTAAGTCGCCAATCCTCCGCAAACCGCTACCAGCGCGACAATCAACCCGATAGCAATTTTCTGGTTGCGGTTTACCGTGTCACGAAGACCCATAGACTTATTTCATGCCATGAATTATCTTTCCCGTCAACTCTTCCTGCCCAGATAAATCCTTGTTTGCGGTATAGGGCAAGGCCCAGCCGGGATGCTGCCCGGAATGGCGATTGCTGCCCAGCGCCGTCACCTGGCCAGCGCGCGTGCCAGGAACGGAAACGCCTTCACACCGTGAATCATGTGTCCGCCCTCGAAGATATCTGTCCGCAGTGCTCGCGGTTGGCCCAAGGTCGCCCACGCCCGTCGAGCCGAGCGAACTGCCGATCGCACCCCGGCAAGAGGCATGATTTCGTCGTGCGTTCCGTGCTCGATTAGTACCGGTCGTGGAGCCAGGAGCGAGCCGATGTCGCCCACGTCGCCGAACTGCGACATGCCCGGCACATAATTACAGAGGCAATGGTGCATGGCCTGGATGTCGAACTTCCACGAGCAGAAGTATCCACTGATCACCGCCGCCCGAATGCGTGCGTCGAGCGCGGCGGTGAACAGCGCGAGCATTCCCCCTCCGCTGATTCCCATGACGCCCAGGCGCCGGCTGGCACGCGGGAGCGCCTGTAGCAGATCGATAGCACGACCGGCCTCGTGAACACGAAGGCCCAGCATTGTACCCCCCAGCATGAGTGCAATCGCGCTGGCGAGGTAGCAGGTGCTCGGTCGGAGCTGCTCGGGCAGGGCCGCGAAGCTGCCGACCCTTCGCCCGAAGCAGTTGATCTCCGGCGCCGCGACAAGAAAACCTTGTCGGACCAGCGACAGCGCGAAATCACGGTGATAGGAATCCGGTGGAAGCGAGCGGTCGCGGCCAGTTGCGTCGCGGCCGATGATGTCGTTCACGCCGTATCCGTGCCCGTGCAGTGCAAGCACACAAGGAAGATCGACTCCTCGGCCGGGCGGTTCGAGAACAAACACCGGCAACTGTGTTCCTCCAGCAACAGGCACGCGGTACTCGCTGAGCACATGATCGCCCCGATCCGCCTGGCTCACCCGCCAGCACCTTCCCGACGCCCTAAGCGCCGCGAACCCCAGGGAACTCCGAAGCGCCTCCCGCGTTCGCCGCTGCCACACAATCGCCGCACGTTGGGTTCGAGCGGAGAACGCGTGCGTCGCCGGACACTTTGCGGCGATCGCAAAGAGCTGGTCGATTGGGCTCAAGTTGTTACGCACGATCAATGCCTCACACCGTGAGAAACACCCAGGGTTCTACCGATCCCGGGGATCGCGGAGAAGCTCCACCGACTGAACCTGCCACGCCGCGGTTCCGGCTGGAACGACAACCTTCACAGTCGCCCGTTTTAGCACCCGCCTCTGAAAGTCGCACTCAACGGCAACGTTTTGCTTCAGCTGATTCGATACGAAATCGGCGCTTCCAAAGACGTGCTCGGCGGTGTGTCCGTCGACGTATTCAAGCGACAATGCGACGACAGCACCGCGAGCGACCGCCGCTCCCCCACCGCGCAGCCGCATTTCGAGCGCGTGTACCGCGAGGTACGGGTGCTGCACAAACCGAACTGCCTGCGATAACTCCACTGGCGCGCCGGCATCGGGACGGAGCGTGACTCCGTCGCCCACATCGATTTGTGCCGTGCCGGCCCGGGTCCACCCGTCCAGCCCAGCATCGAATGAGCCGTTTTCGAGCAGGTTCTCGTATACCGGATCAAACTCCTGCCGCCGAATCTCGCTTATCGACCATTGCGAGATCTCCTTCACTACTGGCCAAAGATTGTGGGTCTCGATCTCCGATGCGCGACAGAACCAAAGCCCGTCGCACCCGAGTTTGATCAACCTGCGCGCCGCGTCGCGGATGCGCTGTGGGGTCGGGGTCACTCCGGCCTCGGCATCAAATCCCGCATCAAGGAAGATCGGCCCCATCACGATTGACTTGCGGTCCGGTATCTTCACCAGGTCGCCGACTGCGTTACAGAGGTTCGACATGCCAAATGTCATCAGGATCATCGGCGCGTGCTCATCCACCAGACGCTCGCGCTCCCAGGTAAGCCAGTCTTGGTGCACCGTTCGGAGCGAATCCTCCCGGCCGAACGTCGCGGAGTTAAACGTTGCCAGCGGTAGCGAAACACCGCTTGCGGCGAGGTCGCCGCGAAGCTCGCGAATGAATTGCGTCACAAAGTCTGCTTTGACCGCGATCCACCGCGGGTCGGTCTCATCCGGAACTTGCAACGCGAGACTACCGGTTCGTTCCTGGTACCGCCTCAGCGCGGGTAGTTCGTAGCCATGTTTGCCAAAACCCACTCGCAGGTCGTGCGAATAGTAGGGGTAGCGAATGAAGTCCAGCGCGAGGCCGTCGACCGGGTAGTTGCTGACATACTCCATGAAAAGTGACCGCTTGAAACGGCGTACATCAGAATAAGCCGGACTGAGCATGTGCCTGTCGGCACTGCCGTCGCGGTGCCGCGTAAACGCCTCGGGGTGGTCCGCGACGAAACCGCGACAACGCTCCTCGAAGTTGGCGAAGCACGCCAAGTCGCCGTACACCTCAATGTTGTTCTGATGAGCCAGGTCGCAGAAGATCGCAACGTAGTCTGGCTGGGTCTCAGCAGGCGGTGCGATCGCGCTCGGGTAGGCTTCCTCCTGAAACGAGGCGTACGCTCGCGTGATGCCGCTTTGGTGCAGTCGGGAGATCAGCAGTTTTACATCTTCGGCGCTGTTCTGGCGATACCCGTTCCATGTACCGTTGGGCATCCGGCGCAGCCCCACCCCGCCATAATAAGCAAGAACCGGCTTGTCAGCATCTCGCTGTGCCCGAAACTTGCCGGCCTGCGGGTGAGGGATCACGCAGATTGGTTCGTCCGCATGGGCAGATGCGACAAGCACCCCAAGAACCACTGCAATGCACGCGAAAAGCTGTCTCATCGCTTTCGACTTTTTGTCAGCAACACGCCCAAAGCCAGGATGAACGCGGCCGTGGCAGGCTCGGGTATCGTACGGAGATCATTTGCCGGCGTTGACAGGCCGAAATTGGCGGCGAGCGCGGTGAAATCGTCGAGATTGGTGAATCCGTCGTAGTTGAAGTCGCCGCGGGTCCATGTGCTGCCGATCGATCCAAACCCGGCGGCGAGGCGAGTGAAGTCGTCGAGGCTGACCGAGCCGGATAAGTCGGCGTCGCCGTAGCGCGTGTATGCAACCAGCACATCCGTCGGGCCAACCGCCTGTCCGCTGAACGTGACAAGGTTGAGTTCGGAGTTGTTCGCCACGGCCAACGCCGTCGTCGCACCTGCTGCCGCGACGGAGGAGTTGATGCCGGCGCCATTCCACGCCCCGCCGGCGTAGCCTGCACTGACCAATGACTGCACCGCCGCGAGGGTGCCGTTGCGGACGACCAAGTCGTTATTCGTCAGGTCAAGCTGAGCACCGGAAGCCAGCGTTAGCTGCCCGACTACACTTGTACCGGCGTCGGTGCCGTTTGTCGCAACGCGCACTGTTCCCGCGGTGATATCGAGCGAGTCGACGCGAATGTGCATCGCGGCGAGAGCGCCGGCTCCTCTCTTCCGAAGCGACAGAGCCTCGCCGGCAGACATGTCGCCCGCGAGCGAAAGCGTTGCACCCGCGGCGACGGATATCGTCGTATGGCTCAGCAAGGCGACAGGAGCTGCAATGGTGTGGCTTCCCCGCTCGACCACCACGCTCGCCGGTCCCAGTGTGCTGGACAACGACAACGAATCGCCTGAAAGCGTGTATGGGTTCAGGCTGTCGAACTTGAGATGCCCCACCGTTCTTTGCCCGGAAAGAGTGACCGTGCGCGGGGCCGTGATGTCGTCCAGGAAATACGCCGCCCGATCCGCCCCACTCGGCGCGCCCGCCGACCAGTTGCCCGCCAGCGACCAGTCGCCGCTGGCATCTTCCGACCAGAAACTGGTCGCGGCCCCGGCAGCGGCGTAACGGATGTAGTCGACATCAAACCGCCCATTGTTCACCCCTGTACCATCCCCAACCCACAACTGCCGCCCGGCGCCGGTGTTGGGTGCGATCGACAGGATTGGCGTGGCATAGTTGCCGTCAAGGAATACCTTCGCTCGCACCGCCCCGCCGGCGGATGGATCCGGTGCGACAACGACTTGATAGGTGTGCCAAGTGCTTGTTGAGAAACCTGGGTTGGATGATTCGAGGAACGTTGCCTGATTCGGGTTGCCGCCGAATCCTTCCAGATTCACGCTCGTTCCAGTGAGTTCCAGCGCGGCGTAGCCGTTGACCCCGTCGCCGATGAAAACCGTCCCAGCGCCTTCGGCAGTGCTGTTTCCCGCGCGGGCGCGAAGTTCAATCACCACGCCATCTGAAAAGTTTACGTCGTCCCAGATCGTGCCGGCCCCACCATGCGTGTAGTACAAGCTGCTCGACGGCCCACTGGTTCCGGTATCCAGGCGCAGATAATCCTGGCCCAGATCGGCCCAGAGATAGGCGCTGTTGGCCCCGCTCTGCGACCGCTCCCAGGGGTTGGGTGTGAGCAGGTCGGGCGTTGTATCGCCGTGGTACTCCAAGGCCCATTTGAACGCGTCGACGGATCTCTGCTGCCGAATGTCCAGCACCGCGGACTTGGCGTGGGCGATGGTTCCGCCCTGGTAAACGTAGCCAGCCGGAGGGCTGGCATCCCACGAGGGAGGGTAGAAGCTCGACTCGTCGTACAACACCGTCCATTTGCCATCAGCCCGTCGGCGCATTTCGGTATGACCGCTCGTGCTGCCGTCGTAATAAATGTGCGGTTCGGTCCATCGAGTGCCCGTTGCGTCGGCAAACATTACTTTGGCGCCGTAGCGACCGGTGGTCAGTGCGACAGCGCCGTAGTCGAGCTTTCGCAGCAGCGGAAATGCCCCGGTAAGCCCAAGCATCTTCGGCTGAGTCCATGTTTGGCCGTTGTCCGGAGAGTGAGCGTAGAACAGCGAGGGCGTCGCCGACTTGACATTATTCGTTGGAAACGGCTGCCC
>Ga0163153_10003562_pt1 | contig 20626 bp, 16 predicted proteins | sample OliLakLV19MP6IB1_FD_148629 | JGI IMG/M metagenome (GOLD analysis project Ga0163153, IMG submission 148629) | Freshwater microbial mat bacterial communities from Lake Vanda, McMurdo Dry Valleys, Antarctica - Oligotrophic Lake LV.19.MP6.IB-1 | ecosystem: Environmental > Aquatic > Freshwater >...
CTGTGCGGGCGTATGCTGGACGAAGAGCCCGGGCCACGGGCTTCGAGGTGCTTCTGCAGGTCCCTCGGTGGCGCCCCCAAGCCCGTTGCCCCCAGCAGCGTTTTGAGGGCCATCGCAGGCGTGCTCACACTCGCTGCCGTCGGGGTCGTCGGAGTCGGCATACTCAAGATTAATTTCACCGATCAGCGCCCCGGCGTTCCGGTGCCGTCTTCGCCCGAGCGGCCCGACCCGGCGCCCGATTCTCCTACGGCGTCCATGGCTGTCAGCACCGCCGAAGGCGCGCCCCATGCCGATGAGCCGCCGATCGATGTCGTAGCCGTGCAACCTGTGTCGGCGGCGATCGCTCAAACTCCCGTCCCGACGGCGCCCGCGGCCGAGCCGGACCTTCCGACGGAGCTATCGAGCGTGGACGCAACGGTGAGCGGCGGCGCGGTACCAACTCCCGCCGATGTCCCGGACCCGACGCCTGTGCCACCGGCACGGACGTCGGTCGACCTGGCTTTAGCGTGCCTCGCCGCGTGCCGCGCCCAGTCCCGGGACACCCAGACCTGGAAGTCCGCCGTGACGGCGCTCACGGCGCTCGGTATCGACGGCGGCCATGCGCGCGACCTCACACCGGAGGAAAGCGCCGTCGCCGCGGCATTTATTGACTTGGCTGCTCAGTCCCAGCTCGGCCCCGATGACGCCCGTTGGTCGATCATCTCCTCGGGTGTGACAGCGCTCGCCGCCTCTGGCAACGGCGATGCGATCGTGCTGCTAGCGAGTGTCTGCATTGTGGTCAAGCCACCCACGCTGGACGGCGCGATGCCCGGGATCCGGCTCGTGGCGGACGCCGCGACCTGCAAGACTCTGCAGAGTGCCCTGGCCTCGGCTCGCGGTCCGCGGGGGATCTTCTACCGCGGGTGCCTCGTGCTTGCTATGGAGGCCGACCCGAGCAAGGCCGCCGCGGCCGCTTCCGAGGCGTTTGTGGAGGCACGCGACCTCGGCGATGCGCCCGCGGCGAGCATGCTCGCGGCGTTCGCCATCCTACGCGCGGGGTCCCGCAAACCGATGACGCCGGTAGAGCGCGAGTCGCTCGTCAGCGACGCGCTGGAAGCAGCTAAGGACGCCGCCGAGAGGGGCGACCCGGCTGGCATGTATCTCTACGGCCTCACGCTATCAATGTGGCGCAAGCCGGCTCACAGCGAGGTGCAAGCGTGGATGGTCAAGGCCGCGGGCAGTGGCTATGCCACGGCCATAGAGTGGTGCAAACGCGAGCGGATCGTCCCGTGGTAACGGGCGAGGCCGCGAACAGGAGATGCTTATGAACGCCCGGTCCATCCCTCCCGTTTTGATCATCACCTTCGCATTCGCCTCCGGGTGTCAGACTCCCGAGCAGACCGGCGTGGGCGTCGCCGTCGCCGGAGGTGCGCTCGCCGCGGGGATCGCAAAACTCGCGGGTGCAAACGACACCGTCACAGTGCTTGTCGGCGTCGGAACGGCCCTTATTTCCGGCGGCATCGCATACGAGATTCAGCGCCAGCACGAAGCGACCGAAGCCCAGCGTCGCGCGGCCGAAGAGGAACTGCGTCTCAAGCTCGCGTCTATGCCGCCGGAAGACGCGGCCAGAACGCCCAAGACATGGGCGATCCCCGTGCCCCCCGAGCTTGGGCAGTCAGGGCAGAAGCCGGAGTTTATCCGCGTCGACCGCGAAACCCAGCAGGCGGGTTCAACTGTTGACGTGCTCGACAAAGCCCCGCCGCCGGGCACAACAACTCAAGTCGAAAAGGAAGCCGCGGTCTACTTTCCCTGACGCGAAGCCGACGGAGCGGGCTTTTCATGAAGATCCAGGTGTACGACAGCGACGGAGATTTCAAGGGCGGGCTCTTCAAGACCAAGAGCTTCAACGCGCCGAACTGCCGGATGTGGCATGCCCCGCCTCACCCGAACTACCGCGAATCGCTCATCGACATCGCGGGTAAGGGCAACCCCTGCTACGAAAGCTCGTGGTTCCGTCTGCAGGTGGCGGCCGTGCCCGACATCAGTGGTCCATCGGACGGGAGCGACGACTTCGACGCGAACTCCCGCGCCTACAGGATCAGCGCGTCGGAGGCCGCGGCGTGGCTGGAGCGGCACGCGTTCCCGATACCGGCAGACCTGAAGGCGCTGCTGCCGCGTGATAGGAATGGCACGGCCGCTCCGACAGCGACCGAGACGTCACCATCGCGCCCCCTCCCCGAAGGCACGGCCGAGGTATGGGAGGCACTCAACGGCCAGATGTTGACGGCCAAAGAGATCGCTCAAAAGCTCCGGATTACTGAGGACGCGGTTCGTAAGCGGGTTGCGAGGCTTCGGGAGGACGGTCGCACCCTCGACAATCGCCGCGGGAGCGGGTACTTCCGTCCCGACGCCCCGCCACCAAACGGCGTTCGAGGCGGGGCGCCGACGTGACGTCCGATTGACGTCCGGTTGACGGGACGGACTTTCCTGCCATCTTCGGGAAGAGTTCCTTGCTGCGTGCAGAGGCACGACGGCAAGGAGATCTCTCATGGACCTGCGCAGGATCGCGATCGGCAAGCTCAAGCCCGCCCCGTACAACCCCCGCGTCGAGTTCAAGCCCGGGGACCCGGTCTTCGAGCAGCTCCGGCGGAGCGTCGAGACCTTCGGCGTGGTCGAGCCCATCGTCTGGAACCGCCGCACGGGGCACGTCGTCGGGGGGCATCAGCGGCTGGCGGTCATGGCGGCGCTGGGGCACACGCACGCGGACGTGGTCGTCGTGAACCTCACGCCGCAGCGTGAGAAGGCCCTCAACCTCGCCCTGAACAAGATCGTCGGCGCCTGGGACGAAGAGAAGCTCGCCGCGCTGCTCGGCGAGCTCGGGCGCATCCCGGACTTCGACCTGGGCTTGACGGGCTTCGACGAGGGCGAGATCACCGAGTTGCTCGCCCGAGCCGCCGACGCCACCGGGCCGCTGGGTGACGACGCGAGCTTTGACCCCAGCGCGGCGCTCGACACGGGCCGCCCCGCCGTGACCAAGCCGGGTGAACTCCTCGTGCTCGGCAATCACCGGCTGCTCTGCGGCGATTCGACCTCCGTTGACGACGTGCGGAAGGTGATGGACGGTCAGCGTGCGGTACTGTTCGCGACCGATCCACCCTACTTGGTCGGATACGACGGCACAAATCATCCGTCGACGCGCGCCCGGCACACGAAGTCCTCGAGGGTTGGGGCGAACCGAACAGCCCGTGCTCGCGTCGGATCCTCATCGAGCCAGACATTCCGGGGAACGTCGAATAAGGATTGGTCCGGCACGTACGGCGTGACCTGGGACGACGCCGACGGTCAGTCGGAGCTGTACGACACGTTCATCGGCGTCGCGGTCGCCCAGGCGATCACGCCGAACGCCGCGTGGTACTGCTGGCACGCCAGCCGCCGTCAGGGGATGGTTGAAGCGGCGTGGCAGAAGCACGGCGCGTTCGTGCACTGCCAGATCGTGTGGGCGAAGAACCGCCCGGTGCTCACGCGGACGTGGTACGCGTGGCAGCACGAGCCCTGCTTCTTCGGGTGGATCCAGGGAAACAAGCCCGCGCGGGCCGAGAAGAGCATTCTCAGCACCGTGTGGACCATCGACACGATCCCGAACGGTCCGCAGCGCCCGGATCACCCGACGCCCAAGCCGCTCGAGGTCTTCGAGATCCCGATGCGGCAGCACACCAAACCCGGAGACGTGTGCTTTGAGCCCTTCGCCGGCAGCGGCACGCAGGTGATCGCCGCCGAGCGGCTCGGGCGCCGGTGCTGTGCGCTCGAGATCAGCCCGCACTACTGCGACGTGATCGTGCGGCGGTGGATCCACCTCGTTGGCGCCGCTCGCGCGGGTCAGGCGCTCGTGCGGCGGTATTCACCTCAGAACACCGCGCAGCCTTCGCCGCGCGGGAAGAAGGCGGTGTCGGCATGAGCGACGCCGCCAACGACAAGGCCCCGCCCCCCCCGCCGGATCCTGGCAATCGTGGACGATCTCGCCGATCTCGTTCGAATCCGACACCGACGCATGCCGCGGCCCCGGATGGGGTGGACCAGATCCGCGGCGACGAGCCATCGGCCGAACCTCTCGGTCGCTCCCTCGAACTGCTCGGCAGGGTCCGGTCCGGCGCCGCTGCCGGGAGCCTGCTCGCCCCCGCGGACCGCCAAGCGCTCGTGTCGCTGCTCGCCGCGGACGGGCTCGCCACGCCGGAGATTGCACAGATCCTCCAAGTGGCGGATCGCACCATCGAGCGTGACCGGCGGGCGATCCGGGCGGGCCTTGCCATCGCCAAGGACCCCAAGCTGGTCGAGCAGATGGTCGGCCGCCTGATGGCCGAGGCCGAGTTGAGCGTGCAGCGGATCCGTCGCACGGCTCGGGAGCGCGAAGTCGAACCCGCCGTAAAGGTCGACGCCGAGCACCGGTGCTTCCAAATCGTCCGCGATCTGGTCCAGAGTCTGCAGAAGCTCGGGTACCTCCCCACCGCCACGCAGAAGCTCGAAGCCGATCTCACCCATCACGTGGGGGAGCTTCCGAGCCTGGGTGACCTTCAGGCGGAGATCGAACGCCTCAAGTCCGTTCAGGGTGGTATCGGCGCAGACGCCGATCCGTCACAGTTCATCGATGTGGAACAGGTCATCGAGCGGGCGGCACTCGCGTCCCGCGTAAAGGACCTCTCCACCGACCGCACTTCTTCCATCAACCTCACGCCAGGAGACCTCCCATGACGCTCCGACCGGAATACGCCGCGGTTGCGGCCGCGGCGGTGAGCGAGCGGCGCCGCTCGCTCGCCTCGAATTCACCGATGGCGTTCGCGCAGGTATACCTCGCCCCGCTCATCGAGAAACCGTTCTCGCGCATGCACCGCGAGCTCTTCGCGGAGCTTGGCGCCCTGCACGAGCGCCGCGGGTCGTACCTGGCCGTGGCCGCGCCCCGCGGCCACGCCAAAAGCACCGTGGTCACGCTCGCCTACGCGCTCTGGTGCCTCGTGTGCCAGAAGGAGCCGCTCGTGGTGGTCGTGTCGGGGACGAGCGATCAGGCCAAGAAGCTCCTCGACCACGTGAAGCGCCAGATCGAGTCCAATCAACTGTTGTTGACCGACTTCCCCGAACTCGCTTGCGCCGATCGCATAGCGCCGTGGCGCCGCGACAGCATCCTTCTCCCGAACAACCACATCCTCATGTCGTACGCCGCGGGCCAGAACCTCCGTGGCGTCCGCCACGGCAAGAACCGGCCGACGCTCATCATCGCCGACGACCTTGAGGACAAGCTCCATGTGCAGAGTGAAGAACAGCGGCACAAGCTCGCGGACTGGTTTAATAGCACGCTGGTCAAGGCGGGGACGCCCGAGACCAACGTCATCGTCGTCGGGACCGTGTTCCACCACGACTCCCTGCTCGCGAACCTGCTCGACACCGCGAAGTCGCCGGGGTGGAAGGGCCTGCGGTACCAGGCCGTCGAACAGACGAGCCCCCGGCCCGACCTGTGGGAGCGGTGGGGCGCCATCATGCGGTCGCAGGCGCCCTTCGAGGGCGGCACAGGTGTCACCGCCGCCGACCGATTCCTCACGGCCAACGACGCGGCGATGAATGACGGTGTTCGGGTGCTCTGGCCCGAGGCGTACAACTACCTCGAGCTTATGAAGATCAAGCTCCGCGAGGGCGATTCGACGTTCGCCGCGGAGTTCCAGAACGACCCCCTGGACCCCGACATGTGCATGTTCTCACGGGCCCCGCTCGTGTTCTGGGACGACCAGCACGAGTCGCCCGAGAAGCTCCTCGAGTCCATGGGCGAAGCTCGTGGTCGCGGAGACGGTTCCTTTTATGGAGCCTGTGATCCCAGCCTCGGTGGCAACCCGCTCAAGGGCGACTACAGCGCCATCGTCGTGCTCTACAAGCCGCACCGCTCGGAGATCAAGTACGTGATCGCGGCCGACCTCGCCCGTCGGTCACCCGACGAGACGATCAGCCGCATCCTTGAATACGCCCGAAAGTACGACTTCACCAACTTCGGAATCGAATCGAACCAGTTCCAGCAGCTCATGGTCGACAACCTCCGGTCTCGGGCGCGGTCGTTGGGTGTGCGCATGCCAATCAACGCGATCACGAGCCGCTCGGGCAAGCAGCAGCGGATCGCGGCCCTCGAGAGCGAGGTCAGCCAGGGAGGGCTCGTCTTTGCTCGCCGGCACCTGCTCTTCATGGAACAACTGCGTGCGTTCCCGCTCGGCAAGCACGACGACGGACCGGACGCCCTGGAGATGGCGGTCTCCACGATCACAGAAGCCAACCACTGGTCGATGTCGTGCATGGAGACGGGGCGCGTCTACTACGACAGCCGCTACGGGGGTCCGCCGCCCGGGAGCCGGTATGGCTGAGCAACGCGGCAGCGTAGTGGCGATGGGCGGTGTGCTATGCCTCGCACTCGACGGTTAGGCCACCTCACAGTTCCGGGCGGATTCCGCTGCCGCTCGCCTTGCCTTCGCCGTATGTCGAGCCACTGCTGTGTCGTTGTCGACGCGTTTACCGGCGTTCCGGTGACGCGTGGGCGACCCAACACGGAGAAGCATCGATGTCCACGGCACCGGCAACGAAACCAACCCCTTCAGCGCCCGCGGCGAACTCGCGCCGTCGTACGGCGGTTATCGCGACGACGGACACCAAGCGCCCGCGTGCGCCGCGCGGCCGCAAGGCCCACTCGCACCAGATCGACGTTCCCGTTCCCGCGACGCCCGCTCCTGTAGTTCCCTCTCAGAACCCGCCCAAGCGCGCGAAGGCCCCCGCCGCCGCGAAACCCGAACCCACCAAACACAAGGCGGCCTCTCGGGCCCGTTCCAAGCCGATGAGCGCACTCGACGCCGCGGCTCTCGTGCTCGCCAAAGCCGCCAAGCCGATGAACGCCAAGAGCATGATCGAGGCGGTGACCACGCGGGGCCTGTGGTCGAGCCCCGCTGGGAAAACGCCGCATTCGACGCTCTACTCCGCGATCATCCGCGAGATCGCGGCCAAGGGCAAGCAGGCACGGTTCAAGAAGCATGATCGGGGCCTCTTCACCGCCGTGCGTGGTCGGTGAGCCCGAGCATGTCCATCGACCTGAGCAGGCTCGACACGCTCACGACCGACGAGCTCCGGGCGCTGTGGGCCGCCAACATGGGACGGAGCAAGCCGCCGCACTCGCGGCGGTTGCTCGTGCGCGAGCTCGCGTGGCGGACGCAGGAGCGGGTGCACGGCGGTTTCGACGTGCAGACTCGCCGGTTGCTGCAGGCCGCGATGCGGGCCGCGACGTCGACTTCCAGCAAAGGTGACGCCGACAGCGAGGTCGCCCCTCGCGTTCCCAAGCCGCGGCGCAAGGCGAAGCGCATCCCCAAGCTCCCAGCGTCCACGAGGATCGTCCGTGAGTGGCGGGGACGACGATACGAAGTCATGGTGAGCGATGACGGCCGAGCATTTCTTTACCGAGATCGCACGTACACCAGCCTCACGGTGATCGCCCGCGAGATCACCGGCACCCATCAGTCTGGACCACGATTCTTCGGATTGACGAACCGCGCTGCGCCCTCGAGCCCTCGCGGCCGTCAAGAGGACGGGCGATGAGTACCCCTTCGCTCCGCTGCGCCGTCTACACCCGCAAGTCCAGCGAAGAAGGTCTCGACCAGGCGTTCAACTCTCTCGACGCCCAGCGCGAGGCCGGCGTCGACTACATCAAGAGCCAGAAACACCAGGGATGGACGCCGATCCCGGCGCGGTACGACGACGGCGGGTACTCCGGCGGCACGGTCGAGCGTCCAGGGCTGCGGCGCCTGCTCGACGATATCGGAAGTGGGCGCGTCGACGTCGTCGTGGTCTACAAGGTCGACCGGCTCTCGCGGTCGCTCGCCGATTTCGCGCGGCTGATGCAGACCTTCGATGAGCACCGCGTGTCCTTCGTGTCGGTGACGCAGCAGTTCAACACGACGACGTCGATGGGGCGGCTCACGCTCAACATGCTCCTCTCGTTCGCGCAGTTCGAGCGCGAGGTCACCGGCGAACGCATCCGCGACAAGATCGCGGCCACCAAGCGCAAGGGCGTCTGGGTGGGCGGTGTCCCCCCGCTGGGGTACCGGCTCTCCAAGCCCGAAGAGCCCCCCGGCGACCGTCGCCTGCGCATCGTCGAACCGGAAGCGGCGATCGTCCGAGCGATCTTCACGTCTTACCTTGAGCTCCGGTCGCTGCTCGGCGTTGCGCGGCGCTTGAACGAGGCTGGCCATACGACGCGTCGCTGGTCGAGCGCCGGTGGCGGCAACCACGGCGGCCGTCCCTTCAAGGCGGGGCTGGTGTACAAGCTCCTCATTAACCCGGTGTACATCGGCAAGATCACCCACACCCGGGGCGACAAGAAGGAGGTGTACCCGGGTCTGCACACCTCGATCATCGACCACGCCACCTGGGACCGCGTTCATGAGGTCATGAAGACCGTCGAGCGGAGTGTCGCCACCCGGTGGACGCACACGCACCTCCTCCGTGGCAAGGTTCGGACGTTCGAGGACTTCGCGATGAGCCCGGGCTCTGTGCTCCGGCGCAGACGCCTCGCCGACGGTTCTGAAACGTCGCGCCGGGTGCTGTACTACACGAGCCAGAAGGCCCTGAAACAGGGATACAAACACTGTGAGATTAAGTCGATCAACGCCGGCCATTTGGATGATCTTGTTCGAGCGCTCGTCCTTGATTACCTACCCGCTCCACAACGCCTCGATCTCGCATCGCTCGATGGGGCTACTCGCGACCACAAGATCCGAGAGGCGATTCGTCGGGTGGTCCTCGCCCCCGACGCGATCTCCGTCGAACTGGACCCGGGCGTGGTGGAGTCGTTGAGCTCGCCGCGTGATGGTTCGTTTGCAGGCGACAAGAGTCGGAGTGCGAATGCGCAGGTTGCCGGGCTTCCGAAATGCTCGTTCACGGCGGTCGTCGCGAACGTGAACGGCGTCACCATCCTCAAGCTGCCCATTAAGCTCAAGCGGCACGACGCACGCCGGGTGTTGGTCGCCCCCGACAGACGCGATCTGTATCTGACCCTCGCCGCGAGCGGAGATACGGTTCCGCAGGATCACCTCGTGCGGGCTCTTGGGCAGGCGTTCGCCTGGCACCGCGAGATCCTGAGCGGGATGAGCATCGAGGCCGTCGCTCACGCGGCGGGGCTTCAGCCATCGCGGGTGACCCACCTTCTCCATCTGACCCAGCTGAGTCCAACCATCATCCGTGACATCCTCACGGGGCGCTTTGGCCCGAGCGTCACGCTTCGCAGCCTTCATGCGGGCGCCGATCATCTCGATTGGTCGCTGCAGTCCGCCGAACTGACGATTCGGTGACTCGCGGCGGGTGGAACTGAACATCGCGCCGATGGTGCAGCCGGGTCGCGGGAGGATCGGAGTGCCCGAGGCATTGAACCGCTTGCCTTCTACAGCCCCCGACGCGAATGGCCCCTCATGGGCCGGATTCGGTATGCTCGAAGCAAAGTCGGCGGCCTCGTTTGACGTCAGCCATGCTATCCTTTGTGGCCTCCAAACGCTTGCACCCCCGTACGTAGTGGTCGAGCCGCCAACTCCGCGAACAAGCCCCAGATGAAAGCCGTCCTTTCATACATCGATTGGCACGACGTCCAGCGGCGGATCGGCGCTGAAACGAAGAACCGGGAGGTTCATCAGCCGCTGGTTTCGCTCTACCGATGGTGGGCCCGTCGACCGCATTCTCTCATCGGTGCGATTCTGGATGCCGGGTGCGCCGCCCATTCCAAGGAGACGCTGGTTGTAGATCCGTTCTCGGGCGGGGGAACGGTGGCCATTGAGGCGCTTCGTCGCGGGCTTCGTGTCTACGCCCAAGACGTGAATCCATGGGCCGCGTGGGGACTCAAAGTGAGCCTTGCGCCCGTCTGCCCGGATGCTCTTGCCCACGCCGGCGACTTGTTCCTCGCGGCACTTCGGAAGGTGGAAGGTCATCGGTATGCAGGGCCCGATGGCTCCACGGCGGTTCACACGTTTCGAGTGCGGCGAGCGCAATGCAGCGCCTGCGCCGCTCACGTGTGGGCCTTTCCGTACCCGCTCGTCTCCGTGGCGAGTCGCTCCCTCAACGAGGAGCATGGCTACTTCGGTTGCCGCGCCTGCGGCTCCGTGACTAGGCACCGGCTTGACGCCGCGGCACCCAGATGTTCAGATTGCGGCGTCACCTATTCCGATCGCGAGCCGTCCTACTGCCCACACTGCCGAACCAACGCAGTGACCGATGCCGCCCGGCGAACCGCACGTCATGAGGTCGTGCTCGTGCAGCGCTGGCGAGAAGTTGCAGATGGACCGATGGTGTATTTTGATCATCCCACTGAGGCCGAGACATCCCGAACGCGCAGATCGTGTCTGCTCGCGGCATCGCTCGCATCACACATCCCTCGCGGCCACGAGACCAACAAGCTTCGCCGCGCAGGCCTTCGCACGTGGGCATCGCTTTATCCATCGCGGCAGCTTGAGGTCTTGATCCGTGGCGCCGAGTTTCTGCAGCAGATGGACGTCGAGCCTGTGATGCGTGACCGGCTTCGCCTATGTCTTGCTGGTGCCACGGAAATGCCAGGGCATCTATGCCGGTGGGATCGGTATCATCCCAAGGTGTTCGAGGCGCTCTCCAATCATCGCTACTCATTCGACGGCCTCGCCGTTGAACCGAATCCTCTCGCGCCGGTTGGACGCGGGACCCTTACCCGGCGACTCCGAGCGTCGGTGCTCGCGGCTCGGACGCTCTCAGAGGTCACTTCCCCGAAGCGAACCGTCGTTTATCTGCGCACGGATACAGACCATGCGGCCGATTCCAACCAAGCGGTCACCATCGTGCAGGGATCGAGCGAAAAGTTGTTGCTCGCGGACCGTTGTGGTTCGATTATCGTCACCGACCCGCCTTACTACGACAGTGTGCAATACGGCGAGCTCGCGTCCCTCTTCCTCGCGTGGACGGGGCCCATGGGCATCGCCAGCGAGAGCGGTAGCTTCCGGCAGCGTGGCGAGGCAGTTCCAAATCGTTTTCGGCGGACCGGCGCGATCGCATATCGCCAAAAACTCTTGACGATATTCTCCGAGTGCGCTCGCGTCATTCAATCGCACGGTCGTCTAATTCTCACCTACCACAGCACGGACCTCCGGGCATGGTGGGGCCTCGGTTCGGCTCTCGCGGCCAATGGCTTCCACATTGCGGCTATTGCCGCGGCTCGGACCGAGAACGGGGCCGATCATGCAAAGCGCGGTAAGCGATCCTTTGTCAGCGATCTACTCATCGAGTGTGCGCTCGGAACGCGCTTCAGCGCGCCGCAGCGGTTGACTGTGCCCCGAACCCCCGAGCACCGCGAGTTGCTCGCTATCGGCGAAGCGATGGCGGAGGTAGGTAACAGCCAGTACCGCGAGCTACGCACCGCATTTGCTCGCCGGAGCCGACGTTTGAGAGTTAGGCGGATCGAGGCCCCAGACGTGACCCTGCGACCCAGAACGCGAGGTGAAGATGCCCACCGGAGAAAAGAGTCGAACGCAGCAACTGAGGGAACTCGTCGCCGCCGCCTCGGATGCGGCTGATCGGTCCACCTTTGATGTACCGTTTCGAAGCGGCTTGCTTCCTCGCGTAAAGATTCAGGTACGCGTTGACTTTCCGCTCTACCGCATTCAGAGCGGTCGGACGCATCGTGCACAGTCGCAATACCTTGAACAACATCCGCAGCTGCCCAACAAGTTTTTTGATGACCCCGAGGATCCGCGAGTTCAGGAAGCGCAGCGCCAGATCCTTCTCCAGATGATCCACGAAGAAGGTCTGGCTAAGGACCTTGAGCAGCGGAAGCAAGAACGGCCGATCGTGCTCACCAAAGACGGATTCATTGTCGATGGCAACCGACGCATCACCGCACTTCGGGAACAACAGATCGAATATGCGACGGCAGTCGTACTCCCCGAGGACGCTCAACGCGAAGAGATATTTGAGACGGAGCTAGAACTCCAGATGGCTCGCGACACCAAGTCCGAGTATAACTGGATCGACGAGCTGCTTCATATCCGTCTGGGTCACAGAGAATACGGGGAGTCACTTGAACGCATCGCCAAGCGCATGCGAAAATCAAAGGACGATCTGAAGGCGTCTTTGGAAGTGCTGACCTTCATTGATGAATACCTTGCGTGGGCGGTTCAATCTGGTCAGTATCACAAGGTACCCGAGGACGTGGAGCAAGCATTCAGCGATCTTGCTTCCAGAATAAAAGCTCGCAACGTGGACCGGCTCTCGGCCAACGCCAAGAACGCTATCAAACACGCCTGCTTTGCCGTCATCAAGGGGGGACGCGGCAGAGGAAAGGTCTACGAGGCGATCCGGAGCATTATTCAATACATGGCGCAGCAGCCTGCCGAAGTCGTAGAGCGACTGCGCGGGCATGTCAGTTTGCCTTCATCGGACACGAAGGCCATATCTACAACCGGAACAAAGGGCCGGAAGTCCGTCGACGACCCGTTGGCTCGCCTTGCCGACGCGGATCTTGCCAGTACCGCTCAGCCATACGTCACGCTCGGCAAGGCGTTCGAGCGTCCCGACACGGCTGCCACGGTCGCTCCAAAGCTTGTCGAAGTGGTCGAGGAGCTTGACGAAGAGAAGAAAGAGGAAAAGAAGCAGCCGAATCCGGTGCAACTGCTGGAGAAGGCCGAACTGGTGCTGGGCAAGGTAAAACTCGACGCTAACTCCGCGAGGATCGAGCGAGTTGTCGAATTGCTCGAACAGATCAACGGCCACGTCGAGAAGCTCTCGGAGATCGTGGGCAAGAGCAAAAAGAAGTAACGCATGGCGGATGTACGCATTAGCAGCGGAACCGATTGGGACTCGATCGCCATCACGATCGAGCAAGATGACACCTTGCTGGCGGCCTCGGTTGGCCAGATCGTGCTGGCAGCTGGCGGCGAGCCGCACGGCAAAGGGTTCCTGCTGACGACCTTCGGCCTACTGCGAAGTGCCAGCGAGCTTGCAGTCGCGATCAACCAACGTGGGGCATCTGTTGACTACGACGAGGCTGTCCTGGCCCTGCTTAGCGAATACGTCGGGGAACGGGAGGCCCGTGAGAACGCATCGGACCTCATACCGGTAGAGGAGGTCGAAGTCCGTCGCCTGCTCGATCTGGGTGGCTTCCGCAGAACCCTCACTGCTGCCCAGATGTCCAACGTTCGTCGCCTGCTCGCGCTCCGGCACGGAGCCAATTTCTCTGTGCCCGGAGCCGGCAAGACTGCCACGCTGTTGGCGCTTTTTTCCACGCTACGGACGAGAGGAAGCGTCGACAAGCTGCTCGTGGTAGCGCCCAAGAATGCGATGATCGCGTGGGAGGACGAGATTACCGCTTGCTTCGGGGAGGGTGTATTCCGATCTAGGAGACTCACCGGTGGTCAAGCGGGTGTCTTGTCGGGCTTGGAGGATGACCCCAACATTTGCTTCATCACTTACCAGCTGCTTCCCAACGTCGCCCGCACGGTCGGAGAATGGGCCCACCGGAACAAGACGCACGTCGTCTTGGACGAGTCGCACCGTGTCAAGCGAGGAATGGTTGGTGTCACGGGCCGCGCAGCGCTTCGCCTCAGCGCATCAAGCCGCCGGCGTGACATCCTCAGCGGCACGCCGCTGCCGCAGTCCCCGGAGGATCTTCGCCCACAGTTCGATTTTCTCTGGCCGGGCCAACGCATCCTGCCAGAACCCACAAGGACAAGTCCATCCGACTCGGACTTGGGAGACATTCAGGATCGCGTCGGGCCGCTTTACGTGCGGACAACCAAGAAGGAACTCGGGCTCACGCCCCCGCTCGTTGAGCGGGTATCAGTCCAGCTGGGCCCGGTGCAGCGTGAACTCTATGAATTGCTCCGCAGCGAGGCCAAGCGCCGCGCTGCGGGAATGTCCGCGATGGACCGCGCATTCCTGCGGCGCTTGGGCCGGCACGTGGTGCGCCTTATCGAGGCCGCGAGTAACCCGGTGCTCTTGACCCAGGGCGTAATGCTCGAAGACGATGATGGCCAAGACGACGCGAGCGCCGAGGTCTCGGTACGGGCCTTCGATCTCATCCGCGAGTTCGCGAAGCGAGAGAAGCCTGCGAAGATCGCGGCGGCGGTGAGCTTGGTGAGGAAATCGCTCGCGGCAGATGGAAAGGCCAAAGTTGTGCTGTGGACGACGTTCATCCAGAACATCCACACGCTGGCGGGGTTGCTCAAAGATTTCGAACCGGTCGTGCTGTACGGTGATGTTGGCACTGGCGATGATGAAGACCCAGACACGCGCGAAGGGCGCATTCGTCAGTTTCATCGCGATGACACTTGCCGCGTGATGGTCGCAAATCCTGCTGCTTGCGGTGAAGGTATCAGTCTTCATATGGTGTGCCACCACGCCATCTATGTAGATAGAACCTTTAACGCAGCGCACTACCTTCAGTCCATTGACCGCATCCATCGCCTTGGGTTGGCCCCCACTCAAGAGACAAGAGTCAGCATTCTCGAAGCGACGAACACTGTGGATGCTCGCATTGCCAGCCGTCTCAAGAGCAAGATCGACGTGATGTCAGCTATTTTGAATGACCCAGGCCTCGCCGCCCTCGCCTACGACCCCGAGGATGTCGAAGATCTTTTCCCCGCAGGCGTTGAAGCGGCCGACGTGGAGGAAATTGTCGAACACCTCACAGGCAACGACAAGGAGCAATGAGCACCCGTGGTTCCGTTGACTCCCGGTAGGCTGACCGCCCTTTGGCTCGTGCTTCGCTCGCTCGCGAAGCTCGGGGGTCGCGTGAATGTCGAAGAGCTTGTCGGATTTGCCGCTAGAAGTTCTTTGCGCAGTGGAGGCTTACCCGTGCGCGACGGCTTGCGACTAGCCCTCCGCGGCCGGTTTGTGCAGGAAGCCTCACTTGGTGTGTCGCTCTCCGAAACCGGACGCGCGGCGCTCGGCCATTGCGCCGAGGACGAGCCCAACAGCGCCGTGCGGCGGCTGTTCCTTTCGGTGCTAGTGCTCATGGACCCGCCTGCTTGGGTGGCATATTGGCAGGGGGACCCGACTTCACTCGAACAGCTTCTGTCGGAGAGCGAGAGGTCGGTTTTGGGAAGCGCCGGTTTGTACCCGCGCAAACCGGACGAACAAGACTTGGCCTGCGCAGGTTGGTGGGATGCTCTGTCAGTTGTACCTCTTTCAGAATCGGCGCTCGCCCTTCGGAAGGCGATTGGTGACGCGGGCGAGGAGTTGTCACTCGCGTACGAGCGTGCACGGCTCGAGGCCGACGGCTATCCGGAACTCGCCCAGCGCGTGTGGTGGGCGGGTCGCGAGAGCCCTGCCTACGGATTTGACGTGGGGAGCTTTGTCGGCAACGCTGACACGGAGGCGCCAGACGCGCGGGTAGCAATTGAGGTCAAGAGCGTTGCATACCCAGTAGAGAGGGTCTTTCCGCTTCATTTGACAGTACACGAGTGGAAGACAGCTCGGAGATTGGGCGTTCGGCACCGATTTCATCTTTGGGATTCCGTCAAATTGCCTGTGCAGGCGGAGAGTCCGCCACGGGTGCCGCGCGTGGTGGCCCTGAACGCGCTCGCGCCGCACTTGGCTCTAACTCCCCCGTGCGGAGGCGCGTGCACGTGGGAGTCAATGCGGGTAGAGCTCCCGATTTCGTGAGTGAACCCGGCCGTCGCTCACGCGGCGGGGCTTCAACCATCGCGGGTGACCCTCCGCCTTCGGCACCCGACGGAGATGCACTTGCACTTCACGGTTCGCGGTCACGGCACGCTCGGTGAAATATGTCCGAATTACGTGGCACAGAACATCGGAGCATTCCTCCTCCGTCTTCGGCGACGCCGCCTGGCCCTTGGGCGTGTTCCACAAAGCCCCGATGGGCGACAGCTGCTCGCGGAGCGAGCGGGCGTATCGGTTCAGGGCATCGGCGATCCCATCTAGGACATCCTGCGGCGAGCGGACCAATCGCTTCTCGCCGCTCGCGAGAATCTTGGCCACCTGATCGGGCGGAACTGGATCCCACCGGGTCAGTCGGCGTTTCTGCTCCGCCCTCGCTCGGGGGCGCCGCAGCCACGGGTTCTCTTTGCCGAACTCGGCCTCAAGAGCCTGCAATGCGATCACAGCGAAACGGCACCATCGCTTCGTCCAGGGCATCGAGATAGATCGTGGTCTCCGCCGTCGCATCGGCCGAGAGCTGATTGAGCCCGGCCCGCAGGCCGTTCTCCCGAAATCCGAGCATCGCAAGACGGCTGGCTCGAACCGTGCGGCCGCTGGCCCGCTCGATCTCTGCCATCTGGTCCATCTCAAAGGTCTTGCCGAGTCCGGCGGAGCCCAACAGACAGACAGCGTTCATACTGCACAGTTCGGCGGAGCGGCGGGTCTTGTCGTCGCCCTTCTTGACGGGACACGTCCAAGTTCGCTCGATGGACCAATTGGTCATTGCTCAAAAAGTCCGGATGCAGATGGGTGACACGCCGGGACAGTTCCGTAACGGACCGTTTGCTCGCGGTAGCTTACGGCCTTCGCGACTCAAGTAGGTCAAGAGATGGCGTGGTGGTAGAGAACGGCTCGACGACGGGAGAAAACGGACCGCCGGTCGCCGGCCTCACGCATCTATGGGCGCAATAACGCGCGAGCGGCTGGACCTCTTTCTTCCGGCCAGCCAGCCTTCGCCCACAAAGCTATCGCGGGGCCAATCCACACCGCCGAAATCGCGACCAGAGATTCGAGCCGCCAGTTCCGCGCCGAATCGGATCTCTCTCGCTCTCAACCGCCGTGCTCCATCCGCATCTCGCCAAATCCCGCGAGAAACTCGCGGATCTCACGAAAAAGCCCCGACGCCAAGTGGGCTCGGGGCTTAGAAGCGGAGAGGGGGGGATTCGAACCCCCGATACAGGCCAAAACCCGTATAACGGTTTAGCAAACCGTCGCCTTCAGCCGCTCGGCCACCTCTCCGGCGACGGCCCCAGTCTAGCCACGCTCGCCGCCGCCGGTCGCGGCGCGACAACCGCTCCATTCGAGGACGTTTTGGTTGACAGTGTCCTCGAAGCGAATGTTGCAATACAGCGGAACCCCGAGTTTGGCTCCTCGCGTACGTCAGGTAATCTTTTGGTCTAGGTGCCCATTCGGGCGCAGCCAATGAGGAGCCCACAAAATGAAGTCCCCCGGTTTCCTCGCCTTGGCCGCGCTCGTGCTCTCGGCTGGGCTCGCCCAGGCCCAGATCGTCATCACCACCGACACCACCATCGCCCCCGGCGACCCGGCGTACCAGAACCGGGACATCATCGTCCGCGGCTGCACCGTCACCATCAACGGCGCCCAGGCCTTCACCTCGCTCACCATCGAGCGCGACGAGTCGAACGAACCCGGCATCGTCACTCACACCACAACCTTCTCTGACGCGGGCGTCAACGGCATGTTCCTCACCATCGTCGGCGACCTCCTCACCCAGGGCGCCGACGGCGCTCTCGTCGCCAGCCGCGTCGACATCAACGCCAAGGGATTCCTCCGTGGCCAAGGCCCCGGCTCCTCCGGCACAGCCCCCGACGAGGGATCCGCCGCCTTCCCCGGCGGGCAGGGCGGCAGCTACGGCGGCGCCGGCGGCGTCGGATACCCCGTCGGCGGCCAGGGCCACCTCACGGAGGCCTTCGTCCCGGGCCCGTGCTACGGCTCCTTTGCCGAGCCCGCCGACCTCGGCAGCGGCAGCGCGATCGTCATGGCCGGGCCCCCGTTCAGCCCCGTCCCGACCGGCGGCAAGGGCGCCGGCGCCGTTCACCTCGCCGTTGGCAACAACGCCGTGATCAACGGCGCCATCTCCGCCAACGGCGAGAACGAGGCCGCCGGCGGCTCTGGCGGCTCGATCTGGATCTCCGCGTCGGAACTCTCCGGCGCGGGCTCGATCACCGCTCACGGCGGCTCAGGCTCGTTCGGCGCCGGCGGCGGCGGCGGACGCATCGCACTGCACCTGGGCACGAACTCCTTCTCGGGAACGCTCCTCGCCTGCGGCGGCAACGCCTCCCCGGGAGTTCCCCACTGCTACGGCGGCCCCGGCTCGCTCTTCCTGCGCGTCACGGGCCAGAACGACACGCTCATCTTCGACAACACCCTGATCACCCGCCCCACAGGTGCCGCCGACCTTCAGGGCGACGTCACCATCGACGCCGACGTGATCGTCCGCAACAAGGCCCGCCTCGAGGCCCGGCGCGGCTCGGCCCTCAACCTCACCATCAACGGCGCCCTCGCCGTCGACGCCACGTCCTGCGTCGGCGCCTTCGGGCGTGCTCCCCGCACCGTCAACCCCGGCGACGGCGGTCCACAAGACCCGTTCTTCTATCAGGTCGGTCCCGGCGGCGGTGGTCACGGCGGCGCTGGCGGCAACGCCACCGGCGGGCCCACACCCCAGGGCTGGGGCGCCGGCGGCGTCGTCCATGGCGACCCCAACGCCCCCACCACCTTCGGCGGTAATGGCGGCCACTCCTCCGTCACCGGTCCCGGCTGGCGCGGCGGCGGCGCTCTCCGCCTCACCGTCTCCGGGCCCATCACCCTCGACGGTGCCCTCACCGCCGATGGCCAACCCCGCACCGACATGCAGGGCGCTGAGGGCGTCGGCGCAGGCGGCGCGGGTGGCAGCCTTTGGGTCACCGCCCCCAGCATTTCCGGCGCCGGAGTCATCACCTCCCGCGGCGGTAACGCCACCGGCGCCAGTGGTGGCTCCGGCGGGGGCGGCGGCGGCCGCATCCGTATCGACACCTGCCTCCTCGCTATTCCGCCCGCCAACATACAAGTCAATGGCGGCCTCCCCTCCGGCGGCGGCCCCGGCCAGCCCGGCACCATCGTCACCAACGCCTTGGTCGCACCCTTCGCCTCCCAGTCCTTCTCCATCGACCCCTTCGTCCCCCACGAGACCGTCGTGCTCACGGCGTCCGCCGTCGGCGACAGCCTCAGCTACCAGTGGCGCCGCAACAGCGTCCCCATCCCCGAAGGCTTCGGCGGCGGGCGCTACACGGGCACGCAGACTGACACGCTCACGATCGCCGATCCCAGCTGCGCCGACGCCGCGACCATTGACTTCGTCGTCAGCAACATCTGCGGTGAGTCCATCAGCAACGCCGCGCAGCTCCGCTCCATCACCGACTGGAACGCCGACGGCGTCGTCAACTCCACCGACGCCAGCGACTTCATCAACGACTGGTTCACCGACCAGGCCAAGGGTGGGGTCACGACCGACATCAACTGAGACGGCGTCAGCAACTCCACCGACGTCTCCGACTTCATCAATTTCTGGTTCGAAGAAGAAGCCGCCTGCTAAGTTCGTTCGCTCGAAGCGTCGACTGCCGTTTCCCATGAACCAACGACGCCCGGCGGTCCCTCGGACCGCCGGGCGCTTTGATGCGCTCACCCGCATCGCTAAAACAGGCACGGGGCGGAACCCACCCACTGGGTCCGCCCCGCGCCTGGTATCCGGCCGCCCTGACGGCCGGACACCTGAGGAGCACGCACGCACATTGGTGGGGGGAGGTGTTCAGTAATGGGTGAACAGGTCGGACTTGCATCCTGATCCGTGGGGTACGGCCGCCCCGCGCGATCACCCGTTCGCCTTCTCACCGTTCACCATTCACCGCTCACCGTTCACTCGCCGGTCTCACTCCGCGTTCTTCTGATCGAGCAGTTTGCGGAGGTACTGGTTCTCGCGACGGGTCGCTTCCAGGTCGAACACGAGGTACTTCACGCTCAGCCGCAGGTAGTCCAGCGACTCCTGAAGTTCGCTCACGGCCCGATTCATCCGTGTGTGCCGGTCCTTCGCGTCGTCGGCCAGCTTCTGCAGCTGGTCGCGCTGCGGGCTCGGCAGGTGCTGGATCTGTCCCAGCAGGTCGGTGAGCTTGGACTGGAAGTCGTTCTCGTTCATGCCCGTGCTCCGTTCTTGGATTGGTTGCCGCGATTCGCGAGGGGCCTTACAGATCCACCCGGACTCGATCGGCGGGGACACCAAGACCAAGAGCAACCACCCGGCCGCGCAGCGCCAAGGCGCGTGCCGCCGCCCCGAGCCCGGCATGGTCCAGAAATACCGCTCCGCAGCCGCGCCGATCGACCCCAGCGCGCACGCGACTCGCACGACGCGGCCTGCACCGGCCGCGACGGATCGGCGGGGTGTTGAACGGACTCAACGCAGGACGTCGAGCCGACGCAACGCCTGTTGCGCCGACGGGGGGGCGCCGCGGAGGGTGCGCCCCAATAACGCGGGGTCCTTCTTCTTGAGCTCCAGGACGAGTTTCTTAAGATGCTCGTCGCGGGTGTGCGCGAACCGCCTGAAGAACCGCTCGAGCTCGTGGCGGTTGAACCGCGACAGCGGGTCCTTCAGGCCCGTCTGGGCCGCGGCCCAGTCGATGAGCGAGCCGCCTGTGTCCGAGAAGCGGTACAGCTGCAGCGTCGATGCGACCCGCTGGTCGAGGGTCCGGAACGGGTCGGTGCACGGCTCGGGGATCTTCGCCATCACCTCGTCGTGCGAGGTCGCGCCGGCTTTGTCAAGCCAACCCGTCGGGGCCGCGGGGATCGCGGGCGGCGCCGCGGGCGTGCCGGCCGTGCCGGGCTTGGTCCCGTTGGCGCCCGCCAGCACCACCGGGGCGGCGTG
>Ga0163153_10003563_pt1 | contig 20625 bp, 17 predicted proteins | sample OliLakLV19MP6IB1_FD_148629 | JGI IMG/M metagenome (GOLD analysis project Ga0163153, IMG submission 148629) | Freshwater microbial mat bacterial communities from Lake Vanda, McMurdo Dry Valleys, Antarctica - Oligotrophic Lake LV.19.MP6.IB-1 | ecosystem: Environmental > Aquatic > Freshwater >...
ATCCCGTTACCGCACGCGCGGCGAGGTCGGCGCGCGCCGCGCTGCCTGGCAGGAACGTGGGCACGCCATACCGGGGGTCCAGGTTCAGCGCGGCGCCACTGCTGTCGCTGGCGGCGGGCGTCGCGGCAGTCACCGGCACTTGCGCCAGTGCGTCGATCGGTGGAAGCGACCGCGCGGACGTTTCTGCCGGCAGCGCCAGCAGGCTGGCGATCGTAGCGGCCAGCACGACGAGGGTCAGCTTCGGGGAATGGCGTTTGGACATTGGACCTGCCTCGAAAGCACTGTTTCAGTCTTCGCCACCTGGACAGGCGGCACGATAATCACGAAACTTAGCGTCCCCGCCTTGAACGGCGTCGAACCGCGACGTAACTGTCCAACCGGCGGTCTTCACCGTTCGCCCGGCCGTGGAAATCGGACGCTCACCGTCAGCCCGCGGCCGCCCGGGCCGTCGCCCAGCGTCACGGTGGCGCGATGGGCGTCGGCGATGCGCCTGACAATGGACAAGCCCAAGCCGCTGCCGTTCGCATCGGGCGCGGAAATCGCGCTGGTGCCACGGTGAAAGCGTTCGAAGACGCGTTCGCGCTCCGCGGCGGGAATGCCGGGCCCGGAATCCGCGACGGACAGCACCGCCTGGCCCTGGTCGTCGTCCACGGCGACGTCGATGCGGCCCCCGGCAGGGGTATAGCGCAGCGCGTTGTCGAGCAGGTTGGCCAGCAGCATCGCCAGGCTGGCGGCGTCGCCGCGAACGGCCACGGGTGCCGTGCGCGCGCAGCCCATGTCGATGCGCTTGTCCTCCGCCAGCGCCGCGCGCGCCACCAGCGCGTCGTGCACGATGGGCGTCAAGTCGACCGCGGTGGCCGCATCCTCGGGCGCATCGGGCTCGAAGCGGGCCATCGTCAGCAATTGCTCGACGAGGCGTGCGGCGCGGTCCACGCCAGACTTCAGTTCCGTCAATGCGGCGGCACGTGCTGCGGGGTCCGGCGCGCGTTCGGCCAGTTCCACCTGCAGCCGCACCGCCGCCAGCGGCGTGCGCAGTTCGTGAGCGGCGTCGGCGGTGAAGCGACGTTGTGCGGACAGCGCATTGTCGAGCCGCGCCAGCAGCGCGTTGAGGCTGCCTGCCAATGGTCGCAGTTCGCTCGGCAGCGTGGTTTCAGCCAGCGGCATCATCGCATCGGGACGACGTTTGGCGACGGCACGCGACATGGCGTCCAGCGGGCGCAAGCCGCGGCCGACCGCGTACCAGATCAAGACGCCGAGGAACGGAATGAGCGCCAGCAGCGGCAGCAGCGTGCGCAACGCCGTCTGCGCCGCGATCTCGCGCCGCTCGTCCAGCGCATGCGCCACCTGCAACGCGTGGTTGCCGACGACATGCGTGTAGAGCCGCCACTCGCGGCCGTTGTCGATCACGTTGGAATAGCCTTCAGTGGCCGGCACCGGCAACGCGGTGTTCGGCTGCGACCAGTAGACGAGCACGCCGTCGCGGTTCCAGATCTGCGTGACGATCTGGGCGACACCCGCGGCCGGCTGGCCATCGGGTGGCGAAGGCGACGGCGCGCGGCCGCGCAGCAGGTCTTCGATGCGCGTCGAATACGCGAGTTGCTTCAATTGCAGATCGAAGAGGTCGCCGATCTCGCGTTTGGTCTCGATGTAGGTGGCGACGGTGGCAATGGCCGCCACTGCCGCCAGACCGAGCAGCAGCCACACGAGCAGTGTGCGGCGGATCGACGTCATGCGCGCGCGATCACGTAGCCCACGCCACGGATCGTGCGGATGGCCGTCGCGCCGAGCTTCTTGCGCAAGTTGTGGACATGCACTTCCACCGCATTGCTTTCCACTTCCTCGCCCCAGCCGTACAATTTTTCCTCGAGCTGGGCCTTGGACAGCGCCGTGCCGGGCCGCTCGAGCAATGCCGCCAGCAGTGCGAATTCGCGGATCGAGAGGTCGATGGATTTGCCAGCCTGTTGCACCGTATGCGCCGACGGATCGAGCTCGAGGTCGCCGTTGCGCAGCACGTTGTCCTCGCGCGCGATGTCCCGGCGCAGCAACGCGCGCATCCGGGCGGAGAGTTCGTCGAGGCTGAAGGGCTTGACCAGGTAGTCGTCGGCGCCGGCGTCGAGGCCGGCCACCCGGTCCGCGACGGCGTCGCGCGCCGTGACTACCAGCACGCGGGCCTTGTTGCCGGCGCGGCGCATTTCCTTCAGCAGGTCGAGGCCGCTTTTCTTCGGCAGCCCGAGGTCGAGCAGGACCAGCGCATAGGCGCCGGCGGCGGTCTCCAGCGCCACGCGGGCGGCCAGCCCGTCCTGGACCCAGTCGACCGTGTACTTCTCCTGCTGCAGTGCAGCATGAAGGGTCTTGCCAATCATGGGGTCGTCTTCGACCAGGAGGATGCGCATGGCGGGGGCATTCGGGTACGCGGCCGCAGCATTCTACTTGGCGGGGCTTAGCTACCGCTTAACGCCGTCCTGCGATGTCCTACGGTCGATTGCGCATATAGGCCTGCATCCAGTCCGGCCGCCCGGGCGTATCTATACCGTTGGCGCCGGAAACCGCTGCGTAGCTTGCGCCACCCTCAATTTCAACCGTAACACTGGAGACATCCCCATGAATGCTGTCCGAACTACCCGAAGCATCTTCCGCCGAGCTGTCGTGCCCGCGTTGGTCGCTGCGGCCATTACTGCCGGATTCTCGGCCCCGACCTTGGCGTCGAGCCACCGCGAGGCCCCCTTCATCACCTCGCAGCCGCAACTCGACGCCACCGATTTCTACATGTTCCGCAGCTATCAACCGGACCGCGAAGGCTATGTGACCCTCGTTGCCAACTACCTGCCGCTGCAGGACCCCTACGGCGGTCCCAATTATTTCAAGCTCGACCCCAACGGCGTCTATGAAATTCACGTGACCAACGACGGCGGCGCGGTCGAGAATCTCACGTTCCAGTTCAAATTCCAGACGACCAACGACGACAACAAGTTTAATGTCGGCGGCAAGATGGTCTCGATCCCGATCGTGCAGAATGGCAGCGCCGATGTCTCCACACCCAACTCGCCCGCCTTGAACGTTCATGAAAAGTTCACAATGAGCGTCATCCGCGGACCCCGTCGCAGCGGCACCGTGCAGCCGGTCACGAACCTGACCCAGGGCGGCACGTCGTTCGACAAGCCGGTGGATTACATCGGCACGAAAACGATCAGCAACTACATCGCCTACGCCAACAAGCACATCTACGACATTCAGGTTCCCGGTTGCAGCGGTACGGGCAAAGTGTTCGTCGGCCAGCGCAAGGATCCGTTCGTCATCAACGTCGGCGAAATATTCGACCTGGTCAACATCAAGTATCCGGCCGTCGAATTGAACCCGCTCGCTGAATTTGCGACCGTGGATAATCTCGCTGACAAGAACGTCACGTCGTTGATCGTGGAACTCCCCATCGCCTGTCTGACCGAAGGCAAGGGCACCATCATCGGTGGCTGGACCACGGCCAGTATTCCGGGTACCCGCACGGTTTCGGGCACGCCGGGAAGCGGTCTCGACCCGACCACGCAAACCGGTAGTCTGGTCCAGGTCTCGCGATTGGGCGCGCCGTTGGTCAATGAAGTAGTGATCGGTCTCAAGGACAAGAACAAGTTCAACTCCAGCGAGCCGAAGGACGACGCGCAGTTTGCCGATTACGTCACGAATCCGACACTGCCGATGCTGCTCGAAGTGCTGTTCGGGGCGGCTGGCGTGAAGGCGCCGACCAACTTCCCGCGGACCGACCTCGTCGCTGCGTTCCTGACGGGTGTGGAAGGTTTGAACAAGCCGGCGGGTGTCGTGGTGTCCGAGCAATTGCGTCTCAACACGGCCATCGCACCGACGGCGATGGGTGCGCAGAGTCGCCTGGGTGTTCTGGGTGGCGACAATGCGGGCTTCCCGAACGGGCGCCGTCCCGGTGACGACGTGGTCGACATCGAGTTGCGCGTAGCAATGGGCGTACTGTGCACGGTGCCTAGCATCAATACGGCGGTCGGCTGTGTTCCCGCCAATGCACCGGCTGGAACGCTTGGTTATACCGATGGCGCTTACATCACTTCGATGTTCTTCGCGAACGAGTTCCCGTATCTGCGCGCTCCGTTGAAGGGTTCGCCCAACGACGATAACGCGATCAAGCGGGCTCAGCAGTAAAACGTAGTCGATAGGCGGCCCCGGGCAATCCGGGGCCGTTCTTTTGCGTGGAGTCCTGTATGTCCGGTTCGACACATGGATGGCGTCGATGGTCCGCGTGCATGCTGCTTGCAGCATCCAGCGCGTGGACCGCACCGTTTGTGCCCACGGACGATGGACAAATTCTCGAGCGGCTGCCGCAACGGGCGGCCGCGCAAAACCGCGAGCTGGATCGCCTCAAGGCGGCAGCCAATGCGGCGCCGCGCGATGTGAATGCTGCCACTGCGCTGGCCAATGCTTATTATCAGATCGCGCGCGCCGAAGGCGACCCGCGATTTCTGGGTTACGCGCAGGCGGCGTTGAAGCCGTGGTGGAACGATGCCGGTGCGCCCACGCCCGTGCTGGTCGCGCGGGCCACGATTCTGCAAAGCGATCATCAATTCGATCGCGCGTTGACGGACCTTGATCGCGCAGTATCCCGCGAACCGCGCAACAGTCGTGCGCTGCTGGTCCGCGCTACCGTGCTGACGGTGCAAGGCAAGTTCGTGCAGGCGCGCGCCGAATGCCCTAAATTGTTCGGTCTCGTGCCCGAGCTCTATATTGTCGTGTGCGTGGCCACGGTGGACAGCCTCACCGGCAAATCGGCAGCGGCCACTGCTTCGTTGCAACGTGCAATGAATGCCGCAGGGGTGACGCCCGAGGCGCGCGCCTGGGCCGCGTCCACGCTCGGTGAAATCGCGGCGCGGCGCGGCGACGCGGCGGCCGAGGCACAATTCCGCGCGGCATTGGCCGTCGATGCGCGTGATCTGTACACGATCGGCGCCTATGGCGACTGGCTGCTCGACCACAAGCGTCCTGGCGACGTGATCCCGCTGGTGCGCAATGACGCGCGCGTGGACGCCTTGCTGTTGCGGCTGGCGCTCGCCCAGCAGGCGCTGGCGCTGCCGGACGCCAATGCGACGACCGAGCTGTTGCGGGCACGCTTCGCCGCCAGCCGCGCCCGCGGCGATACCGTGCACCGGCGCGAAGAGGCGCGATTTGCGCTGTGGCTGACAAAGGATCCCGCGGCCGCGTTGCGCCTTGCCACCGAAAACTGGAAAGTGCAGCGCGAGCCTGCCGACCTTCGCGTGCTGGCCGAAGCGGCGGCCGCCACTGGAGACGCCAACGCGAAGGCGATGGTGCGCCAATGGCTGGCCGAAAGCGGTCTCGAGTACCCGGCCGTCGCCGCGATGGTGGCCCCCGGCACCAAGGGTGGCACATGATGCGCGCGTTGCTGCGTGTGCTCGTTGCCGGTTGGGTGCTGGTGCACGGTGCCGCGTTTGCGCACAAGCCGTCGGACAGCTACCTGACGCTCGATGTCGAGGGCGCGACGATCACCGGACAGTGGGACATCGCTTTGCGCGACCTCGACTTCGCCATCGGCCTCGACAGCGATCAGGATGGTGCAATCACATGGGGCGAGGTTCGCGCCAAACATGCCGCCATCGCGTCGTATGCGCTATCGCGGCTGGCACTCGGTCCTGCGGCGTCGCCGTGTGTGCCGGTGGTCAACCAGCAACTGATCGACAATCACAGCGACGGCGCGTATTCGGTGTTGCAATTCTCCGCGACGTGCGCCAACGCACTGCCTGCACTCGACATCGGCTATCGGTTGTTCGCGGAAATCGACCCCGCGCATCGCGGGCTCTTGAAGTTAAGTGCGGCGGGCACGACGAGCACCGCCATTCTTGCCGCCGATGTGCCGTCGCGTACGCTGTCTCTGGTTGCGCCGTCCAAATCCGCGCAGTTTGCCGAGTACGTGAAGGAAGGCGTGCTGCACATCTGGGCCGGCTTCGATCACATCCTGTTCCTGCTCGCCCTGCTGTTGCCGGCGGTGCTGGTGCGCTCGCGCGTGCCGGGGGAGACGTGGGCGGCGGCACCGGACTTTCGCGCGGCATTCTGGAGCGTGTTCAAGATCGTCACGGCATTCACGATCGCGCATTCGATCACGTTGTCGCTGGCAGCGCTGGGCGTGATCAGCCTGCCGTCGCGGCTGGTCGAATCCGCGATTGCGGCCTCCGTGCTGCTGGCTGCTCTCAACAATGTGCGACCGGTGGTGGTGTCCGCGCGCTGGGCCATCGCGTTCGTGTTCGGATTGGTGCACGGCTTCGGCTTTGCCAGCGTGCTGGCCGATCTCGGGTTGCCACAGGACTCACTGGTGCTGGCACTGGTGGCGTTCAATGTCGGGGTCGAACTGGGGCAGCTCGCTATCGTCGCGGTGTTCCTGCCCGTGGCCTTCGCGATGCGCAGCACTCGCATCTATCAGCGACTGGTGATGGTCGGCGGGTCGTTGCTGGTCGCGGCGATCGCGATCGCATGGCTGCTGGAGCGGTCATTGAATCTCGCGCTGTTGCCGGGATTCGGCAACTGAACGACACGGAGAGGAAGAGAAGCGAGGGGCGCATCACTATGTCGATGGCCAGGGAGCTGGCCAAGCACTTCGTACGCATGGTGCAGGAAGAGCGGGGAATGGTCTAGCATTCGGTCTTCGCCGCGATAATGGGGCGGCCGAATGATGGAATCCATGATGCCAACCACTAGTTCCGGCATTGCCCACGGCCTCTTCACCGCTGCATTGGCGCTCGCCATCCTTGGCGGCGGGATGACCGCGAGCGCCGCTGACGCACCAGCACTGCGCGCACCAGGTTCGCCGCCCCGCATCGGCCTCGCACTTTCGGGCGGCGGAGCGCGCGGCATCGCCCACGTTGGCGTGCTGAAAGTACTGGACGAAATGCGCATTCCGATCAGCTGCGTGACCGGGACCAGCATGGGGGCGATCGTCGGTGGCACCTATGCCGTCGGCACGCCGCCCAAGCGTCTCGAGGAACTCGTGCTGGCTGCCGACTGGCCTCAAATCTTTCGCGACAATCCACCGCGGCAGGACTTGGCCATCCGGCGCAAGGGGGATGACTTCAAGACGCTGTTCGCGCCCGAATTCGGCGTGAAGGACGGTGGCCTTGCGCTGCCGAAAGGCGTCATCGCGGGTGTTTCGATCGAGGCCTTCTTCCGCGTGCTTGCGCAGCCTGCGGTGGGCATCACCGACTTTTCCAAGCTGCCGATCCCGTTCGAGGCAATGGCCACCGACATCGAGAACGGCGATTCGGTGGTATTGAACCGCGGCAGCGTGGCGCAGGCGATGCGCGCCAGCATGTCGGTGCCCGGCGCCATCGCGCCGGTGGAGATCGACGGCAGGCTGTTGGTCGACGGAGGCATCGCCAACAATCTGCCGATCGACCAGGCGAGAACGCTTTGCGGCGACGTGATCATCGCGGTCAACATTTCGACGCCGCCACTGCAGCGCAAAGACCTGACCTCGGCACTGGCGGTCGCGCTTCAGCTCGTCAACTTCCTCGGCAAGTCGACCGTCGACGAACAATTGAAGAGCATGGGACGGGACGACGTGCTGATCGAGCCGGACCTCGGCAATATTTCCGCGGCGAGTTTTACCCTTTCGAAAGATGCCATTCGCATCGGCGAGGAAGCCACGCGCAAGCTGGCCCACAAGCTGTCGCGCTACAGCATTGCACCGGAGAAGTATGCGGAATTCCGGGCCAGGCAGGTGGCCGACAAGGCGGCATTGGGAACGGTCGCGGAGATTCGGTTCGAAGGGCTCGAGCGGACCAATCCCGAGGTTCTGCGCGGATTGCTCAATACCAGGCCGAACGAACCCTTGTCCGAAGAAACGATCAACGCGGACCTGCGCCGCATCTACGGGCGCGGCGATTTCGAAGGCGTCAGCTATCGCATCATCGGCGACACCGGGCCGCGCACGATGGTGGTCACCCCGAGAGAAAAATTGTGGGGACCGGATTACCTGCGATTCGGGCTGGGGCTGGCCTCCGATTTCCAGGGCGAAAACCAGTTCAACGTTCTGGTCCAATACCGGAAGACCTGGCTCAACAGCCTGGGTGCGGAATGGCTCACCGAAGCCCAGATCGGACAGGACACGCATCTGCTCACCGAGTGGTATCAGCCCTTGAACGACAAGGGTGTCTGGTTCGGAGCCCTGTACGGCGTCGTCGGGCAGACCACCCGCGGCATTTTCAACAACAATGTCAGCAATCCGGAACAAATCGCCGACTACCTGATCGGTAGCGCGCGTGCCGGGGTCGACCTCGGCGCGACGCTCGGCACGTGGGGCGCGCTTCGCGTCGGGCCACAGTGGACCCAGGTGCACGCCCGTGTTGACGTGGGCGACCCGATCCTGCCGTCAGTCTCGGAACTGACTGCCGGTGGCCGGGTGAGTCTGAACATCGACCAGCTCAATCACCCGTGGTTTCCCGAGTCGGGCTACGGCATGACGCTCAACTATTACGGCGCGACTACGGCGCTGGGTTCGGCGCTCAATTACCAGCGGCTGGTGGCGACCACCAACTACGTCGCGTCGTGGGGCGAAAACACGATTAATGTCTATGCCGCGGGCGGCACCGACTTCAATACCGGTATGCCGGCCTACGAGGCGTTTGCGCTCGGCGGCCCCTTGCGTCTCTCAGCGTACCGCGTGAATCAGTTCAACGGCCACGAGTTCGCGTTCGGCCGCGCGATGTTCTATCGGCGCATTCTCCCGTTGCCGGAGCTGCTCGGCTCCGGCGTGTATATCGGCGCGTCGGCGGAAGTCGGCCAAATCCGCGACCGCTTCGACCAACTGCCGTCGCCCGGCACGTTGTATTCAGGTTCGGTGTTCCTGGGCGCCAACACGTTCGCGGGTCCGGCGTATTTGGGCGCCGGATTCGGGACGGGAAACGCGTTCAGCGTGTACCTGTTGCTCGGGGCGCCGTGAGGCCGCGGCGACAAAACACTTTGCGCCAGCACCCCGAGCACACGATGGGCCACAACATGTCCCATTAGCGATTGCACCTACGGAAACCGATTAGTATCGTCGTCAGTACTCGGCACGGCCGTGCCGCACCGGCGGCGCAGGGTCCGCGCATGGTGGCCGCTCGGCCGGAAGGGGATAGTGTCCTGAACGCGCAGATACTCGAATTCTGGGATCGCCTTCGCTCCAGCTTCTGGTTCGTGCCCACGCTCATGGCGGGTGCGTCGGTTGGGTTGGCGTTGGGCGCCGTGTCCATCGACGAGGCAATGACGCTCGATTGGCTGCTGGCGCGCGGCTTCGCTTACACTGGCGGCGCGGAGGGAGCCAGCCTGGTGCTGAGCACCATAGCCGGTTCCATGATCACGATCGCCGGCGTCGTCTTCTCGATGACCCTGGTCGCCCTTTCGCTCGCCTCGTCGCAGCTGGGACCCCGGCTGCTGCGCAATTTCATGCGCGACAGGATCAACCAGGTGGTTCTCGGCACGTTCGTCGCAACGTTCGTGTATTGCCTGCTGGTCCTGCGCACCATCCGCCGCGTCGAGGAAGTCGCCTTCGTCCCCCATCTCGCGGTGAGTGTTGGCGTGCTGTTCGCACTCGCCAGCCTGGGGGTATTGATCTACTTCATTCATCATGTTGCAGTGTCCATCCAGGCCGACGAGATCGTGGCGCAGGTGGGCACCGAATTGGTCGAGGAAATCGACCACCACTTTCCCGAGTCGACAGACCGAGCGACGGCGACGGTCGCGCCTTCACGCGCCGCGCTGCCCGATGGGTTCGACGCTGGCGCCCGACCCATTGGCGCTGCTCGCGACGGCTACGTCCAAGTCATCGACCTGGATGCCTTGATGAAGCTGGCGGTCGAAGGCGACATGTTGTTTCGCTTGGAGCGCAGACCCGGACAATACGTCGTCATGGGCCGCCCGATGGTGATGGTCTGGCCCGGGGACCGGATCACCGACGAGCTCGCATCCAACATCCACGCCGCCGTGGTGTTGGGCAACCGCCGGACCGCCTCCCAGGACGTTGAATTCGCGGTACACCAGCTCGTCGAGATCGCGGTGCGGGCGCTGTCACCCGGCATCAATGACCCGTTCACCGCGATCACCTGCGTCGATCGCCTCGGCTCCGCGCTGTGCCGTCTGGCGCCACGCGACATGCCGTCTCCGCATCACTTCGACGAACATGGGCGGCTGCGATTGGTCCACTTTACGCCGACATTTCCGGGGATCGTGGATACGGCGTTCAACCAGATCAGGCAACACGCGCGATCGAACGCAGCCGTATCCATCCGCCTGCTCGAAACCATCGACGTGATCGCGGGGACCACCCTTCACGCGGACGACCGGGCGGCGCTGCGCCGCCAGGCCGACATGATCGCCCGGGGCGCCCGCGAGGGGTTGCCGGAAGCCGAAGATCGCCGGGCGGCGGAGGAGCGCTACCAGGCGGTGCGCCGCGCGCTGATGGACACCGGTGAACCCCACCCGTGAGTTGCTGCCGCGTGCCAGGTCCGGCCCATGGCGACGCAGCAGCAGGCAGGCCGGTGGGACCGCATCGATGCGCCGTCAAGCCGACGGCGCTGGTCGCGGCACCGGCCGGTGGATTTTCAACTGCGGGAACGGGATCTCGATGCCGTGCTGATCGAACGCCCGCTTCAGGCGCCGCAGGTAGTCGCGCCGCACGGCCCATTGCTGCAGGGGTGCCACGCGAAAGCGACCCCGAATGATCACGGCGGAATCGGCCCAGCGGTCGACCCCGGCCAGTTCGAGATCGTCCAGGATCCGCTCCGCATGCGCCGGGTCGGCCCGCATCTCGCGACCCACTTCCCGCATCACGTCCATTACGCGATCGAGGTCCTCGCCGTAGCCGACCCCGACGTCGACGACCGCCTGCGCGAAACCCCGGCTCATGTTCACCACGCTCGAAATCGTTCCATTCGGCACGAAGTGCACGTTGCCGTCGTAGTCACGCAACTGCACGTAGCGCAACGTCACCTCCTCGACGAAACCCGCGTGGTCGCCGAGCTTCACCACATCACCCTGCCGGATCTGGTTCTCGACCAGGATGAAAAAGCCGGTGAAGAAATCCTTGACCAGGCTTTGCGCGCCGAAACCGACGGCCAGGCCCACGACCCCGGCGGCGCCGAGAATCGGGGCCACCGACACGCCCAGCTCGGACAGTACGAGCATGCCGGCGATCAGCGAGATCACGACTGCGGCGATATAGCGAAACACACGTCCGAGCGTCTCGGCCCGCTTGACCGCCTCGGCATCGTCAATTCGGATGGAGAGGCGGATACGGAGTGCGCGAATGCTGCGCTGGGCGATGGCAATGGCGAGCCACGCGACCAGTACGATACCCAGGATGCGGGCGCCGGACACGGCGATGCCGCCCAGACCTTGCCCGTTGGCGATTATCCAATCGAAGAAGTTGTTTGGCATGGCGAGGTTCTCCCTGATCGTTCCGATGGTCAGCTGCTACACCCACATCAAAGGTGGACCGAAGGGCGCGGGGCACAGTTCCCGCGATCGACATCGCCCGGAAGGCGTGCCCGCTAGCGCGCCTGCGCTTTCGCGCGCGCGAAGGAGTGATGCTTGCAGCTACATCCCTGGCGTGGCGTAGGTGGACGCCAGCACTTCCGGCGCGGCGGCATCGGCCGAGGGCTCGAGCATCGTGATGCGCCACAGCGTGCGCGCATCGCTCGGGTCGATCAGCGTGGCGGAATGCAGCAGTGCTGCGTTGTCCCACATCACGACGTCGCCCACGCCGTATTTGAAGCGCAACTGGTATTGCGGCTGGGTAGAATGCGCCGCGAGTTCGTCGAGCAGGTCGCGCGCCTCGTCCTCCGGCATGCCCACAATGCCGAATGAACTGCCGGATACCGCGTAAAGACATTGGCGCCCGGTGACCGGGTGCGGGCGCGCCACCTTGTGGGTGATCACCGGCATTTTGGCCTTCTGCTCGGACGTGAGCACGGAGGCCACGGTGCGGCTCTGCTCGTTCTGGTCGTTGCGGTTGCCGTAGTGATGGATGCCGTACAGCGGTTCGATGCGCTTCTTCATCGCCTCGGAGAGATCGTCGTAGGCCTGCTGCTGGTCCGCAAAAAGCGTGTCCCCACCCACCTTCGGCACCTCGCGCGAGTACAGCGTGGTGGCGCGTGCGGGCACCTGCAGATACGAATAGTCGGTGTGGAAATACGACCCCGCATCCTGCAGGCCCGTGGGCTTGCCGTCTTTTTTTACATTGGACAGGATCAGGATGTTCGAATCCTCGGGATGATGGAACTGATCGATCACGTGGGGTTGCGGCGGGCCGATGCGGCGCGCGAAACCGATGAACTGCGCCGCGGTGATGTCCTGCGCGCGCAAGGCAAGCACATGGTGCTCGAAGAATGCCGAGCGCAATTGCGTGAAGTCCGCATCCGCCAACGGTTTTGCAAGATCGACTTCCGGCGCTTCGACGCCGAAGGGGCCAGGCAAGGGATTGAACTGCATCGCGAGTCTCCTAGAGCAGGAAATCGGGACGAATGAGGCGCGGCAGTATCAGCGGAATTTCCGGCCAGATGATCATCGCCGAGAGCACCAGCAGCATCGGCACCAGCATGATCATCGTGTCCTTGATCGCGTAGCTTAATCGAACTTTGGCGATGGCGCACGACACCATGAGACACATGCCGTAGGGTGGCGTGACGAGGCCGAAGGCCAGTGCGGTGATGCTGATGATGGCGAAGGACACCGGGTGCATGCCCACCGACTGCGACAGCGGCAGCAGCGTCGTTCCGACGATGATGATGGCCGGGATCGCATCGAGGAAACAGCCGACCACGAGAAACACGAGCACGATGAAGAAGCCCACCCCGATCGGGCCCATGCCCCACGCCGTGACGTTGGCCAGTAATGCCTTGGGGATCTGGAAATAGGCGAGCAGCCAGCCGAACACCGAGGCCGTGCCCACGCAGAAGAGCGCGACCGCCGACAGGCGGCCCGTTTCGAGCAGCGCGTGCCAGAGTTCCTTGCGCCCCATCTGCCGGTACACGACCAGCGACAACGTGGCTGCGTAGATCACCGCGGCGGCCGCCGACTCGGTGGCGGTGAACCATCCGAGGAGGATGCCGCCCACCACGATGAAAGGCGTCATCAGCGCGGGAATCGCCACCAGCGCAGCTGTGATGAACTCCTTGAACGTGGCGCGCGGGTACGTCGGATAGTTGCGCTTGACCGCATACACGTGGACGGTGGCCATCTGCGCCAGCCCGATCAGCAACCCCGGCAGGACACCCGCCAGATACAACGCGCCGATCGACACCTGCAGCACGCCGCCCCACACCACCATCAGGATCGACGGCGGAATGATCACCGCCAGCACGGCCGAGACCGCCGTGATGGCGATCGAGAACGACAGGTCGTAGCCTTCCTTCACCTGCGCCTCGATGAAGATCTTGCCCTGGCTTGCCGCATCAGCGGTGGAGGAGCCGGAGATGCCGGCGAAGAACACCGACAGCAGTACGTTGATCTGCGCGAGGGCACCGGGGAAGTTGCCGACCATCGTGCGGGACAAATGCACAAGTCGATCGGTGATACCCCCCACGTTCATCAGGTTGGCGGTGAGCAGGAAGAACGGAACCGCCAACAGGATGAACGAGTTGTAGGACTTGAAGGTCGTATTGAAGATCACCATCGGCGAGAGCCGTGGTTCAAACATCAGCACCGGCAGGCACGAGAGGCCCAGCGCAAAGGCGACCGGCACACGCAGCAGCAGCAGCAGGAAGAAGCCGCCAAAGAGCCACAGCGCAGCAACCCCCGGGGACAGTGCGACGGCGGTCAAATCACGCTCCCGGAGCCGATCTCGCGTTGCACCGCGGCATCGTCGGGTCCCGGCCCGAAGCGCACGTACCGGATATCGCGCAGCAGGCGCTGGCCACCGAAGAGCAGCCACGTGAAGCCGGTGAGCGGCCAGGCGATGAATATGTAGGTCATCGGCAGGTCGGCCAGCTCGGACGTCTGGTTCCATCCGAATTGCACGAACTTGATGCCGTACCAGCAGAACACCAGCGCAAAGACGAGCACGAACATCATGGAAACGATGCGGAACACGGCGTTGATGCGCGGATTGAGCTCCGGCCACAGGTCCACATCGAAATGCGTTCCGTCGCGCACGCCGATCATGGCACCCAGCATCACCATCCAGATGAAGAGGAAGCGCGCCATCTCCTCGGTCCAGATCCACGCCGGGATCAGCGCGGTGAAGCGCGCGATCATCTGCAGCGTGACGGGGATGACGAGCAAGCCGACCGAGATGCCCAGCAATACGGTGAGCAGGTTGTAATAACCACCAATGAATCGACGCATGCGCTTCCTCGTTCGACCTGCCGCATGGCGGCGAAAAAAATCCGGCGGAAGCGTGGCGCTCCGCCGGACCTTGACACTGCTCTTACATTGCGTTGATCTTGTTGTAAATTTCCGTCGCGCCGATTTCCTTGGCGTATTCGGCCATCACCGGATCAGCCAGCTTCTTCATGGCGGCTTTGTCCGCGAACGGGATCATCTTGAGCCTGCCCGCTGCCTGCATCGCCTCGAGCTTCTTCTGGTCCTCTCCCGATTCGATCTGGCGGCCGAAAGTGCCCGCCTCCTTGCCGGCCTTGATGACGGCAGCCTGCAGGTCGGGTGGCAGCTTCTTGAACGTCTTGCCCGAGAAGGCAATGGGCCGGATCGTGATAGCGTGTTGCGTGATGTTGAGGTTGGGGCCGACTTCGTAGAATTTCATGGCCTCCACACCGGCAGCTTCGTTCTCGCCCGCGGCGATCACGCCGTTCTGGATGCCGTTGTAGACTTCGTCATAGGCGATCACGGTGGGCGACATGCCGATGGCCGAGAAGGTCTTGCTCCAGATCGGCGCGCCCTGCACGCGAACCTTGAGGCCCTTCATTTCCGCCAGGTTGCGCACCGGCTTGTTGGCGAAGATGTTGCGCGTGCCGCCGCCGGCGTAGCCGATCAGCATCACGTCACCCTTGGCCGCCACTTCGTCGGCGATCGGCTTTAGCGTGTCGGCATCGATCACCTTGTTCCAGTGGGCGATGTCGCGGAACAGGAACGGCGCATCGATGAAGGGCGCGGCCTTCGAAAACGTGGACATGTGCGCTGGCGAAACGATCGCGTAGTCGACCGAAATGCCCTGATTCATGAACGCGAAGTAATCCTTTTCGAGGCCGAGTTCGCTGTTCTTGTGCAGCACGAAATTGACGGGCTTGCCGTAGTACTTGACGACCAGCTCCTGAAATTTTTCCAGTGACCGGTTGAAGGCGTGGCCGTCGTTGAACTGTGAGGCGCCGTGCAGCGTGATGGGTGCCTGTGCGAACGCGGTGGCGGACGCTGCCAGCCCAAGCACGGTCAGGCCACGCAGTAACGCGCGAATGGTAAATCGCATTGAATTCCTCCTCGGGTTGGTAAGCCACCGTTTGGCGCCTGCAACGGTTCGGATCGAATTCGGTTCCATTGCGCTCTGGTCAGGTGGTCGGACCAATTGTTCCGTGTGAACGGCGTGCTGTCAACGCAAAAAACGTTGTGCTGTGCAGCAATCGAGCGGCATCAAGGTGAAGCCGCGGGCACGCATGACGCCTTGCCCGCGGCCTCGGCGACGCGAACGGCCACCTTCGGCGATTGTCGCGCCCGTCAAAACTGGACGCTCATCCCGGTGGCCGGAACGACGAGGTGTTACCGCTTGGCTTGCGGAGCCGCGGTGGCGGCCGTCAGGGCCTTTACCGGTGCCTTCACTTCCTGCGTCGTCTGCTTGCCGTCCTTGCCGACCAATGTCAACGTTACCGGCACGGTTTGCCCCTCCACGAGCGGCTCCGTGATACCCATCAACATCACGTGATAGCTGCCGGGCTTCAACTGCACCGGCTTGCCGGCGGGCAGCGCCAACTTGTCGACGGCGCGCATCTTCATCACGCCGCCATCCATCACCATCTCGTGGATTTCGACGACCTTGGCGGCCGGCGACGAGGCCGATACCAGCGTGGCATCGGTGGCGCTGGTGATGCTCATGAAGGCGCCGGTGGCCTTCTGGCCGGGAACGGTGCCGCGAACCCACGCATCGGTGACGGTGACCTGCGCCAGCGCCGGCGCGGAGATGAGGGCCAGCAACAGGCCCAGGAACGAAATTCTCGAATTCACGTGAATCCTTGTGCAGAGGGGCTACGGCATGTGGCTAATGGGCAGCGCTATCCATGCGGTCAGTCGTTGTTCCATCGGGGACCATTTTACGCGCTACGCCGGGCGTCGGCGTCCAGGCGCTGCATCTGTGCCCGCATGGGATAATTCGGCCGTGGCAACAGCGCTCTCCCATCCAGGTACTTCCGCCGTCGCGGACGCGTCGTCGCCCGTGGCGACGAGGGGCGGGCGCGCGGTCGCGACCTGGCTCCTTGCATGCTGCGTGCTGGTGTTCGTCATGGTGGTGGTGGGGGGCGTCACACGCCTCACGCATTCCGGCCTGTCGATCACCGAATGGCAGCCCATCGTAGGCACGGTGCCGCCGTTGTCGGCGACGGACTGGCAGGTGGCCTTCGACAAGTACCGCGCCACGCCAGAGTACCAGCAGGTCAACAAGGGCATGTCGCTCGACGAGTTCAAGGGCATCTTCTGGTGGGAGTACATCCACCGGCTGCTGGGCCGCCTGATCGGGGTGGCGTTTCTGGTGCCGTTCCTCTGGTTCCTCGGGCGGCGACAGATTCCAGCGGGTTACGGCGTGAAACTCGCCAGTATCTTCGTGCTCGGGGGGCTGCAAGGCGCGATGGGCTGGTACATGGTCAAGAGCGGCCTGGTCGACGATCCGCGCGTGTCGCAGTTTCGCCTCACCGCGCATCTCGGCCTTGCCATCGTGATCTTCGCGGCGATGTTCTGGGTGGCGCTGTCGCTGCTGGCACCGTCCAGGGCGCCGGCGGTGGATGCGCGCGCGCGTTTCCTGTGGCGCTGGGCGGCGTTCGTCGTCGCGCTGGTGTTCGTGCAGATCCTGTCCGGCGGCTTTGTCGCCGGCATCCGCGCCGGCTTCGCGTACAACACGTTTCCGCTGATGAACGGGTATCTCGTTCCGCCCGAGATCCTGATGATCGAGCCGTGGTGGCGCAATTTCTTCTACAACATGGCGACCGTGCAGTTCAATCACCGCGCGCTGGCGTGGCTGCTGGCATTCACCGTGCCGGTACTGTGGTGGAAGGTGACACGATCCCCGGCGTTGACGGCGCAGGCAAGAACTGGGGCCAACCTGCTGCTGGCGATGCTCATCGTACAGGTCGCGCTGGGAATCCTCACGCTGATCTATGTAGTGCCCCTGCCGCTGGCCGCGCTGCATCAGGCGGGCGCGGTGCTGCTGCTGGCCGCGGCGCTCAATCTCGCGTATCGATTGCCGCAACACCCGCGAGGCTGAAGCCTCGCCTACAGTGCTTGCGTGTCGATTGCCGCAACGCCGGCGAGGCTGAAGCCTCGCCTACAATGCTTGCGTGTCGATTGCCGCAACGCCCGCGAGGCTGAAGCCTCGCCTACCGTGCTTGCGTGTCGATTGCCGCAACGCCGGCGAGGCTGAAGCCTCGCCTACAATGCTTGCGTAGCAATTGCCGCAACGCGCGCGAGGCTGAAGCCTCGCCTACAATGATTTGGCGCTGCTGAACCCTGAATCTGTAGGCGAGGCTTCAGCCTCGCAGGGACGATGCCGGGCGACTTTTGGTTGCGCCCATTGCCGAAAACCCGCATGATGCACGGTTCCACTTTGTTTGCACTGTCCCCATGAACGAAACGCGCGCGCTGGACGAACCACTCTCGGATGCCGAGCTCGACGAACTCGAGAACTTCCTCGCGTCTGACGCCGTGCCCGAGGATTGCATGGACCTCGAGATGCTCGACGGATTCCTGGCGTCCATCGTCAGCGGGCCCGAGCAGATCCAGCCGTCGGAATGGCTGCCGCAGGTATGGAGCGATGGTGGCCGCAGCACGACACCCGCGTACGGCAACAGCGAACAGGCGCAGACGATCATGGCGCTGATCCTTCGGCACATGGTCGGCATTCAGCGCACGCTGGCGGAATCGCCCACGCGGTTCAAGCCCCTCCTGTACCTGCCTGAAGAAAAGAAATCCGACGAGAAGCAGCCGCCGGAAGGTACCGCGTGGTGTGAAGGCTACATGGCCGGCATCAAGCTGCGCGATGAAGCCTGGCAACCGTTGTACGACGCCGAGGATGCGCGCGACTGGGTGTTCCCCATCGAGGCGCTGGCGTTCGGCGACCAGGACCCGGAATTCGGCGAGTGGATCGACGACAAGGACAAGCGCGCCAGCCTGGTCGAGGAACTGGCCGTGGCCTCCGTGCTGATCTTCCGGTTCTGGCAGGGCCTGCGCACCGCGCAGACGCGCGGCAGCGGTTCGCGGCGAACGCTGTCCGATTCAGCGCGCAAGTCACGCGAACGGTTGCACTGATCGCCACTGCATGACGGCGGCGCAGCCGCAGCGGGTCAGCGCTTTGGATCGCGCCGACGGCTCGACGCGCGCGTCGCCAGCCATACCGCAACGCCCGCCGCCATCACCAGCAGCGACACATGGATCGCACTGCGGCTCGTGGCGTAGCTGATGCTCGAATAGAGCAGGTACGCGCACACGGCGACGAACACGGCCGGCGTGAGCGGATAGAACGGCACGCGAAACGGTCGCGGCGCCGTGGGATCGCGGTGGCGCAGCACGAAGAGCGCAATCCCGACGAGGCACAGGAAGCCCCAGAACACCGGCGCGGTGAACTCGACCATGGTCTCGAAACCGTCCTTCTGCATCGCGCCGAATCCGATCAGCGCCAGGGCGATCGCGCCCTGCACCAGGAATGCCGCAGCAGGCACGCCGCGCTCCGCGTTCCAGCCACCAAGGAAGCGCAGGGCCGGCCAGTCGCTGCCCAGCGCGAAGTTGGTGCGCGCACCCACCAGCATCGTCGCGTTGATCGAGGTCAGCGCGGCGACGGCCACGACGATGCTCAGTGCCTGCGCGGCCCATGGCCCGAACGCTCGCGCCAGCAGGTCGGCCGGTGCGGCCTTGCTCTGCGCGAGGCCGGCGATGTCCAACCCATGCAGCAGCGCCGCGTTCACCGCGACGTAGAGCGTGGTGACGATGAGGATGCTCACGACCAGCGTACCGACGATGGCGCGATGGCCGCCGCGCAGCTCCGCGGAGATGTAGGCGGCTTCGTTCCAGCCGCCATAGGTCAGCAGCACGAACACCATCGCGAGGCCCAGCATGCCGAGGGGTGGCGTCGCCGCGAAAGCGGGCGCCGCTGCCACGGCGGGGGTTACGATCAGTCCCGCGAGGACAATCGCGGCGAGACCCAGTACTTCGGCGATCGTCAACAGGTTCTGCGTGCGCGTCGATGCGCGGAGGCTCGTCAGGTTGACGAGCGTCAGCGTGATGACGATCACCGCGGCCCACAATGCGGATGAATGCGTGCCCAGTGGTGCCAGGCGCGAGAAATAATCGCCGAACACGAACGCCAGCAATGCGATCGAACCGGTGTTGATCACGGCGGCGCGCGCCCAGGCGTAGAGAAAGCTCACATCGCGGCCGTACGCACGGGTGACGAAGTGATAGTCGCCGCCGGCATGCGGATAGGTCGATGCCAGCTCGGCGTAACACAGCGCGCCGATCAGCGACACGACTCCGCCGGCCACCCACAGCGCCAGCACCCAGCCCGCATCACCGGCAACACCGGCCACCATTGACGGCGTGCGGAAGATGCCCGCGCCGACGATGATGCCGACGATGATCGCGACGGCATCGCGACCGCGCAGCAGCTGCAGCGGCGAGTTCAGGGCCGTGCCGGTGCGGTGGCGGCGGCGCGCGCCGGCACCGTGTACAGGTAGACCGAGGTGCTGCGCCGGCCGGTGTAGTCGCTCTTCTCCGGCACGTCGAAGGTGCGCACGCGATCCATCTGCCACGACGGGAACGGATAGTCGTGCACCACTACGCGCGTGCCCGGTTTCAACTCCGCCAGCAGCTTGTCCTGCACCTTGCCCATGATGCCCGGGAGCAGGTAGACGGTGACCACGGTCGCGGCGCTGATATCGGCGTCGAAGAGATCGCGCACGAAGAACGTGGCGCGGTCACTCACCCCAGCCTCGCGCGCCTTGTCGTTGGCGAAGCGGACGAGATGGGGATCGAGATCCACGCCCATGCCGCCGCGGACACCGAAGCGAGTGACAGCAGCAATGACAAGGCGCCCGTCGCCAGAGCCGAGATCGATGACGAAATCATCGGGACCGGTGTTGGCGATGCTCAACATCTCGTCAACGATGCCGGTCGGCGTGGTGACGAAGGGCGCCACGAGTGCGGCGGAAGGCTGGGGCCCGCGCGGTGCCACCTGCGGCGGGTTGTCGAGGCGCTCGTTGCTGTCCGTCGCGGGTGTGGCGGCGAGGCCTGCCGAGACCAGGGCGCAGCCCATCGCGATGGCCATCACGTTGTGCCAGACACGACTGGTGGCGGCGAATCGTATTCCATGCATAGGCAGTACCGGATCGACGGAAGGAGGGAAAGGAAATTCAACCCAGCAAGCCAAGTATTCCGGGCTCGGTGATGCTGGTCAAGCGGCGAGCGAGCGCCGAAGACCGACTTTCT
>Ga0163153_10003564_pt1 | contig 20618 bp, 18 predicted proteins | sample OliLakLV19MP6IB1_FD_148629 | JGI IMG/M metagenome (GOLD analysis project Ga0163153, IMG submission 148629) | Freshwater microbial mat bacterial communities from Lake Vanda, McMurdo Dry Valleys, Antarctica - Oligotrophic Lake LV.19.MP6.IB-1 | ecosystem: Environmental > Aquatic > Freshwater >...
GAACCGTCGCGACGGTGTGCAGCGGTGCGCGTCGGTCGGCCACGTTCGCGCCACGTTCGCCCACATCGCGCCGGGGCCGAAAGCCCGCCCAACCCTCGCCACCACGCCACTCGCGCCCACAGGCCACCGTGGCCCAACAGGCGCGAGGTGCCAGAGTGGCACCCCCTTACGCGCCATAAGGAAATCGCATGGTTCCTCCCCGGCGCGGAAAACGCCCTGATACCGGCGGGAACAGCCGCAATGGTAAATAGAGTTTCTTTTAAACATATAAACACTTTCCCGGAGCGCACAGCCCTATGGCAAATCGTAACTTACGAACGAATGACCGGCGCGCCGACCCGTTTACACCCTGTGAAAATTCTGACCGCCTCCCGCAGGTGATGGCCCGCTGGTGGGAGGGCTGGTCGCTGGCGCAGATGGCCAAGTATTTCGGGATCAGCCGCGCCCGGGTCCGCATCCTGCTGCTGCGCGTCGGCTGCATCCAGAAGCTGCGGTCACCCGATCGACCTCGGCGACCAGATTCAGGCCGTGCCGCACCACCGGCCCGTGTCACCTGGGCGCAGTCGCTGCTGTCGGAACCCCTCGCCCGCCGGCTGACGCCCCGGCAACTCGCCGCCATCGCCTGGTCGGCCTTGGGCCTCAACCTCGTTGACGCCGCCAAGCGTATGGGCGTGTCGCCCCAGCGCGTCGCACACCTGCTGGCGGCGGTGCGGTTCCGCGTCGAGAAGCAGGCGGCACGGACGGCGCTGGCAGCGCTGCCCGCCCATGCCGGCAACACCGATCCGCAGGATCAGGCCGCGCTCATCGATCTGCGCTGGGACGGCCTGGTGGAGGAACTGAGCGCGCCCTTCGTGTCGGAAGAATCCCTTTGAACACCCCAACCTGGAGTATTCCCATGCAAATCGAACTTCGCCCCATCGACACCATTCGCCCTTATGAGAACAATCCCCGGCTCAACGACGAGGCGGTCGACGCTGTGGCCAACTCGCTGAAGGAGTTTGGCTTCAGGCAACCGATCGTCGTCGATGGCGACAACGTGATCGTGGTCGGCCACACGCGCTACAAGGCTGCGATGAAGCTCGGCGTGAAGCAGGTGCCGGTGCACACCGCTACCGACCTGACACCGGCTCAGATCAAGGCGTACCGTATCGCCGACAACGCGACGAATGAGATCGCCGAGTGGAACTATGAAATGCTGCCGATCGAGTTGTCGGCCTTGCAGGAGATGGAGTTCGACCTGGGCCTGCTCGGCTTCGACCAGGAGGAACTGACGCGGATCATGTCGGGCGATGTGGAGGAAGGACTGACTGATCCTGATGATGTGCCGCTGCCGCCGGACGAGGCGATCACCCAGCCCGGTGATCTTTGGATTCTCGGTAATCATCGTTTGCTCTGCGGTGACAGCAGCAAGCCCGAGGATGTGGACCGCCTGCTTGACGGCGCGCCGGTCCACCTCTGCAACACCGACCCGCCTTACAACGTGAAGGTCGAACCCCGCAGCAACAACGCGATCGCGGCGGGCCTGTCGTCGTTCGCGCCCTCGACGACCGGTGCCCGGCACCACCAGGCGATGGACCTCGCGCGTCACCCTGAGAAGTCGCAGGCAACCCATCGCCAGCTTCGCGCCAAAGACCGGCCCCTCGCCAACGACTTCATGAGCGATGAAGCGTTCGATGTCATGCTCGATGCGTGGTTCGGCAACATCGCGCGGGTGCTGGCCCCTGGCCGGGGCTTCTACATCTGGGGCGGATACGCCAACCTGGGCAACTATCCGCCGTTCCTCAAGAAGCATGGCCTCTACTTCAGCCAGGGGATTGTGTGGGACAAACAGTGGCCGGTGCTCACCCGCAAGGACTTCATGGGCGCGTTCGAGATTTGTTTCTACGGATGGAAAGAAGGCGCGGCTCACAAGTTCTACGGGCCGAACAACGCGACCGATCTGTGGCATGTCAAGAAGATTCCGCCGCAGCAGATGCAGCATTTGACTCAAAAGAGCGTGGAACTGGCCGTCCGCGCCTTGCAGTACTCCAGCCTGGCCGGCGAGAACGTCCTGGACTTGTTCGGCGGATCAGGTTCCACGCTCATCGCCGCTGAGCAGACCGGGCGACGGGCGTTCTTGATGGAGTTGGACCCGCTCTACGCAGATCTCATCGCCGACAGGTACCAGCGCTTCACCGGCAAGCCTGCGGTGCTGGAGCGGACGGGGCAGTCGCTGATTCCGATGGGTACCAGAGAGGAGTCGATGCGATGAACGACCAACGGCACTGCGCTACCGAAGAAAACCCCAGCCAACTTGGCTGGGGTGGAAACGTCGGAGGTGAAGTGATGTCAGTCGAGAGTCGTTTCACCCAGCGCCAGGAACTCGATCATCGCGTCTTCAAAGGCGGCGGTGGATGCCGGGTACCCGCGCTTGCACCTGACCACCAACACGCTGCGCTCCTTCATGAATTCGTAGGCGACGTTGGCCTGCGTGAACGGCACGCTCTCGCGCATGGCGATCTCCTGGCCGGTGGTGCCGTCGCCTTCCATCGGCGTCTCGCTGACCGCGTGGGCCACGGTCTCGTAGATCGCCCGGCTGCAGCGCTGGGTGTAGGCGCGGCCATCGGAGCCGGTGGTCGTGCGCACCAGATGGCCATCGAGGATGGCGAAGGTCACCTCGCGATTGGGAAGGTTCGTCTTCATCGCTTACTTCACCTCCGCGCTACCCGAGGCGGCGTTGTAGGCGAAGGAGCCGCGATCGACTTTGGTGAAGCGGCTGGCATTTCCCTTCTCGCTGATCTCGCGGATGATCGCAGCGTAGATGGTCGCGCTGGGCGTCTTGCCGTTGGTGGACCAGAGTCCTTTGGCCAGCATCTGATCGACCATCTCCTTGCACTTCATCGGTGCCCCGGCATCCTTGAGCATCTGAGAGGCGACATCGAGGCCGCTGGGCCCGCGCGTCGATTCTTTCCCCCCGGAATTTGGCTTTGGCTCTCGCTTGGCCTTGGGCTTGCTGGCGTCCGGCGTCGCATCCGCCTTCTTGTCGCCCTTGACCTTCTTCTCCATCGCGCTCGCCAGTTCGCCGATCGTCTTGCCACCCTTGGCCGGTTTCCATCCGAGCATCTTCCGCCGAGCCGCCTCGTTGGCTTGGGTGTAGCGGGCAAGCCATTCATCGCCTGCGACCTTGGCGGCATCGTCGCTCTCGAATGTTTCGTTGAGAACGATGTGCTCGAGCTTGCCCTCGCAGATCGACAACTCCCAGCGCTTCTCCTTCTTGTCGAAGCTGGGCACCGCCGCCAGCACTTCGGGTGTGGGCATCAGCGAAGCGGCTGGCGGCGCGCTGGGCTTCGCATTCTTCTTGGTGGCGGGTTTTTTCACGTTGGTGTTCTTCTTGCTCATGGCAATGTTTCCTTTGGCCGTGTTTGGGCTGGCCAGACCGATTCCCCGAAATGGTTTCGATGGCGGGGCAACGCGCCCCGTCATCGGTGGTCGATGGTGATCAGGTCTTCGTTGGGCAGGTGGACGTGCGCGCCGTCAGCGGTGCGAACCACGATGGTCGTGTCGTCTTCGATCCGCACGACCGTGCCGCTGCAGGTCTCGTCGATCATGTTGACCACGCGGTTGCCCGGTCGCACCGGTGCACCAGCGCGATCGAGGCAGTGTTCGCAGATCGCCGGATCGGGCAGCAGCGTGGCGCTCGGGTGGCGTCCGCAGGCGAGGCAAGGTCGTGGTGTCTTCGTGCTGGTCATGACAAAACTCCGTGGCCGCGTTCGGGCTGGCCAAGCCCATACAAACAACCAAGGCCCCATCACGGGGCCTTGGTCACTCGGCGAGCAGGTCTTCAATCTCTTTGGGTTCGCTGTTGGAGATGAACGCGAGCGCCTCGATGAGCTTTTCGCGGATGTGACCCAGGTCACCCGCGTGGCCCCAGTTCTTGGGGTCCGCTTTCGCATCCGTTCCGTGGCGATCCAGTTCCAGGTCGAGCCAGTCGAGGACGCGAGCGATGTCGCTGCGGCGCTGGTCGTAGGTCTCTTGGGCAGTTGGTTCTTTCGTAGTCATGGTGTGCTCCTTGGTGGTGGTGTTCGGTGCGATGGTTCAGTCCTGGAAGCGCTGCATCTCGCGGTAGTAGTCGTGGATGTCGCTGTTGGTGCCGCGTACTCCGGCGCAGCGGCGCTGGACCTCTTTGGCGATTTCGAAGAGCGCTTCGTCGTTGATGCTGGCGTCGACCTCCCAGGTTTTCCAAGCCTGCTCGTTCTTGGGCTCGCGAACGATCGAGTCAATCCGCATCGTCGTGCTGCTGCGCTGGCGTTCGATGGCTACGTGGCCGGCGCTTCCTTCGAGTTCGATTCGTTTGGTTCTCATCGTTGTGGTCCTTTCGTGGTTGGCGTTTTCGTCTGCGATCCGCGTTGCGTGCGAACAACCACATCAGGGCAACTGTTCGATCAAACATCAAGGCCATTTCCGCGATGTGGGCAACTTCCCGCGAGAAAGCTGTCATGACCCAAGAACCTGCTGAAAACCCAGCATCCACGCCGCCTTCGGGCACGCCGGTCAACCCGCTCTCGCTGACGGTGGATGAGGCGGCGCGAATGCTCAGCGCTGGCGGCGGCCGCAAGGTCACGCCGCAGATGGTGCAGGCTGATATCGATGCCGGTGCTCCATCGGTTGCCGGCGGCAGAATCAATCTCGTTCACTACACCGCATGGCTTATCAGAGAGGTGCAAGGCAATTGAACCCCCGAAGCGTCGATCCTCGTCAACTTCGTGTGGCCGAATGCGTTCGGCTGCTCAACTCCACGCCCCTGGGCGAGGTGGTTCAGCCGCAGGTGGTCTATCGCCATCTCGGTCGCACTGGCTTTCGCATCTCATCGCAGAACGATCAGCGCCGCATCGATCTGGTGCGCTACGCTGCGTGGCTGTTCCATGAGCGGCACTCGAAGATCAGTGAGGGCGAGGCCGGTGGGATGGGTGACCAACTTCGTGGAGATGACCTGCCCGCTGTTTGAAATCGCCGCGCTGCGAACCTTCCTCGAATACTTCCGTCCCTTCGCGCCGCAGCTCATGGGCTGGGGCACCGACTGGCTCATCAGTTCCGCTTGCTACACCAGCGCCCGACCGTTCGGGGTTCTGCACAACGTGAGCGTGGTGAATCCTTGGGCGCGTGGACCTGAGGGCCGTGAGATTGATCGCTATCAACCTGCGGGCGATCGGCAGAAGGCATGGCGCGAACTGATGGCCCAAGCACGTTTACCGATCTGCAGCCCGAGGCAGATTCGCACTTGGCTTCCAAAGCCCCGCATGCGATGCATCAACCTCGACCGCGCAACTGAGCGCCGTGAAAGATTCACGAAGGATTGGATCGATGATCTCGGATTCCCCGTCCGGTTCTTCTCGGCATTTGATCGACGAGAGGTTGAGGCTGGCAAGCTGCATTTCTCCTACGACGAGGCAACTGCGAAGCGCCGCACGGGCCGTCCGCTTAGTGCGGGGGAGATCGCGTGCGCGACTTCGCATGCGCTGGTCATGCGCGAGGAAATAGAATTCTGCGGGCCCGAGGGCGTGTTCATCTTTGAGGATGACTGCGTGCCGCTTCCAGGCGCGAATGAAATCCTGCGCAGGGTCCAGACTGCCGCATCGGCGCTTCATGGAGTCGAAGTGATCGCGTGCCACAAGCCGCAGTCAAGCTACACCTTCAGCGAAAAGGTCAACGGAGCCGTACGGATCATTCGTCCGCCGTGGGGTTCGATGTGCACCTGGTACAGCTCTCAGGGACTGCGCCGGGCTTACGACATCCTCAGCTGCATGGAGATTCCGACGGACTGGCTTTGGCGCGACTTGGCTGTGGCCGAGAAGTTCGCTTTGCTCGTGCCGCCGGTTGCGAGCCATGATGGCGGGACGACGTACATCGGGAACGAGCATCGGGGCATTCAACGCGCGTTCATTGGTTGACAATCTGCGGCAGTATGCACGCGGCTTTTTCTCGCGTTAAACAACTTGACGGGTTTGCAACAGGGAGAGAAGGAGGGTGCAGACGAGTGTGGAATTGGGCGGGAGGTTCATGCAAAGCACCATCCGCGACACGCGTTTCACTCTTTCCCCCGCCAAGTCCAGTTGCGGATTTCAGGCATGTCCTGCCCGTGCTCACGGATATATCGCCGATGCTCGATCCGTTTGTCGCGCATCAACTGCTTGATGTGCGCCGCCTCGGCTGCCAATCCCGGCACGCGGTCAATCACATCGCCCACCAGGTGGAACCGGTCCAGGTCATTGCGCACAAGCATGTCGAACGGTGTAGTTGTGGTGCCTTCTTCCTTGTAGCCGCGCACGTGCAGGTTGTCGTGATTTGTGCGGCGATAGGTCAGACGATGGATCAGGAACGGGTAGCCGTGGTATGCGAAGATGATCGGCTTGCTGGTGGTAAAAATTGCGTCGAAGTCGCGATCGGAAAGGCCGTGCGGATGCTCTTCCATCGGTTGCAACTTCATCAGATTGACGATGTTCACCACGCGAATTTTCAGCTTCGGCAGGTGGGTGCGGAGCAGGTTCGCCGCAGCAAGTGTTTCCAACGTGGGCACGTCGCCGCAGCAGGCGAGTACGACATCGGGCTCACCGCCTTGATCGCTGCTGGCCCATTCCCAGATGCTTACGCCAGCCGCGCAGTGACGGATGGCCGCGTCCATATCCAGCCACTGCGGCTGCGGCTGCTTGCCAGCGACGATCACGTTCACATAGTTGCGGCTGCGCAGGCAGTGATCCGTCACCGAGAGCAGCGTGTTCGCATCAGGCGGAAAGTAGACGCGCACCACCTCTGCCTTCTTGTTCACCACGTGATCGATGAAGCCTGGATCCTGATGGCTGAACCCGTTGTGATCCTGACGCCAGACGTGCGACGTCAGCAGGTAGTTCAGCGACGCGATCGGACTTCGCCAGGGGATTTCGCTGCGCGTCACCTTCAACCACTTGGCGTGTTGGTTGAACATCGAACCGATGATGTGAATGAACGCCTCGTAGCAGGAGAAAAGTCCGTGGCGCCCGGTGAGGAGGTATCCCTCGAGCCAGCCCTGACAGATATGCTCGCTGAGGATTTCCATGACGCGTCCATCGGGCGCGAGCTGATCATCACTCGATCGGATGTCGTCTAGCCAAGTGCGCGAGGTTGCCTCGAAGACCGCGCCGAGCCGGTTCGATGCAGTTTCGTCCGGGCCGAAGAGGCGGAAATTTTTCTGGTCCGCATTCTGCGCCATCACATCACGCAGGAACTGTCCCATGATGCGAGTGGACTCGGCAGTGATGCTGCCGGGATGGGCGACCTTCACCGCGTAGTCGCGAAAGTCCGGCAGCCGCAGGTCCTTCAGCAGCACGCCGCCGTTGGCGTGCGGGTTTGAACCCATGCGGCGATTGCCTTTGGGAGCCAGTTCACGAAGGACCTCGCGCAGGCGGCCAGTCTCATCGAACAGCTCCTGCGGCCGATAGCTTCGCATCCACTCCTCCAGGAGCTTCACGTGTCCCGTTTTCTCCGCCATGTCGCTGAACGGGACCTGGTGCGAGCGCCATGAGCCTTCCGAAGGTTTACCGTCCACTTCCTTGGGACCGGTCCAGCCCTTGGGTGTGCGCAGCACGATCATCGGCCAGCGCGGCCGCGTGATCGTGCTTTGGCTTTTTGCCTTCTGACGGATGGCGTCGATCTCCGCGAGCACGGCGTCCATCATTGCGGCCATCTGCTGATGCATCAGCATTGGATCACTGCCTTCGACGAAGTGCGGCGTGTAGCCGTAGCCGCGCATGAGCTGATCTAGTTCCTCGTGACTGATGCGTGCCAATAGCGTGGGGTTGGCGATTTTGTAGCCGTTCAAATGCAGGATCGGCAGCACGATGCCGTCATTCAAAGGATGCAGGAACTTATTGCAGTGCCACGATGCGGCGAGAGGTCCGGTCTCCGCTTCGCCGTCGCCGATGACACAGGCCGCGATCAGATCGGGGTTATCCAGCACCGCACCGTAGGCATGTGCCAAGGCGTAACCGAGTTCGCCGCCTTCATGGATCGAGCCGGGAATCTCTGGTGCGGCGTGACTCGGGATACCGCCGGGAAAGGAGAACTGCTTGAAGAGTTTGCGCAGACCTTCTTCGTCTTCGGTGATGTCGCCATAGTATTGGGAGTAAGTGCCTTCGAGGTAGGTGTTGGCGACGACTGCGGGGCCGCCGTGCCCCGGGCCGGTGATGTAGATCATGTCCAGGTCATCGCGTTTGATGACTCGGTTCAGGTGTGCGTAGATGAAGTTCAGGCCGGGCGTTGTGCCCCAGTGTCCCAGCAGGCGCGGCTTGACATGCTCGGCGCTGAGCGGCTCTTTCAATAAAGGATTGGCGTAGAGGTAAATCTGCCCGACCGACAGATAGTTGGCCGCACGCCAGTAGGCGTCGATGCGTTGGGCTTCGTCTTTTGAGAGGATATTCTTCATGGTGATCTCCCAGATCTCACGCTTTGCTTTCCTCGCTAAAGCGATGCGATCGTCATAATAGTCCTCGAGAGCGCTCGTAGAAAGGTAACGGACACAACGCCTCGACTGACTGTAACAGGCCGCATTTTTCCCGATCAAGCACCACCAGATCCCCAAACCGGGGTGTTGTTGAGCTGAAAGTGGTTATTTCGTTGCGAATTGTCTATCGGGGAAATCCCGGCAGAAACATGTGATGCTCTGCGCTAATGTCAATGCTCATGCTGACTCCTCCTTCATACAATAACTGGCACGGCATCGAGACGACGGAAGTGTTCCGCCTACTCGAGGTCGATCCGCGCACCGGTCTAAGCGAGGAAGAGGTGAAGCGCCGGCGCGAGAAGTTCGGGCTCAATCAACTCACACCGCGACGCCGGCGCAGCGAGTTGGTCAAGTTCCTGCTTCAGTTCCACGCGCCGCTGCTGTACATCCTGCTGGCGGCGACGGTGGTCACGGCCCTGCTGGGTGAGTGGGTCGATGCGTCGGTGATTTTCGGCGTCGTGCTCGTCAACGCGATCATCGGTTACCTTCAGGAGTCCAAGGCAGAGCGGGCAATCGAGGCGCTGGCGCGATCCGTCGTCACCCCCGCCACCGTGCGGCGCGACGGACGCAAGACCCAGGTGCCTTCGGTCGAACTGGTCCCCGGCGACATCGTCCTGCTTCAATCTGGCGACAAGGCACCGGCTGACCTGCGGCTGTTCCACGTGCGCGACTTGCAGGTCGATGAGTCGATGCTCACTGGCGAATCGGTGCCGGTGCAGAAGCACGCCAATAGGGTCGAGTTGGAGACGATTCTGGCGGATCGCAAGAATCAGGCGTTCGCCGGAACACTGGCGACCTACGGTCAGGCTGAGGGAGTCGTCTGGGGCACGGGTGACGCGACCGAGATGGGGCGTGTGGCCACGCTCATTCACGAAGCGGTCGATTTGAGCACCCCGCTCACTCGGAAAATCGCTCAGTTCAGCAAGCTGCTGATGATCATCATCCTCGCGCTGGCGGCGCTGGCGTTCGGCATTGGCGTGTGGCACCAGCGCCCAATCGCCGAGGTGTTCATGTCCGCCGTCGCGCTGGCGGTTGGCGCGATCCCCGAGGGGCTGCCCGCCGCCGTCACCATCACGCTGGCGATCGGCGTGACGCGCATGGCGCGACGCCGCGCCATCATCCGCAAGCTCCCCGCCGTGGAAACGCTTGGCTCCACGACGGTCATCTGCTCTGACAAAACCGGCACGCTGACCGAGAACCAGATGACGGTGCGCGAGGTTTACGCCGGCGGCGAAACCTTTGAGTTCACCGGCGGCGGCTACGACCCTGCGGGCGAAGTGCGCCGTAGCGGCGCGGCGCTGACGGCCGCGCCCGGCGAGTTGCCTCCCGCCCTGCGCCAGTGCCTGCTCGCCGGTTTACTGTGCAACGATTCGCAACTCGTCATCGCCGAAGGCCGGCATCAGGCGCAGGGTGATCCGACAGAGGTCGCGCTCATCGTCGCGGGGCGTAAAGCCGGGCTAACCTTCGAGGATGTACTGGCTACGTTGCCCCGTGTCGATGTCATCCCCTTTGAGTCGCAGCATCAGTACATGGCGACGCTGCACCACGATGAGTCGCGGCAGGCGCGCATCATCTACAAGAAAGGTGCGGTCGAGCGCCTGCTGGAGCGCTGCGACACGGCGCTTGATGCGGTCGGCCAGGAAGTTCCGCTGGATCGCGACGCGGTGCGGCAGGCGGCCGAGCGCATGGCGTCGCAGGGGTTGCGCGTGCTGGCGCTGGCGCGGCGGCACGCGCCGCTGGAGCAAGGCCGCATTGATCACGAACATGTGCGCGGCGGGCTGACGTTTTTAGGTTTGCAGGGCATGATCGATCCGCCCCGCGCCGAGGCGATCACCGCCGTCGCCCACTGTCGCCGCGCCGGCATCGCCGTCAAGATGATCACCGGCGATCACGTGCTGACCGCCAGCGCCATCGCCGAGCAACTGGGCCTGAGCGATGGGCCGATCGTTGCCGTGACCGGGCACGATCTGAAGGACTGCGACGACGCGAAGCTGGCGGACCTGGCGGAGAAAGCGTCGGTCTTTGCGCGGGTCTCGCCGGAGGAGAAGCTGCGCCTGGTGCGGGCCTTGCAATCGCGCGGACACGTGGTGGCAATGACCGGCGACGGCGTCAACGACGCGCCGGCGCTCAAGCAGGCGGATATCGGCGTGGCTATGGGCTTGGCCGGCACCGAGGTCGCCAAGGGCGCGGCCGACATGATTCTCACCGACGACAACTTCGCCTCCATCGAGGCGGCTGTGGAGGAGGGCCGCGGTGTCTTCGACAACCTCACCAAGTTCATCCTCTGGACGCTGCCGACCAACATCGGCGAGGGTGCCGTGCTGCTCACCGCCATACTCCTGGGCACCGCGCTGCCGGCCCAGCCCGTGCAACTCCTGTGGGTCAACATGACCACCGCCCTGTGCCTGGGCCTCATGCTCGTCTTCGAGCGCAACGAAGCCGACCTCATGACCCGCCTGCCGCGCGATCCGCGAGCGCCGATCCTCACCTTTCCGTTGTTCATGCGTACCGGCCTGGTCACGCTCGTCATCCTTATCGGTGCATTCGGTCTGTTCTACTGGGAACAACAGGATCCACTCACCACGCTCAAGCAGGCCCAGACCGTGGTCGTCAATACCATCGTCATGGTCGAGATTTTCTATTTGCTCAATTGCCGGTCACTGACTCACTCCATGTTCCATGTGGGCGTTTTCTCGAACCTTTGGATTTGGCTCGGCATCGCGACCATGCTCGCGCTCCAGATGCTCTTCACGTACGCCCCGTTCATGAACCGCCTGTTTCATTCCGAGCCGCTGCCGCTGATCACGTGGCTCCACATCATTGGCGTCGGCGCGGTTGCCTATGTCGTCGTCGGATTCGAGAAGTGGGTGCGGTTCGGGCGAGGCGGCTTGGACCAAGTGGACGAGTCGGCTGTGCTTAATCGCTAACCAATCGCTCACGCGGGGACACCATCAGCAACGCCCTGCGTCACAGTGGTGCCTCGCAGATCGCTATTGACTTGACCGCATCAAACGACCTTGGAGAACTGACCATTCGTGACAACGGGATCGGATTTGGAGCATTTCCCGATAGTCTCAAGGGTGTGGGGTTGCGTACGATGCGATACCGTGCAGCGCTCATCGGGGCCACTTTGTCGGTGGACTCCGTTCTTGGGAGAGGCACGACAGTGACTTGTCAGTTCCGATCAGGAGGCCGTCGATGATCGCGAGCGAACGACCCACTTCTACAGGCAAGGCGATGATCCTCATCGTGGATGATCACCCGGTCGTCCGCAGCGGACTGCGGTACCTGATCGAGCAGGAGCCTGATCTGGAAGTCTGCGGCGAGGCGAATTCCGTACATGAGGCGATGCTCCGATTCGAGGAGGTTTGGCCCGATCTGGTGTTGCTTGACTTGTCACTCCCCGATGGCACCGGTTGGGACGTGATTAGCCACCTGCGCCAACACTGGCTCGGCGCGAGAATCCTGATTGTCAGCGGATGGGACCGCATCAACGCCGCGGCTGCAATCGAGGCCGGCGCGATGGGCTTCGTCAGTAAGCACGATGCCAACGACAAACTCATCGAAGCGATTCGAACCGTGCTGAATGATCAGACCTACCCGACGGTGAGATCGATAGTTCGCTGCGCGCACTGGATGACGTAAAACTAGATGATTTAAAGGTTGCGGCTTTCTACGCTTGGAGGTGGTATATGAATGGCATCAGATCCTCGGAATCACAGCAGTTGGCTCAGGTTTTTATCATTGAAGGCGATCCCATCTTGCGTCGCAAGCTCCGTGAGCTCGTTGCGCATGAGAAGGATTTGGCCGTATGCGGCGAGGCGGACGAACTGCACCAAACGATGGAAGAGGTGGAGGGTGTAACGCCGGATGTCGTGGTACTGGACCTGACCCACAAGGATGGCGACGGCGCGGACCTGATCCACCGCATCAGGAAACACTGGTCTAACGCCAAGGTCGTCATTGTCTCCGCAAACGCTGAAGCTTTCCCCGGCTTGGACATGATCGAAATCGGCGTGCTGGGCGTTGTGAGCAGGCACGAAGTGACGGAGCGAATCGTCGAGGCGATCCGCAGCGCGCTGCGCGGATGCGTGTTCTCCGCCCCAAACGCGGGGCAGGGGGCGTCGCACTGGTTTGGATGAATCGTTGGTTGCTGTCTCGTTTGAAGGTGACCGCAACCCAGTCATTGCCAAGGAATCGGTGTGCAGATTCACATGCCGGGGGATAGGTGGTGTCCTGCATCCATCTAGGAGCGCGAGGCCGCTCGCTTAAGCCCGGGCACGACGATGACCGGACACGTCGCCTTGCGGAGAACGCCTTCGCAGACGCTCCCGATGAGCATGTCGTAAATCGCACCGCGCCCGTGGGAGCCAATGATCACGAAGTCGGCACTGAGTCGCTCAATCTCATGCAGGATGACTTGGACGACGGGGCCTTGCAGGATGAGTGCATCCGCCTTGCAGCCGAGCTCGCGCAGTTCACTCGCCATTGCCTGTATTCGCCCGAACTCGTTGGGATGCCGTGTTGAAAACTGGCTCTGGGCGTGCCGCATCAGGTCCCATTCGTTCTTGTCGGAGACCGATGAAATCACGTGCAGGTAGTGGACCGTGCATTCGAAGGCTTTGGCGATCGATTCGACGGCTGCGATGACGGGGGGGGTCGTATCGGAGAAGTCGATGGGAACGAGAAGGTGCTTCATGATGTAACCATTTCAATGAATGTACGGCGACTGACACACTCAACCTAATATACTCATCAAGGATCGTTTCACATCATCAAGGTGAGTCCCCGCTGTTTCGTGAACAATTGGCGTCAGCATGAAACGTCAAAGGTAAGATGCATCTCATCATCATTTGCTGTGCCTGTATATCGGGGGTTCCATGTTTGAGCCAGATGTGCAATCCCCGCAGACTCGCGGGCTCACCCGCCGCCGCTCCATCGTTTTTCGTGGTTCTCCCTATGGCCAAAGAACTCGTGCCCTGTTGAGATGTTGTCGGACCGAAGAGGAGATGATTCAGGTGATCATCAACTAGACAAAGGCTGCGATGCTCATGCCACTTCAACTCATTCTGAAAGCGTTGCTCAATGATTGAAACTGCCGTTTACGATACGAAGCCCTACGACCGTGAGTACCTCGCGCGCGACGCCCGCTCGGAACGCATTGCGTGGCGATTTCACGACTTCCGGCTCAATGGTGAGACGGCTCCCGCCGCCAAAGGCGCACAGGCCGTGTGCATCTTCGTGAACGACCACGCGGACCGTGCTTGCTTGGAAGTGCTGGCGGCACTCGACGTGAAGCTGATCGCCTTACGCTGTGCCGGTTTCAACAACGTTGATCTGGCCGTTGCCCGCGAACTCGGCATGGCTGTGGTGCGTGTGCCGGCGTATTCGCCTCACGCGGTTGCCGAGCACGCTGTCGGGTTGCTGCTCACGCTCAACCGCAAAATCCATCGCGCTTACAACCGCGTGCGCGAGCTGAATTTCTCGCTCAGCGGCCTGGTCGGCTTCGACATATGCGGCAAGACCGTCGGCATCATCGGCACTGGCAAGATTGGCCGGATCGCCGCGCAGATTTTTCGCGGCTTCGATGCCAACGTCATTGCCCACGACCCGTTCCCTTCACTCGACTGGGCCAAGGCACACGGCATCCGCTATACCGACATGGACACTTTACTGGCGGCCGGCGACATCCTCTCACTGCACCTGCCGCTCTCGCCGGACACGCTCCACATGTTCAACGCACAGACGATTGCAAGGATGAAGCGCGGCGTCTTCATCATCAATACCAGCCGTGGAAAACTCATCGACACTACTTCATTGATCGCGGCATTAAAATCGGGCCATATTGGCGGCGTGGCGTTGGATGTTTACGAGGAAGAAGAAGGCATCTTCTTCCAAGATCTCTCCGGCCAGGTGTTGCTCGACGACGAGCTATCGCATCTGCTCATCTTCCCAAATGTCCTCATCACCGCGCACCAAGCGTTCCTGACCCAAGAGGCGCTGAGCGAGATCGCCCGCGTGACGATCCAGAACATCCTCACACTCGAAACCGGCGGATCATTCCTGGAGGGAACCACGCTATGAATCAACCCAAACATCGCGGTAATGAACCCAAGTTCATCATCAACTCGTCCTCCGAGCACCCCTTCATCAAATGGTTTGCCGACATCACCATCGCCGACATCCCTCTGGTCGGTGGCAAGAACGCCTCGCTTGGCGAGATGGTGCGTGAACTCACTGGCAAGGGAGTGAAAGTGCCCGATGGATTCGCCATCACAGCCGAGGCGTTCCGCCATTTCATCCACGAAGCGCGACTCGATGAGCATATCCGCACGACGCTCGCCGACCTCAACACACATGACACGGTAAACCTCAGCCAGCGCGGCCACGCAGTGCGGCAAGCCATTCGCAGCGCCACACTGCCGGACGACTTGCAGCAACTCATCGCCGATGCGTATAGCCAATTGCAGGGGGACAGCAGAGTACCGCTCGATGTCGCAGTGCGTTCTTCCGCCACCGCCGAAGACCTACCTGACGCGAGTTTCGCTGGCCAGCAGGAGACGTATCTCAACGTGCAGGGTGTCGCTGCACTGCTTGAGACGTGCAAACGCTGCTTCGCGTCGCTCTTCACCGACCGTGCGATCAGCTACCGCGTGGACAAAGGCTTCGACCACTTCAAGGTAGCACTCAGCATCGGCGTACAACGCATGGTACGCTCCGATCTGGCCTGTGCTGGCGTCATGTTCACCATTGATACCGAGACAGGCTTCCGTGACGCCGTACTCATCAGCGCCGCCTATGGCCTTGGCGAAAACGTCGTGCAAGGCTCGGTCACGCCTGACGAGTATGTCGTCTTCAAGACCACGCTGAAGTCCGGCCATCGGCCGATCCTGCAAAAAACCGTCGGTAGCAAGGAATTCAAACTCGTGTACGACGTGGGTGGCGGGAAGATGGTCAAGAACATCCCCGTGCCGCCGGGCGACCGCGCGAGATTCTCGCTCACCGACGACGAGGTGTTGGAACTTGCGCGCTGGGGCTGCATCGTCGAAGATCACTACTCCGCCAAGCGCGGCCAGTTGGCCCCAATGGACTTGGAGTGGGCCAAGGACGGGAACACCGGCGAGCTGTTCATCGTGCAAGCGCGACCGGAGACCGTACAGTCTCAAAAGAATCCCGATGTGCTGGAGTCCTATCAATTGGGCCAACGTAGCACGGTGCTCGTGACCGGGCGCAGCGTCGGTGAGAAGGTCGCCACCGGGCGGGTACGGGTCATCAAGAGCGCGCAGTTCATCGGCCAGTTTCAGGAGGGCGAAGTACTCGTCACCGACAAAACCGACCCCGACTGGCAGCCGATCATGAAGAAAGCCGCAGCCATCATCACCAACCGTGGTGGCCGTACCTGCCACGCCGCCATCGTCAGCCGCGAATTGGGCGTGCCTGCCATCGTTGGCACCGAGCACGGCACAGACGTGCTCAAGGACGGCCAGATGGTCACCGTGAGCTGCGCCGAAGGCGATACGGGTTTCGTCTACGAAGGCGTGCTGCCATTTGAAGTGAAACGCACGAGCCTCAAAACACTCGGCCACCCGCGCACCAAGGTGATGATGAACCTGGCCAATCCCGAAGAAGCCTTCGGGTTGTCCTTCGTCCCCAACGAAGGCGTTGGCCTGGCGAGGATGGAGTTCATCATCACCACCTACATCAAAATCCACCCACTTGCGCTCGTTGACTTCGAGCGTCTAGCCGACCCACTGGCCAAGGCGGAGATCGCACGTTTGACGACAGGCTACGTCGACAAGCCGCAGTTCTTTGTGGATAAGCTGGCGCAGGGCGTCGCGATGCTCGCCGCTGCGTTCTATCCGAAGGATGTGATTCTGCGTCTGAGCGACTTCAAGACCAACGAATACGCGAACCTCATCGGCGGCAAAGCCTACGAGCCAGCCGAGGAAAACCCGATGCTTGGTTTCCGGGGAGCCAGCCGCTACTACCATCCGCGCTATCAGGCGGGCTTTGCGCTCGAATGTCGCGCCGTGAAAAAAGTGCGTGACGAGATGGGCCTCACCAATCTCAAGCTGATGATTCCCTTCTGCCGCACCGTTGAGGAAGGCCGCCGCGTGCAGGCCGAAATGGAGAAGCACGGCTTGCGGCGCGGAGAGAACGGGCTGGAGCTTTATGTGATGTGCGAAATCCCCAGCAACGTCATCCTCGCCGACGAGTTCGCCGACATCTTCGATGGCTTCAGCATCGGCTCGAACGACCTCACCCAACTGATCCTCGGTGTGGACCGCGACAGCGAGATTGTCGCACCGATTTTCGACGAGCGTAATCCAGCCGTCAAAAAGATGATCGCCCAAGTCATTGCGACCTGCCGCGCCAGGGGCCGCAAAATTGGCATCTGCGGCCAGGCACCCAGCGACTATCCGGAGTTCGCGCAATTCCTGGTCGAACAAGGCATCGACAGCATCTCGCTCAACCCTGACACCGTGCTAAAAACCACGCTGGTGATTCTGGAACAAGAGAACGCCTAGAAGTCGCAAGACTTTATTTCATTCCCTCCCATGAAAGGATTTCCTGTCATGCGCAATCGCATTCTCGTGGGCTATGGCAGCACGGAGTACATCTTTCGCGACACCCGCTCTTGAGCAGCCCTCCGATCTCGTTCGGAAGTGGATATGGAACTTGATTTGCATCACTATATAAGGTTCACCACGCTGTGGTTAACCCGTTGAGGATGGCGCGGCGAAGAAACCCAACAGTGACAGGAGCAGGGCGAGCAGGCCGCCGAGCAACGTGTAGATCAGGCAAGGCCAAAGTGTCCGCCGAAGAATCACTCCTTCCTGACCTGCGATGCCCACCGTCGCGCCGCCTGCGATGATGTTGTGCGGGCAGATCATGTTGCCCACCGCTGCACCAAACCCTTGTGCGCCGGTCAGAACAAGCGCCGGCAATTTGAGGTTGGTGGCGGTGGCGTACTGAAAGTCGCAGAAAAGGATGTTGGAAGCGGTGGCTGATCCGGTGACGAAGGTTCCCAGCACGCCGACGAACGGTGCCGCCAGCGGCCAGATGGGGCCGGCCATTGCCGCAGCCGCGATGGCGAGCGTATCGATCATGGTGGCGTGCACCATCAGCCGGGACAGGGTCAGCATCGCCAGCAGCGCCAGTGTCACTGGCCACAGTTGACGCGCTGCTTTGCTCATGGCGCTGCCGAGATTCCGCATCGCCACGCGTTGCCAGCAGGCACCAGCTAGAAATGCCAGCATCAGCATCGTGCCCGGGTGATAGAGCGGCCGGAAGTTGCCTTTGAAATGATCCAGCAGTTGCCAGTCCCATTCGTAGCTGCTCAGTGCGGTGCGAAGCGGCACGATCAGACGCGTGATCAAAATCAAAGCGATGAGCACCACATAAGGAGCGCCGGCACGAATGATCAGTGCCATGCCCTCGTGCTTTGCTTCAACCGCATCGGTGTTGGATCGTCTGCTGCGAATGAGTGCGACAAATGCGAGTCCTCCCAGCACCGCGCCGCCGATGGAGGGCAGTTCGGGGCCCACCCACCATGCGATGGCGAAGTACGGCAGCAGAAAAAAGAGAGCGGCCAGGGCGATCCAACTCATGGGCATTCGTGCCTGCGGCTCCCGCTGTCTCAGGCTTTGCATGGTGACCATCATCATCATCAGGAGCAGGCCGCCACCAAGGATGATGTGATAGATCGCGTTGACGCGTGCCAGATCCAATGCGTGAGCCCCTGTCGCCGCGATCTGCGGCACGATCGGCGTGCCCACCGCACCGAAGGAAACTCCCACGACATGGCCGATCATCGCGGCAGTCACCGCTTCCACCGGTTTGAAACCTACAGTCACCAGAAACGGCGCAGCCAGAGCCACTGTCGTGCCAAATCCCGCTGCGCCTTCAATGAACAACGAGAAGAACCATGCGACCAGCAACACTACGATGCGCGGGTCCGTCGATAACCGCCCCATGAAACGGCGAAGGACATCCAACGCACCACTGGTGAGCTGAAGGTGATGGATGCATAACGCGGGAAAGATGATCCAAAGGATCGTCGCAGCCACCCACGCGGCCTCCGCGACAACTCCAACGAAAGCGGAGCTAGGCCCCAGTGCTGCGTAAACAGTCTGGCCAAAGCCGAACATCCAGAACGCCACCACCATCGCGATGACCAGACCGACCCCGCCAGCCTTGGCCGCAGACCACTGCCGCCCGATCATGAGCAGAACAATGGTGGCGATGGGCGCTGCCGCCGCGAGTGTGGCCGGGATGGTGGTGGTGGAATGCATGGGTGAGGATGAGGATCTTCGATACGCCCCGAAGGTCGGCTGGTTTGCCAACAGGGTAACGCAGCGTCAAATAATGAGGCCGTAATCAGCAGGCCCAATTAGGCATCGTGCTCCGTCTTGACCGCGCGCTCGTCCTCTTCCTCGTCGGATTCACAGGCAGTCGCCGCACTCACAGCGCCGACGCCACCAGAGTAAGGTAGAACAGCAGCGTACAGATGTCTGCCAGCGCTGGTGTGATGGGGTCAAGTAAGTCGCTACCCTATCCATCAACATGCTCGACTGGATCGACTACGCCAAGATTCTCATCTCCCTGTTCGTGGTCCTCGACCCGATCGGCACTGTGCCGCTGTTCATGGCGGTGACCGATGGACAGAGCAAGGCCAACCGTCAACGCGTGGCGCGCAATGCCGCGACCACTGTCATTGTCGTATTGGTTCTGGCGGCCACGGTTGGCGACTGGATGCTGATGTTGTTTGGAATCCGTATCGCGACGTTTCGAGTTGGCGGCGGAATCCTCGTGCTGCTGATGGCGATCTCGATGATGCACGCCCGGATCAGCGGTGCAGTGCAGACACAAGAAGAAGCGCACGAAGCGGCGGAAAAGGAAGATGTGGCAGTCGTGCCGCTGGGAATTCCGCTGCTGGCTGGCCCTGGTGCCATCAGCACCGTCATCATCGTCTCCCATCGCGGCACCGGCGCTGCTCACGTGGCGATGCTGTGTGGTCTCATCATCATCGTCGCTGCAGCGACATGGTTGGCGCTGCGATTGGCTGTTGTGATTCAGCCGAGATTGGGCAAGACCGGTATCAACATCATCACGCGCTTGATGGGCCTGGTGCTTGCGGCCATTGCCGTCGAGTTCATCGTGAATGGTCTGTTGGAGTTGTTTCCCGGGCTAGGCGGTGGGCTATGAATAGCAAGTACACATTTCTGGTGACGGGCGGAAGCGGCTACGTTGGCGGGCGATTGATTCCGCTGCTGGAACAGAGCGGCGTCACAGTGCGCTGTCTGGCACGGCAGCCGGAGTTTTTGCGGTCGCGAGTTGCAGCGCAGACGGAAGTTGTTGCCGGTGACGTTCTGCAACTCGAGTCGCTGCGCACGGCACTGGCTGGCATCGACACAGCATATTACCTCGTGCATTCGATGGGGACCGGAAAGGATTTTGAAGACGAAGATCGTCTGGCCGCGCGGAACTTTGCCGAAGTTGCTCGCGATTGCGGCGTCCGGCGCATCATCTATCTCGGCGGGCTCGGCGATGAGAAGCAGCAACTATCTAAGCATCTTCGCAGTCGGCAGGAGGTCGGGCAGATCCTGCGCGAGTCGGGCGCGCAGGTAATCGAGTTCCGGGCGTCGATAGTGATTGGGTCGGGCAGTTTGTCATTTGAGTTGATTCGATCGCTTGTTCAAAAGCTGCCGGTGATGATCTGCCCGAAATGGGTTTCGACGCCAGCGCAGCCCATCGCCATCGAAGACCTGCTCAGTTACCTGATGGCAGCAGCGGACATGCCGACAGGCATCAGCGAGATCTTCGAAATCGGCGGCCCTGATCAGGTGACCTACGGAGAGATCATGCAGGAGTACGCGCGGCAGCGAGGCCTCAAACGCTGGATGATTTCGGTTCCGTTTCTGACGCCGCGACTGTCGAGCCTTTGGCTGGGACTGGTCACGCCGGTGTTCGCAAGGGTCGGCCGCAAACTCGTGGACAGCATGCGGAATCCGACGGTCGTGACCAATGAGCGGGCACTGGAAACCTTTTCGATACGACCGCGCGGAGTTCGTGAAGCGATCGCACGGGCACTGGTCAATGAAGA
>Ga0163153_10003565_pt1 | contig 20616 bp, 15 predicted proteins | sample OliLakLV19MP6IB1_FD_148629 | JGI IMG/M metagenome (GOLD analysis project Ga0163153, IMG submission 148629) | Freshwater microbial mat bacterial communities from Lake Vanda, McMurdo Dry Valleys, Antarctica - Oligotrophic Lake LV.19.MP6.IB-1 | ecosystem: Environmental > Aquatic > Freshwater >...
GGGGCAATTCCGCCGCCGGTTGAGCCCGCTTGTCACACGGCCGCCGCTTCCGATACGCTTGCTTGGGCATGGTTGGTTCCTCCAATAAAGGGAAAATGGTTCTTCCCAGAAGGTATCTTCTGGGCGGAGGAACCGCCATGCTTTTCAACTACACGGGGGACATTCTCCGTTCCTTAGGTTCACCAAAGAATTTTCGCTCAAACTTTTCTCGTAACTTAGCAAAAGTGGGCTGAAATCCGCGCGCATGCGTTACACCGACTTCTACGTGATACTGATGAGTCTCCTGAATATGAAACGCAACGAGGTCGAGCTGGCGATTGTTGCCAGCGTGAACTTTGACGTCGGTCATCGTGAAGCAATTGCGACATATGCGAAAGTAAGACTCAACAATCTTTTCCGTCGTATTCATACCGCGCTTCCGAATTCTTGTATGATTTAGTCATCACACTTTAATAATAGCCTCATTCTCTACTCTCTAACAGAGCTTGAGTTCATGCTACGCATCCGGCCAAAATTGCTTTTCAAAACCACTCCGCCGCGTGGATAATGTAACGGCCCAATTCCGTGTACTCACGCCATGCAACACTGCGGCGAGTTCATTGATAATCTAGAGGGCTTCAAAGAGAGGGAGACTTTGATTGACAAGAAAAGAAAAAAAGGCAAAGACATTTGTTCTGTTGCTGCTGATAAGCCCGGCTCGACATCGTCTTTTATATTGGCGTTTATCCGCGTCCATCAGCGGTTTCACGTCTCTCCCTGGCAATTTGACCCCGGCCAAATAGATAGTGACAAGCGTACACCATTTGCTGCAATGGCCCGTTACGCCTACGAGGGCGGTTCGTTTGCGATCGGCCAGTCAATCCGATGCGTGCTGGGGAGCCTGAGTGAGCAGGGAAGAAGATTGAAAGAAATGAGCGTGGGCCTACTGGCTGCGGACAGACCGCTACTGGCGCGAAGGAACCTTTACGAGCTCCCTTTTCTCCCAAGCTCTATGTTGTCTCGGGTTGTCTGACTGGAGAATCTTCAGCTCGGCCCTCTTCAGGAACCATACTCAGCTTCGCATCGCTGTGCGAAATTCGTCGACAATGGTAGTATCAAGGCGATGTCATTATGCGTATAAAACCTTAGATTTTGCGACAAGCTTCGATTTTTAAGGTATCTTTACATGCATGTCTTCGCGTTAGCTGCAGTAGCAGCAAGGCAATCGACTCTCTTCTTCGTCAAATCGACAACTTAATTAGATGCTACCCAAACCAGCAGTGCGAGTCGCCGTCCTGGTTGACACTTCAACGGCTTGGGGGCGTCGTTTGATTCACGGCGTCTTGTCCTACGCACGGATTCACGGGCCTTGGGACATCTGGCTCGAGGCTCGGGGGCAGTCCGAATCACTACGACTCCCCAGGGGATGGTGTGGCGACGGCGTGATCGCCCGAGTCTCCACGGAAGCCATGGCCGGCCATCTTTCCGAAAGGAAGGTGCCGGTGGTGAACGTGTCGGGCATCAAGGTCAAGGGAGCCGAGTTCCAGCGCGTATGCACCGACAACGATCGCTTCGCCGAAGTTGCGGTCAGTCACTTCTTCGACCGCGGGATTCGAAACGTCGCCTATATCGGTTTGTACTCCCGAGGTTACTCGCTGGATCGTCAAGAAGCGGTACAGCGCGCTTGTCAGTTGTATGACTGCCGCTTCGAGGTCTTCCGTCATTCCCAGAGCACAACCCTGAACACAAAGCACGCCAACCGATGGGAGCAAGAACGTCGTAAGATCGGCGATTGGCTTCTGCGTCTGCCCAAACCGACAGGCGTATTGGCTTGGGGGGTGCGCCGCGGCAACGACGTCATTGAAGAGGCCATGCATCGCGGGATTCAAATTCCGGAAGATATTGCCGTCCTGGGCGATGACGACGAGTTGCTTTGCGAGGCCGCTCAACCGCCACTTTCGGGCGTCAAGGTGCCCTCGGAGCAGATCGGGCTCGAAGCGGCAGCGATCCTCCACCAGCTGATGCAAGGGAAGAAGGTTGCACAACGCGAGCTGAAACTCGCTCCCTCGGGAGTGGTTTCTCGCGCGTCGACCGATGTCTTGGCGATCAGCGACGAGGAGGTTGCCGAAGCAATCCGACTCATCCGTTCGAGCGCCAATCGCCCACTGACTGTTGCGGACGTGGCCGACACGCTGGCGATCTCCCGTCGTTCGTTGGAACGACGTTTCAAGACCATTTTGCACCGATCAATTGGCGAAGAGATTGCTCGAGTCCGCCTCGACCAAGCGAAGCTTTTGCTGGAAACGACCGAAATGCAGATACCAGCCGTCGCCCAGGCATCTGGCTACGGCTCGCCCGAATACTTGGCCACGATCTTCAAACGCCACACTGGCCTGACGCCGCGTCAGTACCGCCAGCAATGCCGAGGCAAATAAATAAATCGCCGCGCGTACCGTTCGCGTCGGCGTGTCGTTTTCGTAAAGTCTTTTTGCGCAATTGGCCGTTGAGCGAATGTTTGTCTGCAAGCACGATTAGAGAGTAATAAGTTCCGTGCCCAAAGAAGCAACGCTTGGGCTGCCTCACAAATTGTGAGCGTCTCGTCCCCTTGTGCCACTTGAGATTTACAGCTTTTCTACGTTTTTGAAAGGACCGCTCATGAAATGCTCCCTCTGTTCGCTTGCGCTTATCTTTAGCTTACTTGCTGGTCGTGTTGATGCGACACTTGTGGCTTATGACGCTTTTCTCACCGGAACTGATCGTGCCGCGGGACAGTACGCCACCGGCAATGTCACGATCAGTAACACCGCGATCCTTGGCTGGCCTGCACCGCCTCCAAACGTCGCCGGCAGCACTGCCTACTCTGGCACCACATCGAATTACCAAATCGAAGCCGGCGCATCTCAGAATTCTCCTCTCGTTGACTACGACACGGAAGTTACCCCGGGTGGCGCTCAAGGCCAGTTGAACTGGATTGGCGCATCGGGCGATTTCAATCGCAATGTGATTCGGAATCTGAGTCCTATCCCCAGCTCCAACCAGTGGTGGATGAGTATCATGGTCAATCGCACCGGCGCTGCATGGGCCAACACCGGCACCGCGAATAACAGGTTCGTCGTTGGTGGCTTTGCGAATGCTCTTGACAGTCTCAACGGTTTGGCGATCGGTTACTCGAACGTGTCAGGGGATGGCGTGCCTGACCTTGTTCTACGGTCTAACTACAACGTGCTCACAACCCTGATCCCCGACGCCCCAGGAAATACGGTCCAGTTTGTGATTGTGAAACTGATTGTCGATCCTGTAGGGCTTGCAGCGAACGACGAAGTTAGTGTGTGGGTGAATCCTACGAATGTCAGCTCCGTGGCCGCTCTGGGAGCGCCGCTTGTCACGATGATGCAGGATGTTGCTAACAGCCTGACTCCTTTCACTGCTTCCCGTTTCGTATCTCTTGGCGTGTCAGGTGTCGCGAAGTTCGACGAGCTTCGCCTAGCCACAAGGTTCGGGGGCCTGTTCGTCGTCCCCGAACCGAGCGCATTGCTCATCGTTGGAGTATTCGGCATGTTGCTCGCTGGCTGCCGCTCGCCTCGCCGTTAGGCCGGGATCGATTGAGAATTATTACCACTCAGCAAGCCCGAGCATGTTCGGGCTTGCTTTATTTCGCTTTGCCTTTTTCGAACGCGATGGCCATTCGATGGGATAACAGCGTCGAATAATTTAACAGACAGTCAAACAAGGATTTCATATGGACCGTCGTTCCTTCCTCAAGACGTTTTCCGCGGCAGCGGCGTCCATCACCGCGCCGCATTCGTTCGCCGCAGAAGCTGTAGCCTCAAGCAAGCGTGGCTGCTGCTTCAGTGCTCGCGACGAAAGTTGGCTTGAGCGGGTCCAGAAGCTCAGTCCGAGTTGGATGTACACCTGGGGTCTCGACCGCCCCACTGAACTCCCCGCCGAGATTGAGTTTGCCCCGATGCTGTGGGGAGAAATGAAAGCCGAAAACCGCGCTCAAGCCCTGGCGGGTGTCGCAAAAAGATTCCGATCGGGAGAAGTCCGCCACCTCATGAGTTTCAACGAGCCCGACCAGAAAAAGCAAGGCAACATGACTGTCGAGCGGGTGGTCGAACTCTGGCCGGAGCTGATGGCGGTTGGAGTACCTCTCGTAAGTCCAGGTTGCGTCCACCCTGACCGCGACTGGATGCGGGCCTTCATGAAGCAGGTCGACGCGCGGAACCTCCGCGTGGACGCCGTCGCCGTACACTCCTACGGTGGACCCGGCGTGGAGTCTTTGGTCCGAAAACTCACCCAAGTTCATGAGGAGTTTGGGCGACCGTTGTGGATCACCGAGTTTGCCGTTGGTGACTGGGAGGCGACAACGCCAGAGGGCAATCGACATTCCCCTGCGCGAGTGGCTGCCTTTATGCGAGAAGTGCTACCTGCACTCGATGAACTGCCGTTCCTAGAGCGCTACGCCTGGTTCTCGGCGTCACCGTCGAGCGCTCCGCTGGGGACCAGCGCCCTGTTCACAGAAGACAACCAATTAACCGCACTAGGCGAGATTTACCAACAGTAACCTCGACGCGTAATGCTTCGGAGCAGTCTTCGCCAGCCCAGCACTGGTTATCGACTTGGCGGCCGACTTCGGCCTTTGAGACTCGTCTGCATGTCGCTCCTCTTGCGACGGTTAGGGAGGTTATCAATCCGACTCTAGCCGGAACCGGGTGCTGGGCTGTCGCAATTGTGTAGGTTATTTGCGCTTGAATCTCTACTACTTTTCAGTCGTTTTGAGCATGCTGGATGAGTGCCTTGTCCTTCTCTGCGGTCGCGACTATCGACGGCCAACAAAGTTTGCAAGCTCCACCGCTATTCAACTTTTCTCTCGCTTCGCGCGAGTCGTAACCTAATCGTGATGTCTTCAACTGGGAGTAACTCAATGCAAGTCGCCCTCCGCTGCATGCTGTTCCTTGTCACAACCGCGGTCGTATCAATCGGACCATGCCCCGACGCCTTCGCAGCCGACGTGGCTGTCTACGAGTTCAACGCGGACTCACCGAACTCTACTGATGCCGACGCGACAACGACGGCCGGAGCGTGGTTGCAGACGGTCGGAGCCATCAGCGGCGGCAGCGTTCGGGCCGACGGGTCCGTGGTTGACAGCTCGATCGCAGGGTCGATCACCAGCGGCGAGTACGGCAGCTTCATCTTCACTCCAGGCGCGAGTCCCCTTGACCTCAGCCGGCTCTCGCTTGACTATAACGCCGAAAACCCTTTCGAATTCGCACTGGGGGTCTTCGCCTCGACCAATGGGGGCGCCACCGGCTTCGCGGCGGGCGACCAGCTCTTCAATATCACGCTGCCTGACAGCAGCATCACGACGCCCGCGACGATCGCCAGCAGCAGTAACTTTTTGGATCTGGGAAATCTCCCGGGCCTCCAGGGAGTCACCGGCCCCGTTGAGTTCCGCTTGTATCTGAAGGACAATTCGGGCCTCGCGACGCGTGTCCATTTTGTTGACAATGTGCGGCTTACAGCTTTGGCGAGCACAGTCAACGACCCAAGCTGGAACGTCAACGCCAACGGCAGTTGGCAGACGGCGGGCAGTTGGTTGCCGGCAGCGGTCCCCGGCGCGGGGGCGAGCGTCGTCTTTGGCGACGTGATTACGGTCGATCGCACGGTGACGCTTGGCTCGAACGTCAGCGTCAACCGCATCGCGTTCAGCAGCAATAATGGCGCTTACACCATTACGCCGGCCGCTAGCCAGTCGATCACTCTGACCGGCAATGCCGAAGTCCGCGCCTCGGGTTCCGAGGCCCACGTCATCGCCGCGAGGCTCTCCGGTTCAGCCGGCCTCACCAAAGAAGGCGGCGGCGAAGTCACCTTGACGAACGCCACGAACAACTACACGGGTGGGACTAACATCAACGGGGGCACGCTCCGTGCGACTAGCCCCGGCGCTTTACAGGGAGCGGTCAACGTCGGTGCGGGCGCTGTGCTCGCACTGGAGGGAAACGGCGCCGGGGGCGGTTACAACGGTGTGTTCGCCAACGCACTCACCGGCACGGGGACAGCGATGCTCAGTGATGCCCTGACGACCGAAACGGTCACTCTGAACGCGGCCAAGAGTTTTGGGGGCGTGTACCAAGTCGCGGGGGGAACGCTGGCCGTCAGCAACGCGGGCGCATTTGGCACGGGCGGCACGAACGCCAGCCGGACCGAAGTGGCGGCGGACTCGGGCAAGTTGACGATCTCGGGCAACATCACAGCCGCTAACGAGTTGCTGGTCTTGAACGCGAGGGCGAACGACGAAGTACAGTTCAGCAGCAGCGGCAACAACACTTGGAACGGCGACATCGACGGTCGGGGAGGACTCGGGCAGTACAACATCGAGTCGGTCTCGGGCATGCTGACCCTCGATGGACGTCTCTCCGGCTTTGACGTAGTAAACGGTGTGGATCGCACTTACGTTTTCTCCGGTGCCGGGAACACCACCGTCACCGGGCTGATCACCGATGACGCGATCGCAGACAACGGAACCCGTACTGCAAGTCTGGCGAACAACCTGAGTGTCGTGAAGCGTGGCGTGGGTACGCTGACGATCTCGACGGAGTCATCGGACATTGCGGACTATCACCGCGGGTCGACGGTCGTCGAGCAAGGAACCCTGCGCATCACCGCTGCGGCAGGCGACGTCGGCGAACTTAGTTCAAGGAGCGTCATCGTTGAATCAGGCGCGACTCTCGATTTGACCGACTTCGGCACCTACAACATGCAGGCGCAGACCTCGCTGGGACTCGTCCAGACTTATGGTGGTGGCGGAACGATCAATGCCAACACGTTCGGCTACTTCGACGACGGATCGCTCTCGCCTGGCGATAGCGCCGGAACGTTGACGATCAACGGTGCCTTAAACATGTCGGCGTTTGGCCCCACTCCGCTCGGATCGCTGAACTACGAGCTCGCGAATGTAACCACGGTCGGCGGCGGGGTGAACGACTTAATTGATGTCAACGGCGCGCTCACGGCGAACTCCCTGGGAGGCAACTTCGCGGTCAATGTGACCCCCATCAACGGCGGCTTCGCCACGGGCACATATCGGTTGATCGAATACAACGGCGCGCTTGGCGGCAACGCCACGGGAGCCAACTTCGGCGTCACCGTTGTTGACGGCGCTGGTGTTGCGGTCGGCGCCACACGGCAGTCGTTCGCGGTGAGTACCGCGACCGGCGGGCAGGTCAATCTGGTAGTGACTGGCGCGGCCCAAAACTTGACTTGGTCGGGCACAACGAGTGGTGTGTGGGACGTCGCTGCGACCGCGAACTGGAATGCCGGTGCCGATCAGTTCTTCAATCTGGACGGAGTCACCTTCGGAAGCACTCCGAGCACGTTTAATGTCGCCATCCCGGCAAATGTGCTTCCCTCAAGTGTTACGTTCAATGCGGCCGGGAACACCTACACGTTCACCGGCGCGGGGGGGATCGTCGGGAGTGCGCCGATCAACGTCAACAGCGGCACGGTGGTGCTGGACAACGCGGGGAACAATTTCTCGGGCACGGTGACCGTCGCAAATGGCGCGACACTGCAAATCGGCAGCGGCAGCGCCAATCAGGCCCGCCTCCCAATTGGCGAAACGCCGTACGTTATTAACGGCAGCCTGATCATCAACGAGTCTTCGGGCGGCGAGACCATCAATGGTCCCCTCACGGGTTCGGGTGGTGTGACGGTGCAGTCCAGCCAACTCACGCTGACGGGTGATAACTCTGGCTTTACCGGTGCGATCGTCGCTGCGGATGGAGCGACGGTGAACATCGACAACACCGACATAGGTGCCCCCCTCGGCGGAGTCGCCACTGGAACTACGATTAACACCGGCGCGTCGCTCGTCGCGAATGCCCAGGCGGCGACGGTTGCCGAGCCTGTGACTCTCAACGGAGGCACGCTCCGCGTGGGCGGCGGGACGAGCAGCAAGCTCAACTGGTCGGGCAACATCACGGTCGGTGCTGGCGGCGTTGCTGAGATCCGCCAAGAGGGTGGGACCGACACCCCGATTTCCAATGGGCTGACTCTGTCGGGTAATGTCGTCGGTTCGGCCGGCGAAAGCCTCAGGCTCCGAGTCGATTCGGGATCGACGACAGTTGTCACAGGCAACGTGCAGCACAACGGAGGGCTGATCAAGAACTCGACTGGTCGCGCCGAACTCCGCGGGACCAACACGTTCACCGGCAACACCACGATCGAAGGCGGTACTTTGGCGCTTTTCGGCGCTGCGGACCTTGCGACCTCGCCGCGTGTGGAAGTACAAGCCGGGGCTTCGCTCGACGCCAGCGGCCGCACTGGCGGTGCCATCGCCATCACCAGCGGTCGCATGCTCGACGTTTCGGGGAGCGTGATTGGGAGCACATCGACTTCCAGCGGTGGGACAATCTCGATCGGTGGCGACGGTGCCGCAACGATCGGGCCTCGGACGGTCAGATTCACCCCGCCGCTCGGAACCCTTGGCAGCAATAGCGATGTCCGTGTCCGCTCCGGCAGCGGGGCGAACGCCAATCAGAACGATACCCAAGCGCTTGGTCTCGGTTCGATTAGCGCAACGGACTCCTTCCGGTCCTTGCTGACGTTCGACCTGGCGTCAACGGGAATCTCTGATCCCAACTACATTAACGACGTCGCTTTGACGTTGACTCTAACAGCACCCAACGGCGCCCAAGTCGACACACCTTCGGCTCCGCAGTTCGAGCTCCTCACGATCCAGCCCTACAACTCGGATACAGCGACCTTCAACAATACGTCGTTCGCCACGACGGGCTCCCCGCCGCTGGCGACGCTGATCTCTACAACGACTGGCCCGAACTTCACGAGCTATGTGGCTGGCGCGACGATGGGGTGGTCGCAAGCGACCTCCGGCGCCTTCGTCGACGCGGTCAAGGGCCAACTCGGCAGCAGCTTACACCTTGGAGCGCGGCTCGCCGGAACGTCTCCGGGAACTCGCTCTTTCTACTTCATCGACGCATCCGAGACCACCAACCCCAACGCGGCCCCGTCCTTGGCGATCACCTACACCGATCCAAACAATCCGTTCGTGACCGGGGTTGGCAGCGCGGTGTTTGAAGGGAACCTGACGACAGTTTTGGGATCGACGCTCGAGATCGACTTGTTTGACACGTCGTTGTACGACCAACTCGATGTCAACGGGGCCGCCTCGCTCAGCGGTGTACTCTCTGTTGATGCACTCGACCTCGATCAACTTGCCATCAATGACACGTTCACCATCCTGACCGCCGACAGCATTGTCAACAATCTGACGCTTGGCGGCCCCGACGGTAATTTGTTCAATCTTTCGGCAAGTACGCCGACCTCGCTGGTTCTAACCTACGCCGGGGCCGTCGTGGCGAATGCCGACTTCGATAACGATGGCGACGTAGACGGCCGTGATTTCTTGCGTTGGCAGCGCGGGTTTGGCCTAACAGGCCAGACCAACAACTCCAATGGCGATGCCAACGGAGATAGTTTCGTCAATAGCCTCGACCTGGCGGTGTGGCAAACGAAGTATGGTTTGGCTCCGCCTCTGACAGCTACCAGCACGGCCGTCCCCGAGCCGACCGCCGCCGCCTTGGTGGTCCTTGCCTTGTTGGCCGCTTCACGCCTGCGTCACGGTAGCAACACATCCTTTTCTATTTTTCCCTCTTGATGGAGCGTATTCTATGAACAGTTTTGCCAAGTTCGACGTTCGTGTCCGACGTTCTGGATTCACACTCGTTGAACTGCTCGTCGTGATTGCGATCATCGGCGTTCTGGTTGCGTTGCTCTTGCCCGCCGTCCAAGCGGCTCGCGAGGCGGCGCGGCGAATGAGCTGTAGCAACAACCTGAGGAACGTCGTACTCGCCGCTCACAACTACCACGGTAGCAAAGGCGAGTTTTGCGCAAGCGCTGAGCTCGCTACCGCGTCGAGCACTGGCGTCGGGATGCACATCAAGTTACTCCCTTATATTGAACAAGGTGTGCTCGGAGACATAGTAGACCAGGCGCTAAAGAATTCGACAAACAAAAGCGTAGGTGAAGTAGAAGCAGCCCTCTCCACCGCGCTACTTAACGGTGACATCAACATCTACTGGTGCCCCAGCCGGGAGGACAACGACCAGGAAGACTTTACCCCAACCGGCCGGGCGCTCGTCACCTACTTCGGGGTGACTGGTGGTGCACGCAACGGTAGCTACTACGGTCTGGAAAACTCGCACTGTGGCGATGTCTTTAACGATGGTGTCTTCTACCCGTTCGAGCCGGTCAGCATGAAGAAGATCACCGATGGAACCTCGCAGACGCTTGCTATCGGCGAGCGAACTTATCAGCTCAGGTCCTTCTTTACCGGCGCTTTTTACAACGGCGGTCGCCCCTACTCCTCGGCGACGACCAAAGTGTGCAGCTATGCCGCTAAAAATATGAAGTGGGGCATCACGGCACCGTCTGAGTCGGGCTACTATGTTCAAGAGACCTTAGCACCCCCCGGGGCACCGAAGACCATTCTTTTCAACGATTTGTACTGGGGGAGTGAGCACCCGAGTGGCGCGCACTTCGCGTACGCGGATGCCAGCGTGCATTTCCTCTCTTCAGATATGAGCGTCACCGTCTTGCGTAGCTTGGCGAGTCGTAATGGCGGCGAGGCGAACCTTGACGAAGCCTTCGTCGAGCCGACCACCGGCGGCGGCGGTGGGCCTCAGCGCTGAAACAATGTTGAGGTTAGTTCCATGTCGTGTCATTGCGGCCTCGCCAACGACCAAACAAGTCAGCTAATTAGGATGCTCGCAGTGGGTATAAATGGCTTCAAGGTTCCGATTGTAACAGTAGCCTGCGTGACGCTTGCATTATGTTTGGGGTGCGGAAGTGGGGGACCGCCGACCTACCCCGTTTCGGGCTCGGTGGTCTACGCCGGGCGTCCGGTTCCGACCGGATCGGTGACGCTTGTTCCGACACAGGGTAGCGCGCGGGCTAGCGGGGCAATAGGTGACGACGGAAGCTTCTCCCTCGAGGCAGCGGCCGGAGAGTACAAAGTCGCGGTGCTTGCGCCGCGGAGTTCGATAAGCTCCGAGGTGAACGAGACAAACTGGGAGCAGGCGTTCCGCGCCACTGCAGAACCCTATGTCCCCGGGTTTTACGGTGATCCCGAAACGACTCCGCTCAAGTTTACCGTAATCGCCGACGGCGAGAACCTTTGTAATGTGCAAATCGACGCCCCCAAACGTCGCACGCGATAGCTGCGCTCTCCTTGCGATCTGCTCCCAATAAAGCACTGAAAACTTACTACTGATATGATGCCGAATAACATCCAACTCGACGCCGGGTCAAGCGGTCGTAGCCTGCGTGCCGAAGAACGACAGGCCGACCTCGTGGTCGTCGGGGGCGGTGTCGCTGGCCTATGCACCGCAATCACCGCCACCCGGGAAGGCTTGCGAGTGGTCCTCGTGCAAGATCGTCCCGTCCTCGGGGGCAACGCGTCGAGCGAGGTGCGGCTATGGATGGTCGGCGCCACGTCGCATTTGGGCAACAACAACCGATGGGCTCGCGAAGGAGGGATTCTGAACGAGATCCTCGTCGAGAACATGTATCGCAACCCCGACGGGAACCCAGTGATCTTCGATACCCTGTTACTCGACAAGGTGGTGTCGGAAACCAACCTAGAGCTTCTGCTCAATACGTCGATCCATGAGATAGAGAAGCACGCCGATGGATCGATCGCAGCTGTTGGCGGCTACTGCAGTCAAAACTCGACGCGGTATCAGCTTCGGTCGAGGCTCTTCTGCGACGCCTCGGGCGACGGCATCGTCGGCTTCCTGTCGGGCGCCGCCTTTCGGATCGGCGCGGAATCCCGTTCAGAATTCGGCGAGCAACTCGCCCAAGAAGCTTCCGGGCGCGAACTGTTGGGGCACTCGATCTACTTTTACACTCGGGACGCGGGCTATCCGGTGCCCTACGTCGCGCCTTCCTACGCACTGCGGGACATCACCCAAATCCCTCGATATCGCCGGTTCTCCACCAAGGAGCAAGGCACGGACCTTTGGTGGATCGAGTATGGGGGCAGCCGCGACACAGTGCATGAGACCGAGGCCATCAAGTGGGAGCTTTGGAAGGTGATCTACGGGGTGTGGGACTACATCAAGAACTCAGGCGAGCACCCCGACGCTGCCACGCTCACACTGGACTGGGTCGGCCTGATTCCCGGTAAGCGGGAAAGCCGGCGATTTGAGGGCGACTACATGCTCGTCCAGCAGGACGTCGTCGATCAACGCACCCACTACGACGCGGTGTCCGTTGGTGGTTGGGCTATCGACCACCACCCGATCGATAACATCTACAGCGACCGAGACCCCTGCACCCAATGGCATAGTAAGGGCGTCTATCAAATACCCTATCGGACGATGTACAGCCGCAACGTCCCCAATCTCTTTATCACGGGACGGTTGCTGAGCGCTTCGCATATCGCATTTGGGTCTTCAAGGGTCATTGCGACTTGCGGTCATAATGGACAAGCGGTCGGGATGGCCGCGGCGCTTTGCTATGAGCAGTCGGTGCAGCCGCGTGCCTTGTCCGATGCGACGAAGATCAAGGAGCTGCAGCGGCGACTCTTGCGGTCCGGGCAATTCATCCCGGGGCTGCGCCGCGTGGAGGCGGAAGACCTCGCCCAGCAGGCAGAAGTCACCGCTTCATCGACGCTCGCCCTACTCGACTTTAAGCCAAGCGGCTTTCGGACACTGACGGACTCCCGGGCCATCCTGATCCCGCTGGCGAAAGGGCCCGTCCCCGCCATTGGCCTACGAGTCCGTAGTCAGGGGGTTGAAACGCTGGATGCCGAATTGCGGATCTGCAGTCGGAGCTATGCCTACACCCCCGACGTCGTCCTCGATAGGGTCTCCGTCGCGCTTCCGGGAGCGTTCATCGGCGAGCAGGCGGCCGTCCACGGCAATGGATCGTCGATTCACCGCCAGTTGGGCGTGTTGCATTCTGCTATCCACAGCCAACCGAGCACTCTGGCGGTGCTTAAGCGAGCCGACGAAGATAGCTGGAATGACGACGAAGTGACGCTAAATTTCACAACAGAGTTGACCGAAGACTCCTATGCCTTCGTCTGCCTGCCAGCGAACCCGGCGATCGAAGTTTGCGAGACCGCGGCGATCGTGACGGGGGTGACGACCGTCGTGCATCGGCACGACGCAAAGGTCGCTAAGTCGGCCGTGCAGTCTCCGCCACAGAATTCCGGCATTGACGCGTTTGAGTTTTGGACTCCTGAACGGCGTCCACGGGGACGAAATCTGGCGGTTTCCGTCACACTACCGTCGCAGCTTTTTGCGGCGCACCTGGTTGTGAACGGGCTCCAGCGTCCGACAACTTGCCCCAATGCTTGGGTCGCTTCGCCCGATGATCCACGTCCAACCCTGACGTTGCGTTGGCCTTGCGAAACGCTCGTCCAGCGTATCGAATTAGTGTTCGACCCGGATTGGGACCACCCCATGGAAAACATCGTCTTGCGACACCCAGAGCGCGTCATGCCGACGATCGTTCGTAGCTTTCGCGTCTTGGGCGCCGACGGCGCGCTCCTCGCGGAGCAGTGCGACAACCATCAGGCTCTCTGGGCGGTCGACCTTCCAGGAGCCGTTTTCACTGACCGAATCGACATCGAGCTGGATCACCCGAGCGTCGATGTTCCCGCAGCGCTCTTTGAGGTACGATGCTACGCTCCGAAGCTGAGCGACACCGACGGGGTGGCCTCGACGCGAGTTCCTTCGTCCTAGTATTCACCAAGTATTATGAGGAGTCTCTTCGAATGAAAATGAATGCGACGCGAATATCGGTGTGGATCAGCGTCGTCGCACTTGCAGTAGCGATCCTGAGCTATCGAGCAGCCATCCAAGCGACTCCTCCAAGCAAGTCAGCCCGCGTGCTGTTTCTTGCCGGGGGAGAATCTCCCTTCTGGCAGCTAACCGCGGCAGGCGCCAAGGCGGCGGCAGAGCAATACAAAGTCAAGCTCACGGTGCATTTGCCCAAGCGAGGATCGGCCGAACAGTCCGAGCGGCTGGCGGGCGTTTCAGCGGAAGAATTCGACGGCGTGGCGGTCAGCCCAAGTGCGCCTCAGGACCAGGGCGCTGCGCTTCGCGACATGGCTCGCAAGGTACACTTGTTGACTTTCGATTCGGACGCGCCGGCGTCGAATCGGCTGTGCTACATCGGAACCGACAACTACAGCGCTGGCCGACTCGCAGCTCAGCTCGTCAAGCAAGCGGCCCCCAAGGGCGGGAAGGTCGCCCTCCTGGCACCCGACTTGGAAAAAGACAACGCCTCGCTACGGGTCCAAGGATTCCGCGACGAAATCCAGCGCACGCAGCCGGGTGATTCCGAGAACCAGGTGCCTTCCTATGAGATACTTGGGCCGCTGGAGGATGGCATTGACGTAAAACGCTGCCAGGCAAACGTAGCGCGGACTCTCGACGAGCACCCGAACGTCGTTGCCTTTGTCGGGCTCTTCAGCTACCACGGTCCAGCACTACTCAGCGCGCTACAAGAACGCGAGCTCGCATCCCGTCCCGTGCTGATCACTTTTGACGAAGAACAAGCCGTGCTGGAGGCGATCGAGGAGGGCAATATCTTCGCGACGGTTGTCCAAGACCCTTTCAAGTACGGTTACGAGTCAGTTCGGATGCTCGCGGAGCTTAATGTTGGCCACGCTGTCGAGATTCCGATCGCCGGCGGCGGCTCCCTCTTCCTGCCATGCGAGGCAATCCGTTCCGACAACGTCGCCGCGTTTCGCAAACGGCTCGCTTCCCGGCTAGCCCCATGACGTCGAAGCCGAACGACCGAGCTTGCCGAAGAGGCCATTCGGTTCCACCCCTTACATCGTCAAATGAGTCGGATCGCCGTGATTGGAGAAATTCGTGAATATGCAGACCTTTGGCTCCTTCTCCCCTGGCGTCGTCAGACTATTGCGGTGGACTCTGTGCATCGCCTGGTTGTCGCCGACGTTGGCGCTGGAGACTGGCCTGCAGGCGACCGAAGTCTCTCTCGATGGCGAGTGGTTCTTCGCACTCGACCCGCTGCGCCGAGGTGAACAGCACGGCTGGAACCTTCCGCCAGCGGGCTGGACCGGTGACAAGCCGTTAAGCCTGGAAGGCTGGGACCACGTTGTCGCTCCGCACGACTACCTCTCGGATCCCAGGTACGAGTGGACTGGCGTCGCTTGGTATCGGCGGTCCGCCGCTACACCACAGCTCAAAAAAGACGAAGTATGCCGCCTCCAATTCGGCAGAGTCGCCAGCAAGTGTGAGGTCTGGATCAACGGCAAGAAGGCTGGCATGCATGCCGGCGGGTATTCTGCATTTGAGCTAGACATCACGAACTACTTGACTACGAGCGAGTTCAATCACATTGCCGTGAAGGTCGACAACTCGTGGGAGATTGGCGATATCCCCGGCCCACGGAAGGGCGACGTTCCCAGCCATCAGATGTACGTCTGGCGGAACTACGGCGGCTTGCTCAGGTCGGCGAAGATGGTCGTTTCTCCGGCTGTCTACGTAGCGAACCAGAAGGTCGAGACGAGCAAGTCATCGACTACCAACGGCGTCGATGTCACAACAACGGTGTTACTGCGGAATGGTTCGAAGTCGAACCAGTCGGCGAGGGTGAACGTCGCCGTCTTCAGACTTGGCAAGAACGAAAAAGCGGCGGTGCCGCAGCTCGCCGATGCGACGCCGGTTGAGGTCGACATTCCGGCCGGGGGTCCGCTACTGCCGTGCTCATCGCGCGCCTTCCAGAAGCAGAGGTGCGGCATTGGTCGGTGGACTCGCCTCACCTCTACGCTTGCAAAGCAATCGTGAGCGTCGATGCCAACGGTGCGGAGTATAGCCACGTCGCCGACTTCGGAATTCGCAGTCTCCGGGTCGCCGACGCAAGTCTGCTGTTGAACGACGCACCGGTTCGGCTCGCGGGCGCCAACCGCGTAGAGGGGCACCCGCAGTTCGGCGGCCTCGAACCAGCGACGTTGGTGGACCTGGACCTAGGAATGATGAAACGAGCGCACTTTGAACTGCAGCGGCTGCAGCATTACCCTCCCTCCGAGGAAATTCTCGACTGGGCGGACCGCAACGGCATGCTGATCATCGCCGAGGCGCCCTGTTGGGGGCTGACTCCCCCGGAATTAAGCGATGAGCGATACCGCGACAACTTCCGGCGCCAACTGACGGAGATGATCGAAGCCGCGTGGAACCACCCCAGCGTCGTGGGGTGGTCCGTGGGAAACGAATACCACGCCTGGACGCCTGAAGGCGTCGAGTGGACCAAGACGTTCGTTGACTTGGCTCATCGACTGGACCCCACGCGTCCCACAACCTACGCGGCGCTGGGATACGACGTCAGCCAGCCGGTTGCGAACAAAGAAGATCGCGGAATGCATTGGGTCGATTTCATCAGCGTCAACCTTTACAGCTCAGGCAAGGGTTCGGGGAGCGCGCTCGATAAAATTCACGCTCTCTGGCCGGAGAAGCCGATCCTGGTCAGCGAGTACGGTCAGCGAGCGGACCAAAGCTCCGAGGCGGCGCGGATACGAAACTTTCGGGAGATGCTCGCCGCCGTCCGATATCGGGACTTCGTGATGGGCTTGTCGTATTGGTCGTTCAACGACTACCGCAGTCGCTATCCCGGCGGCGACCCAACGGGGCATCGCCCTTGGGGCATCGTGAAGGCGGATCGCACCCCGCGTGAACTGTACCACGTGATGCAGTCCGAGCTTTCTCCGGCGGTACTCACAATCGTCCAAGAGTCGCCGTTGCTAGTCCGGGTTGAAGCGAGACCCGACTTCCCGAGGATGCCACTCAAGGGCCAAAGATTGGAAGTTCGCGATTCCGAAGGCGCCGTCCTGCATTCGATCGCTCTCCCCGATATTCTTCCAGGGAGCGGGCGCAACTTCGATTGTGGAAAGGTTGCAGCGAGCAACATTCGCCTCGTTGGCGCAACGGGATTCACTTGTGCTGAGCTCGTCGTCGCTCAGAGCACGGACTCCGACGCAACGTCGTCGGAAAGATGACTTGCCCTGGGTTCGAAAGGCACGCAAGTGGCTAGTATTGAAATGCACGGCGAAACTTCGACGGAAACCGTCTCGAAGACCCCCTCGCGCAAGCGCTGGTTCATTCTCGGGTTACTTTTTGTCGCAGCCATTCTGAACTATATCGATCGAAACGTTCTTGCGATTCTGGCCCCCACAATCCAGAAGGACATCGGAATTGACGACACTCAGTATTCACGCATTTTGAGCGCGTTTCTGGCGACCTACACGATCGCCTACTTTTTCTCAGGACGGATTGTCGACAAATTGGGGTGCCGATTGAGCATGGCGCTCTTCATGACTTGGTGGTCTGTATCGAACGCCCTGACGGGGCTAGCGCGAGGCCCCGTCTCGATGGGATTCTTCCGGGCGCTGCTGGGCCTCGGGGAGGCGGGTGGCTGGACCGCCTCCCCGAAGGCGATCCAGGAGTGGTTTCCCGCGACCGAACGCGGCTTGGGCGTAGGGGTCTACGCGATGGGAGGATCGATCGGCGCCATGCTCGCACCGCTGATCGTCATCCCCATCGCCGCGGCTTCCTCGTGGCACTGGGCGTTCGTCGTGACTGGCTCTGTGGGATTGGTGTGGCTCATTCCGTGGATGATCTTGTACCGAGACGCCACCTACGTGGAACCCAAGATTGCCGAGAAGGATTCGGCGGAATCGGAGTGGGCTCTGTGGAGTTCCGTGCTGAAGCAGGAAGCCGTATGGAGATTCATGCTCGCGCGGTTGCTGACGGATTCGGTTTGGTACTTCTATCTCTTCTGGATGCCCAAGTACCTCCATGACGATCGCGGTCTGAGCCAGGAAGATATCAAAATCATGTGGGTCGTCTTCCTGATGGCCGACGTCGGTTTTGTGTTGGGCGGGTTCGTGTCAGGCAAACTGATCAAGCGCGGCATGTCGCCGCCGGCGGCGCGGCTCTGGCTAATGCTGGCGTCGGCTGTACTCGTCCCGCTTTCTCCCCTCGTGGCTCTCTCGTCGTCGACTGCGGTCGCCATTGCCGTGGCGTCAATCGTCGCGATGGCGCACTGCTCCTGGCTCAGCAATCAGACCGCCTTAATCGTCGACATCATACCCAGAAGAGTGATGGCAACGACCTTCGGCGTCGTCGCGGCGGGCAGTGCCCTTGGCGGGATGTTGATGAACGAGGTTGTCTCTGGGACAGTCGAAGCCTACTCCTACACTCCCTGCTTCTTTCTTATGGCGATCATGCACCCAATTGCAATTGCATTGCTATGGCGCTATCGCCGCAGCGCGGTCCAAGACGAGTAACATGAAACATATCCTCACGCTCCTCACCGCCCTGGTTGTCGCGCCGCTATCCTTGTGTGCGGAAAGCGATTTGAAATTGGCGTCCCTATTCTCGGACCACATGGTCATGCAACGAGATCAAGCAGCGCCGGTCTGGGGATGGGCCAACCCGGGCGATAAAGTCACCGTGGAATTTGCCGGTCAGAAGAAGTCGACGCAGGCCAATGCGGAGGGCCAATGGATGGTGCGGCTCAATCCGCTCAAGTCGAGTGCAAACGGACGCGAACTGATCGTTCAGTCCAAGTTCGGGAATCAGAAAGTGAGAGTCGGCAACGTCGTTGTCGGCGATGTCTGGCTTTGCTCCGGCCAGTCAAACATGCACTTCCGAATGGCGCAGGTTGTAAACGCGCAGGAGGAAATCGCGGCCGCCGATAATCCTGCGGTGCGTTTTTTCTCGGTCGAGGATCAATTTGCACAAAGGCCCACTGAGGACTTGAAAGGCGTTTGGCAATCTGTCTCGCCAACTACGACGGGCGCGTGCTCAGCAGTGGCTTACTACTTCGCCAGAGACCTCCAGCAGAACCTAGGCGTGCCGATTGGCTTGGTGGTGAGTTCGATCGGCGGAACGCGTATTGAGACCTGGATGCGACTCGAAACTCTCGCCGAGATTGGCGAAGCAGATCCCCTGGTCGAAAAGTGGAAAAAAGTTTCGCCCGACGAGTTTGAGAACATCGCAACCGCCTATCGCTCCTACCAGCATCAACGCGATCGTGTGCATCCTTTGGCTGTGAGAACGGCCAGAGCGCAAGGGAAGCCCGTGCCGCCGGAGCCGCGGATGCCCAAATTGCGCTGCCACGACTGTCCCAGCGCCTTGCACTGCGGCATGATCGCGCCACTGCAGCCGTTCGCAATCCGCGGCGCAATTTGGTATCAGGGTGAGTCGAACTCTGGACAACCGGCCTCCTACGAGAAACTGCTCCCAGCGATGGTTGCGGACTGGCGGCGGGTTTGGGGAGCTGAGCTGCCGTTCCTGTTTGTGCAACTGGCCCCACATCGAAATACGCATCCTGCATTTCGCGAAGCGCAGCATCGCATCTGGCAAAAGACGCCGCACACCGCGATGGTCGTCACCATCGACGTGGGCGACCCTCAGAACATCCATCCAACTCGCAAGCGACCGGTGGGGGAGCGCCTGGCCTTGGCCGCCCGCGCCTTGAGCTACGGCGAGCGGGTGGAGTATTCCGGCCCGGTCTTCAAGAGCTTCAGGATTGAGAATAGCCGCGCCGTTGTTTCGTTCACGCACATTGGAGGTGGACTTGCAGCAAAAGGCGGTTCCTTAAAAGGCTTCACCCTGGCGGGGCCAAGCGAGGAGTTTATTGCGGCCCGCGCCGTGATCGAGGGTTCGAACGTAGTCGTCACTTCAGACAAAATACTCAACCCACTGGCCGTACGCTATGCGTGGGCCATGGCCCCGGACGTGAATTTGTTCAGCCGCGAAGGCCTGCCCGCAGCACCCTTCCGCAGCGAAACGCCAGCAGGCTCGACGGATTCTGTAGAGCCCAAATAAAAAATCTCAACGTGCAGTTCAAATGGGCACTTCCGACCATTATAGTTCTCTTGGTAAACGCCCACCAACACCACGGTTGATGCCCCTGCAATCCTGGCGAGCAGAGATTCCGATTTCCAGCAGGAGTGGGACGATGTCGCGCGTCGAGGACTCGGCGAAGGTGAAGGAGGCGGCAGAGGCGATGGGTGCAGCGACGGCCACGTTGTGCCGTGAGCGGCCGGCTCGCTTCAGCTCGGTAGGGCCTGTGGACAATGCTGGTGTGTCGGGTGCGGGTGGAGCGATCCTTGTTGCCATCGTGGGCCTGATTAAGAAAGCGATGGCCGCCAGACAACAAGAGAAATTTTGAAAGCAGGATACAACGCCGAAGAGATACACGAGAATCATCTTTTCATGGCATAGAGTCCTAAATCCAGCGAGAATTTTCGTGACAATCGACAAGAGTTTTGCGGTTACATTTAGGCCGAGTTTGTAACGCGCCCTTGGATTGATATGACAGTCGTTCCATTCTAGAGCGGTTTTCATGTTGTTGTAGCGTTGATTCCTGCCGCTTGGAAGAAGCCTCGGCAGTCTTGTGCAGTCACGCCCTTCATCGCTCTGCCGATTGCCGTGGTGAGCGTCGCGGTGGTGCGTTTGGCTTGGCCTCTCAAAGAGGCTTTCACTTTCGACCACATGTTCTCGATGGGGTTGAGATCAGGAGAATAGGGCGGCAAGTAGAGAAGCTTAGCCCCGGTCGCCTCAATCGAATCGGCAA
>Ga0163153_10003568_pt1 | contig 20614 bp, 16 predicted proteins | sample OliLakLV19MP6IB1_FD_148629 | JGI IMG/M metagenome (GOLD analysis project Ga0163153, IMG submission 148629) | Freshwater microbial mat bacterial communities from Lake Vanda, McMurdo Dry Valleys, Antarctica - Oligotrophic Lake LV.19.MP6.IB-1 | ecosystem: Environmental > Aquatic > Freshwater >...
ATGTCGTCGCCGCCGCCACCGAGGCCGAGCGTGACTTTGTGCGCCGCTACCTGGCGCGCGGCGGCGACGACATCGCCTGGGACCTCATGCGGCTGGCCTGGTCGTCGGTGGCGGATCTGGCGCTGGCCCCGCTGCAAGATGTGCTCAGCGTCGGCACGGAGGGCCGCATGAACCTTCCCGGCCGGCCGGGTGGTAATTGGTCATGGCGGTTCCAGGCCGGGCAGCTAACGCCGGCCCTGGTGGACCGGCTGGCGGACATGACGACCGTTTATGCGCGATGAATTCTGATTCAGCGCCAGATGCACAGGCGACCCGCGAGCCGGAAGCGCCGCCCGCGCCCTACGCCGACCACCCGGCCAAGAAGAACGCGGCGGCCGACGCCGTGTGCTGGTGCTGCGGCGGGCGCACGCTTGACCGGCACTGCAAGATTGTGTGTACCAACTGCGGCTTTATGCGCGATTGCTCCGACCCCTGATCGCCCCACGGCGGTTTTGGAAAGGCCATCGGTCCGCCATGTCTGATCACGCATTGTGTGTCCACGGGCATTTCTATCAGCCGCCGCGCGGCAACCCGTTCAACGAGGACGATGAACTGGTGGAGGCCGGGGCCGAGCCGTTCGCCAATTTCAACGAGAAGGTGACGGCCGAGTGCTACGCGCCCAACGCCGCGCTGGGCAACTTTGGGCTGATGTCGTTCAACCTGGGAGCCACTCTGGCCCGCTGGCTGGCGGTGCACGCCGTTGACACCTATCAGCAGATCGTCCAGGCCGATCAGGCCTACTTCGCCAGGTACGGTGTCGGCAACAGCCTGGCGCAGCCCGCCCACCACACCATCCTGCCGCTGTTCCGCAAGCGCGACAAGCAGGTGCAGGTCAAGTGGGGCCTGATGTCATTTGAGCACCGCTTCGGCCACCCGGCCGAGGGCATGTGGCTGCCCGAGTTGGCCGTGGACCTGGAAACGCTGCAAGTGCTGCACGACTGCGGCGTGAAGTTCACGGTGCTGTCGCAGGGCCAGCTTAAAGGCGCGGACGACGGGGCCGGGCCGTACTGGGTGAAGCTGCCCTCGGGCGACCGCATGGCCGTCTACTCGCGTGACGACTGGCACTCGAACCAGTTGGCCTTCAACATCAAGGACCAGGGCGGGGCCGGGCGCTGGGCGCGCAACACCCTGGCCCCGCTGCGCAAGACCTTTCCGCGCATGCTACTGCTCGCCACCGACGGCGAGACCTTCGGCCACCATCACATGGGCGAAGAACACTTCCTGCATTGGCTGCTGGCCTACGAGGCCAACTCGGTCGGCTTCGAGGTGACCACCCTGGCGCGTGACCTGGCCGAGCACCCGCCGACGGTCGAGCTAGAGATTTTGGAGCACACCGCCTGGAGCTGCTGGCATGGGTTAAACCGCTGGTCAAACGGCTGCGACTGCACCGTGGGCGACGCGCGCTGGAAGCCCGCCCTGCGCCGCGCCTTCGACAACCTGGCGAACTGGGCGGACGAAGCCTATCTCGACTTCACCCGCGCCCTGGCGCTGGAGCCGTGGAAGCTGCGCGAAGACTACTTCCGCGTGCGGCTGGGGCAGCAGACCGGCAGCGAGTTCCTGCGGGCCGCTGGGCTGGCGCACCTGCCGGCCAAATCGGCCGCGCAACTGCTCGACCTGCTGCTGGCTCAGTTCTACCGGCAGCGCATGTACGTGAGCTGCACCTTCTACTTTGAAGACTTAGATCGGCCCGAGCCGCGCTACGGCATCGCCAACGCCCTGCGCGCCATCCTGCTGGTGGCCGGCGCGACCGAGCGCGATTACGTCGAAGCCTTCCGCCAGGATTTGAAGCTGGCCGTTTCCAACAAGAACGCTCAGACCGGCGCGCAGTTGCTCGATGACGTGCTGGCTTGGGCCCACGCGGCTCCGGCCGCCGGGGGGTCTGCATGAACCCGTCCTCCTCCAGCTTTGGGCGCACGCTCCCCGCCGACCGCTTTCACACCGGCGTGCGCGTGGGGTCCATGGTGCTGTGGTTTGTCACCATCGTCATCGTCTATTTCGTCCTGACACTGATCGCTCAGGTCGTGCTCGGGCCGATCCAGGGCATTGGCACGCTGCTGCTGATCGGGCTGGCGGTGGTGGCCGCCCAGCCGCTGGCCTACCTGGCCGAACGGCAGTTGATGCAGCGCTGGCCCAGCGGCCGGGCCATGCAGCTCGAATCGGACGCGCTGGTGTGGCGTGAGCCGAAAGCGTCGCTCCGCATTGACCTGCGCCAGACGGTAAACTTTTGGCGCTGGCGCTTCGTCATCAAGCGGCGGCGCGGCGGGCGCGTGCCCACCGGCCACCACCTGTTTGCGCTGCGGCTGGTGCAGGGCGACAACGTGGTGTCGGTCTACAGCTTCTTGCCTCCGGCCACGGCCGAAGCGCTGTCGGCCAAGTGCGCCTTCTATGAACTGCGCCGCCCCAGCGAACAGGGCAAGCTGGCGCTGGGCGGGCGCGATGCCATGTACATCGCCGCCGAAAACACGCGCTGGCAGTCCGGCGCGGAGCTTGACGCGGCCGATTTTCAGGCCCTGCTCGACCATTTGACAACTGCCTTGCCGGAATTTGGCCGTGCGCCGGCCTCGGGAATGTAGTCCGGCGCCGGCTGCGTATTCCCTACTAAAGTAGGGTGGGCGCGGCCCCGGCCAATTGTTATAATGCCCCCACGATTGACTCCATGCCAACCTTGCCGACCGACGAGGCGATCCTCCGCACCCTCCTGTACGCCGACATCTTTGACTATCCCCTGACGCCTCACGAAATTCATTACTATCTGATCGAAGCCGCCGCCAGCCGCGAGGCGGTGCAGGCCCGGCTCGACCACTCGGATTGGCTGCGCGCCCGCACCACGCGCACGGCGGGCTATGTGGCCCTGCGTGACCGGCCGGCGCTGGGCGCGCTGCGTGAGGCGCGGCGGCATAGCTCGGCGGCGCTGTGGCCGGCGGCCCGGCGCTGGGCGGCCGTGTTGGGCGCGCTGCCGTTTGTGCGCCTGGTGGCTGTCACCGGCGCGCTGGCGGTGGATAACGCCCCCGCCCGCGACGACATTGACTACCTGATCGTCACCGCCCCCGGCCGTGTGTGGCTGGCGCGCGGGCTGGCGGTGCTGGTGGTGCGGCTGGCGCGGCTGTGGGGCGTGGGCCTGTGCCCGAACTATGTGCTGGCCCACACGGCGCTGGCCCAAAACCGGCGTGATTTGTTTGTGGCCCATGACCTGGTGCAGATGGTGCCGCTGGTGGGCCTGGGCGTCTACGCCGATCTGCGCGCCGCCAACCGCTGGGCGGCGGGCTATCTGCCGCAGGCGGCGCGCCCGCTGCGCGTGGAGGCCGATCATGCGCCGCGCGGCTGGGTGCGCGCCCTCCAGCGCGGGCTGGAATGGCTGTTGGGTGGGCGGCTAGGCGCGGCGCTCGAAAGCTGGGAGCGCCGCCGCAAGCTGGCGCGCTTTGCGCCGGCCGCCCATCAGCCCAACGCCTCGGCCGAGCTCGACGCCGAGCGCGTGAAGGGTCACTTTGACGACCACGGCGCGCCGATCTTGCAGCGTTACGCCGACCGTGTGCGCGCCCACCTGGCCGCCGAAGCCGTGGTCGAAACGACCTGATGGACCCGCGCCTGGCCGTGAACCTGATGAGTGACCGGCTGGCGGCGCTGCCGCTGGCGATCCTCTACGTAACCGACCGCTGCAACTCGCGCTGCATCACCTGCGACTATTGGCGCTACGGGCAGACCAACCTGCCGCTAGCGCAGGCCGAACGCCTGGCGCGCGAACTGCCGGCGCTGGGCACGCAGGTGGTGCTGCTCTCCGGCGGTGAGCCGCTCTTGCACCCGCACTGGGCCGAGATCGCGGCCACGCTGCGCGGCGCGGGGCTGCGCCTGTGGTTGCTGACCGCCGGCCTCTCGCTGGCGCGCCACGCCGAGCGCGCCGCCGAGCTGTGCGAGCGCGTCACCGTCTCGCTCGACGGCGCGACGGCGGAAACCTATAAGGCCATTCGCGGCGTGGATGCGTTTGAGGCCGTGACCGACGGCGTGCGCGCGGCCGTGGGGCGCGGTGTGCCGGTCACGCTGCGTTGCACGGTCCAGCGCGCGAACTACACCGAGTTGCCGGCGCTGGTGCGGCTGGGGCGCGAGCTAGGCGTGACGCAGGTGTCGTTCCTGGCGGTGGACGTGAGCACGCATGTGGCCTTCGCCCGGGCCGAGGACTACAACCACACACTGGCGCTGCGGCCCGACGACCTGCCGCGCTTCGCCGCCGTGCTCGACGAATTGGAGGCCACGCACGCCGCCGACTTTGTCAGCCACTTCATCGCCGAGCGGCCGGCCAAGCTGCGGAAGCTCCACCAATACTTCGCGGCGCTGACCGGGGCGGGGGATTTCCCGGCCGTCGCCTGCAACGCGCCGCGCTTCTCGGCCGTCATCGGCGCGGATGGGCAGTTGCAGCCGTGCTACTTCATTCCGGGGACAGGGCCTATGACCGACGTGCCCCTGGCACAGGCTTTGAACGCGCCCGCCGCCGTGGCGCTGCGCCGCGCCATCCGCACCGGCCAGCGGGCCGAGTGCGCCCGGTGCGTGTGCTCCATGCAGCGCGGCGGGCGGCAGTTGTTGTTCCAGGGCTTCTAAACCAACTCTCATGACCGACGTTCTCTTCGGCCAGTCTTACTACCAGCGCTTCGACCCCAAGCTGTGGGAGGCGCAGCAGCCGTACCCGCCGCTGGGCACGCTCTACGCCGCCAGCTATCTGCGGGCGCGCGGCTATGCCGTGGGCCTGTTCGACGCCATGCTGGCCGAGAGCGAGGCCGAGTGGGCGGCGGCGCTCGACGCCCATCAGCCGCGCTACGCCGTGCTGTTCGAGGACAACTTTAACTACCTGAGCAAGATGTGCCTGCTGCGGATGCGCGCCGCCGCCTTCGAGATGACGGCGCTGGCCAAGGCGCGCGGCTGCACGGTGATCTTGTGCGGGGCCGACGCCACCGACCACACGCTCAAGTATTTTGCGCAGGGCGCGGACTACGTGCTGGTGGGCGAGGGCGAAGAGACGCTGGGCGAACTGCTCGACGCGCTGGCCGGGCGCGGCAAGCCGTTGACCGACATCCTGGGCTTAGCCTGGCCGGATGGCGCGGGCGGACAGCACCGCAACCCGCGCCGGCCGGATATCCGCGACCTGGACGCGCTGCCCTTCCCGGCTTGGGATTTGGTGGACAGCGCCCGCTACCGGCAGGTGTGGGTGCCGCGCCACGGCTACTACTCGATGAACATGGTCACCACGCGCGGCTGCCCCTATCACTGCAACTGGTGCGCCAAGCCCATCTGGGGCCAGCGCTACAATTCGCGCTCGCCCGAGAACGTGGTGGCCGAGATGCGCTGGCTCAAAGAAACTTACCAGCCCGACCATCTGTGGTTCGCTGACGACATCCTGGGCCTCAAGCCGGGGTGGATCGAGCGCTTCGCCGCGCTGCTGCGCGCGGCCGACGTGCTGATCCCCTTCAAGTGCCTGACCCGCGCCGACCTGGTGACCGCGCCCATCGCGCAGGCCCTGGCGGCGGCCGGCTGCCAGACGGTCTGGCTGGGCGCGGAGTCCGGCTCGCAGAAAATCTTGGAGGCGATGGACAAGGGCGGCACGGTCAGCGACATCTACCAGGCCACCGCGCTGCTGCGGGCGCAGGGCATTCAGGTGGGCTTCTTCCTGCAATTCGGCTACCCCGGCGAGACCTGGGACGACATTCAACTGACGCTCAAGATGGTGCGCGAGTGCTTGCCGGACGATATCGGCATCTCGGTGTCGTACCCGCTGCCCGGCACCAAGTTCTTCGACCGGGTGAAACAAGACCTGGGCGAGAAGCAAAACTGGATTGACTCGAGCGACCTGGCGCTGCTCTATCGCGGCCCGTTCCCGCAGGAGTTCTACCGGGTGCTGCACGGCCGCGTGCATCACGAGTTCCGTCTGCGCCGCGCGCTGGATGTGGGGCAGACGCGCCGCGCCCGGCCCGCCACCCCGGCCCGGCGGCTGCGCGCGCTGGCGAGCGTGCCGCGCCATGCCGTCGGCTGGCTGCGAGCCGAGACGCGCTTGCGGGCGATGGCGCGCGAGGCCAAGTCCGCCTAACGCGCCGCCTGCGACCGCAGCGGAAACAATGGTATTGTGACCCCTATGATTGTTCTCTATAACCCGTGGAGCACGCCCTCGATCAAGAAGCCGCTGCCGATGTCGCTGCTGGCGGTGGCCGCGCTGCTCGAAGGCGAATTTGAGTACGAGATCGTAGATGCCAACCTGCTGGCTGATCCCATCGGGCGCATTATAGAAATCGGGCAGCGCCGCCCGCTGACGGCCGTGGGCTTTACGGTCATGCCGGGGCCGCAGCTTAACCACGCCGTGCCCGATGCCCAGCGCCTGAAGGCCGCGCTGCCCGGCGTGCCGATTGTGTGGGGCGGCTACTTCCCCTCGGCCCACGCCGACGTGGCCCTCAAAGAAGACTACGTGGACTATTGCGTCCACAGCCAGGGCGAGCAGACCTTTTTGGAATTGGTGCGCGTGCTGGCCCACGGCGGCGACTTGAGCGCGGTGGCCGGCCTCGTCTACAAAGACCAGGGGCAGATCAAGCACAACCCGCACCGCACGCTGATCGCGCTCGACAAGCTGCCGCTGTGGCCGTATCACAAGTTGCCGATGGAGCGCTACCTGCACAAGCACTATCTAGGGAGCCGCGTCGGCACGCATCACTCGTCCTATGGCTGCCCGTTCGCCTGCAACTTCTGCGCGGTGGTCGGCATGGTCAATAAGCGCTGGCTGCCCGAAGCGCCCGAGCGCGTGGCCCAGATCGTCCAGATGCAGAAGGACAAGTACGGCATTGACGCGCTCCAATTTCACGATATGGACTTCTTCGTGTCCGAGCCGCGCACGGCCGAGTTCGCCGACCGCATTACCGGGCAGGGGCTGGCCTGGTGGGCGCTGGGGCGGGTGGATGAGTTGATGCGCTACAGCGACGCCACCTGGCAGAAGATGAAGGCCAGCGGCCTTAAGATGGTCTTTAGCGGGGCCGAGTCCGGCTCGGACGAGGTGCTCAAGCGCATGAACAAGGGCGGCAAGGTGTCGGTGAACATGACGCTGGAACTCGCCAAGCGCATGCAGCACTATGGCATCGTGCCGGAGTTTTCGTTTGTGATGGGCAACCCGCCCAACCCGCTGGAGGACATCGCCGCCACCATCGGCTTCATTCGCAAGCTCAAAGAAGTCAACCCGGCCACCGAGGTCATCCTGTACATCTACACGCCGGTGCCGGAAGAGGGCACGCTGTACGAGGAGGCCAAGGCCCTGGGCTTCCGCTTCCCCGACACACTGGCCGACTGGGTGAGCGGCGACTGGCGCAGCTTCAGCCTGCGGCGCGACCCGCACACGCCCTGGCTCGACCCGGCCCTCAAGCGCGGCGTGCGCGACTTCGAGCGCGTGCTCAACGCCTATTACCCGACCGTGACCGACTCGAAGCTGACCGGCCTCAAGCGCGCGGCGCTGCGGGCGCTGGCCGGCTGGCGCTACCACACCGGGTTCTATCGCTACCCGCTGGAGCTGCGCGCCTTCCACAAGCTGTTCCAGTATCAGCGGCCCGAGACCACGGGCTTCTAAAGGCGGGCCAAGAGCATGTGGCGCTGGTGGCGGTCACGCCGGGCGGCCCAAGCGCTGCCGGTGCTAGACGCCTATGCGCGCTGGGCGCCGGCCTACGCCGCCGAGGCCCACAATCCCCTGATGGAACTCGAGCAGGCCGCGCTGCTGCCGCTGCTGCCGGCGGTGGCCGGGCGGCGCGTGCTCGACCTGGCCTGCGGCAGCGGGCGCTACCTGGCGCGGCTGGCGGGGCAGGGCGCGGCGCGGCTAGTGGGCGCAGACCTGTCGGCGGCGATGCTGGCGCGGGCCAAAACCGTTTCGCGCGAACTGCTGCTGGCCGACCTGCGCTGCCTGCCAGTGGCAGATGCCGGCTTCGACCTGATCGTGTGCGGGTTGGCGGTGGGGCATGTGGTCGCGCTGGCCCCGGCCGTGGCCGAGATGGCGCGGGTGCTCGCGCCCGGCGGCACACTGGTCTACTCCGACTTTCACCCCTTTGCCACGCTGGCCGGCCTCCAGCGCACCTTCACCGGCGCGGACGGCCGCCGCTACGCCGTCGAGCACCATCTGCACTTATATAGCGACCATCACGCGGCCTGCGCGGCGGCGGGGCTGACGATTGACGCCGTGCGCGAACCCGCCATCGAGTTCGAGCACCCCTGGCGCGGCCGGCCGGCGGTGCTGGTGCTGCGAGCGCGCAAGCCGTGAGCGCTTTGTGCTTCGTGAACGCCCGCGTGGTGGGAACGGACGCGCAGACTCTGCGAGTGGCGCGCGGGCGCGTGGCGGCGATGGGCGCTGCGCCCCGGCGCGGCGATAGCGTGATTGACCTGGATGGCGCGTACGTCTATCCCGGCCTGGTGAACGCGCACGACCATTTGGAGCTTAACAACTTCGGCCGCCTCAAGTGGCGCGACCGGCACGCCAACGTCAGCGAGTGGATTGCGGACTTTCAGCCGCGCTTCAAGACCGATCCGGCGCTGCTGGGGCCGCTGTCGGTGCCGTTGGAGGCGCGCCTGTTCGTAGGTGGCCTCAAGAATTTGTTGAGCGGCGCGACGACCGTGGCCCATCACAACCCGCTGCACGCCGCGCTGCGCCGCGCCGGCTTTCCGGTGCGCGTGGTGGCGCGTTACCGCTACAGCCATTCGCTGCTGATTGACGGCGACGATGCGGTGGCCGCCGCCTACAAACGCGCGCCCAAAAACTGGCCGTGGATCATTCACGCGGCTGAGGGCGTGGATGCGGCGGCGGCGGGCGAGTTCGCGCGGCTGGAGGCGCTGGGCTGCCTGGGCGCGAACACGCTGCTGGTGCACGGCGTCGGCCTGGACGCGGCGGCGCGGGCGAGGCTGGCTGATCGCGGCAGTGGCCTGATCTGGTGCCCGGCCTCCAACGACTTTCTGTTTGGCGCGACAGCGCACGTGGCCGACCTGGCCGCGCTCGGCCGCGTGGCGCTCGGCAGCGACTCGCGTTTAAGCGGCTTACTCGATCTGCTAGGCGAGCTGCGCTGCGCGGCGGCGACCGGGCAGGTGGATAGCGCGGCGCTCTACCGCATGGTGACGACTGATGCGGCGCGGCTGCTACGCCTGCCCGAGGCCGGGCGACTTAATGTAGGCAGCCTGGCCGACCTGCTGGTGTTACCGCCGCTGGCCGCCGACCCTTACGCCACGCTGCTGGCCGCCACGCGCGCCGATGTGCGCCTGGTGGTGGTGGGCGGCGAGCCGCGCTATGGCGACCCGGCCCTCGGCGCGGCGTTCGCCTCGGTGACAATGACGCCGGTGCAGGTAGATGGCCGGCCCAAACTCTTAAGCCAGAGTCTGGCGCGCCGGATGCAGCGGCTGGGCGTGACCGAGCCGGGGGTGACGCTGGATGTGGACTGAGGGCGCGCGCCGTTGGTGGGGCTGGGCGCTGGTCGGGCTGGCGGTGGTGCGGCTGGCGGTGTTCGTGGCGCACGCCGCCGTCACGCCGACCTATGGCTTCGTCGGCTACTACACCATGGCGCGCCTGGTGCTCGAAGGCCAGCCGGTCAGCCGGTTGTATGACGACGCCTGGTATCAAGCGCAGATCCCGCGCTTCGAGCCGCAGGCCAACGACATCTTCCGCCCCAACCCGCCGACGGCCACGCTGATCATGCTGCCGCTGGCCTGGCTGAGCCACGACGCCGCGCGCGTGGCCTGGACCGTGCTCAACGCGGGGCTGCTGGTCGCGGCGGTGGCGGCGCTGCTGCGGGGGCTGGGCTGGCCGGTGGCCTGGCAGCAAGCGTTCTGGTTGATGGCCCTGCTCTTCCAGCCGGTGTGGGTCAACTTTGAGTATGGTCAGGCCTACCTGCTGCTGCTGGCGCTGTCGGTGCTGGCCTGGCGCGCGTATGACCGTGACCGGCCCGGCGTGTTGGGCGCGGTGTTGGGCGGCCTGTTGATTCTCAAAACGGCCGGGGCGCTGCTGTGGCCGCTGGCGCTGGCCCGGCGGCAGTGGCGGGCGCTGGCCGTAGCCGGGGGCGTGGCGGCTGGCGTGGCGCTGCTGGCGCTGCCGCTCACCGGCCTGGCGGCCTGGCCGGTCTTTGCCGGACTGCTGCTCAAGCTGCCGGCCGAGCCTAACCTGTCAGTGACCGCCTATCAAACCGTGACGAGCCTGGCGCGGCATTTGTTTAGCTACGATGCCTTCTGGAACCCTGCGCCGCTGCTGGTCGCGCCGGCCCTGGCGTGGGGGCTGCCCGCGCTCGGTGGCGCGCTGCTGCTGGCGCTCACCGTTTACGCCGCGTGGATCAATCGCGACAAGCGCCTGGCCTTCGCGGCCTTCACGCTGGCCGGGCTGGCGCTCAGCCCGCTGACGTTGGATTATCATTTTGCGCTGGCGCTGGTGCCGATCGCGCTACTGGCCGCGTGGCTGCGCGAGCAACCCTGGCAGCGTGGGCATTGGCCGTGGATCGTGCTGGCGCTAGGCGTGGCCGGCATCGGATTGGACCTGCCCTATCAGTCGCCGCGCCTCGACGGCGGCGCGTGGGCGCTGCTGGCCTATCCCAAGCTCTATGGCACGCTGCTGCTGTGGGGGTTGGCGTTGTGGGGCAGCCTCAAGAGTGAAGCGCGGCCGTTCGCGGCGCTGGGCCAAGCGTGGGCTAAGCTCCGGCCGCACGCGCCGCGTGTGGTGGCGCTGATGCTGGTGGCGCTGTTCTGGGGACTGGGCCTCTGGCGGCTCGACCAGTTCCCGCTGATCCACGCGGATGAGCCTTCGATCCTCGCGCCGGGCTACAAGCTGGTGACGCAGGGCGTGTTTGGGGCCGACATGTTTACGGGGATGCATGGGCAAGAGTCGCACTATCTCGAAGTGCCGCCGTTGATGTCGGCGCTGCAAGGGTTGGTGGTGCGCGCCGCCGGCCTGGGCCTGTGGCAAGCGCGCTGGCTGCCCGTAGCGCTGGGCGCGCTGACGTTGGCGCTGACCTTTGCGCTGGGCCGGCGGCTGGCCGGGCCGTTGGTCGGCGCGCTGGCAGCCGCATTAGCGCTGGCCTGGCAGTGGACGCCGAGCGGGCTGCTGCTGCTCGGCAGTGGTCTGCCTTTGCTCGATGTCGCCCGCATTGCCCGCTACGACATCCTCGTGCCGGTGTTGGGCCTCTCGGCGCTGCTGGTGTGGATGCGTGAACAACGCTTGCCCGGCCGCTGGACCCTGGCCGAGGCCGGGCTGTTGGCCGGGATGGCGACGCTCGCCAACCTCGTCGGCGCGATGTGGGGTGTCGCGCTGCTGATACTCACGCTCACCTCGCGCGGCGGCTGGCGCGGCGCGTTGAAGCTCCTGGCGGGTGCGGCGGCCCCGGTGCTGGCCTGGGGCGCGGTCTGCCTCGTCTATTGGCCGGACTTCTTAGGGCAGGCGCGCAGCCACATCGGCCGCTACGAAATCTGGGAGCCGAGCTTCTTCCTCACCAGCCTGGCCAAGGAGCCGCATCGCTACTTCCTGGGCGTCAATCAGCCGGATACCTGGCTGCGGCTGGGCTTCTGGATGGTGGTCGTTGCCACGCCCGTGGCGCTCGGCTGGCTGGCGTGGCGGGCCTGGCGGCGCGGCGATTCGCGGGCGTTGTGGTTGCTCGTCCCGGCCGTTGCGCTGCCGCTGCTGCTGGCCTTGTTCGAAAACCTTAAGCGCTTCTACTATTTGATCTCGGTGTTGCCGCTGTGGGCCGTGGCGCTGGCCTGGCTGGCGGTGGCGACTTGGCGGCGCGCGCCAGGCTGGGGGCGCGGGCTGCTGGCCGGGGCGCTGGTGCTGCTGGTCGCCCAGGCGGCGGGCGGCGTGGCGGTGGAACAGCAGCTAGCCGCCGCGCGCCCCTCGCCGACGGTGTTCTTTGCCGAGTTGCGCGCCGCGCTGCCCGCTGTGCCGGGCAACGTGCTCGCGCCGCCGCAATACTGGTTCGGCCTGCCCGAGCCGAGCTTCCGCTCGATCTTCCTGCCCTTCCGACAGGCCGGCACCCGCGCCTACGCGCCGATCTCGTTCACGGCGGCGCTGGAACAGGCCCGGCCCGGCATCGTGCTGATGCACCCCTCATTGGCCGACGGGCTGCTGACGGCCCAACTGGTGGAGCCGGTGTCACCGCCGCGCGTCGAGCAGTTTTGGGCGTTCATGGCCGCCCATCATGCGCGGCTGGTGGCCGAACTGACCGACTTTGACGGCCTGCCGGTGCAGGTGTACGTGCTGGAATGGTGACGCCAACCGTTCGCCGCGACGCGCTCTGGGCGCTGGCGCTGTCTGTGTTGGCGCTGGTGACGCGCGCCCTCACGCTCCTCGTCTACTCGTTCGACGGCTTGTATGGGCAAGACCCGTTTGCTTATTACGACTACGCGGTCGGGCCGCTGCGCACGGCGCTGGCGAGCTTTCAACCCTGGCCGCCCACCTATTGGCCGCCGGGCTATCCGCTGCTGATCGTGGCGGCGGGCGTCATCGCGGGCAGCGCGCCGCCTGTGGCGCAATGGGTCAGCCTGCTGTGCGGCGCGGCCGTGCCGGCCCTCACCTATCTGCTGGCGCGCGAGGTGTGGGCCGCCCTGTGGCCGGGTGAGGACACCGGGCGCTGGGCGCAGACGGGGCCGCTGCTGGCCGGGCTGCTGGTGGCGCTCAACCCGCAGTTGTGGCAATCGTCCATCGTTGTGATGGCCGACGCGCCGGGGCTGGCCGCCGCAACGTTGGGGGCCTGGGCGCTGGCCCGCTACGTGCGGAATGGGCGCGCGGCCTGGCTGGTCGTCAGCGGCGGAGCGCTGGCCTACGCCGTGCTGACGCGCTGGGCGTTTGCGCTACCGGCCATCCCGATTGCGCTGGTGGCGCTGGCGCGCTTGTGGGCGCTGGCGCGGACTCAGTGGAAGGCGGCCGTGGGGCAAACACTGGCGGCGGCGTTGGTGACGGGTCTGGTGCTCTCGCCGCTGATTGGGTCACTACTGAGCCCGCCGCCCGCCGATGACTTCCGCGCGTTTGCGGTGGACCTGGATGTTTATACCTGGAACCCGGCCAACGCCCTGCGGCGCGAGTTCGTCACCGCCGATGGCTTGCTTAGTTATCGGTTTCCCAATGGCCTGTACTACGGTTTACTGCCGCTGCACCCCTACTACTTCACGCCGCTGCTGGCGCTGTTTCTGCTGCCGGGGCTGGCACGGCTGCCTGCCCTAGCGCGGTCAGGGTGGCGCGCGCGCCGCTCGGTCTTAGCGCTGGGGCTGCTCGGCGTGTGGCCGCTCTTGGTGTTGGGCTTTCACGCGGGCGCGCCCTGGCAGAACTTTCGCTTTGGGCTGGCGGCGCTGCCCCCGCTGGCGATTCTGGCGGCGGCCGGCGTCGGGGCGGCGGCGCGCTGGCGCGGCGGGCGTTTGCGCTGGCTGGTCGCCGCCCTGACCGTCGCCGGGCTGGCGTGGATGGCCTATGGCGGCTGGCAGCTCTCGCGCAGCTTCATCCTCCGCAAAGACGGCGACCTGGCGCTGGTGGCGGCCGTGGAGGCGCAGACCCCGCCCAATGCGCGCTTGCTGACCTTCGGCCAGACGCTGACCTTCAAGCACTACAGCCGCCTGGACACGCATGAGCTATGGGCGCTGACCGAGGCCGATCTGGCGGCGCTGCTGGCCGACCCGGCCCCGACCTACCTGCTGCTGGATGTCGCCAACGCCGAGAGCCAATGGGCCGGGCGCGCGCCCGAGATCAACTACCACTGGCTGCGCGACGGGCCGGGGCTGGTGCCGCTCGGCCAGTCTGGCGAGCAGGGCGAGTATCAACTGTTCGTGGTGAAGGGCGCACAGCCGTGACCAACCTCGTCACGCAGGCCCGTGCGCTGCTAACTACGCCGCGTTTACGTAAGCGGCTGGCGGTCATCGTCACGAATTCCGCCAACAGCCTGCTGGTGCCGCTGTTCAGCCCGGTGGTGTCGGTGCTGGTAGTGCGCCTGGCCGCTAACCCGCCGACGGGCGCAGCGTTGTGGGGCCAGTACGTCAGCGTGCTGGTGGTGGCGCAGTTGCTCAGTCACATCGTGGTGTGGGGCAACAAGGATTTCTTGCTGCGCGAGTTTGCCCGCAGCCCGGCCAGCATCGCCGCCGCCTGGCAGACGAGCCTGTTCACGCGGCTGGCGCTGCTGGCTGTCGCCGCTGTGGCGCTGGCCTTCTTTGGCTACGGCCCGGCCCGCTGGCTGCTGGTGGCGCTGCTGGCCGTGGTGCTGGCGCTGGCCCAGGCGTTTGAGGTCTTCGTCCTCTACCGCCGCGACTTCGTCTTCGGCCTGGGCGTGGAGGTGCTGACCGTTTCGCTGCTGGCGCTGCCGGTGGTGGTGCTGCGCTCGGCCCTCACCCTCGACACGCTGCTGCTGACCTTCATCGCCGCCAACCTGGTCGAGGCGGGCGTGTATGCCTGGCGCTACCGGGCCGAGATCGGCGCACGGCGCGTGGGCCGTTTTGATCTAGGCTGGCTGCGCCGCGCCTGGCCGTTCTTCCTGCTTGGCTTCAGCGGGTTGCTGCAATCGCGGGTAGACGTGTATGCGGTCGCCGCGCGGCTGACCCCTGAGGCACTGGGCCACTATCAGATTTACAGCAACCTGATGATCTACTTGCAGTCGGTGGCGGCCTTCGTGCTGGTGCCGTTCGTCAAGAGCCTGTATCGCCTCAGCTATCGCGCCCTTTTGGGGTTGTCGCTCAAGCTGGGGCTAGTGGGGCTGGCGTGCGTGGCGGTGGGCATCCCCGTGGCGGCGTTCGTGCTGCGCTACGTCTACGCCCTCGACTTCCCACCGGCTTTCCTGGCGGCGGGCGCGCTGTTCGTGTTGCCGATCTACTTTTATCTGCCCATCATCTACGCGCTGTTCAAGGCCGACAAGGCGCTGTGGGTGGTCGCCGCCAACGGCGTGGGCATTCTCATCAATCTGGCGCTGACTGTTTGGTGGCTGCCGCCGCTCGGCGCGCTGGGCGCGGCCTGGGCCAGCGCCGCCACGCAGTGGGCGCTGCTGCTGATCTATGCGCTGTGGAGCCGGCAACTGGGCCGGACGAGCAATGCCTTATCTGTGCCCGAGCTGTCATAGCCCGGTGGACCCGGCGGCGTGGACCTGTGCTGTGGGCCACACCTTCAGCACCGACGGTGGCGTGGTGCGCCTGGTGACGCCCGACTTCGCCGCGCAGATGGCGCGCTTTCTGCCCGCGCTGGAAGACTACCGCACGCGCCTCGGCCGCCGCCTGCTCGACCCGGCCGCCTATCCGCTGCTGCCCGGCGGCCCGGCCGTGCAGGGTGACCGCGAGTGGCAGCAGCGGCAGTATGACCTGGCGCTGCTGCGGCGGCTGGCGGCCGGGGCCAAAGCGCTGCGGGTGCTCGACCTGGGCGCGTACAACGGCTGGCTCAGTCATCACCTGGCAGCCTGGGGCCACACCGTCACCGGCGTTGATCCGTTTACCGATCCATACGACGGGCTGGGCGCGGCGCAGTTTTACGCCGAGCGCTGGCAGCCGATCCAACTTGACCTGCGCGACCTGAGCGTGCTGGCCGCCGACTATAATCTGGTGGTGGTCAATCGCTGCCTGGCGTTCTTCCCCGAGCCGGCGGCGGCGCTGCGGCAGGCGCAGGCGCTGGTGGCCCCCGGCGGGCAGTTGGTGGCGCTGGGCCTGCAAGTGTTTGGCGACCCGCGCCGCAAGGCCCGGCGCGTGGCCGAGCTAGACGAGGAGTTTCAGACGCGCTACGGCCAGTCGGCGTACTTGTGGCCGACGCGCGGCTACCTCGACCGGCGCGATCAGGCGGCGTTGGCGGTCGCGGGGCTAACGCTGCGGCCGGTGCGTGAGTTGTGGGGGCCGGACCTCAAAGCGCGCCTGACGCCGTCGCTGCCGCGCCATTACTTCGGTGTGTGGAGCCGGGATGGCCGCTAGTCGCGCGCGGCCGTTCGTCAAGGCAGGCGGGCGGCCGGCCGCGAGCGACGGGCCGCCATGAAGATCGGGCTGGTGGTGCCGGGCTTCTCGGCCGACGAGCAGGATTGGTGCATCCCCGCGCTGCTCGATCATGTGCGCACGCTCGCGGCGCAGGCGGAAGTACATATCTTTACGCTGCGCTGGCCCGAGCGCGGCGGCGCGTATTCGGTCTATGGCGCGACGGTGCACGCGCTGGACGGCCGCAAACACATGGGCGTGCGGGCGCTGGCGTTGTGGGGCCGGGCGGTCAGCGCCCTCGCGGCCGAGCACCAACGCGGCCGCTTCGACGTGCTGCACGCCTTCTGGCTCGACGAGCCGGGCTGGGTGGCGGCCTGGGCGGCACGGCGCTTGGGCGTGCGGCTGGTGCTGTCGCTGGCCGGCGGCGAACTCAGCCGCCTGCCGGATATTAACTACGGCTTGCTGCTGTGGCCGGGCCGGGGCCAGTTGGTGCGCGCTGCCGCCCGCCAGGCCGCCGTGCTGACCGCCGGCTCGCGCTATTACGTGGATCGGGCCGAGGCCCACTTCAAGTCGCACGGCCTGAACCGCACCGTGTACCTCGCGCCGCTGGGGGTAGACCTAGCGCGCTTTGCGCCGCCCGCACAGTCGGCGGCCAATCAGCGCATCGTCAACGTCGGGTCGCTCACGGCGGTCAAAGATCAGGCCCGGTTGGTGCGGGCCTTTCGCCGCGTGGCCGCCGCGCAGCCCGCCGCCGACTTGGTGCTGGCCGGTGAGGGCGCGCTGCGGCCCGAGTTGCAAACGCTCGCGGCCGGGCTGCCGGTGCGGTTCGCCGGCCTGGTACCGCACTCCCACCTGCCAGCGTGGTATGCTGACGCCGCGCTGTATGCGCAGACCTCGCGCCACGAGGCGCAGGGCCTGGCCGTGCTGGAGGCGGCGGCCTGTGGCCTGCCCGTGGTCGGCACGCCGGTGGGGGTGCTGCCCGAATGTGGGCGTGCGGCGGCCGGCGAGTCCGAGTTGGCCGAGGCGTTATTAGAATTGTTGGGGGATGGTTCAAAGCGGCTGGCGCTGGCCGAGGCCGGCCTGGCGGTGGTGCGCGAGCGGTTTGCGCTCGATCAGACGGTGGCGCGCTTTGTGGAGCTTTACGCTAGTTCATCCGGCCCAGCGCCAGCCGGTACGCCTGCCGCGCCTGATCGTAGTCGGGGTTGAGCTGCAGGGCGGTGGCGAAACACTCGGCCGCGCGCTGCGACTGGCCCAGGTGCGTATAGACCCGGCCCAGGTTGAAATGCGCGAACTCGCGATTTTCGTACCTGGGGGCAGCGATGGCTTGCTCGAACCACGGGACGGCCTGCCGCCACCAGCCTAGCTCGATGAAGTACGCGCCGATGTCGTTATACGGGTTGCCGAACGTGGCGTCGAGCGCCAGGGCGTGGTGGCACTGCTCAATGGCGGCCTCGTAGCGGTGTAACATGCCGTAAATCCAGCCGAGGAAGGTGTGCGCTTCGGCCGTCGGGTAGTGCGCCAGGGACTCTTTGTACAACCGCATGGCCTCGGCCAGCGCGCCGCGTTGCTGCAATTGGTAGGCGCGCTTGAACAGGTGGCGGGCCGTTTTAGCTGGGGCTGACTCGTCTTCCATGCTGGCTGCAATGTACCACAAATTGCGGCTCCACTCAGGCTGCTAAAGAAAGTACGCTGACTTTGCCCGTATGAATCTCTGTGTGGTGTCGCCCTTTCCGCCCGAGCTAACGGGCGTCGGCCAGTATGGCTGGAACATCGTCCAGGGCCTGGCGCAGACCGGCGCCTTTAGCGCCATCACCGTGCTGGCCCAGACCACGGTTGAGCCTGACCACCTGGCCGCGCCGTCCGGCATCATTGAGGTCCGGCGCAGTTGGTCGCGCGACGACCTGCTGGCGGGGGCGCGCCTGGCGCGGCAGGTGCGCGCGGCCAAGCCGGAGGTGGTCTGGTTCAACCTGGGTTACACCGTCTTCGGAGCGTCGCGGCCGGTCAACTTTCTGGGGCTGCTGACGCCCTACGTCACGCGCCGGCTCGGCCTGCCGCTCGTGACGACCCTGCACCAAATCTTCGAGGTCACGCCGCCCAGCAGCATCGGGGCCCGCAACGGCCACCTGACGGCCTTTGGCGCGCACACGGCCACGCGCCTGCTGCTGCAGGCCGGCACAGTGTGCGTGACGCTCAGCCGCTATCAGCGCGTGCTGCAAGCGCACTATGGCGGCGGCCACGTTCACCACATTCCGCTGGGCGCCTACGTTTCGCCCGAGGCGCTGCCTTACCCCGACCCACCGCGCGAGGACATTCTGTTTTTTGGATCAGTGGCCCCGTTCAAGGGGCTGCCGGTGCTGCTGGAGGCGTTCGAGCGGCTGCAGCGCCACCGCCCACAAGTTACCCTGACCATCGCGGGCGGCGATCACCCGCGCTTTCCGGGTTATAGCGCGTCGTTGCAGCGCGCGACCGGCGCCGGGCTGAGCGGCGTGCGCTGGCTGGGGGCCAGGCCCGAAAGCGAATTGCGCGCGCTCTTCGCCCAGGCGCGGGTGGTGGCGCTGCCCTACCTGGCGACGACCGGCGCCTCGTCGGTGCTCTATCGGGCCGCCACGTATGGGCGGGCCGTGGTCGCCAGCGACCTGGTTGACTTGCGGGCCGCCGCCGAGGAGGCGCAGTTGGCCGTTGATTACGTGCCGCCCGGCGACCCGGCCGCCCTGGCCGAGGCGCTGGCCGCGCTGCTGGCCGACCCCGCCCGCCAGGCCGCCCAGGCCCAGCACAACCTGCGCGCCATGCAGACCATGACGGTCGAGCAGACCTGCGCCCGCTACCTCGAGCTGTTCGAGCAGTCCCGCGACCGCGTCCGCGCCGGGCGCGCCTGAGTCCGGCCGCTGTGCCTGGGGGCTTCACTCGTATGTCTCGCCTCTCGCAGCGCGCGCTGGCCGGCCTGGCCCTGCTGTTTAACCTGCCCTTCGCTTTCTTCCAACTCCAGCGCACCGCCTACGACACTTACACCCATATTTTTTTCGCCGACCACTACCGCCACGCCTGGTTTAGCCTGTGGGAGCCGCGCTGGTATCTGGGCTTCTCGGTCGCCTCGTATCCGCCGCTGGTCCACCAACTCATCGCGCTGCTGTCGTGGCCGCTCGAAGCCGTCATCCGCTTCTTTGCGCCGGGGCCGGAGGCCTACGCCGGCGCGTTCGTCGGGCTGAGCGAGGAGGCCGCCTTCGCGCTGCTGCTGCTGGCGGTGCTGGCGCTGTTCCCGCTGGCGGTGCGCGCGTTCGCGGGCGTGTTCGTCGGGCCGCGCGCCGCCGCGTTGGCCGGGCTGTTCGCGGTGGCCGTGCCGGCGGTGAGCCTGGCGGCCTGGTCGTTTGGGCAACTGCCCACATTATTTGCCACGGCCACGGTGCTGCTGGCGCTGGCGCGCGGCGCGGCCTGGGCGCGCACCGGCCGGCGGCTGTGGCTGGCGCAGGCCGTGCTGCTGGCCGGCGTCGCGGGCGCGGCGCATCATGGCGTGTTCTTGTTCGTGCCTTTTGCGGGCGCGGCCGTCGCCGGGCGCGTGCTGGCCGGGCCGCTAGCGTGGCCGGAGCGCCGGGCGCGAGTGGCGCGGCTGGCGCTGTGGGCGCCGCTGGCGGGCGGGTGCGTGGTGGCGGTGCTCTGGCCGTTCCTGGCGTGGAGCCGGGGCCAGGCGCTGCAAACCGCCATCGAGCACGCCTCGCGTGACAACTTCTTCGCCAGCGGCCTGGCCGCCTGGTTTTTTTTCTGGCCGGTGTATGGCCCGCTGCTCCTGCTGCTGCCGGCGGCGGCTTGGTTGGGGCTGCGGGGGCGCGGGCACAAGCGCCTGCCCCTGGCGGCGCTGATCGCCGTGTTGTTCACCCTGGGGCTGGGCGGCACCACGCCGCTGCCGGCGGTCCTGTTCGGCTCGAGTTGGGTCTGGCTGACGTATGACCGCTTCGCGCTATGGGCGGCGCTGTGTCTATTGCCGGTGGCAGGCGCGGTGGCGCTTAGGCTCTGGCGCCGGCGGCGGCGCGGCTGGGTGGTGGGCCTGTTCGGCGCGCTGCTGGCCTGGTCGTCTGTCGCGGGCTGGCACTCGGTGCTGGCGCGCGCCCAGCCGCCCGCGCTCGACCTGGCCCCGCTGGTGAACTTCCTCAATGCGCCCGCGCAGCAGCCCTATCGCTACTTCACGTTCGGCTTTGGCGATCAGATGGCGCGCCTGGCCGCCCTGACCACCAACGGCACGCCCGACGGCGACTATCACACGGCCCGCCAGTTGCCCGAGTTGCGTTCCAGCGGGCTGGGCGCGCTGGATGGCGCGGTGTGGAACAGCCAGGGGCTGGCGGCGCTGCGGCCCTTTGTGGAGCAGCCGCAGCGCTACGGCGTGCGCTGGGCGTTCGTGGCGCACCCGCAGTATCGCGCCCTGCTGGCGGCCAGCGGTTGGCGCTATCGCTTTATGGTGGGCGCAGTGGAAGCCTGGGAGTTTCCGGGCGTGACGCCGCTCCCCATCCCCACGCCCGCCGGGGCCACCGGGCCGGCGGCCGTGTGGTGGGGCAGCGCGCCGCTGGTCATGCTGGCCCTGGCCCTGGCCCTGGCGGCGACCTGCCCTAGTTTTTTTGGGATGGCGGCCGAGCGACGTTGGCCCGCGCTGACCCGCGCCCACTGGCTCACGGCGCTGGCCGGGGCGCGGCAGGCGGCC
>Ga0163153_10003570_pt1 | contig 20613 bp, 23 predicted proteins | sample OliLakLV19MP6IB1_FD_148629 | JGI IMG/M metagenome (GOLD analysis project Ga0163153, IMG submission 148629) | Freshwater microbial mat bacterial communities from Lake Vanda, McMurdo Dry Valleys, Antarctica - Oligotrophic Lake LV.19.MP6.IB-1 | ecosystem: Environmental > Aquatic > Freshwater >...
AGGAGAAACTTTTCGTTTGGGTTGTTACCAAACTTTTGACCGAATGTCCGTATCTCTTCCAGAAACCCTGCATCCATCAAATCCACGATCTTTCCAAGGTCTCCTGCGTTTCTTGAAATACGGTCAGAGGAAAAGGGGTCAGGTACCTTTTATAATATGATTTATGCATGGCACGAAGACCATGAATTGATGTAGCGGAAGAAATTTATCACATTATAAATCGTGCAAACGCGCGCTTAGCTATATTTTTTGAAAAAGAAGATTATGAACTTTTTCTTTTTATTCTTACAGATGCAGTTATAAAGTTTGAGATGCGAATACTTTGCTTCTGTTTGATGCCAAATCATTTCCATTTAGTATTACACCCACGGAAGGATAAGGATATTCAAAAATTTATGCAGTGGGTAACATATGACTCATACACAGCACTGGCATCAAAAGCAAAAAACTGTAGGGAGTGGTCATTTATATCAAGGTCGTTACAAATCTTTTCTTATTCAGAAAGATCAACATTTGCAATCCGTAATACGATATATAGAACGAAATCCTGTACGAGTAAAAATTATTAAAAAAGCTGAGAACTGGGAATTCGGTAGTCTTGCTATTCGATTAAAGAATAATTCTAAAATAAAAATGTTAGCAGAATGGCCGATCGAAATGCCAAATAATTATTTAGATTTTGTAAATAAACCACTTACCAGTATATGCATATAATGCACTTTCTCAAGGAGGGTATACGCAGTTTTCAGCTGAACAAAATAGAGATCTTGCGCGTACATATGTAGCGATAAATCCCTCTATCCAAGATTCGAATAAGATTACGTTTATTGGTCTCGCAAAAATTATCGCCATGGCCGAACTACCTGCCGATGAAATGATTGCCCAATTACAACGTATACAAGAAGATCGATAGCTTAGGTTACTCATTTTCTGCATACCACGTTCTGACAGCGTCAACAGTCCTCCACAAGAGAATTGTGGGTTTAAAAGCATGCTTGGGTACTACCCATAGCTACTTTTTCTGATATAATCCCCAAATGAATAAAAATATGCAAAACAAAAATAATGTGGCGCTACTAGTTGGTGTAGGGTTTGTGGGTATCTTGATAGGGTGGCTTATGTTTGGGCAAACGAAAGTACAAGAAGCACTCTGGGGTACTCGCGGTGTAGGGCACATGATGCCAGACAACTCTATGATGAAAGGAGACAAAAATAGTATGGCCTCTATGATGCACATGATGAATGCAGGGCTTGAGGGTAAGACCGGAGACGCCTTTGATCAAGAATTTATCGAAGAAATGATTGTCCACCATCAGGGTGCGATTGATATGGCACGTCTTGCACTTACTAATGCAAAGCACAAAGAAATCAAAGATCTCGCCACTGCAATCATCTCAGCCCAAAACGATGAAATTGCACAAATGAAAACTTGGCTTAAAGGTTGGTACAACGTTGAGGTCAAATAGTATGAAAAAAATTGGTTTTGGAGGTTGGATTGTACTACTACTTGTAGTACTTATTGGGCTTACGATATGGTGGTCACCAAAAGCTAAAGAAGCAAAGAATAATCGACTGAAGGAAATGACCAGTCGTGAGGTTGCACTTCTTTGTACTACTGATATGGCTACGCAATATCATATTCATCCCGAAATACAGATAGTAGTTAATAATGTGACACAAGAGATTCCCAAAGATATCGGAATTCAACCAGGGTGTATGACTTCTATTCATACCCATGAAGGAGGTGGAATAATTCATGTGGAGTCCCCGGTACAAAAAGATTTTACCCTTGGCGATTTCTTCGCAGTTTGGAAGCAGGATTTTTCTAAGGATAAAATTTTGACCCACGCAGTTTCAAATAGTACAGAAATAGTCGTTACGGTAAATGGTGAACGGGTTGAAACATACGAACATACCATTCTCAAAGATAAAGATAAAGATAAAGATACAATCAGTATTTCGTATCAAGCGAAGTAAAAAGCATATAACGTAGTTTTATGTTTTTCAAAGACTGCACTATCTGACGTAACACTACGTTTTAAATGGAGATATAGAGGAAAAAAATATTTGACAAAACGACATAATGTATGGTATAATACACACAAGATTCTTTCACACTAAAATATAAAAAAATGAAAAAAGTACTCCTTATTGCCGCCCTTATTGCGGCAACATCGTCTTGTAAAAAGCAAGGCACTACTCTTGACGAATTCACATTTTCTACACAGCGCACTTCTTCGCTTTGTGTTCAGGAGGTTGGTATATCTGGTGCACCAACTAACGATCAGTACACCATTACTGTTTCTTATAGGAATCCGGACAATAAAAAAAAGATTCTACTATTAAAGGTCAGCAATGCTGTAGGTGTAATGATTGTTGATGATGTGATCAAAGTTACCGGTCAAGGTACTGGTAGTTACACATTTTCTCTTACTGTAGATGGCCCGTGGACGGTAGCAATTATTGATCCGTGCAATGGTGCATATGTGGCAGGGCAGTACGGCCTGTAATAAATAAAATAATGGGTATCGTATACGAACCGCTTTCTACTAGAAAGCGGTTTTTTTGTGTATATCTAGCCATGCGCGATGGCGATACAGGCAATGTGTCGAGCACCAGCTAGTCTTAGTGCGCGTTCAGCCTCTGCACAAGTTGCACCAGTGGTGATTACATCATCGACGACTATATAGAGTGCATGAGAATCAAGTTCTGTTTTACATACAAACGTATGGACGACGTTGTGGAGACGTTCTCTCCGAGTGAGCTTTGCTTGGGGTTTAGTATGTCGTGTCTTGTGCAAAAGGTTTGGATAGACGATGCTTCCGGGTACGGCAGGTAGTATCCATTCTGCGATGCGAGCAGTAGGAGAAAATCCACGCTCACGAGATCGTGCTCGGTCAGTTGGCACGGGGACAAATATACAGATCGACTGTGCAGTCGTCTGGAGTAATGAAGAAAGGTGTTCGATAGTACCCTCACGCATGGCCTCTACGAGTGCTCGAGCCGTTTCGCTGCGCCTATGGTATTTCAGCTGCCGAATGGCAGCTTTGACGAAGGGGTGTCTATAGTGAAAGGAGGCATACTGGGTATAAGAGAGACGGGGCGCAGAAGGAAGAGATGCAATACAGGTGCTGCACAATCCGTATCCGCGTAGACCACACCCAATACAAGATATGGGAAAGAGCACACGAAAAAGGGATGTGAAGATGGGAAATTTCACCATATGACGTATACTACGGGTATATGGATAGTATACTCGCAAGTATCAAAAAAGCATTTCAGGGAATCTTTGGTGTGGTAGATGACAACCGTGCGGTTGGGATCGATATCGGCGCGTCTTCGATCAAGGTAATACAGTTGCGACGTGAAAATGGTCGAGCAATCCTTGATACCTATGGTGCACTTTCGCTTGCCCAATATAAAGAAGGGGGCAAGATTGGACAAACAGTATCTCTTGACATTGAGACTTTGGCACAGGCACTTGCGGACGCACTGAAGGAAAGTAACGTTAGTAGTAAAAATGTTGTGATCGGTATCCCCTCAGTTTCCTGCATTATCTTTATACTGCAGCTTCCTGTATCCATTGATGAACGATCGCTTCCTTCAGTGGTCAGCACAGAATCAAAGAAATTTATCCCTGTACCACTCGAAGACGTGTCCCTTGATTGGTATACTATCCCCCGTCGGGAAGACTCCGGTGTTGCTTCTCGGGTGGTTGCAGAAAGTGGGGGAGAAGCAAAGATTTCAGTGCTTGTGGTAGCGACCCTCAACGAAACACTTGCAAAATATAGTGAGGTCCTCCAAAAGACAGCGCTTCCGATGGATGCACTTGAAGTAGAGGTCTTTAGTCATATTCGCTCCGTCCTTACTCGAGAGCTTTTCCCAGTACTGATCGTGGACATCGGTGCCTCAAAGACCAAGCTTACGATTGTAGAGCATGGCATTGTAGAGACATTTCGTTTAGTAAATCGTGGCAGTCAAGATATGACCAATGCAATCATGCACTCGCTTGAAGTAACCTTTGAAAAGGCTGAATCAATCAAAAAAGAATATGGACTTCTTGCCGCAGCTGAACACCCCACCGTCTCTGATCTTGTAAAGGCACAATTTGTGGAAATTTTCCAGGAAGCAAATAGCAACATTCTTGCCTATGAGAAGCGATACAACAAAAACATCGGCAAAATTATCTTTACAGGAGGAGGTGCGATGACAAAGGGCTTGATCGACTATGCAACTGGAAGTTTTGCTGCAGAACTTGTACTTGCAGATCCCTTCTCTAAGGTAGAGTCTCCGATATTTCTCCAAGGGGTATTGAAGACCACAGGACCCGAGTTTTCGATTGCACTTGGGCTTGCACTTAAAAAGTTTCAATAATTCGCATGCTACACTTGTAGTATGAGATTTTCTTATAAAGGAAGGAATGCAGAAGGAATACTAGTAGATGGAGTGATGATTGCAGAGACGAAGCTCGATGCTATTGTTTTGATTCGAGCAGGGGGGGTCAATCCACTTATCGTGACTGAAAAAAAGCCGCTCATGTTTGGTTCTATCAGTTTCTTCAATCGAGTTAAGCTTTCAGAAAAGATTATTTTTTCAAAAAACATTGCAGGTATGTTGCGCGCCGGGCTTCCACTCTCTCGTGCACTTGATGTGTTGACTAAGCAGGTACAAAATCAGTTTTTTAAGTCTATCATTACGAAAATTCTTGAGACGATCGATGGGGGTGGAACGTTTTCTGAAGGTCTCGCCAACTTTCCCAAGGTATTTTCTCCACTGATGATTGCGATGGTCAAGGCAGGCGAAGAATCAGGTGGCTTGCCAGGGGCACTTACCGAAATAGTGCAAAATCTTGAGAAGTCTTACGCATTGAACCGCAAAATCAAAAGTGCGCTCATGTATCCGTCAATTATTCTCGGTGCAATCGTGCTGATTGGAATTTTGATGTTTATGTTTGTTGTGCCTACTCTCACGAAGACGTTTAAGGAACTTGGTGCAGAACTTCCGATGTCGACTCGTATAGTGATCGGACTGAGCGATCTGATCTCAAACCATGTCGCACTCCTTTCATTGGGAATTGTAGTGCTCATTGTAGGTGCTGTCTTTGCGCTCAAGCAACCTCGTGTCAAACGAACTCTCGATAAGATTATTGTTCGGATTCCTGTACTCGGAGTACTCATCCAAGAAGTAAATGCGGCACGAACGACTCGAACCCTTGCGTCTCTTCTGACGTCGGGGGTTAGTATAGGGCGCGCGATTTCGATCACCAAAGAAGTGCTTCAAAATAATGAATATAAAAAGGTAGTAGAAGAGATCGAGGTAGCTATTGAAAAAGGAGAGCCCATGTCGCGTGTGTTTTTACAACATCCGCATCTCTACCCCATCATGGTAGGAGAAATGATTGCGGTGGGAGAGGAGACAGGGAAGCTCTCGGATATGCTAGTCGACGTAGCCGCTTTTTATGAAGGAGAGGTTGATACCAAGACAAAAGACCTCTCTACAATCATCGAACCAGTACTGATGATTTTTATTGGAGCAGCCGTAGGATTCTTTGCGGTATCGATGCTCTCCCCGATGTATTCGATTATGGATAGTATTAAATAACACTATGAAACACACGCAAGGATTTTCTCTTATAGAACTGGTTCTTATTGTGGCTATCATTGGAGTATTGATTGCCGTACTCGTGCCTTCTCTGGTGCAGTTTCGTGCCCAACAAGCCCTGCAACACAGCACGAATGCTGTTGTTGGAGTACTCGATGACGCACGTTCCAAAACACTTGCTTCTATCAACAACACCTCCCATAGTGTCTACCTCACTTCTACAAGTACTACATTGATTACCGGAACGACGTATGATAGTAATGCTCCGACAAATCAAGTTTATACACTTGATCCCTCGGTGACACTTAGTTGGAATCTACAAGGAGCAGGTGCACTTATTTCATTTGATCGCCTCAAGGGAACTATAAATCAATATGGTACAATAACTATAACGTCATCAAGTGGGGCAACGCGAACAGTCACTGTTACACTACTTGGTAGCATCGCACGAAACTAATATGTCTTCTCATTACACCAAAGGATTTTTTTTGATTGAGGTCGTGATTGTCGCATCGGTGATTGCAACAGTCTTGATGTATTTACTTGGATCAATCCAAAATAGTGTCGAGGTATCTCAACGAAGCCTCGAACGAACACAGGCTGCATATCTCCTCGAAGAAGGAGCTGAAGCGATTAAATCGATTCGAAATGCCACAGGAGGGTGGACCATTCTCAATGCTGCGGCAAATGGGGTGACGCAGTATCTCTCATGGAATGGAAGTGTGTGGTCACTGACGACCACACCGCAAATGGTGGACATATTTACGCGTACAGTAGTGTTTTCTTCCGTGAATCGAGATGCCGCAAGCGATATCGTGTCCAGTGGTGGGACGCTTGATACAAGGACACGAAAGGCAGTAATTACGGTCTCATGGCTTGCTCAGAGTACGACTAAGTCGGAATCAGTGACACTGTACCTAACTGACATATAACAAGATGAAACATTTTCGCTCATACATTTTTTATAAGACATCGCGGACTGGAGGGTACTCCTTAATGGAGCTCCTCGTTTACATCGCACTCTTCGCACTCATTTCCCTAGTGTTGATCAATGCACTTATAACTGTCATGCGAACATATGCTTCTGCTGTGCGATACCGTACGCTGCAAAATAATGGCTCCTTGGTGATGGAGCGAATTACTCGAGAGCTTCGAGAGGGTACGACTGCAACTACGAGCGTCTGTGCGACAACACCCGGCACAGCATCTATTGCAAGTACAGATACTGCAAACGTGGCACATACTAACACCTTTTCAGTTAGTAATGGCATCATACAGCTTGCAACTGATGGAGGAGCCGCAACTAATCTCTCAACGTCTGAAGTGACCGTCACATCTCTTACCTTTTGCCCAATTACCATAGGAACTGGTGCTGCAGTAAAGACGAAGCTTGTACTGACGACCACTGGTACCGCACCGTACTCTGCAACATTTTATTCAACTATAGTTCTTCGAGGACAATAAATATGCATATCTCTCGATACACAACCCACTCTTTTCAATCCGGCAGTGCACTTATCGTGGTGATGGTGCTCTTTGTGGCAGTATCTCTGTCGATTGCGATCGGACTTGTCGCCCCTGTTCTTCATGCAAATCGAATCGCTACTAATAGTATTACTTCAAAGCAGAGCTATTTAGCTGCAGAATCAGGAGTTGAAGACGTAGTATATCGAGTCCTGACTGCACAGCAATTTTCTCCTACTGAGTCTCTCGTCGTCGGTACAGCAACGGCAGAAACCGCAATTACTGATACGGGCAGCAGGCGTGAGATTGAATCAGTAGGGGACGCACAGGATCGAAATCGAATCATAACGGTAAGCTTAACGCAGGGGGTGGGCGCAGCCTTTAACTATGGTGTACAGACCGGACGAGGGGGTGTCACTATGGGAAATGGAGCATCTATAATTGGTAATATCTACGCGAACGGCAATATCTCTGGAGGTGCTGTCACTGGCTCTGCGATTGCAGCAAATAGTGCAGCACTTGTAGCAGATCAAATCAATGATACACCTACTATCCCTTCAAGTAGTATTACCTTTAGAAATACTTCAGGCACTGCCGATATAGCGCAGAGCTTCCAGGTGAGCACAAGTGGTCCTATCAATAAGATTGCCTTCTATATCAAAAAGGTTGGAACTCCTGCAAATGCAACTGTTCGTATTGTGACTGACGCGAGCGGAAGTCCTAGTACCAACAATCTCCTCTCTACACAGGGCACATTCTCAGCCTCAACGGTGACGACGTCGTATGGATGGAACGAAGTTGTGTTTCCGAGTAACCCTACTCTTACTGCAGGGACTACCTACTGGGTAATTATCGATAGTAGTAGTGTCAGTGGTAGTAATTATTATATTCTGGGGGCAAACACTGGTACGTATACTGGCGGGAGTGCCAAGGTCGGCGCATATAATGGGTCATGGGCTGTTGCAAACTCTGCAATTACCGATACCTATTTCAAGGTCTATCTTGGGGGACTTACTTCAACTATCAGCAATGTTGCTGTAGGGGGTGCTGGAGGAGATGCATGGGCACATACGATTACAGGAGGAAGTGTTGCGGGTATTAAATATTGTCAGGTGGGAACAGGATGTAATACGACACGAACTGATCCTTCTCCTGCACCTTTTCCTATTTCGGATGCGATGATTGCGTCATGGAAGGATGATGCACTCGCAGGGGGAACCTCAGGTACCACAACGATTAATTCAAACACTACCAGCCTCGGACCCAGAAAAATTAGTGGAGATCTTGTTGTTACTAATAATGCAACGCTTATTATAACAGGTACGCTATGGGTTACCGGAAATGTCACGATTGGTAATAACGCCACCGTAAAACTTGCAACAACATACGGTACAAATGATGGAGTGTTTATTGCGGATGGTAGGATTACGATAAGTAATAATGCGTTATTTCAAAATTCCGGTACGGCGGGAAGTTATATTCTTGCTCTGACCACAAGTGACTGTCCAACCAGTTCTTCTTGCAGTGGGAATTATGCAATAGAAATGAGTAATAATGCCGGTGCGGTTATTTTAAATGCTCAAAAAGGGACGATTCATGTAAATAATAATGCAAATCTTACACAGGCAACTGCTGAAAAGTTGTTACTTGATAACAATGTGACGGTTACGTATGTGACCGGTCTTGCCAATATGAACTTTACCAGTGGGCCACAGGGTGGTTGGAATATCGCGTATTGGAAGGAGACTCAGTAGTGGATCGTGCTATACTAAAGCCCATGAAACTTTTGATTGCGAATTGGAAAATGGCACCAGAGACCCCAAAACAGGCACTTGTCCTTGCTAAGGCAACAGTGGCGATTGCTAAAAAGACTAAAAAACACCTTCACCTAGTAGTGTGTGTGCCATTTGTATATCTTACATCAGTACACACGAGTGTACGCACGCTTGTGCTTGGTGCACAAGATGTCGCGACGACAACTTCTGTCGCCTCTACAGGCAAAATCAGCGCTCCACTCATAAAGGGTACCGGTGCGACGTATTGTATCGTTGGTCACTCTGAGACACGTGCTTTGGGAGATACCAATGAAACGGTCAAAGAAAAAGTAGAGAGACTCCTTGAAGCAAAGCTTAACCCTATCCTCTGTGTAGGAGAGAAAGAGCGCGACAGTCATGGGTGGTACCTAAGCACCGTCAAGGATCAAATCGAAAGTGCACTCGGGGGAGTTGCCAAGCCTCAGTTGAAGCGCTTTGTAATTGCGTACGAGCCAGTATGGGCGATTGGGTCAACAGCAACACGTGAGGCCACACCTGCTGAATGTACTGAAATGATTATGTTTATCCGTAAAATTCTCGTAGATATGTATGACGAGAAAACAGCGCGTGTGGTATCAATCCTCTACGGCGGATCAGTAAGCGAAGAAAATGCCGAAGCGTTTGTAACGGACGGGGGAGCAAACGGCCTCCTCGTAGGTCGAGTCAGTCTTCAATCAAAGCGCTTTGCAAAATTAGCAGAACGCATCAGTATATAGGTATGAATACGCTCACCACACTCCCCAAACTCTCTGGCGCACGAGTACTTGTGCGTGTTGATTACAACGTTCCGTTTAAAGGAAGTAAGATAGCAGACACGCGTCGCATCGACGCAAGTTTTGATACGATTCGTACGATTCTCAAAAAGGGTGGTACTCCTGTACTCCTCGCACACCTTGGCGACGCAACGGGCAGTCTTCGTCCAGTCGCTACGTATCTCTCAAAAACATTTCCCCTTGTTTTCATTACCTGTGACGTTACGGACAACAACATCATCGAACTCTTCGCACAAGTACCCAAGGGTGCTGTGATATTACTCGAAAATATTCGTAGGTATAGCGAAGAAGAAAAAAATACGACTACCTTTGCCAAGCGGCTCGCGTCGTTTGGTACATACTATGTAAACGATGCATTTTCTGTATCACATCGAAAACACGCTACAATCGTAGGCATTCCCAAATATCTACCATCATTTGCGGGTGTGCAGCTGACTAAGGAAATAGCTGCACTCGCTCCAGTCGTTGCAAAACCAGCGCATCCATTCATTTTTATACTAGGAGGTGCTAAGTTTGCAACCAAGATTCCACTTATCAGTCGGTTTATCGAGGTTGCTGATAGTGTGATTATCGCGGGTGCACTTCTCAATTCATTTTATAAAACGCTCGGCTTTGAGGTCGGAGACTCTGTAGTAGAAGACGGATATGAGCGACAGATCAAAGCGCTTATGAAATATCCAAAGCTTTTGCTTCCCGTGGATGTCATTGTACTGCGCTCCGCAAAAAAGGTAGTGTGTACCCCCGAAGAGATACAGAAACACGATGTCATTGTGGATATCGGTCCACAAAGTGTCGATCTCATCAATGAAAAGATTGCAAAGGCAAAGCTCGTGGTATGGAACGGTCCGACTGGTTGGTATGAAAAAGGCTTTACGAAAGCTACTACTGACATCGCCACTGCCATAGCAAAAAGCTCTATAAAAGCAGTCATCGGAGGGGGTGACACCGGAGTGGTAGTAGAGCGCGCGCTGAATGAATCGCACAAAAAGATTTTTGTTTCCACAGGAGGCGGGGCTACTATCGACTTCTTGGTGAACGGTTCTCTTGTAGGTATTGCGGCTCTAGGCTAATGCAATAACTTGTATTTTTTGATACTTCCTGTACTATATGCATAAATATCTCTCTGTGGTATAAGATATAGTTTTATGGAGAATCACCACCTAAAACCCTGTGAAATAAATGATCATGCCCCCGTTATCAAACGGGGGTTTTATATTGCACGTCGTATGTGTTCTGCAAAATCTTCTGCTTCGCCCTCTTGATAAGTACTGGTGGTACCACCAGGTATGTCGTCCGCGCGCATCTGAGGAATGAGATGGATATGGAAATGGGGAACATCTTTCCCCACTACGGTTACCTGGACGTAGTCGCAGGTAAGACCCGCAATCATTGCCTTCATGAGCTTTTTTGCTTGTATACATAACGCACTGAGGAGTTCATCTGGGACATCCTGCATCCATACATAGGGCTCTTTGGGGATCAAAAGCGTATGACCTTTGGAGATAGGATTGATATCAAGAAATGCAAGACACAGATCATCCTCGTAGACCTTAGTTGCAGGGATTTCTCCTCTGATAATTTTTCCAAAGATAGTCTTGTTTTCCATGTATTAAGTATACCAAATATGAGAACAGGTTCGAGTATCTATCTATGATACAATTTCACCCATGCAGATGATCCCGACTCCAGCGGAACTTGAAGACCTCCTCGCACAACGACTCAACCTAAATCCTGCGACATATAAAGCATTTCTTGAGCCCGAGTATACACTTGGGGATCTCTTTGCATTTACGGATATGAAAAAAGGGGTAGAGCGTCTAAAAAAGGCGATTGATACGGGAGAGCAGATTGGTATTTATGCTGACTATGATTGTGATGGGATTCCAGGAGCCGTAGTACTTGTTGACCTATGTAAAAAGATTGGAATGATGGAGCGTGTGCATGTGTATATCCCAGATCGACATGACGAAGGGTACGGGGTCAGCAAGATCGGGATTGATGCACTTGATGCAAAAGGTGTAACGCTCATGATTACTGTTGATGTAGGTATCACGGCCATAGGAGAGATAGCGGACGCGCAATCGCGGGGTATCGATGTCATACTCACTGATCACCACCAACCACTATCAAAATTTCCTGCAGCATACGCGCTCATTCATCCCGCAAAGGGAGAGTATATCAACCAAGATCCGTGTGGAGCAGCAGTTGCGTTTTATGTAGTGGCTGCATTTCTTGAAAAATACGCGAGCGAGTACGACATTAAACCAGGGTGGGAGAAATGGCTACTCGACCTCGTCGGCTTTGCAACACTTTCTGATATGGTGCCACTTACGGGAGAAAATCGTATGCTCGCGCTCTATGGATTGCACGTCATGCACAAGACTCGCCGTGTTGGACTACAGACACTTCTTGCGAAAAACAATATTAACCTCTCAGTTCTCATCGAAACAGATCTGACCTTCACGCTCGCGCCTCGTTTGAACGCCGCGTCTCGAATGGATTCTCCTATGCTTGCCTTTGAGCTTCTTTCTACAGAAGATCCGGGCCGTGCGCTTGCAATCGTAAAGATACTTGATGAAATCAATGATCTCCGCAAAGCGCTTGTGGCACAGATTACCAAGGTGGCACATGCAAACCTTGCGCATCGCAGTATGAGTACTGAGCTTCCCGCAATCGTCGTCATTGGTAACCCCGAGTGGCGTCCTGCAGTACTTGGACTTGTGGCAAATAAACTTCAAGAATCCTACGGACGAAGTTTCTTTGTTTGGGGAGAGGGAGGGGATGGTTCGATCAAAGGGTCTTGCCGCATGATTGATGAGCATCATGCCGCACTACTATTTCAGGCACTTCCGGAGGGTATCATGCTACACGCCGGTGGACACCAGGCCGCGGGAGGGTTCTCAGTATCTAAAGAGCAGGTTCACTTTCTTGAAACTGCGCTCAATGATGCAATTGTACAAGTGGTCCCCAATGGTAGTGGGAAGGTAGTATATGAGGCACTACCTATTCCTATTGGAACTGCAACGACGAGACATTTGTCAGTCGTGCGTAAGTTTGCACCATTTGGAGTGGGAAATATCGAGCCGCGATTTTTGTTTACTGATGTAGAAATTCAAAGTGTAAAAATGTTTGGCAAAAACAAAGAGCACATCGAGATAGTCGTGCGAGATGGTACAGGTACTGCGACTGCGTTTACGTTTTTTGCCACTGATATATATATCAATAGATTTGTACCAGGTGCAGCTGTCTCTTTTGTCGGCACGATCGAAGCCGGCTGGCGTGGCGGAGTGCGAATACGAATACAGAACCTTGTGGTCTAGTGTTTTTCTTCTAAGATTTTTAAAATTTTGTCGAGTTTGTTTTCTTCGATGGCGTCGAGTCGTCGCATAAGCTGCTCGATTTCTTCTTTGGCAGCAATGTTGGTCTCGTAATCATTTTGTGCCTGTGCCCGATCACGTTGTGCAGAGCGGTTTTGACTCATCATGATGATGGGGGCTGCATATGCTGCTTGCGTAGAAAAGACGAGGTTGAGTAAAATAAATGGGTACGGATCCCACTGTTGCACAAAACCTACTATGTTGAGCATCATCCATACAATCACGATGATGGTTTGGATGATAATGAATCTCCATGAACCCATACCACTTGCCACACTGTCTGCAATCCGCTGACCGAGAGTTCTCTCAGTGTTGAGCTTTTCGTTTAGATTACGTATGTGTCGGACCTTGCGTGCCGTACTTCGAATGTCTTTTTGTGATTGTTCCATATAGATACTATAGTACTGCTATACTGTCGGAATGAAAAGCAATAATGAGATTACACTATACACAGACGGCGCGTCGCGGGGGAATCCCGGTCCTGGAGGCTGGGGTGCGATTATTCTCTCTGATGCGGTAGTAGAGCTTGCGGGAGCCAAGAATCCGGCGACCAACAACCAGATGGAACTTGAGGCGGCAATCCAAGGTCTCGAATATATTCAGACCCATATGCCAGACGCACAGGTGGAGATCCACGCCGACTCGCGCTATGTGCTCAATGGCATTGAAAAATGGCTTGATGGGTGGGTGCGCAAAGGCTGGGTCACGATGGCAAAGAAACCTGTAGAAAACAGAGGACAGTGGGAGCAACTTCTCGCGCTCCGTGATCACTTTGGTAAAAGGTTAACACTCACCAAAGTCGACGGACACTCAGGTCATCTCTACAACGATCGCTGTGACGAACTTGCAGTGGGAGCGGCCCTTGATAAAGACCCATTTCTTTTTATAGGAACAAGTGTCGAGTATGATGCATTCCTCATAAAAAATCCTCCAACATCGGAAAAGAAATCTTCTTCCAAATCAACAAGTAGTAAAGGTGCGGCGTACTCATACGTCTCAGTCGTCGACGGAGTTGTGCATGCAGACAATGATTGGACGACATGCGAGAAGCGAGTGAAGGGCAAAAAGGGTGCAAGGTACAAAAAGGTATTTTCAAAGGCTGAAGAAACAGGTTTGATCCAAACATATACACTCGATTCATTAGTTTAGACTTTGCTTAACTATTGTTCGGTAGTATGAAGTATGTTCGAACTTGCGGTAGTTGTAGTGACAGTGGGGGCGATGATGTATCGCTTGGGGGAGTATTCGATTGTAAGCATCGGGTATAGTGCCATAGTACTTGCACTTTTTGTCATGGGAGTGGGGAGATCACGACAGGGGATTGTATTCGGAGTACTTGCCGGATGTCTACTTGTGCTTGGTGCACTTGCGGTATGGAGAATAGACACGCCATTTGAAAACACTATATTTGGAGACAGGGCATTTGATGCAAAGGTATTGACGTATGACCGAAGGCTTGAGAAGACCAACATCATAGTGCAAGATATCGAGCACGACCAAAAAATCCAGCTGACCACCAAAGAAACCGTCTTTGTACTTCCGGGCGACATTCTCACCGTCCGTGGCGCAGTGGAAGCGCCCGAAGATTTTGTAACACAAACAGGAAGAGTATTTGAATATCGTACGTATCTTGAGAGTAAGGGCATTGTCGGATTAGTACAAAACCCGACTCTTGGACCAGTCACTGCTCAAGACTTTTCATTGTCGCGTATACCTACAAGGATCAGGTACGCCGTGGCGGATATCTTTTCAGAGTATGTAGCATTTCCGTTTGATGGTGTACTTGCCGGCATGCTGGTCGGATACCAAGGAGGACTACCGTCGTATATACAAGACCTCTTCAGAAATACCGGAGTGCTCCATGTACTCGTGCTTTCGGGGTACAATATTACTCTTCTTGCAGGATTTCTCGGCGTTGCGTTCAAGGGACTACCATTTCGTGTGAGAACTATCATTACTATCATCGCAATCATCCTTTTGGTACTTGTCAGTGGGGCCGGTGTTGCGTCTGTGCGTGCAGGTATCATGGGCGCGATTGCCGTGTTTGCTGGACTTGCGATACGTACGTACCAGCCGCTTCGTGCGTTGATGGTTGCATATAGTATATTCTTTTTTGTAAGCCCTACGACGATCTTTGTCGATCCCGGATTTCATCTTTCATTTCTCGCAACACTGTTTATAGTTGTGGTGCTTCCAAAAGTTGAAACACTCTTTGGGTGGATACCCAAAACAAATCATGTTGATCTACGCGAACTCATCATGCTTGCAGTTTCGGCTCCGCTTTTCATGCTTCCGTACATGATGTATTTCTCAGGTATATTTCCATTCTCGTCTCCTCTTGCAAATAGTATGTTTGCACTCGCCACACCACTGGTGATGGTTGCGGGTATGGTGCTCATCGCACTCTCGTGGATTACACCACTTGCTACATTTGTGGGAATACTCCTTTCTGGATTTGGAACCCTCGTTCTCAAGATCCTCGAGTGGTGCAATACTATCTATATATGGCAAACCCCATCACTTGCGTGGTGGGGAGTGAGCGCGATCTATGTCTTGGTACTTGCAATCGTATTTAGGCGAGAGCTTATGAATTTCTTTGTGCAGCTGTATAGAAATCTTCGGCAACAGCCCAGTTCATAGTAGAAAGGAAATCTACAATGTACTGTTTTTTGCCACTGGACTGATAGTCGGCGACATATGCGTGCTCCCACATATCAAGCGCAATCACGGGAGTCGTGCCTTGGAGTTGTCCGAGGTGTTGTTCGTCGACCCAGTGCATGATGAGTGTATCGGCCTTCGAGTCATAGGAGAGTATGGCCCAGCCGATACCGCGCGTGAGAGCAAGCGTCGTGAAGAGTGTGATAAACGTTTCAAGTGTGCCCCATTGTTTTTCAATTGCCACAATGAGTGTGGGTTCTTCTGTAGAAGTATCTGTCTGCCCTGTATGTACAGGTATGATAGGTAGGTTATTTACGAGAGCAAAGTATATTTCGTGATTGCGCATACCGTTGTATTCAAATGCAAAGCGACGATAGAGTTCGCCTGTTTCATACACTTTGGTTTCATCGTTGTGGTACGACGTGAGTTTTTCTTGGACAGTATTTGCATTTTTTATGTACCCGGCATAGAGCTTATGGTGCTCGTCGTGGGTTGTCTGGGTAATTTTGCCAAAAGGCATGGGAGACAATGGTTGTTCGGTAAACATAGGTGGTCGCACTCACAAGATATCATGCGAGCGCTATTAAAATAATAATTGTACACTACAGTATACATGAGCCGCCAGACTACCACACTTCTTATATTGTCTCTTCTTGCTGTTGTGCTTGCAGTCGCAGCACTCATGCTTGAACCGTCCACCCCTGACGGAACTGGAAGTATAGCCATGCTCGACATTGGGCAAGGGGATTCATTTCTGATTACGGCACCGAGCGGGGCGCAACTACTGATCGATGGGGGTAAGGATGCAAAGGTACTCGCAGAGCTTGCACAAGTCATGCCAGCGGGAGACCGGTCCATAGATGTCGTCCTTGGTACACACCCGGATGCAGATCATATTGGAGGACTTACACACGTGTTTGATCGCTACGACGTCGGACTCTTCCTTATTTCAGAAGTACAGGGTGACACTGATGTGTACAAAAATCTCTTGGCGAAAGTAGAAGCCCAAAAAATCCCTGCGTATTTTGTGCGAAAAGGGATGAATATACTACTTGATCCCACGACACAATTTACGACACTGTTTCCGGATCGCGATGTCCGCACGTGGGAGACCAACACTGCGTCTGTGGTGGGCAGACTCCAAATGTACGGACGAAGTGCGCTCTTTACCGGGGACTCTCCAATCTCGATTGAACAGTACTTAGTACGAAGTGTTCCACAAGAGATTGATGTGGATATCTTGAAGCTCGGGCATCATGGATCCAAAACCTCAAGTAGTGAAGAATTTCTAAAGGCGACGACTCCCGCTCTCGCACTTATATCAGCTGGAGTGAACAATCGTTACGGTCACCCGGCAGACGAGATTATTGCACGACTTACTGCGCTTAATCTTTCGTGGGTCTCGACCCAAGAGAAGGGTACGGTCGTCTTGAGCACAACAGGAAGTCAGTGGATCAAAGAAGACGCGAAGTAGGGTATACTGGTGCATATGAAAAAAGTACTTGCCCGAATCCATATCTATCTCAGTCATCGAGCATATCTCTATGCACTCATCACGGGAATCGGTATCGTCTTGTTTTGGCGGGGTGTATGGCACACAGTCGATGTCTTTCATGTGCTTCTCAATGAGTATCAAATGAGCGGATCACTCGATCTGGCCGGACAGCCCTGGTGGGATGGACCACTCTCGTTTATGGTGGGCTGTATATTGTTGTACCTGACTCGTGCCTTTGTTTCAAGTTTCATTGGAAACGAGCTCATTCTTTCCGGACTACGTACCGAAAAGAAACTTACCCAAGAAACGGACTCAGAGCTCAAGACTGAGATGACGACAGTCTCTGCAATCAAAGCGGAACTCGGCACAATCTCGGAAGCACTTGAAGCTTTGGAGATAGAGATCAAAGATCACCACCATAAGAAATAAAAAAACCGCCATTACGAGGCGGGTTTTTTATTTCAGAACGCCGGCTTTCTTCAGGGATGCGTAGACCCCTTGTTTGTTCATGGTACGGATACCTTTTGCGGAGACAGTCAGTGTTATGGTCTTGTCGATTTCTGGCACATAGACACGTTTCTTTTGGAGGTTTGCGTACTTGCGAGACGGGGTTATCGGGTTAAATTTAGTTGCACGAACCTTGGTCGAGTAGCCACCCGCCATTTGTGAGGTCTTTTTAGTTATTGCACATGCTTTAGCCATAGTAGCGCCATGGTACCACGGAGGTGCATGCTCTGCAAGTGTCGTTTGGTGCAGTATACTGGAAACATGGTTCTCGATAGATACATTAGCACCTTTGCCCACCTCGCTACCGAGTGGTTTGTCAGTGTGCAGACGACACTGCAGAGTGTAGCGACTATGTGGATCAATGGCACACTTCGCACTGAGGTTGCGATTGCGATCATACTCATCGCCCTGTCGATCCTTCTTTTTGTGCCAGTGACACCACTTTGTCGACTGATTGCCTTTCCGTATCTGTACATGCTGCGGCTCCTGCGACTTCTGGGTATGGTTCACGACGAGCGTACGTGGGGTGTGGTCTATGACTCCGTGAGTAAGGACCCGATTGATCCAGTAGTGGTGACCGTGCGCAATAAACTGGGGAGTGTCGTTGCTAGTGCTATCACGGACCTCGATGGGAGGTTTGGGATCATCGTGTCTCCAGGGACATATACGATGAGTGCACAGAAAACCAACTATACCTTCCCATCAGCGCGTCTCGTGGGTAAACCAACAGATGGCTACTACACGGCACTGTACTTTGGTACTGATATCGATATTGGCGGTACTGAACGTTCGCTCGCATTTGCGCTCCCGATGGATCCAATTGCAATCGATTGGAACCAACAAGAGAAGAAACGACGACATTTGCATGCGCGTGATCGCAAAGCATTTCGTGAAGCGGCAATGCTCTGCGTTGTAACAGGAGGTATACTCCTCGTTGTTGACTACTTGCGTTTCCAAGAACTACAGACGCTCTCTCTGCTCCAGATGTACACTGCGATAATGATAATTTGTCTCTTGTATACAGTATTTGCACCCATCGACTACTATCATAGTGTAGTTGTCAGAGGTGATATACATATACCCCTTGGCTTTGCCCGAGTCAAAATCTTTGCGGCTAGTAGTCATGTCCAAGTTGCGAGTAAGGTGACGTCGTTTAACGGCCAGTTTGTTTGTCTCGTGCCCAACGGCATGTACTATGTCACGATTGAACGTCGCGACGACAATGGTATCTACACGTTGGTGCATACCTCCACCCCGTTTCGAGTAGTCGACCGTGCGATCAACCGACAATTTATCACTTAAATGATATACTCGATATGTATATGCAGGGCCCACTTTCTATTTTTTATTTTCTCATTCTCATTTTTTCTATTATTGTGCACGAAGTTGCGCATGGTATTGCAGCGGAGCGCGAAGGGGACCCGACTGCGCGAAATTTAGGACGGATTACACTGAACCCGCTCAAACACATTGATCTCTTTGGTTCGATCATTTTGCCGGCACTTCTTCTTATTACCAACGCAGGGTTCCTTATCGGTTGGGCGAAGCCGGTGCCGTACAATCCCGACAATCTCAAGAATGGCAATAGGAGTGTAGCCAAAGTTTCAATTGCAGGTATCATTGTTAACCTCCTTATCGCACTGGTCTTTGGACTGTTCATCCGCGCATCATTTGTGTTTGGATTTACCTCTCGCGCATTTCTCGATATTGCCAGTATTACAGTTTTTCTCAATGTCATTCTTGCGGTGTTTAATGCGATGCCGTTTGCTCCCCTTGATGGATTTCGATTTCTCGGCGCAGTCTTACCTCGAAGGTTTGACGCTATAATGCAGACACTCGAGCGATTTAGTCTGCCACTTCTTCTTTTGTTTATAGTATTTGGCTGGAAGTTTGTTGCCCCACTTGCGTTTTGGATCTTTCGGATGCTGACCGGTATCTCTCTGTGACCTAATACAGCAAGTGCTATGTAGTAAGTACTATATGTAGTGCTATACTTTATCCACTTCTATGCCACACCCTCGCGACACATTCTTGCGTACTCATCGGTATACCCTTTTAGGTATTGCCTTCGGTCTCGCATTCTCTGCTGCAGTCACCTACGCCGTCCCTCCTTCTACGCAATACTCTGCAGGAGACACTCTTGATCCAACCTGCGCACCCGGAGACACCAACTGTTCAGTCCTGATAGCATCTTCCCAATGGACTGATGTCACTGGTGGTATCAATTATGCGGGAGGACGAGTGGGGATAGGGACTACCACTCCAAGTACTGCACTTGATGTAGTCGGGACTATCACTGGACAAAATCTCAACATCACCGGAGCAACCGCCACCGTCTCCGCACCGACCAATATCATCGCTACTCAAACCTGCGTCTCAGATTGCGCATACTTTGCAAACGGATCATCAGGCTCTCCTCACAACTTCCGTATCTACTCTTACAAGACGGTGGGACTAGGTAGAGTCTACTCCTCAACATACGTTACCCTCCCTGTCGACTTCACTGATGATGGATCAGATACAAATTACGACATCTCTGTCTCATGGACTGCCGCAAGCGGAGCTGATGGCTACCGTGTCCTCGTATATGATCCCAACTACAATGGCTACAACTACGATGCCGGGTATGATACTACGTCTACTTCATTCATCGATGATGGCTGTTGCTTCGATGGAAATCTTACTACTATCACTCCGACAGTATCATATGCAAACACCGCCACCATCAATGGCACTCTGACACTCTCCGGTCCCATCTTCATGAATGGGAATACCATCAACGCTGATGCAAGCTCAAATATCATATTGGGTACCTCTACCTCTACTGGAGGACAGGACAACTTCTTTGTCGGGAATGGAGCAGGGAATGGGACTACACTAGTAACTAGTGCTACCTTTATTGGAATGAATGCAGGACAAAATGC